>SMTZ1_10002475_pt1 | contig 44761 bp, 53 predicted proteins | sample DeeMarSWOR136_30_FD_25667 | JGI IMG/M metagenome (IMG submission 25667) | reverse complement strand
TTTAGAGAAATTTAAAAAAGGTATTGACAAGGATGTTCATATTTTTTATATTATTATCATGCAAGACAACATCAACCGTGAGGGGAGTCATGAATTTAATAAGACAAAAGCTCATGTTAAAGGGCAAGTCTCAGTTTTGGCTTTCAAACAAAGCGGGTATATCACCTCAGCATCTTAACAGAATAGTCCAGGAAAAAGTTATCCCTCTTCTTCCAACAGGAATGAAGATTGCCCGGGCTTTGGGCTGCGCGGTTGAGGAGCTTTTTGTTTATCCAGAAGAAAAATGATGGAAATTCTCACATTCAAAGAAGCCTGTCTTTTTCTGCGGATTGGAAAGAATGACCTTTATGGTCTTGTCAACAGCGAAGCGATACCACATATCCGGATAAATAAAGGTGGCAAGATAAGGTTTCGCAAGGATAGTCTCATCCGTTGGCTAGAGCGAAAGGAGATTCCCGAGCCTGCCAGCGTTAAGATCGAGAAAATAAAACTTATTAGGAGATGATTATGGACGGATGTGCTAATGAAAAAAGTGAATCAAAGATTGACAGAATTTTTTCTGAGATCAATCACTTGGCAGAGATTTCTCAGAGAATCAGAGGAAAGAGCTATGACATTCACGATTCTCTTTTAGGTGGGGTGGCAGAAAAAGAAGCAAGTAAAGACGAAGTTCCCTCTGTTGGAAAACTTGAAGTAATTATACATCGCCTTTGTGTCATCAGGGGAGTCCTTACCGGAGCAGACGGTCTTTTGACAAGCGTTTCTAATCAGGTCGCAAAATAAGGTCAGTGAATGAATGTCAATGCCACGGATTCCAATGCCGCACAAGGCAGGATTAAATAATTAGTTATTGCTAATACCTGAGTATAGATAGGGATGAGATCGTGGCTTAGAAAGCCTCTCATCGCTTCGTTTATGAGGTGATCGGATGAAAACGCTATTTATTCCAAGGTGGTTAGGATTCATTATCTTTCTTTTCTGCTGCCTATGCGCCTTTGGTGGCGTTGTTTTGGTGGCATATTTGTTTTTTGCTTGGGTTAGGAGTCTATAAGGGGGTACGTCATGAGGGCTGCTAATGATGTAAATTTATCCCTCTTCAGTTCTTTGAAATGCGGAGCTTTTCGTAAGGCGGGAGTTTCGTGTTGTGTTTATCCACGCAGTCAGGGCATCGGGGGAGGGCAGCCGCCCCCAATTATCATTATCAAAAATGCCATACCCTATTGGGATTATATTTGGGTTTGGTATTGGGATTTTTATAACTTCAATTAAGGAGAAAAATGATGGAGCCTAAAAGCTGCTATAACTGCAAATACAGTTATCACTGCTATCTTAATATTAGAGTTGAAGAAGCTGTTTTTCAGTTTCCTGCTTTGGGTTTTATTAATGTTGATTCTATTGATTATAACTCATATAGAGAAAGATTTTTTTCAGCATTAGCTGAGATGTGCAAAGAATATAACAGAAAGGAGAAATAAATGTCAGAAGAAGAAAAAGTCGTAAATGCTGAGATCGTCAAAAGGGAAGAGCAACCACAGGAGAAATCACCTGCTGTCCGGGAAGATGATTTACCCGATGCCCGGAACCTGATGTATATCGCTTCCGGTCTGGCTCAGTCAAAGATGTTTCCTCAAATCTCAGATAAGTATCAAGCTCTTGCTGTAATCGAGTACGGAAGAGAGCTTGGTATAAAGCCAGTAATCGCGCTTCAAACCATGAGCGTTGTAAGAGGAAGGCTCTGCATTGAAGCGAAGGTACTCCTGGCTCTTCTTGAACAAAGAGGTGTCAACGTCTCAATAGTTGAGAAGACAAAAGAGGTTTGTAAAATAAAGTTTGAAAAGCCAGGGAAGGATCCTTGGATAGAGGCGTTCACCATTGAGGACGCAAGAAGGATCAAAGACAGCAAAGGCATGTCTCTTTCACAAAAGGATAACTGGCTAAACTATCCAGAAGAGATGTTGTTTTGGCGTTGTGTTGCAAAAGGTCAGAGAGCATACGATCCTGCGGCAGCTCTTGGTCTTTATATCGAGGAAGAGATACATGATGCCGGAGCTTTCAGGGAAGCCAAGAAGTTTGACAATGCCCAAGCTGAGAAGAAAAAAAAGAAAGAGGAAGAGGAAAAAAAGAAAGAGGAAGAGGAAAAAGCAAAGCCAAAAGAAGAACCTGCCAAGGTTGAACCTAAAGAGGAAAAGCCAAAGCGGAAACGCGGTCGTCCTCCTAAGAAGAAAGCCAAGGCTAAAGAGGAAAGTCCTATCACCGAACCCAAACCTGAAGCTGAAAAGGAAAAGCCGGAGTCTGAGAAGCCCGAAGAAAAACCTTTACCTGAAGAGGGCGATCCTTCTCAAATGACAGAAGAAGAGATGGTTGATTACTGTGTCAGCCAGATAAAGGAAGATATAAAGCTGCGCTCCACAAATGAAAAGAATTTCCGCGAACAATACAAAAGCCTAAAAGACTTTCTATATCACTTCCAGATCGAGAAACAGAAAGAGGGCAAAGAATATCAATGGGTTGAGTTCAACGAATACAATCACCTCAGCCTTTCTTTAGGCAAGGCAGAACACCTCAAGATGTTGTTGGATAAATGGGAATGGGTCCTCTCTGCATGGGCAACATGGGAAAAAGAACAAAAAGAAAGGAAAAAGGAGGAAGAATATGCCCCTGAAACAGAATGGCCAGAAGACGAATCAGAAGAACAATTCGAAGAGCCATAATATTTCAGTCGTTGAGAACGGGAACAAATACGAAATACCTGATCTAAATGGTCGCAGAGTCCCCCGGGTCAGCACAGTAACAGGACTCCTAGACAAATCCCGTCCCCTTATGTATTGGTCTGCAAAGATCACAGCGGCTTATGCAGTCAATCAAATCCAGAGAATAAAAGATGGTGAGCTGACTTTTGAAGACATAACCTCCATGGACCTCGGAGCTTTTTACAGGGAAGCAAAGGCTGAACATGAAAAGATTTCAAAGTTGGAGAGAGATAAAGGATCCAGAGTACACGACATAGCCAAGATGATATTCAGCCAGATGATAAAGAACAGCGACATCGAAGTCGGAGAAGTCGATCCTGACATATATGCTCCTGTAAACGGTTTGATTGATTGGATAAAGAACAATGATTTTCGCCCGGTCATGACAGAGGTCACAGTATGGAGCAAGTCATTCCGGGGATACGGTGGCAGGCTTGACGTTACTGGCCTTTACAACAAGAGGCTTCTAACTATAGACGTCAAATCTTCAAGTGGCATCTATGACGACATGAAGATTCAGGTAGCCGGTTATGATCACGCCTATGAGGAAAGAAACCCTGGTACATACACAGATGGGACTGGGATTCTAAGGCTCGACAAAGAAACAGGCATGTATGAGTTTGCAGAGTATCCTAAACATCTTACCAGGAAACACCTCGCTCAGTTCGGACACCTCTGTCTTCTATGGCATACTCTCGAGGATGCGAAAGAGATTTCCGCTGAGATCAAACAAAAGAAAAAAGAGAAAAAAAAGGAGGCGAAAAAGCAGCTTGTCAAAATACCAAAGGACTTGCCATATCCTGATCCGTTCTAAGAATGGGAAAGACCGATTACAACTCCCTTAATAAAGTCATGCTTATAGGTTTTGTATCTTCTGAGATAAAGACGGGAGAAATGAAAGATGGAGGAAGAATGTGGGCAGGCTTTCAGCTTGCTACTCTTGAGTTATTTTATGCCAGGGGAAAGTCTAAGCCTTATATTGAATATCACAATATAGTTGCCTGGGGAAATAATTCTAAAATAGCCAGAAAATTCCTAAAAAAAAACATGAGAGTTAGCATTGAGGGAAAATTGAGAAGAAAAATTTGGCACAAAGATGGAGAAAGAAAAGAAAGGGTAGAAATAGAAGCAGAACATATAACTTTTATGACAAAGGATTCTCCTCTAAAGCCTGAAAAAGAGGAGATCACTAAACTTGAAGACGATCCCTTTTAAGGAGATAAATCATGGATGAACAAAATCTTTTCGGTGAGATGGATACGGTTTACAACACCCTCCACACCCACCTGACGAAGCTAAATAACGAGATCACAAACGAGAAGAATAAGATAGAAAAGGCTAAAGAGAAAATCCTAGAGATCGAATCTGAGAGGGCCGAGGTACTTAAGTCCATAAAGATTGTTGAATCAAAAAGAGAAGAGCCGATCGACAATGATGACACAAAGGTCATTGAACCTATTCCTGCAAACAAACATGAAGAAAATAGTATTGATGTCGAGCTGACAGAATACCTTGTGAAGCTAATGATCGAGAACAATCCTAATAGCTCCATCGTAAAGAACCTGACGTTGAAGCGGAGGGGCGATTGGATCAATTCCTGTCGCTTGATGAGGGAGAGGGATGGTCGGACCGCAGAAGAGATTAAGGCTATGATCGACTTCTCTCAGTTTGATTCCTTTTGGAAGTCAAACATTCTCAGCATGGCGAAGCTGAGGGAGAAGTTTGATCAGCTATGGTTGAAGGCAAAGAAAGATAATTTTAATGGCATCAAAGGATGGCTTGATGAAAAGAGAAGAGAAGAAAACTCCGACCCGTTCTGAACGCTTTGCTGTAGTAATGGCGATGCTGCAGGAAACTTTCTGTCCGGAGAAGCCGATCTCTTCTAGGAAAGTTAGATTCTATGAAAAGATTCTCGAGCCTTTCTGCATAGAGGACATTGAAGACGCTGCAGAAAAGATAGCTTTCACAAAAAGGATCCATGCCTTTCCTCTTCCCGCGGACTTCCTTGCATATCTTGGAATTGACGAGAACAAGCATGATCTTGAGGGCTTGGAGCTCTGGAACGAAGCCTGTAGGTTGGCCTTTAATTCTTCCTACCCTTCTGAAAATGAAACCCTGAACAGGGCGATAGAGATTGCCTTTGGAAGTTGGAGAGACTTCGGAGAAACAGACCCTAACAATACTTTTGACAGGCATCACTTCATAGGTGTTTACAAGATGATGATGGCTGAAGAGCAGGATAAGAAAAGGCTGACAGAAGACAAGGGCAAACTTTTGGAGAGTAAGAAATGAGAGTCTCTGACTGTTGCGGTGCCAAGTGGTTCTTCTGGCGATATGGGAGGGAAGTGGTGACTCGCTGTCGTGAGTGCAACCATGTCTGTGAGTTGGTTAAAGAAGAGGATTGGAATATGGATGAAGATACTCCCGATTCTATCTTAGGAAATAAGCGATGCGAAAAGAACAAATAAAAAAATACACTGAAATAGCAAGGCAAACATATCAAAAGGAAATGATAGAACGAACAGTCAACTGGTTTGCAGAACAGATGAAATCAGCACTTAATAAACATTTAGACAGACCTGGATGGAAAAAAGAGGGTGTCTTTTGGTTGCTCGGAAGGTTGAATGAAGAAATTGCGGAGCTTTTTAAGGCTATTGAGTTTAAGGAAACGAAAGTAAAGGTTATAAAAGAATGTGCTGATGTTGCCAACTTTGCCATGATGATAGCGGATGTTTATGAGTCGGGACATGTAGAGGAAAAGGAGAGAGATGATGAGTGAAAAACTAACGAAAGAGGAGTGGAGGAAGTGGTTTACATATATTCAATTTACAAAAGAATCAAAGGAGGTAAAAATGAAAAAGTTTTTTATGTTCTTCGTTATGTTGCTTCTTATCGTTCCTCTTGTCGCTCTTGCTCAAGATGTTGAGATTGACATTCAGTCTTATCTCAATGCTGCATCTGTCATCTTCATGACAGGAATCGGTGGTCTTTCCGTTTTAGGAATCGTCCAAGTGATCAAAACCTTTTTCAAAATGCAGGGCATTGCTGTTCGAGTTCTATCCGTTTTCGTTTCGGCTGCGGCAGTCCTCGTATATGAATTTGGACTAGGATTTCTATGGTGGAGAGCATTGATCCTGACTGTCCTTGTCACACTTGCAGCTAACGGAATCTATCTGTTCCCCAAAAAAGAAACATAATGAGGAATCTAGGCTTAGTGGCAGCGGTAACTCTCGTCATCTCCTTTCACCTCTATCCCTATGAGGATCCAGGGTTCAAGGCCCTGAGACTTTCTTATACCGCTGCCGCTTGCCTGGATTACTGGACGACATTCTCGGTAAGCCAGGACCTAAGATTCAAAGAGCTAAACAAAATAACGAACCTATATTGGAGATCGCCTTCTTTATTCTGTGGAATCAAAACATTAGAGCTTTACCTGGCAGATAGATTTTTCGACTTTGTTTACAAAAAGAACAAAGTCCTGGGAGTCATAACAGTTGTCGTCTTTACTGTCTTTAGAGTTATGGCGGTTAAAGATAACTTCAATGCAATCTTGAGGTGAATTATGGCCGATACAATTAAAGTCAAAGAGCTAGGCAAGTCTGAGAATAACGTATCGGGAGCTTTAGCGTTCAACTTTATGAGGAAAGATGTTGAGGGAAAGACTCCCGAACAAATAAGGCAGCTTGTCCTTAAACATATAATGGAATTGGGCAAGAATCTATTCGCCCTTCTAATGGGAAAGAAGAAGCAATGGGAGAAAGAAACAGAGGAGCTTAAGAGGTTCTTAGGCAAGGATCACTAGATTGAAACATGTTCCTCTCAGAGTTTTGTTGGCTAAAAAACTTAAATCATATCGGAAGAAAGAATATGGTTATCATCCCCTTTGTAAGACCTGTCCTATATTTAAAGTCTGCAATAATCCTCAATACAATGTCCCGGGTTTAACAGCTTTTTTATGCTATGACAGGAAAAGGTATGAAGAAAAAATCCACTCGCCGCAAGGGTAACGAGTTTCAGAATTGGTGTGAAAAGTGGATCAAGGATCATCATCCCGATGCCTCTATTCATAATCAAAAGACAGCGGCAAAGCTGATAAAAGTCAGGGATAAAAAGACGGGCGAATTAAAAGATGTTTGGGTTTCTCAGCGCAATGACATATTCGGCTGCATCGATCTTATCGTGATTCTACCCTTCCACAAGCCAGTATATATCCAGGCCACAGAGCATAGCGCTGTCACCAAAAGGGAGAAAGAGATGCAAAAAGTTCCCTGGAATTTTAATTTCTGTAAGGTAGAGCTATGGCAGAAGAAGAAGCCGGGGGAGATTCATATAAAGAAACTGACAGATGATGGATTGAAAGACTGCGGTAAGATCATAAGAGGAAAGTTTTACAGGTTGGAGGGATGATGCGTTACTCAATTCCAGGGCAACTTTCTCCCGGAATTTCACGATCGTGGAGATCAGTAACATGACTGAATGGTGGGCCAACTGGAAAACGCTTAAACATTGTCGATGGTGTAGTAAGCCATATAGGGCTCATGTCCCCAAGGGCAGAGACGGTTTTTGTTCTCCGGCTTGTAAGCAGGCCCATTACAGAGCCTATAAAGCATACGTTACTAAAAAGAGACGTCCGGACGCGAGCTCCCGGCAGCCGATATCTAAAAATAAGTAACGCTTCACTTCTTGGCTCTTGTAACCTTCCCACCACCCTCAACATGATACCTCAAGTGCATGGCAGCGACGGCCCTCTCCTTTGTATCCGCACAAATCCTCTGCCCCGTCTCTTTGTTCTTGAAGCACCACCTCTCTTGTCGCACCTTTCTTTGACCTCATTTTTGTAATTTTGAAAAGTCTCTAACTTGAAATCATTCCACTCCTGGTAAAACTTCTCAAGGCCAATCTTATTCCTTCCGTTCATCTTTTTGATTAGAGGAATTAATCCATCTTTTACTATGATATAAAGAACAACAGCAATTACTCCTTCTGTTCCAATTCCGCTTAGATTCATTTCAAAGCTCCCTGGAAGACTTTGAATACTCCATATCCAGCAATGGGCCATGTAATAACCCTCTCTATTGTCTTGCTGATCTTCATCCCCCTTATCTCTTTGTCCTTTGCATAGATGACACTCTCGGCTATTTTGAGAAGATTGTCTTTCATCTCGAGCTGTGCTTCCAGCTTCTTGCAATAATCATCCTTCAGATTAAATGCCCTCTCCCATCCTACAGCCTTAGCTTCGGCAGCCTCCCATCCCTTCAAAGCCTTATCAAGCTGTGTCTCGTCATCGATCAGGGAGAATTGGCCCTTCAGCTCTTCAAGTTCGCTGTCCTTGATCTTGATCTCTTCCCTGTACTTCTCTGTCTTTTCTGTAAGCTCTGATATGGCAGCTTTCAGGTTCTTGACCTGTCTCTCCACATCCTCTTTCTCTTTGAAGAGACCTTCTTTTTCTTTCTCGACCTCCTCCTTATATGCCTCATACTGTCCTTGTATGACTGAAGACTCTCTAACTCTGTTCTCATTTATGCAGCTCCTTATCTGGATGACGATCAGAAGGACTACGGCAAGCCCTCCTACAATCAAAGGAATTTTTATCTTGTCCAGAAACTTCATTTCTTCAACCTTTCAAGGATGTCTGTGGCTGTGATGAATCCACCGAAGAAAAGGCTGCCAAGCGTCAGAACAAAGACGAATAGCTGGATCAACTCTATCGTATGCCCATGTGCTGCCAGATAGAAGAATCCTCCCATAAAAGACAGATACCAAATGAATCCGATCGTCAGCCTTCTCCAACTTTTCTTGTTGTTGTTATCGTTCATATCTCTCCTCCCTCAAGGAAGTATTCGCAGCCATCGGCCAGGGCAATGGCCATTTTATTTTGAGTATCCCTATCATCCAAAAACAAAGCCTCCTCGTTGTCAGATATAAATCCTAACTCAACAAGCGCGGCTGTCATTGGAGTGTGTTTCAAAACATAAAAAGCCTTTTCTTTTACTCCTCTGTCATAAAACGGTATCATTTCCGTAAGGCTGATCTTAAGATAATCTATCAATGTTTGTGCAAACCCTCTTCCTTTCTTTGATCCCGGGAAACACCATGCCTCTATCTCTATTCCGTACTTTCCCTTCATTGGCCTTGCGTTTGTATGTATGCTCAAGAAAACATTAACCCTCAAATACTTTGCCATCTCACAGCGTTCCTTTAGAGATATGAAAACGTCTTCTTCTCTCGTCATGTAAGGCTTGAACAGGTAGTCATTTCTGATAACAAAACTCTGCATAATGTTTCCGATTGATAGAACAATGTCCTTCTCTTTGATGCCTAGCTTTTTGTTCAAAGCGCCAGGATCCTTTCCTCCGTGTCCTGGATCAATCAAAACCCTGTATGGCCTTGGCATTATTCCTCTCTGCTTTTCTTCAGGAGTATTTTGAATCTCTTGTAGAATCTATCAGACCATACACCAGGAATCCTCTTTGCCAGCTGCACAAGGTCTTTTCTCTCGTCTTTATCAGACTCCATGTACTTCGTCCAGAATACTGTTGCCCTTGCTTCGGGAGGCATATCTGTAAGGTCCAACCACCAGGATTTATCAGGTATGTCATAGACAAGCTCGTACTTCCTGAACCATTGGTAAAGCCTGTCTTGATCCTCTTTCGGCTGTTCTTTTATGAAGACCTTAATCTTCTTAAGAAGGTCTTTATCCGTCACCTTCTCATCCTTTAGCTTCCTGTAAAACTCATTTGACATCTCTTGAAGCTCTCGCCTTTGTTTGTATCTCCTTGTTGATTCCTCTGTAGCAGCCTTCTCAACCTTTTTAAGCTGCTCCTCAGAATAAGGTGGGGTAAGTTTAGCGAACCTCCTTACTATCGGAAGATTCGTAACGACCTCTGCCTTGATCTTCCTCTTGTCTTTTTCTGGCTGGCCTTCGATTACACTGTTCAGCCCTGCTCCAACAAGAGATGTATAAACATTCCCATAGGTGAAGAATTGCTGAAGAACATATTTAATCCTCTCAGGAGACAATCCCGTCTTCTTGCCTAGCTCAACAAGTCCCGGGTGTGTATAGACCGTGTATTCTTCTCTCGGCGTTACTTTAGGCCCTTTCCATATATCCTCATTCCTCCAAAAGTCCTTGTTAGCAAAGTATCCTAACATTGCATCGATCGATGGAGGAAGATTCTGCGATGGGATGATCGGAATAAATTCTTGTATTGCTTGACCTATCTGATCCCCATCAACAGGTTCTCCTAGATACTTCTTCATAAGATTCTCGAATATTGTGCAGACAATTCTCTGTCCCTGGTCCTTTGCGATCTTGAAGTAGAGGCATCTCTCGTTTCCGTTTTTATCTGTGACCTTGTAGGGAGTCATGATTACGAAATTATTGACTTTCTCCCTGTCAGGGACCCGCGCATAATTTTTTCTATGGGCATAATGATTTGCCAGATAAAGACCAGCTGCCAAAGCGCCAAGCTGTGCGAACTTCCAGAGTGTATCAGCTGGACGATCTCCCAAAGCCCTGAAGATTCCCCTTGTTCCCTGGATTCCTGCATTGAGGTAGGGGATTCCGGCATCCAAAGCCTTTGACACATTTCCACCTTGGCTGAAATCAAGATAATTTCGAGCGGTCCATGTCGCTTCCTTCGGGGATTTTCCCTGCCTTAAAGCCCTCTCTCTGAGTGCTATCCTTGTCCATATCTCTGAAGTCTCTCCAACATAAGAAAGAACATCCTGAAGTTTTCTCAAGGCGGGGTTCCTTGTCTTTATTGTCTTGCCTTGATGAGTCAGGAAATACATTCCACCGCCTTCATCCAGATAATCGATCCACCTTCCCTTTCTGGCCATCGCATCTCCGACCGTTGCCAGAAGGTCCCTTGACATTTGAAGAATAAACTTAGGCATGAATGATGAGTATTCAGATGTTGTGATCCAGATGTGCGCGATGTCTCTCGGAAGGTTTGTGACTGCAAATCCTGGATTAAGACCTGTTGCCATTGGCTTGAGTATCTTACTTCCTGAAAGCCAACCTATGATATTGACGAGCTGCTCATCGATCAAAGGATCCCTCGTCAGCCATTCCTTTGCATATTTATCTATCACCATAAACTCTTGAGGTTCTCCGTCAACCATAGCCTTTATCTTCGCCCATCCTGCAGGAGCCTTGGCATAGACAGGCTTTCCTTCTTTTGTCGTCTTTGATACTTTTGCAAGCCTGAATATACCGTTCTCCGGAATCTGTTCTGCCAGCTCGTAAGCAGATACATTCGCCCTATTCCTGAAGATCACATTCTGAGTCCTTGAGATGACTTGTGAGAGGAGCTTTCTTGAGTCTGTTTCCATTACCTGATAGCTTCCCTCATCCAGAGCTTTAAGGCCGCTGCTAGGGACAGTAATCAGCTTTCCGCTTATGGAATATGTCCTCTCTGGATCGATGTGTTGAATGAATACTCGAGGAGAATAATCGCCCTTGCTTTTTAAACTGTCATGTGTCGTATCATTTATAAGGCCCTCTTCCAAAAGCTGATCCAGAACCTTTTCCATCTCCTTGAAGTAAAGGTCTGCAAGTTTATTTATCTCTTCAGGAATATCTTTGAGATACTCTTCATGCTCTCTTGCCGTCAGTCCATGTGGATGCTTTATAAATTTCTCTCCCTCTGCTGGCTCCTCCATAAGCTCTGCTTCTGTCTCAGGCGTAACCTCTGTCCTGTATTTTGAAATAGCGATCTGTCTTCTCAGGTAAATCGCCCTGTTCAAAAGCTGCTCTTCATCCTTAGAAAGCCCTTTGTATATCGACTTAGAAGCCTTCTCGTAAAGCCTTTCTGCCTTAGAAGATGCTCCGGCTGCCAGGTCATGATCCATGACAGCCTCTTTACCAAGGACCCCAAGGTCTTTCAAAAGGTCCTTCTTGACGTTTCCGCTTGTATCGACAATAGCTCTCTTAGCTGCCTTATAAGCCCTGTTAAATGAAGGCTTCCTTTTGTCTTTCAGCTTAAGCTCTGTCTCTATGAACATCCATTCAACTTTACCTTTATCCGTCTTCTGAAGTTCTGCCCTCAGCTCTTCTATCTCGACTCTTCTCTTAAGCCCTCTCTTAGACTTTATCCTGTCAATCGCATCCCTTACCTCTTTAGTGAATGGATAGCCGGAGTATTTCTCCCACTCCTGCCATTGTTTCTTGGGGACCTTCTTCACATCTTTTATGATCCCCTGCATATACTTTGCCTGCTCAAGAGGTGCAAAATGACTACCATAGGGCCATGTGCCTTCCCTCCTCTCCATTACCCGGACCTTACTTTGAAGCCCTAAATCTTTAGCATAATCTGTCACCCTATCAAGAAAGTCCTCTGTCACATATCCCATGTCGTACATGCTGCCTGTTGGAGTCTCGATTGACACCCTTGCTAACTTCACCCTTGCGCCTTTTACGGGTGCTTCTGACTTAACTTCTGGCAACACAACTCTTTCTGTAACATCTGCTTCAGGGCCAAATTCATACAATCCCTGCTTTTCCAGGTATCCTTTCTGTGTTTCGGTAAGGTCTTTGCCTTCGGATATTGCCTTTTCTATTTCTCTTAAGATCGGTTCTTCCCTGAAAAGCTCTGCACTTTCTTCTGGTTTCTGTTCTGAAAACAGCTCTAACTGCTTTAAATAGCCCTTAGATCGGCTCTCACGGGCTTTTTCCATCCACTTTCCGTAAGATTCTTTGGCAGGCCAGGTCTTTATTAAATTGCTGAAATTATCTTCGTCTTTGATCTTTCTAAAGAATTTCATAAACTCTGGATCATCTTTATGCTTATTGAAGATTCTCATGAACTCATCATAACTGGGTGCTGCATCCAATACTTTTTGAGGAACCTCCTTATCCGGATCACGCCAAAATTCTCCCAATATTTTCCCATCCTTGATATATGGCTTTTTGCCTGTAAGCTCGGCATACTTCTTATCCATGCTTTCCTGAAAAGCCTTCCCTGCCTTTTCATGTATGGCCTTCTGCTCGGCTACCTGTTCAGTGGTTGGCTCCATCCCAGGCGGAAATCCTGCAATCTCCTCCTCTTTGAACTTCTCATATTCCTCCTCTGCCCTTCTTTCAAGCTCTTCCCTCTCTGCCTTCTTTGTTGGTGTTTTTGGCGCTCCTTTCTTTTCCAAAAGAATACGCTCAAGATCCCGGCTGTCCTCTATCCTTGGCATTTCCTCTGAAAGAGAAGCTGATAGTTCGTCCATCTTCATGCCGGACTTTCTAACAATTCTTGAGGGGATTCCAAGGTCTTTGATCAGATAGTTTCTGCTGAAGTCTCTGTCAGGAGCGACTCCACCTCTATCAGCTATTGCCTGCCATAATGGATCTTGAAATCCTATTAAAGCTGCGGTTTTTTTCGGCGGCTTAGTAACCGGCTTATCAACAACCTCTTTTCCCCTGGACTCAACATACTTGACAAGCTCATCCGGGGTCACAATGCCCTCTTTTACAGCCTCAGAGTTCACGATCTGCTTATATAGAATCCTTGGATGAGCCTCTCTGGATGCAAAGAAAGCCCCCATTGCCAGTTCTTTTGCCGATTCTGGCGCTTCAGGAGCCACTACAGGCCGTTTTACAGTCACATCAATGGAACCATCAGCTTGAGGCTTCACGTTTATCACGGTCTCCTGTGCTGCCCTTCCTGTGGCCTCCTCGTATGCAAATGCGACCTTTTCGGCTTCTGTCATTCCAGGAGGAAATACGGTCTTTTCCGTGGCGTATCTCGAGACAGGAGGAGTTATTCTCCTTGGCGCTCTTGGGATCGCTTCTTCCGCGGCAACCGCAGGTACAATAGGTTGCTCACCGGGAAGCGTTGGCTCTATTGTCGGCCTTATTGGTTTGCCCCTTCTTAACAAAAGCATGTTTTCAATTTCTTTTTGAAAGTCTTCCAGAGGAATTGCTCTAAGATCATTCATCACTTGCTGTATTTCAGCTTCGCTATATCCTGCTGATCTCATCATCCTTCCTGCTGTATTCACATTTCTTTCTCTAAATGCTTCTGTCATCTTGCCTGATGCCATACCTGAGACTATCAATCTGATTGCCTCTTCTCCAAATCTGGCTGCTGTTCTTAAATTTTCCGGATCGGAAACTATCCCCCTATAAGGTTTATCTATAGCCCAGGAAGACAGGGCCTTGGCTGCACCTCCCCAAAACTCATCAGACCCAAGTTCTTCAAGATACCTTTGAGCAATCGGATCGTATTCGCTTTTCTCCTTCAAAGCTAGAGCAATATTAGGTATTTGTCTTACTGCCTCATAAGTGGCAACAAAAACAGGACTTGCGAATCCCGTCAACCACCAAGGAAGGATATATGAAAGTTTGTTTGATAATTCATTGATCTTCGGATCGCGGGACCACAGACCTCCCTCTACAACGGAAGGCTCTTCTTTCCTTTCTCTTGCCTGCTTATACATAGCTATGTCCTCTAGCCTTCCTTCCTTTTCCAGTCTTTCCCTTAAGGCTTCTGAAGGCACTCCCATGGCCGGAGCTTTGTAAGGACTAACAGCAGCTCTTTCTTCCTGTATCTCTCTCAGCCTTTTCTTTGCCTCTTCCTCCATAATCTTAGGCATTGATCCTAGATGTTTCGCTGAAGTTATAAGGCGCTCGCCTATATCTCCTGCTAATCCTTTGACTTTTTCAAAGAATGACGGAGCTTTCTCTTCGACCTCTTCTAAAGGCTCTGGCTCGATTTGTGGAACCTCTTCCTTCTTAGCCAAGGGAGTGAAGAGCTGCTCTTTTCCTGCCTTTTCTTCCAATGTAGGGACCTGTCCCTTTGGTGCTAAAGGCGTGAAAAGAGACTGCTCTTCCTGTCCAAACACTTAGAAATACTCCAAAAGGATCCATGGAGATAAACCGTTCTCGTCTATCCACCTCATAAGACCCTCATCTTTAAAGATGTCCTCCTTTGAATAGCCCTGTTTCTTGATCTCCTTTGCCGCTTCTGCGTGCCTTTTATCAGGATCGGATTTCAGCTTTCCCTTCAACGATTTTATTTTATCGTTAAGATTAAGAATCTTTGACTTGATAGTCTTGTATTTATCTTCATCAATGTCTGGATCAAGGTCTGCAATATCACTTATCGCTTCCCACCTTTCGTTGCTGAGTTCTTCAAGATCATCTGCAAGCTCAGAAGTTTTCTTTTCTCCCTTCTCCCCGGCCACATATTCTTTCTTTCGCTGTGTAAGCTCTTTTTCTCTCAGCTTCCTAGACTCCTCTGTCTCTGTAAGCTCTCCTTTCCTTACTTCCCTCTCTGCCTCTTTCTGTTTTGTTTCTGCAACCTCCTTAACCCAATCAGTAAGGAAGTCTGATCCTTTGAGCCTTATCGCGTTTATGATTGCCTGAGCTTCAGGCATCCTAACTCCTTCCTGGCTGGCAACGTATTGTGATGCCAATTCCTGAAAAGGCTTTGTCGCTTCCTCATAAGTGGTTGTGGGCGTTGGAAGCCTTAGCTCTGGATATGCTTCCCCGACCCCTGTCTGCTTCAACCTCTCAAGCCCTCCTAGAAGTGGCAGGTCTAAATCCTCGGCGCCTTTCATTCCTTGTTTTACAAAAAGCTCTATGATTGTGTTCATCAATGCCCTGTTCTGGACTTCTTCCTGTTGCTTGCCGTATGCCTCGTATTCCTGAAGGCTTTTCTCGAGCCACCTCTTGACCTGTTCTTCCTGGAATTTCTGCTGTAAAAGCATGGGTACAAATTTAGTCATGAATGTGTGGAATCTTCTTGTATTCGGCATTTATCCCTCCTATGTCAGATAGTAGCTCATGTAAGGAAGCCAATCCCAAATATCGGCACCACCACCTCCCTGCATAATGTAATTCATAATCGCTTGCCAGTATGAGTTTGATCCTCCTCCCATAATAAGGGACAGGTAGGAAAGAAGCTGATTCAACGACTCTCTTCCCTCTCCTCTTCTGCCTGCGCTCAAAGATTCCTTAAGTTGCTCGATCGTTGCCATGATATTGAATATGCCTGTTGACATACCCGTTGTCTCCATCAGCTCTCTAAACCTTCGGTCAATCTCTTCTGATCCAACTTTCTCCCTTGCCTGAGAAGCAAGCTCTCTTGTCAATCTCCTTTCTTTGGCTTCTTCCTCAAGCTGGATGCCACTTCCGAAAAGACCCATTCTCGAAACGAGATCCCTTACAGATTGAATCCTTCCCCTCTCTCCTTTCCTTATACCCTCGACCATGTAGTTTATAACTGCCTGTCTTTCCTCTGGCGTTGTTCCCCTTGGATATTCCATAAAGTAATCAAACCTTCCTCTCAGTTTTTCCAGCATATCCATCAATCCAGGGGAAAATTCAAACTCACCTGAACCTCCCCCTCCCCCACCTCCACCTTCTGCTTCCGGGCAGCACCACTCCTCTCCATTTATGACCTTCCTCCTGTATCCTTTCTTACAGGCTCCTCCTTCTCTTCCAACAAGACTTCCTAGTGTATTATTCCTTATCGCGTTGTGGACATCCTCGATGTTGTACCATTTACCTTCTTTATAAAGCTCATGCCCCTCAACACCCGGATTCCTGATAAATCCCATGGCTGCTGTTATAAGATTGTCCGTCCATATCTTTCCACCTGAAGGCTGAATAGGGCTGCTGGCAAGTTTGTATCCACCTTCGCAAACTCCTTCTGTTTTTTCTTCTTTTTTTTCTTCCTTCCCCGCATCTTCCTTACAGCACCATATCTTTCCGTCGGCAGCCTTTACGGGCTTATATCCGTCCCTGCATGGTGTTATCAGGAAATATCTGTCCGTCCCTCTTTTTATCTGCTTTCCGAGGTATCCCCCTGCTTTGCATGGCGATTTAGACTCTTCTGGACCTGGTCCCGGAGGCGGCTCAACCGCACCTTTTTCGCATCTTTCCATACATTCATCAAACTCCGGAGACCCAACTCTTCCTCCTGTTTCATCAAAACATTTCTGATAACATTCTCCCCTTACTCTAGCCATATCCGGCCTCCTTTAAGTTATTTTCACCCTCCTTCCTGTTGCGCCTTTCGAGGATCCAGCCAAGTCTTCCAGAAAGCTCAAGTCCATCTGCATCCCTGAGGGGAATCCAAAATTTCCGTACCTCTGCAAATTCTGCAAAATGTAGTTGAAGACTGCTGTGTCTGCCGATTTTGTGAAAGGACTTTGATAAGGCGCTCTCATGCCCATTCCTCTCAAAAGCTGCTGCATGCCCATTCCCCTTTCCATCATTTCTTCGTTCTCGTCCTTTCCGAAAAGACCTCCAACAAAAGAAAGAGCTATAGGCAATAAGATATTCCAAGGAATCTTTGTTGCAGCTGCCGCTGCTATTGGTACTCCTGCCATCTTATTCCTCCTTACTCAGATAAATATTCATCAAAGGCTTCTGAATAAGCCCAAAATAATTCCCATTTAAGGTCTTTAAGAGACCATGTTTCCCCACCGCAAATCTTAGGCCACTCTATCGGTCTGAGATTGCCCTCGAAAAGAACGGAATCGGATTTTAGAATGGCCAGAACGTTTTCTTTCGTCTCCTTGGCTGTTTTTATAGGCGGCTGTCCATCCTGGCTTGCCCCATGCCTCATTCCTTTGACCAAGGCTTTTCGTCTTTGGTAGTCCTGAAAATTCCCTATCTTGTGGATAATCGGTATGCACATCTTATTGACCGTCCTGGATGAATAGAAATTCTCTTCAGGATCGGTCTCGCTGTCGTGTTCCATTGAAGTAAATACTCTCCCGTCCAAATCTCCCTGCTTGAGAACATAATCAATGAACTCCCTCATGATCGTGTGGTATTCGTTCTTGGCATCTATCTCATTCCCTATCTCAACAAGGAAAAAATGACCCCATCTCTTCTTTGCCTCCTCAAGAACATATCCATAGAGATCCACAAGGAACTCTCCTGTCTTTTTCATTCCAGGACGCTCCTCATGCTTCGGGTGCGTTCCGTCATATTCATACCAATGTGTCTGACTGTAGGCTTCGTTTGATGTACCGTTCACATTATTGTCGCCATTCATCCAATGAGTACGCCAATGTCCCGGCTTTCTAGTTTTCAATGAACAGTTATCAAGGAGAGTTAGCATTGGCATGATGTATCTATCGACAAGATAATCTCCTCTTCTCCAAAGGCAATCGAAGTGAGCCGGGTTCTTCCTTGTTAGTGCGAACTTTCCAGAAAGTTTCATATAAGGCATGTGCATCATATCTTTGTCTTGCCACTCAGGTTCCCAATTACCAGCCACAAATAAACGCATGAAGTTTCCCCATCCCTCAAAAGCAAACCTGTCTGCAAAGTCCTCTGCGTCCTTGTCCTTAATGACTTTAGCGAATCCGAACTGAGGAATAAGACATGGAGACAAAGCCTTCTTCCCTGGTGCATATCTTTTTGCTTTTGCCAGCTTATGCTTTCCTGGTGCTGGCGGAGGTGGGGGAGGAGGCTCGGGGGGAGGGGGTTCCGGCGGGGGTGGCCCTGGGGGAGGAACGGGCTCTTCTGGTTTATAAATGCAGAATCTCCCTAATCCGAAAATCTTCCAGAACTTACACCACAGGCTGTTTACACCAAAAAACCAATATTTATCAAACTTGCTCATATTACCTCCCGAATAAGACGTATCCAAAAGACACGGCACCACCTCTCCTGTTCTCGATGTAAATCTTTCCATCCGATCCATTCGCGCTTACCGTACAATGCGTGTCTGTCCCGGTCGTACCCGATAAGGCTCCTGTCGCCACATCGAAATTTGCAGCTCCGCTCATCTTGTAGCAGAACTGCGTTCCTGCACTCGTCACCCGATAGGAAGCGAGTATCCACCAATCACTGTAAACGCTTCCTCTTCCGAATATCAGGATCGCTCCAACATCATTCCCAGGCGTAAAAGACGCGGCTTGGTCATCATTCAACGTGATCTCATTCCCTGCAAGATTCCTGTCGTCCAACTGAATGTCAGATCCCATATACCAAGTACCACTTGATAGAATACTGTTTAAAAAATTTCCTGAATTGTTGTCTCCCCCGTGTGTAAAGTTATTCTGGATCTGAATCGTATTGTGCATTGCTCCTGACTCAATCAGGTATGGTTTGGAATAATTTCCAGCCTCACCGACAAGTCCGTTGATGCTATTAAATCCCTTATTTGACTTGATCGTAACTGCATAAGTGTATGTTGGAGTTGCGTCCCCTGCTGCATTATGAAAGAATCCTCCCTCGATTTCATTTTCGTCAGAATTAATGATAATCGCCTTCCAATACTGGACATATCTATTTCCCCTCAGATTTTGCTGGTTTGCGTTGCCTGATGTCTCTATGTCTGTCTCAAGTTGAGTGAAGTAGCAGCTCTCAACTGTATTGAAAAAATTTGCACCAGGACTTCCTCCGGGTGCGTCAAATAAAATTCCTCTACTTCCAGCTATACCCCTACTAGACCCCTGGAAGTAAAGGCACTTAAATACATTCTCAATGGAGGTCTTTCCTGTTTCCACCGTGACCTTCACTCCATTGTCGGACATAATCGCAAAGTCTCTCATGACACAGAACTTGGAATTATTGAGCAGGAAGCAATAGTCGCTACCTTCATAGAAAATCTTAGTTGCCTTGCCGCATCCCCTTATTTCAATTCCCGTAAGATTCTCGAGCCTAACCTGCTCCCTAATGATGAATGAACCAGAGGGTAGGAATATCACGGAGTTGTCTTCTGACAGGTCTCTCACGGCTTCGTTGATAAAAGATGTTATATCAGCCATATTTGAACTGATGCTGCCGTATGATCTTATGTCGATGAACGGCTTTTTTGTGATTAGGTCTCCGATCTCCGCTCTCCCTGCCGTCTTAAAATTCTCTTCTGTGTTTCTCCAATCTGTAAAATCCATTATGTGCTTATGGAATACTCCTCCTGGCTTTCTCTTCAGGTTTTTGGTCTTACCTGTGTCCTCGATAAATTCTCTATACTTATCGGCTTCCATTTTAATCAGCCTTTACTGACCTCTTGGGCAATCTCCTGTGAAAGTATGTGCTGAACCCAATAATTCGGCACTCACCCCCTGTGTCCTCATTGTTTATAAACTCGAACCTCATATCATATCCAGAGACTCTTAAAGCAATCCTCTTCATGATCTCGTTCCTTATCTCTGGCGTTGTCGAAGGAGTGCTTCCAGGAAGAGAAATTGTCGCTATGGCATCTTTCTTGAAGTCCCTGTATATATTCATCGTTATTGTCTTGTTTGTCGGCAAGATATACCGGATGAACATTTTCCTTAGTATGTTCCAGAGCTCCTTCTCTGTTGATACATTTATCCATGGCGTACTGAAATTTGAGGAGATCGCGGAACCGTCATCGTTGTGTCCGGAGTTTTGAATGTAGATATTTCCATCGTCAGTTCCCGAGATGAACTGCCTTTCATTGTTCGGTCCGCTTATCGTTGCGAACGCTGTCATCTTCTTTGGGAATGTATATATAGAAAATCTCATCCCAAGATAATCAAAAACAACAACCTTATCAGGTTCCTCATTGCTTCCTGTCGGTATTGACAGCCAGTATTCGCTGAACTCCCTGTTACTTCCAGAAACGCACCTATCAATGAAATCCCTGTTTATTGATCCAAGGGTCCTTTTGATGAACCTCGACATTATAGGCCGGAAGCACATCTCTCCATTAAATACCTCAATCCCGAAATCAGACTTCCAGATCATAAGCAAGTCGCAAATCTCAACAGAATGTGCGGCTTCTAGTCCTATTCCTTGAGGTAAAGCATTGATCTCATATAGGTTATCTCCCTTCTTCTCAACCTTGAAATTCGTCTTATCCTTGAAAACATAAAGATCCTCTCCGTAAGCCCTTATCTGTTTAATCTTATCTGCCTCTCTTCTCTCAACCGGAATTATATTAGTGCTAGCGGCTTCTTCCAGTGTGCCTGCGTTTGTTCGGAATAAGTCATTAGGAAATTCTTCATTCCCTGCTATCCAGAGCTTCCCATCCCAAATCTCGAAAAACTTTCCTTCCTTGGGAATCCCCCTGTTGTAGCTGACTTCCTCACTCTCTAAAATGTCAGCATCACTCAGGTTGTCCTCATAGGCTGTAGCATCATTATTGGTTATATCTGCAAGCCAGTAAAACTTCTCTCCGTTTGCCAGAGTCCGGTAAATCCTCCTGGCGTTTACCTTTCCATCAGGTGATACGGGGATATTAGTAAGGTCCACTTTCTGAGCGCTAGGTGTTACTTCTGCCGATTCAGGAGATGGATTGCTTTCACAGGGATAGTTGCCCGTTCTGTAAAATGTGATCAGATACTTATATTTCCCCGTCAGGTTTCCCGAGGATCCCACAGCCACAGATGGAGCTGTCAATGGAGCCTTTATACCGAGAAGAAATACCTTGTCTCCCTCAACTAGAAGATTCGACTCAAACCCTCCTACAATCTGCCTTCTCTTGTAAACGACTCCATCAGAAGGAACCTTCAGCATTTGCTCTGATTCGTAAATCTTTGTCCATGTGTAACTGTTTATTTCCCTCTTGTATATCTCCTTCCATTTCCCTATGAATAAATCACCCCTGAAGACGCACATTCCCCCACTATTTTGAGTTGACGGATTCGTAGATATTAATCCTTCATCATAAATCCCCTCGTCTATCGTCCAATAGGTAGAAATCTTTGATGTCTCGCTTCCCGTTGGGGGGTATCGAAGGTTATAATAAAGCCTTCCATCAAATATCACCTCTGAACATGGAAGACCTCCACCTGGCTGAGTTTGAAGAACCTCCCAAGTTTTAATATCCAAAGAACGATAAAGCCTTCTATTCCCACTATCATAAGCCCCACCAGCCGTAAGCGCGACTCCGACAACATAGAGCTTTCCATCGAACTCAGCGAATGATGCGAAGGCATATTTCTCATCATAATCCGCGCTATCAAAAATCTTGTTGAACTTCGGAACATCTGTATCTAATGGCATGTGAAGTTTCCATATCTGCCACGTCCAATCTGATTTAGCAGAGCTGTAAACTGTGACAAAAAGATACAGGTCATTGTCCCAAACATAGAGCTGACCAAATCTGTGGCAAAGCTCTTTAATCAATGTTGTTGTATTTGAATCTATATTAGCTGACCCATCAAAGTCAGTGACTTCTGCCCATGTGCTAGGAGGAGTTAAGTAGTGGACTCTCCACAAATCGTTGCCAGATGGAGAATCATAGGTCAGAACCCAAAGTCTGTTTTTATAGGATGCCATGCTACATGCAATAAGGTTTGAATGAGATGTCAGTTGCGTTGACCATCCCGTTCCCTTGGTATATTTATAGATTAGTCCTGGACTTGAGTATCCGCTATCTCTACCTAGTGCAATCCATACAGATCCATTAAAAACAATGGCGTCTTTAGCTGAGAGATCCAGGCTTACGTTATCGAGTGAGGAAGCGGAATTTTCTACTAAAAAAGAACTCCCATCTGTTGACACATATATCTGAACCGCATTATTTGGTGTCCCATCATAGAGCTTTATAATTGCCAGCTTGTCATCAAAGATGAATAACTTCTTAAGATTTGTCTCATAAAGCGCTTGTCCTTCTAAGAATGTTCTCGTAAATGAGATTGTTCCCTTGCGCTGCCATATCCCCCTTTCTGTTATGACATTTATCTTCTTGTGATTATCCGGGTCTTTGTACTCTTGAATACCTCTTATGGCTTCTCCATAAAAATTGTAATCCGCGTCCAACTTCGTACACCCTGGCCTTTTCACCCTACTTTTCCCGTCTTCATGGACCTTCCAGCTCTCACATTCAATAACGTCTTTCTCTGGAATTTCACCAGGAGGATCAATTTCGTTTAGATTCCCCCCAAGGTCCCAAAATCTTTTCCTATACAAAGACTTCATTATCTTATTTGCCTAGTAAGTTTCTCCCTGAATCTGTCAGATATGCTTGGCTCGATCGATATTGTCCTTGTTATGGAGTTAAATCGAGTCGCATATCTCTTATCAAGCTCTGTCATGCTCTCCTCGTCAATCAGGTGACATTGACGAGCTGCATCTATCGCCACAAGCAAGTGGGCCGGGGCCGGAAGCTCTGGAATGTGAGCATCGTCTGTCAGGTCGGGAATCTTATAGAAGTAAAAAGACTTATATCTGTCTGCTATCGTTGCAGATGGAGTAGGATCAAAGGCGATTTCGTTCCTTTCCTCATAACTCCATACACGGGGATCTCCTTTCTCCCCTACATTTGCGTATCGATATATCTGATCTGGATGGACAAAAAGAAGTCCCTGCGGCTTCTGCCCTGTCTCATTATGGAAGATATTCTCAAAGGCCAGGAAGTCTGAAATATTGATGTCTCCACCGCTTTTGACCGTGTACTCCCTCTTGTTTGCTGTAATAGAGATCAATTTCGGCTTTCTAAATTCCCTCGGGATGTATGGAATCAAATCAAGCTCCACCTTCTCGAGAGATAGATTGATCAGACTGTTGAGATCAAGCTCTGATCCACTTGCATCATCCTGAAGTAATCCTTCAGGGGCTTCGGTAAACTCAAAAATCAATCCCCTTACCAACTTTCTTATCTCTACTCTAGTCATTTTTAATTCCCCTATTGATACTCGCCATAAACCAGGATAACGACTGTATTACATGGCCCTGTCCATCCTGACAATGTAAATTTAGGTTGAATTTTATAAATGCCCGGTTTATCCAAATCCCCGTTTTGGGTAGTATATCTTAGATAATTACTGTCATAAATTGAGGGAGTCCAGCTATCCAAAGAATCATCTGGCTTTTTTACTTCAAATGCCAAGCCAGTTGCCCCAGTTAAATCTTCACCCATATCTATTTCAATAATTAAACCAACGGTATCGACATATATTTTATTTTCAAGCATCTATATCTCCTCTGTTTCAATTATTGATTTTAAGGAAACAATTTCTGTTCTTTTTGATTCTCCTTCAAATAAAATAGTTCTTAATGAATTATCTGAAACAGATATAGTTCGAATAGATTCAAGCCTTATAATTTCTGTCTTGATATGCGATAGTGTAAACAAATAATCTGAAGCTGGAACAATCATGATCAAAATGCTTCCGTCATAACTTGGATATTCCTTCAAATAATTAGATGTTGTCGAAAGGACTATTGGGATATTCCCTTGATAAAGAAACTCGTTTAAAGCCTCTAATGAATAACTAGAATTTGGAGTCAATATAATCGGAACTACCCCGCTATATGACTTTTCTGCTGACGAAATATAAGATGGAGATAACACAATAGGAATGTCACCGGAATAAAGCATTTCGCCTTTAGAGCTATAAGATGGCAATAGTGATATCTGAATATCCCCATCATAGACAGCATCCAAGATGGATGAATAGCTCGGAACTAAGGCTATTGGAACAGCCCCATCATATTGATAGATGACCGAAAGGCCATATTCTGAAGCCGGAAGAATGACCAGGGGGATATTTCCGTTATATCCAGGATATTCTTTAAGACTATCTGCACTAGGTGTTATCAATACCGGAATACTTCCAGCATAAATCCTGTCTAAAACGGAGACATAGCTTGGCGATAAAGCCATCAGAATATCACCAGCATATAACATTTCCCCTTTAGAACTATACGCCGGGAGTAGAGAAAGCGGAATTACCCCATCGTAAATCATCTCGCATTTTGAAAGATAACTTGGCGCAATGCCGATAGGGATGTTTCCATTATAAGGTTTTTCAAATGAAGACTGATAAGACGGAAGAATTGTCATTGGAAGAATACCGGAATAAACAGCCTCCAGTTTGGAAGAATAGTCCGGAATCATAGTAATCGGTATACTTCCACTATAAGGATAATTCATTTTAGAAAGATAAGACGGAATAAGAGTCATATCAATATCGCCTGTATAAACAAATTCATTTTCAGCAACGGCTAATTCAATGGCAAACTGAACATATACAGCACCATCACTAGCAGTTGAAGCAACAACGACATTTAAAGTAGACCCTTGAATGGGCATTTCTTTGATACCCCAACATCCACAAGCATCGGTTGATCCAGTCCCAGAAGTTTCCTCGTCTTCCTCCGACCAGCCGGAATCTGATTCGTTAAAAGGCGCACCATCTCCCCCATCGAAAGACAATACATAGAAGGCTAAACAGTTGTCGACATCTGTGTTTACGGCATCAATCGTATGGTTAGCTCCACTTGTAGTATAATCTGGAGTGCCAACAATATTAATTGGGCTTGATGTATTAACCCCACGAATCCTGATATACCATCCGAACATCTCGTCATTATTGCCAGAATTTTGATAAACATTAATTGTCGCATCTTCGGAACCAGTCGCAATACGCCAATAAACACCCATAGAGGCATCTGCATTTGTATTGGCATAGTTGATGATTTTTGTCCAACCAGAAATATCCTGCCAATCACCACCATTGGAATCATCGCTCCCCACTATCAGAATGAGAAGGTCGTTAGTCTCGACATCCGATGGTTTTGTAAGAGTGATATAATTTACCGTACTTCCGCCACTATTATTTGAAGTCCAGACAAGAGATATCGAATCATATATTCTGATATCATCGTAATAAACAGTAATAGAACTATTAGCACCAACTTGATAAGCCCCGATAAGATGAGATCCAACTCTCCCGTCATTACAATCTAATGTGAAAACTGACCCCCTGCTTGTTCCATCCACCCAAAGCTCTGCACCGCCATCCGCTCCGGTTCCGGCTTTCCAGTGAATCTTTATCTCATGCCATGCCTGATCTATAATGCTAGAGCAGGCCCAAACAATAGAGTAGTCATAAGAATCATCGTCCTTTAAAATTCCAAGTAAAAGATATGTCGTTCCGCTATTTTCTAATAAGGCAAGATAAAAAGGAACCTCAGTTAAGGCATCATTTCGGGCATAATATAGACCAATGGCTTCTCCGGTTCCGAGTGAAACAGAGTTAAAATTAACATAGATTCTAGAAAAAACTTCTGTTTGATCTGAAAAAGCATCGTTTTCCGTAACATACGCATCATCATCATTAGAGGCAACAACTTCAAGTCCATAGCTTCCGCTTCGTTTTGAAGTGGCATTTGCCGTTACGGTCGAGCTGCCTTCTTCTGTATAGCTATCCCATTCGGAAAGATCGCCAGTTTCAAAACGACTTAAATGAAGAAGCATATTAAATTCCTAACAATTAATTTTATTTCCTCTGTTTGAATTAATTGTTTGCAATTATCAGCTTGCTGTCACAGTGGCCGTAACCTTCACACTCCATCCGTCATTGACGGTATAGGGACCATCTGAGAAATTTTCAACAGCCAATAGATTGCCACTTGTTCCAGAGGCAACATCACAGATAAAATAACCATACACATCGCCCCAGTTGCCACCGGATGCCGTAAAGGTCTTCTCAAGATTTTTATACTCTCCCTTTGTAGCCTGTTCAGTCCAATCAGCATCCAAAAGCTGGATCCTTGCGTAGCCATTCCCGGATATTTCTGTTATGCTCGCCAAGGTTGCCGTTTCACCTGGTTCGGATGTATCAAGATATAAACCAAGATATAATCCGGCTGCCCTAGATGACTGTTTCAAGTAAACGGCGCCAACGTCAGTTTCGCCCTCGTCACACCACTTTGCCATACCAAAGATCAGGCAAAGCGTTAAAATCAAAAAAAGATTTTCTATCATTTAAACCTCCTTCTTATCTCTTTTGGTGTCATCTTAATTCCTCTGAAATTCCAACGCTCCTATATCTGGATACGGCCCTTTTCCCAGTGCTGCAATGATTTCCTTCATAATCCTCTGTCAGCCCAACATCTGTACCAGCGTCTATACAAGGCGAAATAGATTGCAGAGTAAAATCCCCATTGGCAGGGTCGGTCAAAAGCGGCTCTGACTCAAACTCAGTACCATCAAGTGTGATTCCAAGTTGCGTAGAGCCTGAATCAACTCTGTAATAACAGTTGTTGGTATGGGTTATTGTAAATGTACCTGGGTTGGAGTAGTAAATATAATCAACCTTCCAAGCATAAACTATATTATTCTTAATAATAAGGCCTTCTGCGATGGGTGTTCCCAAAATAAGAAAAGGTCCATAAGCATTAGATGCCCTCGTCAGTGGATCATGGTGAGTATTATTATACGCTGTCAGATTATCTATATCTGCGGGATACCCAATCGGGTCATCATCAAAATGAAGACTTAAAAAATATGGCGTATTATATGAAATATTATAATAAATTTCCGCATCATGTATTTGGTCTGTTGCCAAAGTGCCGATGCACTCAAGGAAAATGAAAGTGTTATTAACATAGTTGTGATGAATTTTATTGCCATTGCAAGCTCTCGATGAGGCGTTTATTTCAAAGGCATGCCCGAATGTTCCATCGATATCGCAGTTCTGGATTGTGTTATAAGACGCCGTATTATTTCCACTCCAAAAACAGATGCCGATTGCCCCATACGGCAATGCCTCAAACGGATCGTATGGGTAAAGATGGTTTATGGTATTGTTTGTGATGGTTGCATATCCACCGTCTACATAAGCAGCAAAACTACAATATTGAATATCGCAATTTTGCACTGTTAAATAAGAGCCATTTGCACCAGAGGCAGTAGCCGATGTTCTTACATATTTAAAATCTATACCATCAACCGTTATGTAGTCTTCATCGGTAAAAACACCATAATGTCTTTTTGGAATTTCTATCCCATCGGCTTGCCCGGCAGGATTTCCCGCATTATGACACAGGGCAACGAAATCATTCCCGCTATCGTACCACCAGTACCAATTTGTCGTTAATTCCGCAAATGTTTCAACGGCAGTTGCCCTGGTTAATGTGGCGTTTGTATCATAGAAGATAAAACTCGGGTCTATCGTATAGGAACCATTTGCCGTCTTCCAAATAATATCCATGATATCAGATGTTGCCGCAATGATGTCATCAAAATAGAGGGTTGCCGTTGAGTTCGCACCAACGAGATAGCCGCCAACGAGATAATCCCCGGTTCTGCCATCGTTTGCATTGAGCGTAAAAACTGACCCCCTGCTTGTCCCATCTACCCAAAGCTGTCCACCGCCGTCTGCCCCAGCACCAGCTTTCCAGCGAACCTTTATCTCGTGCCATGCTTGATCTATAATGCTAGAACAAGCCCATACAATGGACGTGTCGTAGGAATCATCATCTTTTAATAATGACAACAAAAGATATTCTGTTCCCCCAGATTCAAAATAAGATACGTACCACGTTAGCTCAGATTGTGTGTCATTATAGCCAGCCGCTAAAATTATTTGTTCGCTAGCCGCTAGAGATGTCGCCTGGAAATTGATATAAAAACGAACATAAGCCTCAGTCTGGTTTGCGAAGGCATTCGCCTCGTGAACATAAGCATCGTCATCTGCGGCTAACACGATTTTCATTCCATAACTGCCAACATTTTTTGCCATTGCATCTGCCGCAATGGTCGAACTACCCTCTGCCGGACTCGAATCCCATTCTGATAAATCATTATCCTCGAAATATCCGGCATGGAGGATATTTTGGGAATCGTATCGTGACCAGCTTCCAGCGATGTCGGCATCAGTTGATCCCAATATTAACGGATTATCTCCGCTTCCGTATGAAGTAATAATTATCGGATATGTTTCCGTACCAGAGCATCCGGTAATCAACATTTCTCGCCACAGCCCATCTCGTTTACTGTAAATTTTAACACTCGCAGTTGGTGAGCCTGCATAATAATCATAAATAGAATTATCTCCACCCGTAGTCCAGTTTATGTCGCTCAAATCGTTGTAGGGGTCAGCCTGAGAACCGACTCCACCATCGCCATAAGATGAGTCGATATAGATATTTGGAAAATCTGGCTGATTCCCCCCTCCTGTATATTCAAAAGCTCCGATCTCTGGATAAGTACCCTGGGGAACTGTAACTCCATCATAATCAGGGGTCAGGGAAACATCTGTTCCAGCCTCATAGCATGGAGAAGAATCAGATGATAGATGAAAATTGCCACCAGCCGCATTGACAACAGACGGATCTGAATCCGTAGAGTTGGCATCCTGGCCCGTATCAGTTTGCCATTCTGCCAAGTCCTGCTCATCCCCGCTTCCTAAATGCCAGTCAAGGAAATTTAGCGCAATGGTAGAATTGTAAATACAATTATTATTGCTATTTACCGTACCGTAGGTGGAGGACCATATCCAACGAAAGTCGTAAACATCACTCTCGAAAACAAGATTATTCCGGATGGTTACGGTTTCTCCACTCTCTACCGCAAAAGTAATTCCATTCTTACAATTATAGACAACATTGTTGTGTGCGCTTCCCCCATTTCCATTCAAAAAATAAATTCCCGCACCATACGTCCCTACACCTGTATAGCAGGTATCAATTATGTTGTAATAAGAAGTATTATTCGGTCCATTATAAAGGATCCCGGCCCCCTCACAGTTATGAATATGATTATACCGAATCGTACAGTAGTTTGTATTATCGTCAAATTGAATCCCGGTTCCTTCTCCTCCATCCGATTCCTCGTAAATATTATAAACTTCACATTTTTCTATGATGCAATTCGTAGGAGCGCGGTCGCTAACTGAGCCATACATAGAAATCCCATGTCCACCCCAGGTATCTATTCCCTGCTCCCTATCCCATCCAGTATGATGAACGGTATTCCCGGTGACAGTAATATTTTCAACTCTTCCAAGAAGCGCAATTCCGTGATAGGCATTGTAGGAAGAAAGGCAGTTCTGGACGGTGACATTCGTAACTTTATAAGTCGATCCCCCCGAATCATTACAAATTTGGATTCCTGTCGTTCCACAATACCGGACGGTTAGGCCGCTCAAGATAATGTTGTTTGAATCATTCGTTCCCCAATTGCGGACTTTGATCCCATTCTGATTTGCCCCTTTTAATTCAAGATTCTCAACTGTCACATACTTAACATCATTATAAAGCCAGATACATGAATAAGCCGGAGATGTGTTAGAATAGGGAATATACATCGTGTGGGTGTCAGGATCAGCATTATCTGTGCAACAAACATAAGTGTAATTCCCATTCCTGCTCCACGATCCCTGACTCGCTCCATTGAACGTCGTTGATACATCGGTATCCCAAAGAAGATAAGTGAGGAAAGTCGTGCCTTCCATGCAGATATAGGTCGGGTAGGATGAATCGTATCGGTAAACATCGAGAGCTCCAACTTCGACCATATTCCCCCAGGTGTCTGCACCTGTTGTGGTAAAGGCCGAAATAACCGGAAGATTGCCAGTTCCGTATGCTCCGAATTTGACAATTGATCCGCTTGAACCTGAACATTCTATTTCCAGGGTATCGGCTGACCACGTACTTCCTCTTTTGAAATAGATATTATCCCCGGGACTGAACGACCCCATCATGGAGTTGACTTTTGCTATCGTCTCCCAGGCCGTTCCATCAGAAGTTCCGGCTGCTCCGTCATTTCCCCCGTTTTTAACGTAGTAGTCAGTTGCGAATCCGCACAGAAATACAGACAGAAATAGGATTAAAAATAAGAGTGTCTTCTTCAATTTTTCCTCCAAATAAAATCTTTATTTAAGGAAAATCGATACATTCACATCAACCGTGTATCCTGCGACTGTCTCTTGATTCTGTACGGAAAGAAGTTTGATCTTCTCTGTGTCGGGTGCGATTGCTATAGTCTTCTGGACAACGCTTGTCCCATTTGCCGCAACGCTCACAGATAAAAACTCTATGGTATCCCATTGATTTCTGAGAGAATCAAAGGCCGCAAACTTAAAGATAAGGTCCTTCGAGCAGCTTGCGTGATCACCTTTGACATAGAATGTCAGGGATGCGTTCTTCGTAAGCCCGATCGGAATCTGCTTTGAAGTAAACTGAGATCCATCGACCGCTGTTGTATTTATCGGGACCTCATAATCGCTTTCAAGGAACTTCAGCCTAGAAAGTGGCATCATTTCAACCTCCTTAAAAATGGCATTTCGGGGAGTCCGAAGACTCCCCTTCCATGCTCTAAAAAACTTTCAGGATCGCTGTGACTTTCACCGTGAATGACGGGGTGGTTCCACCTTTCGTCCAGATAAGCGCGATCGTGTCTCCTAGGTTGGCTGCGACTGCTTTCATTTCGCTGCCGACATCTGTGAGCTGAGTGAATGTGGCCAGAGTATTCCACTGATCCTGACCCGGCTGCTTCGTGATGACCAACAAATCAAGAGTCGGGTTTGTCCCTGATTTTGCTGTGCAGTTGATGAAAAAGGTTCCCTCTTTGAATGGCATCACATAAACGGGATTCGAGGTCTTTGTATTCCCGTCTGCTGTGATCGTCCCTTCATAGAGAACCTTCTGGATTCCACCGTGGAAACGGTAAAGGTCTCTTCTTTGTAGTGCTAAATCCAAGTTATCCTCCTAAGTCAAAAGTTTTTGTGTGCATCAGCCGATACACCATTTTGAGAAGCTCGTTTGCTCGCTCATTAAGCTGTTCCTTTGCTCTTTTTCTTTCCTTCTCTTTTGGGGCTTTTCTCCTATCGATAAGCTCTTTGAGCTTGTAAGTGTACTTCTCATAGCGTAAAAGCCTTAGAGCATGAAGGAGTCTTCCATCAAGGGGTATGGGATTGCCTTGTTCGTCCTCAAGGACAAGCTCAACAATATAATGCTTTCCGGTAGTCGGATTGTATTCTGTGATCCCCGGGACTCTCCTATGATAGTCTCTCACCAAGAACCATTTTTTGTAATCCTCAAACCAAAGCGGATATACCCCTGGTGCTATAAGCTGAAGCTCTTTTACAAAACAGCGTTCCGGATTCATAACTCCCCCTTGCCTGAAGGGGAGGGGATAATCCCCCTCCCCATCTATTCAGATTTAAACGTCAGGCTCTTGAATGTCATCAATCCGGAAGAACGCTTTCCTCACAGAGACGCCCATATTGGCGAAGATGTGTCCGTAAGCTGCGTACCTGTTCTTACCCTCGAGCTGGCGAAGCCTTCCACCACCGTACAAGCCTTTCTCCCATGTGACCGATTTTCCTTTCTGAGTCACATAGATAGTCAGCTTTGTCTTGTCTCCCCCGAGTATCTTTCCATCGGGGATGTACTCGTCAGGGACCATAGGAATCTGCTTGCCGCCATAGTAAAACGGTACTGCGTGCCAGCCTCCCCACAGAATGTTTGTGTCGATCTCTTTGTAGGTCCTCAGATACGAAATCCAGACCCTTTCGATCTTTTCTGTGATGAGCATGAACATATTTTCGATGTTCCCCCACTTCTTCGCTTTCTGGACCGCAAGGATGAGCAGGTCTTCACTGAGCGGCCTTGGGGTTCCACCGTTGCCCCACACCCATGCTTTCCACATAGGATAGGTAGAAACGTCCAATCCCTGTAGCGCACCTGTTGGCGGGTCTGCATCGGAACAGATCCCCAAAAGACCCATCATCTCACCCTTTCCGGCTGCCTCTGTTTTTCGCCAAACGTCCTCATTGTAGATCCAGCAGTCGTCTGCCCAGGTCTGATTTGACTCAAGCGTCACCTGGGTTTCGGAATCAACCGTGCTTATCGCAATGCTGTTGATGTCGTGGCTGTCGTCCGCGGGGTCGTATGCGTCGATCACCCTGTCTTCCTTCAGGAACTTTGTTGGCTGCTTTTTCATATAAGGGCTATCCACGATAAGCGTAGGTGATGTAGAGCCTGCTCCTTTGGCCTGACAAAGCCTTCCAGAGCCGTCCCACATTAGCTGACGAGAAAGGTCGTCCCGGACCGTGATCATGATTCCGCTTTCCTCGAACTGGAACGGAGCCATCATCGCGCCTCCCGTCCCTTTCTTCAAGGCCGTCTCAAGAGCGAATCCCGAGAACTCGAGAGCGAACATCATTGATCGTTTCAGGTAACCAAGAACCTCTGCTGGTGTCGATTCCTGAGCTGAAGGATAATCGTCAACATTAGAAGCCCTTGCTGCCTGTGATGTTTTGATCCTGACCTTCTGGCGGAATGTATATCCACCCATTTCAAGATCGTCCGAAAAATCAACCTGATCCCACAGCTTCGACTCCTGCCGTATCTCTTCCTCAACTCCGGGCGTCAGAAAATCTTCGAAGAGTTTATCTTCGTCTTCAACTGTAAAAGCCAATTCTGACCTCCTTAGAAATTAGTGTGCTTCACCTGCCTTCTGTTTGCTTTTGTAGTATTTGTTGAACTGGTCGATTGCGTCTTGGAGGCCCTTAACTTTAGGCTTCTCTTTCTTCGGAATGGCCGGGGTTTCTCCTGGGGGTCCTTCGGGAGCTTCTTCCCTTGTTTCCTTCTCTTTGTAATGCTGCCCTATAATCTTATCCCTAACTTTCGGAATAGCGTCTGGATGGTCGGTTAAAAACTTCTCAATGAATTTCAACTGGCTTTCATGAGAAATCTTCATGGCTTCCTCAAGGCTGTATTTCGGCTCTCCCTTCTCGTCCAAGGCAGCCATTAGATCCCACACATTAAGAGGGATTCCTTCCGGCTTATCGTCAAGATAAATATCGGCACCGAAATACTTTTCTGCCCTGAAGTCCTCCATTTCCTTTTTCATCTTTCCTCTGTGTTCCTCTATGAAAGCCTTGAGCTGAGTCTCTTTTTCTTTTTCCCTTTCTTTTTCTCCCTTATCCAATTTGGACTCCAGCTCTTTAAGCCTATCCTTTAGCTCCTTGACTTTGGGATCAACGTATTCTGTGTCTTCCTCTTCTTCTGTTTCTTCTTCCTTCTTTACCCCCTGCTCCTCATCGTCCTTAATCACCAGCCTTCCTTCTTTGTGGGCTTGTGTGATTATTTCAATGAAGGGCTTGACCTTTTCCATCTCTTCCCGTTCCTTTTTGATCGCTGAAAGCTCTTCGTCTGAGACGATTCCTAGATTCAGCCAGGCTTGAAGTTTCTCCTCGCTGTCTGGAATATAATCCTTTCCTCGAGCCTTCCCCACCAAGGGCTTGAGAATTTTCCCGTCCTCGGTAGCGATAAAGAACTGTGGCTTTAATGTCTCTTTTCCGGCCTTTTTCTCGACCTTCAACTCCTCCTCTGAAGCCGAACATTCAATGCAGGTGTCTTCTTCCTCTTTTTGCTCAGTTTTTTTTGCCTCTTGAGTCTTTTTTATGGACTCAATATAGGCGTCCTGAGCGCCTTTTAAGCCACCAAATTTAGACGACTTATCTGTCTGTTCCTCAGAGGACGACTCTTCAGTCTGTTCCTTTTTGGCAGTCTCTTCTCCCATGTTTACCTCACTTTATTAGAAATTTTTAAAACGGTTCCTCTTCTTTTTTAGGTTCCGTTTTCTTTGCTGTTTTTGCGACCTTCTTCTTTTCTCTTGGTTTGATCTGAGAAAGAACGACCTGTTTCGGGAAGGCTAGCTTGTAAAATCTAACACCCGTAGGCGTCAGAATTTCCAGGTCCGTATGGTAAGGAATGAGCTTCCTTTCCATTAGCTCCTCGATCTCGTCAACGCTGTAGTTTAAAAGGTCTGCGATTTCCTTGATGTTAACAAATTCTTGGATTTCACCCATTAATATCCTCCTGCTTCGGTTTCGGGTCCAAGGGCCATAGCAGCTATTAGCTCCTCTGCTGTAGGTGCGATCTCAGCGGGAGCTGCTGCGGTTGTCTCTTCAGGGGGAACCTCCCCCTCTTCTATTGGCTCTTCCCCTATCGTTGGTATATATTTTTTATGCTCGGCGATGCGAGTCATCAGTTTTGCCTTTGCATCCTCTCCCCAAAGCTCGAACTCTTCTTTTTTCCTTTCCGTGTTGTAAATGTCGTAGTGAACCTGATGGTTGTCGTCTTCGCTTACTTCGGGCGCAGGCTTTCCTTCTCTTATGAGGTCAATGATCCTGTATGCGTATCTGCGGTCGATGAATTTCTCTTCTGTCAATTCCTCAAGTCCTTTGTATTCCATTGCCTCCAAAGCCTCGTCCATTGCTATGTAGCCTTCTTTTGCCAGAGAAACAATCGCCTCTTTCCTCTCCTGCCTTTGAGAAAAGAAGTCCACTCCACTCTGGACCCGGACATCTGTGTTGTTCTCAAGATCTGTGTCCTTCAGGAATATCTCTACCGTCTGTCTGCTTCTCCCTGTTGTCCTTATAAGCCTTCCAGGTTCCTTGTAATGCTTCTGCATCAGCTTCAGCCTTATTGTCATGGCGTCCTTCATGGCGTCATCTATGGCATCCACAGTCGGCACAAGAACGCTTACGTCCTGCCCCTTCATTCGCTCGAATAGCACACCTGATGCCCTCTGAGCGTATTTTGGTAGCTGTCCATAACTAACCTTTCTTACTGAGGTTTCTGTTTCAATCTCATTCTCCATGAACATCAGCCAGCGCATGATTATCTCTGGAAGTGCAGGAGGCTGCTGCCAGTAGGGATTTCCCCCTCCTGTGGGATTGTATATGACATATTCAACATCCGCCCGGACATATCTTTCAAATTCTTCCGGGTCGAGTGATCCCCTTGGGATCATGCCCTTCAGCCTGTAGTTTTCAATATGGCTATCTATGATTGAACCGAATCTATTAAGCTGACGCTGCGACTGCTGCGCTATCCTTACAGGGCTGTCGTAATACTGCTGATTCAGGATTGGAAGGATCCCTGGGATTTGGATAATCGGAAGGTCAGCATTAGGAACAGGGCTTGCATTGTCATAGAGGATGCAGCCTGCTGCTGTTACCATGTATCTGCCCTTTTCCCATTTATCCATGGGTCTCCAATATCTCCTCATAAGGATGACCGTTTCCTCTTTTTCCGGCTTTTTGTGACCCATGGCAAGAAGATCAACGTCTTCAACCTTCAGCCTGTCTGCAGGAAGGCTGTCCGGACTCAGGTTGAACATCCTCTCAACCGATGTTTTTGGAAGCTCCTGTCCCTCTATGACCCATCTCTGATTTTTCCTTTCGATTGCGTAAGGGTCTGCCCTTACCAGGAAAGGATTGACATAATTGAAATCGACATCTCCCGGCTGCGTTGTCACTCCTCCTTTTCCATCGTCTATCTTTCCCTCGAGATGCTTGTTCCAAAACTCTTTCCAATAGACGTTTCCTGTGACCAATGCCCAAAGTTTTGCGTGGTGATTGAGCTTGAACAGGAATTTCCCGTTCAGATTCGTGTATTCAATGGCCCTGGACCCCAACTTGCCAGCTTTGACATCTTTTGATTGAGAAGTATTGGGCTCGACATAAAACGTATGAAGGTATAAAATCTCCCCCCAAAGCTGCCGGATCATTGGCAGGATTCGGTTATAGACGTTCTTGTATTCCCGGTCAACCTTCTTAGATATGTCCTCAAGTATCCCTGAATCCATGTTTGCCCATGTGTACTGATTTCCGTAGAACCAGGCGATGTACTCCTTCCAGTAGGGGAAATAATTCGTGACTACGGGATGCTTTTCCCAATAGTATTCAGACTCTTCAACGGCTTCCCTCTGATCGGGGGATTGCTGCTGCGGTTTGATCAGGATGGGTTTTTCAGCCATTCAATTCTCCTAAAAACTTTTTGCTGCCTCTTTTGCCCTTCTCTCCGCTTCGGTCATATTTTTTTCTTTATCCATCTTTTGCTTTAGGGCCTCTTTCTTCATCTCGACAAATTCTGGATACTCCAATTTGTTGTATTGATACTCCCCGAAGTCTTTGCACATGTAGCGATTGAAAATTTCCTCCTTCTCCTTTTGATGGTAGATGACGAGAAAGACGATTACCCCCCCAAGGACTAAAATTGTCACGATGAGGGCGATGAAAAAGAGAATAGTCGCATCCATAATTCCTCCTAAAACATACTTGCCGCTTGGTCGTAACGATGCCTTCTCTGAGCTTGGTCAGCCTTTAGCTGTTTCAGAAAAGTTGGATCGCAGGGAACAACCTCCTGGCGCCAAGGCTCTAAAACAGCCTTTTCGACCTTCTTCGGAATGGACATGTGTTCAAGTTTGAAGTGATAAAAGATGGTATGGAGAATGTCCGTTCCCTTAAGTTTCCCCTTGTAAAAAGAAGTGACCTCATCCTCATACTCCTTCATCCCCTTTGCCGAGAGGATCAATCCCTGTTCGTATTTAGGTACGAGGTCTTCGACTTTCCTGTCGGATGGGCAGTTTCTAATCGTCCCGTCCAGAGAATCCTGGTTCAAAAGAAAAACATTAATACCGAACCTCTTCTTTACTTTCTCGAGAATTGTCAGGTGTTCATAAAGAAATATCCCATACTTCTCGTTCTCGATTCCGATATTCGATACAGGGCGTTTCAGTTTATTCTTAGACCAAAGAATGATCTTTATGATCCAAGAGACGACCTCTAATGGACTGAGTTTATCTTTATCTGCCCAGGGAAGGTGAAGTTTTCTGTCGGCTGACCAATCACCGAAAGATACTCCCGTATATGAGCTTCCCCTTCCTTTCGTGCCTGCCATATCGATGACAAGGTTTCTAACGAATGGATCGGGGAGTTCAATGAAATTCTTAATCCATGAGCGCCTGATAATGACATCCTCATCCGCGACGGGCTGAAGGAGATAGAGGGCAGAATACAGGTAGGATCCCATCTTCGCCCTTTTTCTGTCTAGGTACTTCCGATCGACTTTCTCTGGAAATACGGGGTTTCCTTTTGCGTCTTCTGCCGGACAGTAAAAGACAGAATAGCCTGAATCGGCTTCGAATACATGGGCGACCTTGCCCTTCAGCTGACGGAAATCATATTTGCCCTCAGGGTGGAGAACGGTTCCTGAAAGATCATCAGGATACCATGTAGTTTCGAAGATGATCTCCTCTGCGTCTTCTGCCAGGATTGGCTCCTGTGCCTGCCACCTCCTAACAATCTTTGCTCTCTGTTCGGAATATTCGGAGTTTTTTTCGTTTACCAAGTTGTCGTTGATACCAAGCTCGTAGTGATGCCCGGTTAGCGACTTCTCGGGGGATCCTATGTCTATCTCTATCCCCTTGTACCGGATACCCTTGTCGTGAGAGCAAGACTCGAAATCACTCTTTTTCCTGGGTATAAGAGGGGCCAGCTCATTATCTTCCATCCAATCGTTGAAAAGGTATTGGATGATTTTGTTGCTGACAAGCTCTTTCCATACCCTGTCCAGGTGGTCTTCAGCCAGGTCAGCGATTCCGCAGTACATAAACGCCTTTCCCCTTTCCCTCTTATAGCGTTTCTTAAGGAACCACTGGATGAGCTTTCCCCTGGCAATAGAGCTTTTTAGCCCGTCACGGAAGATGAGGACGAGTTTTTGGATGTTGGGGTGCTTTTGGATGAAATCGCAAAGTTTCTTATGGACCCAATTCAGGTCCCGGTATTCTTTCTTTTTTCCGTGGTGAAGGACGACTTTGTTTACGAAAAAGAGATCTGTTAGGATTTTGTGGATCCACCATTGTTCGTTTCCCCGTAAGGAAGGAAGCTCTGGCGGCAGCCCTCTAATCCCCTTGTTCATCCTCCTCCATCCTCAAATCAAGGAACTGCTGATAAGCAGCATGATCGGCTGGTGTGAGGTCGATATTTGCGGTTATGGCCCTTATATCCACCTTCTTGGGAGGATAATTGTCTTTGATCTTGTTGATCTCTTTGAGTGCGCCTAGCCGATTTGAATTATCTGGCTTTCCGACCTTACTTAGCGGATGTTCAGATTCAAAGGCCAGACGCGTTAATTCGTTGGCGATCTTCGTATCTGGCGCCCTCTTATCAAGCAACTTCTGGATTTTCTTCCTCTTCAAGAGTTTATCCATGGCCTGACGAGCATATCCAGGGGAATAACCTACCATCTTCCCTATTTCGGCCTTCTTGCTTTCGTCACACCCCGAAGCCTTATAGAGCTGAAGGGCCTTCTGTTGCCTGGAATCGAGCCTTGAGAAGGGTTTGTTCTCGATTTTGTTCTTCCAATCCTTCTTTTTCTTGAGGTGAAAGCGGTAAACCCGGGGTACAGGTTCCCTCCCGTCGACGATAACTGGCATATCGCCAACCATCAATATCATTCTCGCACCACCATATATAGAGCGTTGCTCATGCTGTCTCTACATATAGGTGCAAAAAATATTATTGTCAACTTTTTGCTTGCCTTCTAGTGCTATATGGTGTGTTAAGTCATTTATTTGCTACTATATATTGATGAAAAAAACCATTGCCTTCCATGTCAATACTTTGTGGTGTTTACAAAAAAAAATGCTATGATATACTTAGATCAAATGGACGAGAAAACCCTTAAAACGTGGGGAGGCCGGAAGGTCGGGACGCCTTGTCTCTGGCTTTGCCAGTATTTCTGGCTTAAAAGGACGCTTTGTCTTATGATCTTCTTAAGAGACGGCCTCCCCGACTGCCTATAAAATGGACGAGAAAGAGAAAATCCGGAAGCTCAGGGAAAGGATCAGGGAGATCCAGCTCGAGGAAATGAGCCATGTCTGCTCTCTCTGCAAGAGAAGGACCAAGATCGACAATCTCACGGCCTTTAAGCACGGTTTCTGCTGCGACGAGTGCCTTAGTCACCTGATTCACATAACCTGGGAGCCGGGGGGATACATTTGGTGGAATTAAAAAGGAGAAAAAAATGGAAGAAAAAACAGGAAAATTAATAGAAGCTGAATTTTGCTGCGAGGATTTTCAAAATTGGTGGATTTTCGGAGATACCGTCACTATGTTCATGGATGAAAATTTCTACAGAATGGTTATCATCGAAAAAGGAGAACCTCAAAAAATTAATTTCTGCCCCTTCTGCGGAAAAAAATTAGATGAAAGAAAAATTAATTAATAGTGACGAAGACTTTTTTGTAAGGTATTTTCGGAACGTCGGAATAATTATCTTTCTGGAAAAAATAGAAAATACCCTGAGAGCTGTCCATCACAATTACACAGCCAATGAAATAAAAAAAATTAAAGAAGAATTTATAAAAATAAAAGAATCCGCCAGAAGAACACGGGAAAAATTAAAATGAAAAAAATTAAAAATACAGAGGAGAAATAAATTGAATAAAAAAATAATCGACGACAATATTTTTCCCGATAAAATTAAAATGAAAAAAATCCGAAAACAATACAAAAAAATAAAAAAATTATTGAAAAAAGACCCAAACGCTGTTTTCTTTAGCATCTATAACATCAAAAGTAAAAACCTTGCTGACGGATTAAAAAAAATAAAAAATGAAAATTAATTTTAATCTCCTCGGAAAATATATCTACTGGAAATTAATCGGCAGACAAGCACTCGAAAAAAAAATAATTAATCTGAAAAAACAAAAATTCTCAAACCCCAATCTCCCAATTCTTTTATTCCAATGGAAAATCCTCAGATACACCTTCGACGGCACCCTCTACAACGAAAAAGGCTATTTTATTAAATTTAAAAAAAGAAAATTTAAAGACTTCCTCCTGAAATAAATAAAAAATAGAGGAAAAAATGGAAGAAAAATTAAATTGTTTTTTTTGTGGAAGCGAAAAAAATATGCTTATCCCTAGAATTGGAATTGCCATAGGGATGATTGGAAATGATTACGCCTTTTGCAAAAATTGCCTGAAAAATATGACTGCTGAAAATTTCTGGCAAAAATTATTTGAAGAATTAAATTATTCCTGGCCTCCAAAATTAAAAAAATAATTAATTTTCCCCCAAAAAAACCTTAAATAGAAAAATATCAAAAATACAGAGCTAGGGAGGATGCATACCAAAGGGGGGTCTCGGAAAAAAGCCCCATTTTCCCCCAGGATCGAGCGATTTCCCCCGTATGCAGGGCAGCTTTTTTAAATTAGGGGGAGAGTTTACATAATAACTATTATGCGACATAATATTTCCTAAGTTATTGATAAATCAGGGAGTTATAAGCGATAGAGGGGTCAAGAAAAGTAAAGATAAATAAATTTTGCGGTAGCCTTTTAATTTTAAGTGGAAACGAAATAAGAAAAAAAAATGCAATAAGATATTCCTATTTAAATAGGACATACCTAGAAATAAGAGAAAGCCTATAAATATAGATATATCTTATCTTCTAGGAATATCTTATTAAATAGGACACTACTAGAAGAATAGGATATACTCCCTTTAGTTGAGGCTCTTAATTATTATATAGGATAATCCTATTTAATAGGGGGGTTGTGGAGGGGTGTGAAAAATAGGAAATAAGGCTCTATTAAATAGGATAGTCCTATTTAATGGGGGCGAATTTTCAGAAAATAAAATTAAATATAAAAAAATAATTAAATTAATATTTCCTGGGGTGATTAAAAAATAAAGAAAAATAATAAAAAAATAAAAAAATAAAATAAAAAAACATTAATCATTTTTTTTAATGCGCGTGCGCGGGGGGATGGGGGTCCGGTCTCTGATCTTGATTTTTTTTCTGATCTTTCCTGGATTTTTCCTCACTCCAAAAATATTTTTATCAGGGGGGTTTACAAGCTGATAATTTGTGATATAATTGACTTGAGGGAAAAAAATTTAAAAGTGAGGTGAAAATGTCGGAAACAATTTCAATTCCTTCATTCACTCGGGATGTGGTCACGTTTCGTGACTCTATTCAATGCGTCAATCTTTCGCTTGGGTTGTTCCGGTTGTACTTTTCCATGTTCGATCAGTCTTTGAAGTCGGTGGTTCTTGATACTTCCGATGGTGTTGGCCGCATAGGTTCGGCTAGTGAGTTCATGTTTATGAATTTCTTAGGCAATTTTGTTGCGTTCAAACATCACTACACCCGGAATTACATTTATATGGACAGGTTTTCCGGTGATCTCATTATCCCAAAAAGCAATCGTGCATTTGGTCAAGGGATATTTGATCTTGATCCCTGGCTTAATCCGGTCGTGTGGCGAAAGATTCTCCAGTCGAAAGAGGGGACAAAAGTCCTCTCTCAGTCGGTGGTTGACCTCTCCGACTCTGAGGATGACAGGTCAAATAAAATTTTAGGGGGTGCTAAATGTTAGGCTCTGAGACTCAACAAGAAAGTCTCAGCAAGAAAGAGCGGAAAAAGCTCTTGGTGTCTCAATTAAAGGATTTGACAAGTGAGATTGTGACAGATGAGGAAAAGTTGAGGATGTTCGCTGATCGTTGGCGGTCAGGGTTTCATAATTATTCGCTGTCTAACCTTTTCCTTATTTGGTCTCAGTGTCCAGAGTTTTCTTTGGTTGCAGGGTTCAATCAATGGAAAAGAGTCGGGCGGTATGTCAAGAAGGGAAGTAAAGCGATCTGGATACTGGCTCCGATGGTCTCTTCCAAGTATGTCCTCAAGAAGATTGTCTCCGATGATACATCAGAGGATGACGAACCGGAAGTTAAAGACGAATACGAAAAGAAAGTTATCACAGGATTTATTCCGGTTCATGTGTTCGACTATTCTCAAACGGATGGGGATGATCTTGATATTGGCAACACTCTCGTTAAAGGTTCCGACTCTCTGACGGTCGATCTTCTTTCCTCTGAATTTGATGTTCCGGTCGAATACTCTCAGGGCGTCCAGGATGGATACACTAACGGCAAGAAAATTGTCCTATCCAGGCGAAAGAATAAGGCTCAAGAAGTGGCTTGTTATCTTCACGAGATAGCTCATGTCCTGCTAGGGCATCCAGAGGAAAAGGACGATAAAGTTACACCTAGAGATGAGAGGGAATTACAAGCGGAGTCTGTCGCTTATATTGTCGGGGCATGTATCGGGCTAGATAATCAAGGGGCAAAGTATTATCTAGGGCATTGGAACGGGACGAAAGAAAAGGTCAAGGAACACTCGATCAAGATTATCTCTGTCGCCGACAAGATTCTGAGGAAAGTCTATCCTTTACTTGAGAAAGTTGAGGTCTCCCAAAAAATGAAGGGACAAGCTGTCCTCTTCTGAGGGTGGCTTGTCCCCTATGGGGACACTATGCGTAAACATTGCAATTTTCAGTTACCTAAACCGTTTGTGATTCAGTCCTCTAAAGGACTCAAGCGGAATGGATACGTTAAATATATCATCTATCCTGATCTATCCAGATTTAAACAGGCTTGCCTAAACTGTCCATATATATATAGGGCAAACAATAGATATTACTGCAAGTTGGATGACTCTGATTTTATGCTTAAGTTCTATGGGATTATAGAGGGGTTGCCGGAAGGTATCCTCCTATGTGTGGGCGTTGTCCCTCCATACATAAAGGCTCATCGTTTGAGAGTGGACGTTGAGTCTTACTTCTCTAAACATTCTCAACGTCGTGGTGTTCGAGCGTTAAAGACGGAAAAAGTAATGCTTGATGACGCTCCGGAAAGTCGGGGTGCTTTCCCTGTCCAGAGTAAACAGGGCGTGCGATCTGCGAAAGTGCGTGTCAGTTCCGGTCAGTCTGACAAAAAATAAAACTGCATGATCTCTGACAAGCTGATCTCAGTTGATAAGCTGAGGCAATATCCTCCCGAGTCGTGTTGATTAGTCGGGCCTTTCGGGGTGGGTCGCCAGTTACCGTTTACGGTGCTGTTGGGACAAGTTGTCAAACTGATCTGCGTTATCCCTTGATAACTAAGCAAGGCTTGTTACAGGTCAGATGGGAGCCATTAGGCTCTCTCTTGAGTCTTCGATCACTCGAAGGTTCAAGCGATTGCCTAAAGGCAAAATAAAATTTAGTGAGGATTAGATGGAAAAACAGAAAAAAGAAATGGTCTGTCCTCTTGCTAGATGTGAGGATCAATGGCAGGCTGAGTGCGAATTGATTCTTAAATTTTTCTGTCCATTTGCCAGTATGCCACACATGAGCGAGGCAATGGAAAAGGATTTCCCGGAGTGTCCTCATTCCTGGGAGGTGGATGAAATTAAATAATAACACGTTAGATTTTAAAGGAGTGAGAAAATGCCGATACTCATGGGCGGTGTGGTCATCTTCTGTGTCGTCATTATATGGGCAACGTGGGAGATGAGCAAAGAAAATTAAACAAAGGAGGATTTCATGGCAACGGTTATCTTTGATGACCTGTGGCTTAACTTACGGGAAGGCGTAAAGGTCGAGAGTTTCATCGAAGAATTGGAGAATTTTATCAAGACCTTTATTCCCGAGGAAGAAAGAGACGGAGATCATTTCGGGTATCAGTTCTCCGTTGAGGAATGACAAGGGAGGACAACTTGGCTAAGCACACAAACCTAAACTCTAAGTCTATGTGCTGTGTGTCGGACTGCTATAAATCGGCACACAAAAAGATCCTCGTCCTCAAGTTCAGGGATGGAAGGAATGTATATCTTTGGCTATGCCTGGAACATATCGAGCTGATCGAGGACGACAGGTTTTCTTTGTTTGCACAAGTTTAACAAAGGAGGTTTACAGGCTGATAATTATTAGTATAATAATAAAGGAGGAAACATGGATCACCATTACAAAACAAAAACAGGATTCCAGGTTGGCGAAATTGTTAGGGTGAACGAAGCCCTTCCTGGTCAACCGCCTATCTATTGGAAGGGAAAAATAGTAAAGATCCACACAGCAGGAAGAATGGCGAATGTCGAAGATGTTAATCCAAACTCAAGTTATTATAAAGAGGTGTTCTCTAGGTTCATCGAGTCTCTTGCTCATTGGAATCCAGAGGATGATGTAAATATTTGAAAGGAAGGTGAATTATGGTCAGAGAAAAAATGAATCCCGATATTGTCCTTCGGCTGCCGGAAGATAAGAAACACCTGAAGACAAAGGTTAAGAAGATTGCCAAGAAAAACAGGATGACTCTTACAGAGATGATGGTCAGGATTATGGAATGGTTCCTTGAAGAGATGGACTCCGGCAAGGATTTTACAATCAGAATTGAGAAGTAAAACTGTCACCATTTTTGCAACGCTTTTTAGATTTTCGGGCCAGGAAGGGGACAAAGAGGGACTTCTACAAAACGAATTTCCCCAGGGGTAGAAGCTCTTTCCCTGTAAAATAAAAAATCGGGGCGATGGGATTCGAAAAAAATAAATGACAAAACTTAACTGTCCTGATTGCTGCCTGTTAGCAGTTCAATATCTGAAAGCTCTGTCTCTATCTTTGCAACGCTCTCCCTCTGTTTAGAGAAATTTAAAAAAGGTATTGACAAGGATGTTCATATTTTTTATATTATTATCATGCAAGACAACATCAACCGTGAGGGGAGTCATGAA
>SMTZ1_10002309_pt1 | contig 44803 bp, 43 predicted proteins | sample DeeMarSWOR136_30_FD_25667 | JGI IMG/M metagenome (IMG submission 25667) | reverse complement strand
TCGCACCTCCTTTTTATTTTTGGTATCAATGGGAAATCTATCACATTTAGACTCCCATCGGGAGGTGCACTCCATCATCATGTTATCTTAATTCTATAATAGTCCTGTAAATGAATAATTCGGTGATCGCGTATACTGTCCCCGAATTATTTGTCCCCGAATTATTTCCCCGAATTATTCCCGAATTATGAACTTTTTATATTTATCAGCCGTATTATAGGGAGAGGGTCTTTTGTTAACGAATCACACGACATCCTCGTTCTATAGATGTATAACAAAATTTGAATATTTAGTTTTGACTCGATGTATTTCATATAATCTGAACTTTTAAGGAGTCGAAGCATGAAAAAACCGATCATTCCCCTCTTACTCTCTCTTTTTGTAATTTTTGTGATATGCCAGTTCGTCTCAGCAAGCATGAGCGAGCACATCGTGAATTACAAAATCAAAGCCAGACTTTTACCAGATGAAAAAGCAGTGGCAGGACAACAAGTCCTTACTTGGCTCAATAGTTCCGATCAACCCGTCGGCGAACTTCAGTTTCACCTCTATCTCAACGCGTTCAAGAACAACAAAACGACTTTCATCACAGAGAGCGGCGGAGCTCACCGGGGCTTTAAACTGGACAAGAAGAACTGGGGCTACATCAATATTGAAAGATTTGCTGTAGCAGACGGACCGGACCTGACAGACGCGATGGAACACATCCAACCCGACGATGGTAACGAATATGACCAGACCGTGATGAGGGTGCAGCTCCCTGAGCCCGTCCTTCCTCAAGAGACAATCACGCTGGAGATCGATTTTCACTCCAAGCTTCCCAAAGTCTTTGCCCGCTCCGGTTTTTACGAGGATTTTTTCATGGTTGCCCAGTGGTTTCCGAAGATCGGGGTATTCTGGAAGGGAGAATGGAACTGCCACCAGTATCATGACAACACCGAGTTTTTTGCAGACTACGGAGTGTATGAAGTTGAAATCACTGTGCCCGAAGAATATGTCGTCGGGGCGACCGGAAAGAGAATCAATGAGACCTCCAACAGCGATGGGACAAAAACCTATACCCACTACCAGGAGGATGTCCATGATTTTGCATGGACAGCTTGTCCAGATTTTGTGGAATTCAGGGAGCCCTTCAGGATGGAAAATCCACATGTGGACACTGAGATGATCCTTCTCATTCACCGTATGCATCTGAATCATAAAGACAGATATCTGAGCGCGCTCAAAAACGGGATCGAATTCTACAGTGAGAGTTACGGTGCCTACCCCTACCCGACCATCACCCTTGTCGATCCTGCTCCGAAAGCAATAGCTGCAGCCGGAATGGAATACCCTACCCTTTTTACTGGAGGGACGATGTGGTGGCTGCCTGAAGGATTACATATGACAGAGATGGTCACTATCCATGAGTTCGGGCACGGCTATTGGTACGGGATGGTAGGCTCGAACGAGTTCGAGGAGGCCTGGCTGGATGAAGGGATCAACAGCTACTCCGAAGTCAAAGCCATGGCCAAATATTATGGGGAAGACCGATCGATGATCGACTGGGCAGGTTTAAAAATAAGCGATCTTGTCTACCAAAGAGCTCCGGTCATAGGAAGCAGTCGGTTGGATCCTATCCTCAAGAATTCCTGGGAGTATTACAGCAGCGGGAGCTATGCAACCAACACCTATGCCAAGGCCGCAGTGATGCTTCTGACTCTGGAGAATTACCTCGGGGAAAGCGTGATGTCTGAGATCATGAGGACATACTTCGAGAGGTGGAAATTCAAACATCCAACATCCGAAGATTTTGTAGCAGTGGCGGAGGAAGTGAGCGGCCAGGATTTGAGCTGGTTTTTCGATCAGTTCCTCAACAGCCCGGATAAACTGGATTATGCCATCAGTCGGATCCGATCCAGAGAAGTCCAAGATCCAGAGGGAATTTTTGACGACCAGGCTCGAACTGAAGGGCAGGAAGCCGAAGAAGAGGAGCAAGAAGAAAAAATCTACAGGAACGAGGTTGTCGTAGTCAGAAAAGGAGAGCTGATTTTCCCTCAGGAGATTCTCATCCGTTTCGAGGAAGGCGAAGAAGTGATGGAGAAGTGGGATGGCAGAGAAAGATGGAAAAGATATGTTTACTTCAGGCCCTATAAGCTCGAATCCGCCCAGGTGGATCCAGAGTATAAGATTCTGCTCGATATAAACTTCACGAACAATTCCAGGTTGATGGAGCCGAATAAACTCCCTGTATGGAAGCATGCACTCAGGCTGATGTTTCAGTTCCAGAATATTCTGTCTCTTTTTTCTTTTTGAGCGAAGGAGGATGAAGTGAAAGTGTTAAAAAGCTATAGCAACGGAGTCAGGGAAGCCACGATCCGACCCAAAATGGTCTTGCTTTTGTGGTTCTTCAATCTTCTTTTTGGATTCATCATTTTCTATCTTCTTTATAACAGGCTGATGGAAGCCATGAGTCGAAGTGCAATCTCGGAGGGCATGCTGTCAAAAGTGAATTATCATTTCGTTTTCGAATTTTTGACCTATCATGGACAGGCCTGGAGTACGATCCGAAGTACGGCGGTGGTTCTTGTATGTGGGTACATAATGGTTTCGATTTATCTGTTGGGAGGAATCCTCCACAGTCTTGTCGAGACTCCAAAGACCTCCTTTTCGCAGCGTTTTTTCCAGGGGTGCGGGAAATTCTTCGGGCGTTTTTTCCGCCTGTTCATTTATTCTTTGATCCTGTGGTTTGTCTTTTTTGTGTTTATGTTCATCCTGTACCAGGTGGGCGATGCTCTTACAGGAAAAGGCGTCAATGAGCAGCTCACTTACTACCTTTTCCTGGTCGGTGCAGCGATCGCGTTGTTTTTCATTTTCTTCATCAATATGATTCAGGATTACGCACGGATAAAAATAGTGACTGAGGACAGCAGATACGTGTTTCGCTCGCTGTTTCAGAGCATCGGATTTGTCTTTAAGAGGCTGGGAGGAACTTTGGTTTTGTATTATCTGCTGGTTCTGACAGGAGTGGTCATTGCTTTGGTCTATTGGGGATTCAAGGCAGTGATTCCCTTCTCCAGTGCGGCTGCGATCTTGATCACGTTTGTGGTCTCTCAGCTCTTTATCGCCAGCCATGCATGGCTCAAAGTCGCGTTTCAGGCCGGCCAACTCTCCTATTACACCGACTCCCGCTCATAATTTGGGGACAGTATACGCGATTACTTAATTCAGTTAAGAGCATCGCTGCTCTTTATAAGGATAAATAAATTATATAAATGGGTATCCCGTTCTCAAATTAAACATCCCCAAAACCTCACCACCTTGACTATCAAATTAAAAGGAATCACTATCACTGACCAATATTATGGAATTCAGTAATCGCGTATACTGTCCCCGAATTAAGGTCCCCGAATTAAAAAATGTTCAGGAGCGTACAGCGTTTGTTACGCCAGCGAACATCCTCTCTGAAAGCATAGTCTGGCCGATGAAAAGCCACCACCCCACCCCTCCTGACTAATCTCTATTGGACTCCTTAATCCTTCCAAATTATGCTCAAGATTGGCATGATTATTGCTCATATTGAGGAACGAGGAGATGGCCATGCTTAAGAACTACCTGAAAATTGCCTTCGTCAACTTACGAAAACACAAAGCTTTTTCCTTTATCAACATACTGGGTTTGGCAATCGGCATCGCCTGTTCGATTCTCATCACAGCATATGTCTTCCACGAACTGAGTTACGATAAGTTCCACAAAAATGCTGACAGGATCTATCGGCTGCGGAGCGATTTAAAAATCTCAGGAGATCATCTCAACATTCCAAAATCCAGTCCTCCAATGGCTGAATATCTGGTTCAAAATTATCCAGAAGTCTTGAATGCTGTTAGAATTCGCAGCCTTGGCAGAATGCCGGTTCGTTATAGAGATAACCTGTATTACGAAGATCGCCTCTTTCTTGCTGACCATTCTCTCTTCGAGATCTTCACCTTCCCGATGATAGAGGGTGATCTCCAAACGGCATTGAAAACAGCTTATTCCATCATCATAACCGAGGATATGGCCAAAAAATATTTCGGCGAGGAAGATCCACTGGGCAAAGTTTTATCCATAAACAACCAGTGGGATTTCACTGTCAAGGGTATCGTTAAAAATGTTCCTCAAAATTCACATTTTACCTTTAATATGCTCTGCTCATTCGAAACATATGCCCAAGAGAACAAAAGTGATATGCAAAATTGGCTGTCGATCAACAACTACACCTACATCCTCCTTCGAGAAGGATATGACTACAAACAGCTCGAGCAAAAATTTCCAGAGATGATCGAGAAGCATGCAGGACGATTGTTGAAATATGTCAAAGGAGAAATGTCTCTCTTTCTCCAGCCTCTGACCAGCATCCACCTCCACTCGAACCTCATGCAAGAAATCTCAGGAAACAGCAACATCGCCTATGTGTATATTTTTTCCGCCATTGCAGTGTTCATCCTAGCTATTGCCTGTATCAATTTCATGAATCTTTCCACAGCCCGCTCTGCCAGCAGAGCCCAGGAAGTGGGTATGCGTAAAGTATTGGGAGCGGATAGAGGCCGAATCATCAGGCAGTTCCTATCTGAATCAATGTTCTTCAGTCTGATCTCTCTGGCTGTCGCTCTTCTGCTTGTCGATCTGGCACTTCCCCTCTTTCGGTCATTATCCGGAGTCGACCTGAGCATCAATTACATAAAAACTCCATGGCTCATCCCCGGACTCATCGGACTTGCTGTATTGGTCGGATTGGCAGCCGGGAGTTACCCAGCTTTCTTCCTTTCCGCATTTCGGCCTGCACGAGTGATGAAAGGGCTGTTCGAGTCAGGAACCGCCGGTTCCCGGTTCAGGAGCGTTTTGGTTATCATTCAATTTTCCATATCTGTCGTCCTGATTGTAGGAACAATTATTGTGTCTAACCAACTTCACTACATGAAAAACCGAAGACTCGGCTTCCAAAAGGAACAGATAGTCGTCGTTCCGATCAGTGACGAGAGCACATTAGACTCGGTCAGGCCGCTCAAGGAAGATCTCAGGAGCCACACTGGAGTTCTCAGTGTTGCGGCATCTTCCCACGTTCCTGGAGAGACCACCTATATCAATCCCTTTGTCCCTGAAGGATTCACTCTCGAGGAAATGCAATATATGGGCGAACTCTATGTCGACCATGACTTCATTCCGACCATAGGCATAGAGATGGCTGCAGGGAGGAATTTTTCTGCGGATTTGCAAACAGACAGGAATGAGTCTTGCATTATCAACGAAACAGCCGTTAACAAATTCGGGTGGGACAATCCAATCGGGAAGACTGTCCACGAGCTGTCACGATCAAAGCAACTGAACAAAAAGACTGTGATCGGTGTGGTCAAGGATTTTCATATCGAATCCCTTCACAAGCAGATTTCGCCCTTATTTATCGGTTATACCACACACATATTCAATTCGCTCTCAATCAGGATCAGTTCAGAGAAGATCCCTGAAACGATCGCCTTTTTGAGAGATAAAATGAGTGAGTGGGATCCTTACCGTCCTTTTGAATATGCCTTTCTGGATGATTCTTTCGATGCTCAGTACAGAGCCGAGGAGAGATTGAGCAGCATCTTTTCCTATTTCTCGGTCTTGGCCATCTTCATCGCCTGTCTCGGACTCTTCGGTCTGGCCTCCTTTACGGCTGAAAGGAGAACCAAAGAAATCGGAATCAGGAAAGTACTCGGAGCATCGGTTCCTGGAATTGTCGTGTTGCTATCAAAAGAATTCACGAAATGGGTGTTGGTGGCCAATGCGATTGCATGGCCTGTTGCCTATTTCTTTCTGAGCAGATGGCTTCAAGGATTTGCTTATCGAATGAACATCACTTTTTTGACCTTTGTTTTTGCGGGAGTGATATCCCTTGCGATTGCTTTGGGGACGGTCAGCTATCAAGCTTTCAAAGCCGCGACATCCAATCCTACAGACTCATTGCGGTACGAATAAGCAAGCATTAATTCGGGGACCATTAATTCGGGGACAGTATACGCGATTACTTAATTCATAATTCGGGGACAGTATGCCCATTCGCTTTATTATCAGGTCTACAATTGTGAACTGGGTGAAAAAGTCCCTCTGAGTTTAGTAATCGCGTATACTGTCCCCGAATTATTTATAGTCCCCGAATTATTTATACTGTCCCCGAATTATTCCCGAATTATTATGCACAATTGAAAATGAACCTAGAATTTGTAACAATAAATCTAAACTAAGAAATAAACCAATGCAGGGACTAGAGAAAAACACACAAAAAAGTGGTCAAAGCTTGTCTGTAAGCCCACACTAAACACTCAAAAATGATCGACTACCTCGATATCTTTGAGCGAAACATCGGCATCTTCACCAAGGAAGAGCAGCTGAAGCTCAAAGACAGCACTGTGCTTATCGCCGGAATTGGCGGTGTTGGAGGACCGAGCGCTCTGACTTTAGCCCGTATGGGGATCGGTCGGTTGATTTTGGCAGACCTCGATGTCTATTCTGTCTCCAATCTCAACAGACAAATGCCATCCCGGTTGCAAGATGTGGGCAAACGGAAAACTGATGTCGCTGCAAAACACATAAGGGATGTCCATCCCTTCATTGAGGTCACCACCGAAGATGAAGGAATCACAAAAAGCAATGTCGATGCACTCGTCAAGCAGAGCGATGTGATCGTTACGTCCATGGATGGCTGTATGACCATAGTGCTGCAGGAAGCGCTCAAAAGGCATCAAAAGATGGGATTGACATCCAGTCCGATGCTGAACTCGGTTGTAGCCACCTGTTTTCCACCGGGCGGGGACTATCTCTCGGATATCTACCCTTTTGATGTGGATGAGAACGACACGCAGCGGAGCAACCGATTGTACTATGCTTGGATCGAGGTGATGACCAAGAAAAAGAATCTATTCGAACTTGGATATTTTCCGGTCATCAGTGCAGGAACCCTGACGGCTGCGGGTCTGATAGGCTATCACGTGGCAAATTACCTGGCGCGCGGCGACATCCTCCTTCCGCCTTTTCCGGCGAATATGGTCTTTGACGCCAAGACCATGAAAATGAAGACAAAGCAAAGAGCCGCACGATTGTTTTTCGGAATATTTCGACTTCTACCTTTTACAAAGAAGCGATTTATCCGGAGCATCCAATCGAAAGTCGAACGACATTTGCAGACTTGAGCGGGTAAGCAGTTCCAATCCAGTTAATAATTGACCAGGTCACCGAGAGTGTGATAGTTTCAGAATCGAATCTCAAAATCTCGAAACCAGTGAATATCGCGGAGGTGCATCATGAAAAAGATTCTAAGCATGGTCCCAATTGTTTTTTTCTTAACTCTTTTTGCCTTCTCTCAGGCTGAGAAAGTTCCTGGTCCGGCATTCAAAGATGTCTTGAGTTTAAAATCGGTAGGAAATCCGGTTATTTCGCCATGTGGAAAATACGTCCTGTTCACCATGCGTCAGCCTGTTGAGATCGAAGAGGAGAAAGAAGAGGAGAAGAAATAGTGATTTATGGGGAGTTAGTTATTTATGGGGAGTTAGGTGTATGGGAATTCGGTGATCGCGTATACTGTCCCCGAATTAGGTGATATACTTATTTCGAGAGAAGAAGATGAAGAAGAACAACAACAAGAAAGACCTTATAAAAGCTATCCTGGCTAACCCTCAAATACTAAAAACCAAACCATCTCTCAACTTGTTCCTCATTCAATATTTGAGAAAATTCAAACCAATAAAGGTCGGACGCCATCTCATTATCCACTCCCATCTTCCTCCGATAAACAGCAAGGCATATACCCGTTTTATCGACGAGCATCTTCTGGCCAAAGTCGAAGGTCCCTCCCATGCCCAGATTGCGCTTACCAATGCCTGTCCCCAGAATTGTTCGTACTGTTACAACAAAGACAGAAAAGGTAATACTATTGACACCGCCACCATTAAGAGAGTGATTCAGGAGCTCAAAGAGATGGGGGTATTCTGGCTTGGACTTACCGGGGGAGAACCGTTGCTCCAAAAAGATATCGTGGAAATTATTGAGAGTGCAGGAGATGATTGCGCGATAAAACTCTTCACAACTGGCTGCACTCTGACAAAGACGCTCGCCCGAGATCTAAGGAGTGCAGGCCTTTTCTCGGTATCTGTTAGCCTCGATCACTGGGAGCAAGAAAAACACGACAAAGTGAGAAGGTATGAGGGAGCTTTCCAGACAGCTCTCGATGCCATCGAAACGTTCAAAAACTTGGGGGATGTTCATGTGGGAGTCTCTGCCGTGTTATCCAAAGATATGATCGAGAGGGACGAAGTAGAGCATTTTCTTGAGTTTTTGGTCGGATTGGGAATCCATGAAGCTTGGCTGAGTGAATGCAAACCATCGGTGGAAGACTTCTGGACTGAAGACCAGGTCATCAGCGAAAAAGAAAGACTCAAGCTGGTCGAACTTCAAGACCGATACAATAGAGAAGGGAAAATCACGGTAAACTACCTGGGTCATTTCGAGGGGAAAGAATATTTCGGCTGTAACGCCGGTCATAAAATGGTCTATGTGGACGCCTTTGGTGAGGTCAGCCCCTGTGTTTTTATCCCCATGACTTATGGCAATGTCCGGGAAAAATCCATTAAGCTAATCTACAAAGACATGAGAAAGTATTTTCGCTCAGAAAACACCTGTTTCATCAATAAAAATTACAGGCTCATCCAGAAATACTTCAGAGGGGTCGCTCCCCTCGGAATCCAAGAGTCGACCAAGGTGGCAGAAGAGGCTTGTTTTGGACCTTTCTCCCGATTTTTTCAGCTCTACTACAAGTAGGAGTGAGTCTTGCGTTTTTACAGAATCTTCAGCCTGTCTTTTGCAATAATTTTTCTTATCGTGGGATGTCTCTTTTTGCTTGTTCCAGGCAGAGTGCTTATCTTTTTCAATTCTTTATCGGAATATCTGGGACTGAACCAGTCCCCCGTTCCGGACTTTAACTTCTATATCGTCTTGGCTATAGCTTACATGTATCTTGTCACACTGGTTGCTTTCCTGATGTACAAACATCCAGAAAACAGCTATTTTCCGTTGTTGTTGGCAAACGGGAAGTTGGCCAGCTCATTGCTCTCGCTTTGCATCTTTGTCTTCTCCCAGCCCTATCTGATCCTTGTGGTCAATTGTGTTGTGGATGGTCTGATCGGGATTGCAGCCTATGCATTCTATCGAAAAATTAAGAGCAGAGGCTCATGAATATCAGATTATTAGCTCTGAAAATCCATATTCCCTCACGCATCAAGAAAAAAAAATTGGAGGAGCTTTTCGTTCTTGTGGTCGATGCCTTTGGGAAACCAAAGCCGACTCTGAAGGGCTTATCCTATGATGAACGACTGAAAGCCTTCGCCTCATATACCGCAGAGGAGGCAGAAACACAGATCCGAGAGGGTCAGCATCTCGAAGAAATAAAAACCAAACTCTACGAAAATGCCTACAAGCTGGGCCAAAAAATCAGGGATGACTTCAGAATACGCAGCATTCAGGAAATCATGAAGATGAGTCGAATCCTTTATCAAATTCTTGGGATCGATTTCGAAGGCGATAGGGATGGAGAGGTGACAATAAAAAAGTGTTTTTTCAGCCATTATTATTCCGATCAGGTCTGTGAATTAATTTCATCTCTTGATGAGGGAGTGGCGGCTGGATTATCAGAGGGGGGGAAACTCAGTTTTTTTCAAAAAATAACAGAGGGGAAAGATTGCTGCAAAGCTCACCTCGTTCTGCCTGAGGAGAAAATATGAAGAAAGCCATCGTGGTTGGGACAGGTGCTGGGGGAGCAACAGCAGCAAAGGAGCTTCAGGGGTATTTTGAGGTGACCATACTGGAAGCGGGAAAAGAATTCCATCCTTTATCTTTAAATCTTTCGATTCCAGAAAAGTTAAAAAAAATGGGACTGCTCTTCGATGAAAAGCTGATACAGAAGCTTTTCCCGACGATGAACATCAAAAAAGCCAAGGATAGAATGATCCTGGTCAGTGGCATAGGGCATGGAGGGACGACAGCGATATGTACTGGTAATGCCCTCAGGGCGGATAATGGACTGAGGAAAATAGGTATTGACCTGGACGAAGAGTTTGAAGAGATCTATCGGGAGATCCCGGTTACGCTAGACCACAGGAGCCTCTGGCGAAAGACAACAGAGCGGCTCTATGACATAAGCCAGGAAATGAACTTAGACCCTCAGCTCATGCCCAAGATGGGACATTATGATCGTTGTCAAAGCTGTGGAAGATGTGTTTTGGGATGCCCCCAAGGGGCGAAATGGGATAGTCGACATTTTCTGCGGATGGCTCTAGAGAAGGGCGCCCAAATGATATCCAAATGTAAGGTCCAAAAGATTGTGATCGAAAATGGCAGAGCTAATAGAGTCTTGGCAAATCATAGCGGGAGAAAACAGTCTTTCCAGGCAGATCTTATCATCCTAGCAGCAGGAGGATTCGGAACACCGATAATCCTGGAAAGTTCAGGTATCGCATGCGAACCTCATCTCTTTGTGGATCCGGTCCTGTGTGTGGCAGCCGAACAGAAGGGAACTTATCAGAATCGGGAAATGCCTATGCCTTTTTTCATCGAAAGGGATCATTTCATTCTCTCTCCCTACTTTGATCATCTGAGTTTCTTTTTCAACAGGAAATGGAGATCTCCTCCACATAATATTCTCAGTCTGATGATAAAATTAGCTGATAGCAAAACTGGAAGTATCTCAAGGGGGAGAATCAAAAAATCTCTCGGAGAGGAGGACAAAGAAAGATTGAGCAGAGCAGTAGACCTATGTAAAGAGATCCTGCATCGTTTGGGTATTCATAAAGACGATATGTTCTTAGGAACCCTCAACGCCGGTCATCCAGGGGGAATGTTGCCCCTGACAGAAAACGAAGCTAAAACTTTGCATAATCCACGGCTTCCTGAAAACCTCTATGTCTCAGATGCCACTCTGCTTCCGGAATCGATGGGTAATCCTCCGATCTTGACGATCACTGCCTTGGCAAAACGTGTAAGTAAAGTTTGTATACGTCATTGGCAATAATTAGAAAGCGCTGTGCTCAAGCACAGAATAAAAACTGTGTTTCCGGGATTTTTGAGGTTCTTTGGAGAAATTTCCCAAGTGGAATAATTAAGTGATCGCGTATACTGTCCCCGAATTAAGGGTCCCCGAATTAAGGAGAAGATTATTTTTTTAAGGCGGCTAACTGTTCCCTGACGGCGTCATCCGGAAGTTCCAGGAACTCGAAACCAACGTCATAAACCGACCCTGCACCGGGCGGCAGCTCCTTGATCCAGACCACGCGGGCAACGACTTTTCCTGAAACATCATTCGGAAAAAACAATTCCAGGTCGAGTTCTTGGCCAATTTCAAATCGTTCATCGCTGTATAAACGAACGCCTCCCAAACTGATGTCCGAAACCCGCTGCCTTAAGTCCTCCGATTTGGCTATTCGATAATAGACGTGTGCAGCAATTCTTGGGAAACGTCGTCTCTCTTTACCGAATTTATCGGAATCACTCATTTTTTCTTCGAATCTTCCCTTTCAAGTGGTTTGTTTCAGTCCTCGCGATGACCCGGGAATTAACACGTTCATAGTAGTTTATTTAAAACCGATAGTTTATGTCAAACAAAAATGAGATCCATTTAAACATTTAGATTAATTGCCAGAAGCTTCAGTTCGGTCATTTCTTCTACTGCATATTTGAGCCCTTCACGCCCGAACCCAGATTCCTTGACCCCTCCGTAGGGCATATGGTCGATCCGGAAGGTGGGGATGTCATTGAGGATCACACCTCCCACATCCAACACCTCATAAGCATGAAAGGCTTTCTTCAAATCATTGCTGAAAATTCCTGCCTGCAGTCCATAGATGGAATAATTGACACCTTCAAGGGCTTTTTCAAAATCCTTATAGGGATACACGACAACCACAGGGGCAAAAGCCTCGAGCCAGGAGATGCGCAGCTCGGGCTTCACCTTTTCTAAAATCGTGGGTGCATACACCGCTCCATCTCTCTGTCCTCCGCAAATCAAATGTGCCCCATTTTCCAGAGCTTCCTGAACCCACTCCTCTGTCTGCCTCGCAGCATCCTGGTTGATCATCGGCCCCACATCCGTGTCCTCGTTCATCGGATCACCGATCTTGAGCTTTTTTGTGGCATCTAAAAAATCGGACATAAACTTATCATAGATTTCTTCATGCAAATAGATGCGCTGGATGGAAATGCATATTTGACCGGAATAGGAATAAGCTCCCAACACGGTTCTTGGCAGGGCAAAATCCAAATTGGCATCGGGTTCGATGACTACAGCCGCGTTTCCACCGAGCTCAAGTGTCACCCTTTTCTTGTGAGCTCTCTTCTTCAATTCCCAACCGATACTTGGACTTCCGGTGAATGTGATCTTCTTGATGCGGTCATCGTCGAGGAGGACATCTGCAGCCTCATATCCACAGGGGATGAAATTGAAGCCCCCTGCAGGATAATCGGTCCCGTCGATCAAATCGCTAAGCAGTCCAGAGGTTATCGATACCTGGGAGGCAGGCCTCAGAAGAACGGTATTTCCCGAAGCCATGGCCGGAGCAACCTTATGGGCCACAAGATTCAGTGGAAAATTAAAGGGAGTGATCCCTGCAACAGGCCCTACAGGGAACCGTCGGACCAATCCCCATCGGTTGGCTGTCTGAGGACTCAAGTCCAGAGGAACTATTTCGCCGGTCATTCTTTTGGCTTCCTCTGCTGCGATGGCAAATGTGCTGACCGCCCGGTCGACCTCCACACGGGAAGACTTTATGGGTTTTCCCGCGCAAAGGGCAATGGATCGTGCCAGTTCCTCTTGATTCTTCCCTATCTTGTCAGAGACAGCCTCCAAGAATCTGGCCCGGTCATAACTCGAAAGTCTTCTGGTTTCCTGGAATGCCCGATGTGCCGCACCAACAGCCTTTTCCACTTGGAGTTTATCCGCAAAATGAACCTTTCCCACAGTTTTCTGATCATAGGGCGATTTAATTTCCCGGATCTCTTCCGCGTCAACCCTTTCTCCATCTATCAACAATTTGTGTTCCTGGACCATGGTCGCCTCCTTCCAATCAAATCGATCCGTTATCAACTTTACTTCTACACTACATTATTTAGTCGAAAAAATAAAATAGCTGCTGATAATAATAGGCATCTTCATTTCCGTGACAATTTCTTTGAATGTCAGGCGGGCTGCGTCCTGAGGGGAACGGGCATGGTACCTCCTGTCATTTTCTCCTTGACAGCTTCTGAACGGAGTCATAAACTGATACGTCATGTTCCTAATCAACCTTTTACATCCACCTGGAGGTATCATATGAAAACCATAAATCTGTCTGAACTCAGAGACAAAGTGAGAGAAGTCGTCCAGAAAGCAAATTTCGAACTCCAAGACGATGCCATGGAAGTGATCAAAGAAATGGAAGCCAAGGAGGAATCTCCGGCAGGAAAATCAGTGTTCAAGCAGATCAAAGAAAACGCCCAGATTGCAAGGGACGAAAAGCTGGGGCTCTGTCAGGATACCGGCTTGGCTGTCTTTTTCGTGGAGTTAGGAGAAGAAGTCGAGCTCAATAGAGATGATGGACTGGGAAGTCTTCACGAGGCAATCACAGAAGGGACTCGGGCTGGATATGAGGAAGGCTACCTGCGTAAATCTGTGGTCGAAGATCCGATTCGCCGAAAAAATACAGGAGACAACACACCGGCATTTATCCACTGGGAAGTGGTTCCTGGGGATGTCTTCAGAGTGACCTTCATCGCCAAAGGCGGGGGTGCGGAGAATATGAGCGCTGTACGGATGTTCGCTCCGGCTGCGGGACAGCAGGGAATCGAAGATTTTGTGGTGGAAACAGTGGATAAGGCTGGCTCCAATCCCTGCCCGCCGATTGTTGTCGGTGTGGGTGTGGGAGGAAATTTCGAGTATTCTGCCCTGCTGGCAAAGAAAGCTCTCTTGAGAAGACCCCTGGGCTCTCACAATTCCGATCCTTTCTATGCAGACATGGAAAAAAGGCTGCTCGAGCGGGTCAATAATTTGGGGATAGGCCCTCAAGGCATGGGAGGAAGATGTACAGCCTTGGCTGTTCATGTGGAATCCTTCCCCTGCCACATCGCCTCCATGCCGGCTGCTGTGAACATCCAGTGCCACTCCCACAGAGTTCTTTCATTCGAGATGTAGATGCCATTGCGAAAATAAATATTTCAGAAATAATATATAAATAATTGCAGTTTACATTTGTTTTACAGGTATTGACGAGCATTTCCCCTTACCCCTGTATTATCCGAAAATTTCTATAAACATGGTATGATTAAGGGTAACGCCAATCGTTTGCTGAAACAGAAAACAGGCACGCAGAGTCAGAATCAAAAAAATTGAACGGAGTAGAAACATGCAAGGGCTGCAATCTTTGCGTGATCCATTGCCCGACAGATTGCCTAGCCCTGAACACATCGGATACAAACAGCTACGGTCTCCATTATGCCTATCTGGCTGTACCAGAGGAATGCATCGGCTGTGCAAACTGTGCAGTCATGTGTCCGGATGCCGCCATTACCGTTTACAGGAAGAAAAAAGAGGCTGTTCTCGAAGAGGGAGGTAAAAGTGGCTGAAGTCAAACTCATGAAGGGAAACGAAGCCCTGGCAGAAGCAGCCATCCGTGCCGGTCTTCAGGGCTATTTTGGATATCCGATCACCCCCCAGTCGGAAGTGATCGAATATCTGGCTATGCAAGAGCCCAAACATGATTATGTTTTGATCCAGGCCGAGAGTGAGCTGGCTGCTGTGAATATGCTCTATGGTTCAGCGGCTGCTGGAGCCCGCGTGATGACCACCACCTCTTCTCCTGGATTCACCTTGATGCAGGAGGGAATATCCTACATAGCTTGTGCAGAACTTCCCTGCGTGCTGGTCAACGTTGTCCGAGGAGGTCCGGGGTTGGGAACCATCCAGCCCAGTCAAGGCGACTATTTTCAGGCAGTGAAAGGCGGCGGCCATGGCGATTACCATCTGATTGTGTTCGGTCCGAATTCTGTGCAGGAGATGGTGGACCATATTTACCTGGCATTTGAATTAGCGGACAAATACCGCACACCGGTTATGCTCCTGGCCGATGGAGCGATCGGTCAAATGATGGAGAAGGTCGTTCTTCCTCCTCCGATCGAGTACAAGCCCAACAAACCATGGGCCACTACCGGAAAGACTCCGGACAGGGAGAGAAACATCGTGACCTCTCTGTTCATCGAATCAGAGGTCATGGAGAAGAGGAATCTGATACTCCAAGCTAAGTACAAAAAGATCCTCGAAAACGAAGTCCGCTTCGAGGAATACCGCACAGATGATGCAGAAATTATCATCGTGGCTTATGGGCTTTGCTCTCGAATCTCGAAAAAGGTGGTGGATATAGGCAGAGAAGAGGGCTTAAAATGTGGGCTTTTTCGTCCCATTACGCTCTGGCCGTATCCATGGAAAGAATTAGAAGCGCTGGCGAATCGAGACAGAGTAAAATTTTTCATATCGGTCGAAATGAACGCAGGCCAGATGGTGGAGGATGTGAGGCTGGCTGTATGTGGGAAAAAACCTGTGTATTTCTTTGGCAGGCTGGGCGGAATCGTCCCCACACCTGAGGAAACACTAGAGACCATAAAGGCAAAAATGAAAGGAGCGGAAGCATGAAAGACGGATTTGAATTGATATACGAAAGGCCCAAAACCCTCACCTCGACCCGCATGCACTACTGTCCAGGATGCTTCCATTCTACGATCCATAAAATGCTGATGGAAGTCGTCGAAGAGTTGGGAATCCAGGATAGGACAATCGGTGTCTGTCCGGTGGGATGTTCGGTTTTTGCCTATGATTATTTAGACATCGACATGCAGGAAGCTGCTCATGGAAGAGCCGCTGCTGTGGCCACAGGAATCAAACGGATGCTGCCGGATAGAATCGTATTCTCCTACCAGGGGGATGGCGACTTGGCAGCCATCGGGATTGCAGAAACCTTGCACGCCTGCAATAGAGGTGAAAAATTCACCTTCATATTCGTAAACAACGGGATATACGGTATGACAGGCGGCCAGATGGCACCGACAACGCTCAAAGGGCAAAAAACCTCCACTTCACCCTATGGAAGAGATGTGGATACGGCAGGTATGCCTATGAAAATGGCGGAAATTGTTTCCAGCTTCGACCGGGTAGCTTATGTGGAGAGGGTCAGCTGTAACACACCGGCCAATACAAGAAAGGCCAAGCGTGCCCTTCGCAAGGCCTTTGACTACCAAATGGAGGCTCTTGGAACCACTTTTATCGAGGTCGCCTCGAACTGTCCCTCGGGATGGAAACTCACTCCAGAAGAATCACTGAAGTGGTTGGAGGAGCATGTGTTCCCCTACTATCCCCTTGGAGTGTTCAAGGATATAAAGAAAGAGGGAAAAAAATGACGAGATTGCCACAGCCCTTCGGGCTTCGCAATGACAATGTTGGAGGTTGAGATGTTACAGGAAATGATCTTTGCAGGATTCGGCGGCCAGGGAGTGCTATCCATGGGAATGCTCCTGGCCTATGCAGCCATGAAAGAAGGGAAAGAGGTCAGCTGGATGCCGTCCTACGGGCCGGAGATGCGAGGAGGTACGGCGAATTGTATCGTGAACATCAGCGACCAGCCCATCTCCTCCCCTATTGTCAGCTCCTACGATGCAGGCGTAGTGCTCAATCAGCCTTCACTCAAAAAATTCGAATCAAGGATTAAAAAGGACGGCATTCTCATCTGGGAGAGCACGATGATCAAGGAATCACCTTCCAGAAATGATATAAAGGTCTATGCCATACCAGCGGTTGAAAAAGCCACTCATGAACTGAAGAATCTAAAGGTGATGAACATGCTGCTTCTCGGAGCGCTGGTCAAGATCAATGGCATCGTCAAGAAAGAAACTTTGGTCCAGGCATTGAAAGAAGCCCTTCCCGAACGCCACCATCACCTGATTCCCCTGAATGTGAAAGCGATCGATATGGGAATTGCGCTCGTCGGCTAATCAAGAGGCCAGAACTGGTTGTCGTACCAGATCTTCTCCTTGAGTTCGTTGTCCACCCTCGCCAGCATCAGCATGTGATTCTTTTCCCAATCTGTTAGCCAGTCGAAGAGCTTTTTTTCTTCTTCCGATTCAGCCGATGCAGCGTGCTCAGAATAATACTGGACGGCATTCTTTTCGAATTCGAGAGCGGCAGAAATCACTGCTGCCTCATATTCTGCTCCAGTCACATCCTCCACGATCTTTTCAGTTATGATGGCCTCCAATGTGGAGGAACGCTCCTTGTCGAGGTCCGAAATATCGAAGCTCTCTCCCTTGACGAGACGGGAATACTGTTTGCTCAGCATCTTTATGTGTTTTTCTTCTTCCCGGACCAGCATGTTGAAAAGCTCTTTGACGCTTTCGACCTTGCTCGATTCCGCAACCGAACTATACAGGGCCTTACCTCTATGCTCGAGAAGAAGAGCCCCTTTGAGGATGTCGAGTGGTTTATTTTCGGGCATTCCATTCACCTTCTATGCAGATATACATTTATTATCATAAATTTTATTATATGTTTCAATGCTTGCTCTCTATTTCCGTGATAAATGTGGCTTTTGGAGATGGTTGAAGCGATTGTTGAAGATTTAGGCATTTCTGCCGTTCTTCGAGGGTATCTGACTCCGTCAGACGGCGATGCTGTATTGAGCACGAGTTTGCCAAGGAATACGAATTGTGGGCAAGCACGGGAACAGAGGATAAAGGAGAAAAGATGGGTGTTATTGTGCGCAGTTCAGCGCCGCCGAGAAGGGCGGTAAAGGAATGGCGTTAAAAATCTTCACTTGAGCAAAACCATTCCCAAAAGCTGATAGAGAGCCTTTCGGTATCACGGAAATAGAGATGTTTCCTGCTTGCTCCGACTACACCCCGCAATACGGGATCGCCGCGTCGCTCCACACAAATAAAAGAGTCTGTACCGACTGGCGATGGTTAGAGTATTGCAATGTGGTGGCAGGTTAATATCCGAGTCGGGTCAATAGCTAAGGTAAGAGGCAATCGAAGAAAAATACCCTGAGATCAACAGCGCGCCTACAGCGATCAGCAGTATGCCTCCTACTGCCGTGATGACCTTGAAATGTTTCCTGATGGTCTTGAAGTACTCGAAAAACCTATGGATCAAGATCCCTGATAACAGAAATGGAATTCCCAGCCCGATGGAATAAAAAACGAGCAGAACAATCCCTTTCACGATGTCCTGTGTGGTTGCAGCCATGGTCAAAATAGCTCCGAGAATTGGTCCCACACAGGGCGTCCAACCGGCACCGAAGGCCATCCCTACCAGCACGGTTCCCACATATCCCAGGGGCTTTTTCTGCATATGAAACTTTTTCTCCCGCTCCAGAAATTTCAGCTTGAAAATCCCCGCGAAGTGGAGTCCAAGGATGATGACTATTGCGCCGCCGATGATCTCAAACCACCTGATATGCTCTGACAGAAATGACCCGATAAAAGTCGCCGAAGCTCCAAGGGCAATAAAGATCACGGAAAAACCGAGTATGAACATCAGGGAATTGCCGATCACTTTTTTTCGGACCCGCTTGAGATTCTCCTCTGTCTGCAGTTCTTCAAGGGATATGCCTGTAATGAAGGCTAAATAGGAAGGAATCAAGGGCAGAATACAGGGGGTCAAGAAGGAGATGAATCCCGCTGAAAGGGCAACAAATATAGAAACGTTCTCGGTACCGGGCATATTAGCTATCTTTGGAAAATTCTTTAAAGAAGTAGAGCACCATCTCTTTAGACATTGTGCCGATCTGTGTTTATGTCTTAATCTTCCCATCTTATCGATGATGATGGTCGCTGGAATAGACCGACCAGGTCTGTAATCGTTTATGAGATCCATGGTATACATCGCTACTGGGTAATTAATTTCGCTCTTTTCAACGAATTTAAGCACCTTATCCGGACTTATGTCGTCTACTGAAACACCCAAAATTTCCAATCCTTGGTCCTTATACTCATCATACACTTCGATGAAGTCAGGGATCTCTGCTCGACATGGTCCACACCAGGTGGCCCAAAAATTGATAAACAGAACTTTACCTTCATAATCAGAGAGTGATATTTCTTTTCCGTTCAAATCTTTGAGCGTGAAATCAGGAGCAGCAGGATGATTATCCAGAGCACAAGCGGCACTGACGCTGACCAGAGAAATAAGCAAAAAGACTGCCGGAATGATAAGCCATTTGATTTTGTTCATCTTTCTCTCCTTGTAATGCATTCTTCTTTTTTTTTGAAAGCTTTACCTAACCTCTAGACTCATCCAGATAGAATTAATATTATTAATATAGATATTATAGGATTTTTCTTCCTCTATTGCAATATAAAATTTTCATTATGTAGAATTAGATCTCTGATCGGGTTGTTGATGGACTGACCCCCACATGGATTTTCTTTTTTTTACCAGCGGTAGGCCACAGCCGCCCAAGTGAAACCGGCTCCGAAGGCATCCATCACAGTTATGGTCCCTTTCTTCAATTTACCAGACTCATTGAGCTCGTGGATGGCGATTGGGATGGTAGCCACTGAAACGTTCCCGTATTTATGGATGTTCACATAGACTTTTTCTGGGGGATTCGAATGTTGGCCTGATGTGGAATGAGATAGTCGATATCTTCCTGGGTCAAGCCTGCTCTTTTTACGACTGCCACAGCCGCTTCTCCCATCCTCTTGACAGCATGTTTGAAAACCTCATTGCCCTTCATTTGAAGATAATGAAGATCTTGGGCTATAGTCTGAGCTGTGGGTGGAATCCTGGTTCCTCCTGCTGGAATGCTCAGAAGATCTCCCAGCTTCCCATCAGCCTTCCAATAGTATGAGAGCATACCGGAATCATCATGGCTTTCCTCAAGAACGACGGCTCCGCCTGCATCACCGAAAAGAACGCATGTGTTGCGATCCTTCCAGTTCGTCACCTTAGTCAGAAGTTCGGCTCCGATGAGAAGGATTCTCTTGTTTATCCCGCTGAGAATCATGCCTTCGGCGAGGATCATTCCATACAGAAATCCTGTGCATCCAGCAGATATATCGAAAGCAGGTACATGGTCGGCTCCCAACTTATCCTGAACCCAACATGCAGTTGAGGGAAAAATGGTGTCCGGCGTGGAGGTCGCCACAAGAATAAGGTCGATATCCTTGACCTTCAGGCCAGCGTTTTTCAGAGTCCGCAAGCCTGCCTCGACAGCCAGATCCGATGTCATCTGGTCATCGGAAGCGATTCTTCTCTCTCTGATGCCTGTCCGAGTGATAATCCATTCGTCAGAAGTGTCGACCATCTTTTCCAGATCGAAATTAGTCAAGACCTTATTAGGCGTATAGAAGCCGGTACCTGTGATCTTGATTCTTCTTTTTTCTTTTTTATTCATTCTTTGCCTTAATAAACCATACTATATAGCACACTTGGGCTCAACCTTCAATACCAGATAGAGCAAGGTAGGCATTTCCAAAAGCAAGCGAATATTTATGAGTTGCAGAATCGGTAGAAGAGCGCTACAATCAGAGGTTAAAAAAATATGAGGAAAGGACATTCTCGATTTGCTGCGATAATAATCCTGGTGGCTACACTTCTTCCGGCATCATCTTGGGCACAGCTCAACTTGGGACAGTATGAGGATGAAGCGCCTTTCCGCACATGGAATACCTTCGGGATTCCCACAGCACCTTCGCTTGGTATGGGGGAAGCTCGATTCGCACTGGCCCATGATCCATCTGCAGCCCTGACCAACCCAGCTCTGTTGACCTCACTCCACTCTTCTTCCATCACCATCAATGGTTCATACTCTACGGCTTCCTTCAACAAGTATTCGATCGTGAACACAGGAGTCCTCTATACTCAGGGAAACAGCTCCATCGGTGTTTACACCCTGGATTTTGCAGGGCTTTCAGCCACGTTTAAAGGTTGGGCCCTTGGCTTGAGTGTGGGGCTTCTCGAGCAATACGATCGTCCTTCCCACAAGCCAGGATATGAATATCAAGGTCAAATTGCCTATACAATAGATCTCCGACAAGACGGAATTCTCAGAAATTACAACATCTCGCTCGCCCGGAAGTTTTTCGGTCGATTGGCTTTCGGCATTGGTATAAATTTCATTTCTGGGTTTATGGAAAAAAACATCGAAGAAAACTATTTATATGAAGATGTAATCATAACCGACTTCAAGAAAAACGATTTCAAAGGCCTCTATATTAATGGGGGGATTGCAGTTGACGTAACAGATAGGCTTACAGCAGCAGCCATCTTCAGAACACCGTACTCCAAAGAAGCGAAAAGCAGGAGCAGTCTTCGTTATTACATCCCGGGGGGAAATACAGATATTGAAATCAATGCTGCAGCCACAAACATTTACAAACAGCCTCTTGTCCTGGGTGTGGGTTTCGACTACCGATTGAGTGAGGTGTTTCGCGTGGCTTCTGATGTGAGTTTCTTCAACTGGTCCTCCTACTCTGTGGAATATTATGGCGAGGATCTCGAGCGGACGTTTAGGAATATCATCAAATTCGGAGGGGGGCTGGAATATCTCAGCTCTTTGAACATCTTCGGTCAAGATGTGCTGGTGCCTTTGAGAGTAGGAATGAGCTATGATCCTCAGCCCATGAAAGAACCGAGCTCCCATTATCTTTACTACACTATCGGAATTGGATTCTACTGGAGAGGTCTCCGTTTGGATACTGGAACATTTTTCGGAAACGAAAAGGGCTCTGGCCAAGATCTTTTTGCCCGCAGGTTTTCTGTCTCTCTCAGCTATAGCCTATGAGGCAGAAGGATCTGTTTCTGACTGGACCGTTTGTGCCGGATTGTTCGATAAACGATCCCCATAAGGCTATTATGGCAGGCATAAAATGAGAAAAATTTTAATCCTCACTAGCATCTTTGTCTTGTTTTCTCTGCTCCTTCAAGCACAAACCTACTGGGATAGAGAAATTATTTGCGTAGAAAAAGACCAGGAGACGCTGAAAAAACTTGTCGGGATGAACCTCGACCTGCTGATGGAGAAGGACGGAGAAATATATATCGTTGCGGGGACGGAAGATTTGGCAAATCTGAATACCAACAATACGTTGCGGGGACGGAAGATTTGGCAAATCTGAATACCAACAATATCCCTTACCGTTTGAAGTCCCACGATTTTTATCCTTTAAGCCAGGATAGGATATCTATCCAAAGCGGAGTTAACGGAGAATTCCATTCCTATGCAGAACTCGAGCAGGCTCTGATGGAATTGGCAGAGGCCTACCCCGACCTGGCAAGAGTGTACGATATCGGTGACAGTCTAGAACTAAGGAACATCTATGCACTCAAAATAAGCGGCAACGTTTGGGCAGAAGAACAGGAAGCAGCCGTGATCTTCTTAGGATGTCATCATGCCCGGGAGTGGATCTCGGTGGAGGTCCCTTTCCTCTTGGGAAAATATCTGGTCGAAAGCTATGACTCGAATGCGGAAGTGAGACAGCTCGTGGATAACTGCGAAATATGGATCCTTCCCCTCGTCAATCCAGATGGGCTCGAATACTCGATCCATTTTTACCGATATTGGAGGAAAAACCGAAGGGATAACCGCGACGGAACCTTTGGTGTGGATCTCAATAGAAACTACGGATACATGTGGGGATATGATAATGAAGGCTCTAGCCCCGATTCTTCTTCGGAAGTCTACAGAGGACCTGAATTGTTTTCAGAGCCAGAAATTCAGGCTGTTCGCGACCTCTTCTCACAAAAATCTTTTCAGGCCTTGGTCTCCTACCACAGCTATTCCCAGGTTATTCTTTATCCATGGGGCTATACCCAGGCTGCATCTGATAAAGATGACCTTCTCGCTGAGATCGCTGAAGAGATGGCAGCACTGATGGAGCCTGTCAACGGAAGATATTATTACCCTGATAGGGCTGGAGCATCGTTCTATCTCACCAACGGCGACACAACAGATTGGAGCTTCGGAGTCTACGGGATTCCTTCCTATACTGTAGAACTTCCTCCTGATAGCACTCTAAACGGAGAATTTTTCAATCCAGAATCAGATATCCTGCCTATATTTTACGAAAACCTGCCAGCCATGTTGTATCTCATCGATTGGTCCATTCAAAACTATGACCCGCATACCTTTCAAAACAGAGAGAAATACAAACGACGCGAATCGATCAGGGCATTACGAACGAAATGAAGTAATGGCAATGTGACTTGCTGATAAAAGGGGAAAAATCCACGGGCTGACAAACTGGCTTGTCTGACTTTTCTATTGACAAAAAGAGGAGAAAGGTGAAAAATATTGGAACATCGTCGGTAAAATGAAAGGATTCCTTGCACTTCTCTCATCCCAGCAGACTCCTCCTCCTGATTCGAGCGAGGGTCTTCCCTACGGGATTTTATGGCTACTTCTCTGCATCATTCTGCTTCTCGTCGCCTTTATATTCTTGAGAGACAAGGACCTGAGGCGGAGACTGAGCCTTTTCCTTTTTGGAGCAAAGAAAAAGCTCATCAAGATCCGACTTCAGGCTCGGCTCAAAAGAGAAAATCGAAAAAAGAGTGAGATCACGAAGGGACTGGGTAAGAAAGTTTGGGAAGACGATATAAAAATCCCCAATGAAGTGAAGATAAGCCAGGAGCTGACAAAACTTCAACAGGATAAAGAGTCCCTTGAAAAAGAATCCGAAGATGTCCGGTCTAAAACGGCAGAACTCGAGGCAGACCTCGAGAAATTTATGAGGAAACATCAAGAGCTTCTCGATGATAAATTGGTGGCCAAGAAGCCCTATCAAGAGAGACTCGAAAATATAAAGAATGAGGAAAAAAGCCTGGAAATAGAGGTCATACAGAGGCAAAAGGAATTGGAAGGCATTGCACGGGGCATCCAAGCAGCCAGCAGAGAAACACGCGATTTGAACGAAAACTCAAGCCTTGCTCAAGAAGGGAAAAACGACAAAACAGGTGAGATCAACTCCAAAATTCAGGACCTTAAAAAAAAGAAAGAAGAGACAGATAGGTACATCAAAGCACTGGTAGAGAAAAGGTTGACCTTGGAAAAAGAACGAAAAGTCCTCGAAGAAAAACGTACCGAGTTTGATAAGAAATTCAAGAAGATTGAAGAAGGGGGCAAAAAAAGAATCAAAGAATTCCAAAAAGAAATCAAAGAGTGGAAAAGAGACAGAGAAAGACTTTCGGAAAAAATCGAGGACATCGAGAAAAAGAAGGATCCCCTCTTCGTACGCCTGGGAAATAAGGCTGACGAGACAAGAGTCGACCAGGAAGAGCTCTCCTTGTTTTATTCTCAAATCGACCATTCGAACGAGCGCATCAGAGAACTGGAGAAGCAGATAAAAGCGCTGTAATTTTCTTCCACCTCCTTCCCTCATACACCTTGCAGGAGCATATGACTCTACATGGTTTTTAGGGATGGTTTTGCTCACCTGAAGATTTTTTCCGCCTTCCCTCATCGCTCTCTTCTCGGCGGCTGTGGAACTGCGCACGCTAACTCCTGATCTCTTCAATTCTATCCTCTGTTCCCGTGTTTGTCTGGAACTCTATTCCTAGATCGAAGTCGTGCTCAATACATTCTCGCCGTCCGACTGTGTCGGATTCCCTCGAAGAACGATTCGTGAAGGCTAATCTTCAATGGTCGCTTCATCCATCCCAAAAAACCATTTCTATGAAGGAAATATGGATGCGTACACATGGGGTTTACGGTTTGCGAAGGACAGGATAGAATAGAAATATGGAAAAGCTGAGGATGCTGGTCCACATCTGCTGCGCACCCGACGCGCTTTTTGTCATGGAACTTCTCCGAAGAGATTACGAAGTAGAGGGATTTTTCTACAATCCCAACATTCATCCCCGCGAAGAATACTTCTTGAGGCTCCAGGAATCAAGAAAAGTAGCAAAAACTGTTGGCTTCAATCTCATTGAAGGCCCTTATTGGTTTGAAATCACAAAAAAATTCAAGGATGAACCGGAAAAAGGCCGCAGATGCGATGTGTGTTATGCCATACGGCTGGAAAAAACCGCAGAAAAAGCAGCTAAACTCGGTTTTGACAGTTTCACAACAGTCATGAGTCTGAGCCCTTGGAAAAAGGCGGAAGTCATGAACAGAATAGGCAGGATGTTCGCTCATCGCTTCCAGATTGAATTCTTGGAGGGCAACTTCAAGAAAAAAGATGGATTTAAAAAAAGTATAGAGCTCAGCAGAAAGCATGGACTTTACAGGCAGAACTATTGCGGCTGTGTCTATTCGCAAACGATTCGCGGTAAAATGTGAAGACAAATGGCAAGAAAAAAAGGATCGGCAGTGGACATAGTCGTCTTCGGTGTGGTTCAAGGTGTCGGTTTTCGCCCCTTCATCTACCGTCTAGCCCATGATCTCGGCTACAACGGGTGGGTAAAAAACATCGGGTTTGGAGTAGAGATCCATCTCGAAGATCGAAAACCAACCGATTTTCAGGATTTTCTTCAAGCACTCCGCAAAAACAGCCCCCCACTTGCTCAAATAGAGGAGACAACCGTAAATCCGGCTTCATTTATGGATCTTAAAGATTTCGAAATAAAAAAGTCCATACAAGAAGAAAGTTTTGTGTTCATCTCTCCGGATATATCTGTATGCAAAAATTGTTATACAGAGATGATGTTACCCTCGGATAGGAGATTTCTGTACCCGTTTATCAACTGCACTGATTGCGGACCCCGCTACACCATAGTCCAATCTCTTCCTTACGACCGGAAAAAAACCACGATGAAACGTTTTCAGATGTGCTCTTTATGCAGGAAGGAATACACCGATCCTCTTGACCGGAGATACCATGCCCAGCCCATAGCTTGCCCGACATGCGGCCCTCAGGTCATGCTGCTCAAATCAAGAACAAGGAAAGAAATCAAAGGGGGGGTACAAAAAGCCACTGCTCTCCTCAGGGAAGGTAAAATCCTTGCGGTGAAAGGACTGGGAGGATTCCATCTTGTCTGTGATGCTTTAAACTCGAGGGCTGTGGAGAAGCTGCGGATGATTAAAAAGAGGAAAAGGAAACCCCTGGCTTTGATGGCCAAAGATCTCAAGATCATCAAAAGGTTCGCCCACATCTCCCGTGGAGAAAGAAACATGCTCCTCTCCCCTCGCCGACCTATTGTTCTCCTTAAGAAAAAGAGAGACATCGAGGGAATCGCACCCCACCTGGATGAGATGGGTTTTATGCTTCCATACACTCCTCTTCATTACCTCCTCCTCCAGGATTTTGACCTGATCGTAGCGACGAGCTCTAACCAAAAGGATGCTCCTATAATGAAAGATGAGGAAGAGGGGATCGATGAGCTCAGCGATTATATCTTTACTCATGATCGTCCTATCCACATGAGAGCAGATGATTCGGTGATGAGGGTGATTGCTCGCCAGCCGCTCTTTGTGCGACGTGCGCGCGGCTATGTTCCCTATCCTCAACCTGTTCCTAAGCCGTTGTACTCACCCCATCATATCCTGGCACTCGGAGGAGAACTGAAGGACACCATCTCCTTATACAAAAATGGCTATATCATAACCAGTCAATTTTTGGGTGACCTGGACGAATACCAAAATTATCAATATTTCGAAGAAACAATCCGCCATCTGACTAAGCTTTTTCAGATAGAGCCTAAGGTGGTGGTCTCAGATCTGCATCCTGATTTCCACACCACAAGATATGCCCAAAAACTCAAAATCCCCCATCTGAAGGTCCAGCATCATTTTGCTCATGTATTGGCACCTCTCATCGAACACAACTGCCCTGTGGGTAAAAAAGTCCTCGGTGTCTCCCTCGATGGCTATGGCTACGGAGAAGACGGTACAGCTTGGGGAGGAGAATTCCTTATAGCCGACTACGGTGGATACGAGAGATTTGCCCATTTTGCCTATGTCCCGCTGCCAGGCGGGGATTTGGCGGCAAAACAACCTTGGCGAATGGCTCTTGCCTATCTCATGGAAGCATACGGAGAGAATATTCCAACTCTGGATGTTTTTAAAAAAGTCAGCCCGAAAAGGATAAAAGGAGTGAGAGAGATGATCAAACTAAACATCCAAACCCCTCCTGTTTCAAGCTGCGGCCGGCTGTTCGATGCTGTCTCCTTTCTGGCAGGTCTATCGCCTGAGGAGATGGAATTCGAGGCAGAGGCGCCGATGCGTTTGGAAGCTGCAGCCGCTGAAGGAATCCGAGGAAAATATGGATTTGAAATCATGGATCACAAGATATCATTCAAGAGGACCATACGGTCTATCGTGGCCGACCTTCAAAGAGGAGTGCCTGTTCCTGATATATCAGCAAAATTCCACAATACTCTAGCTTCTGTTGTCGGTCGGGTGGCTCAAAGAGCCAGAGAAATTCATGGTATCGAAACTGTCATCCTGGTTGGAGGAGTCTTTCTGAATAAGAAGCTCCTGGAGGCAACGCGCAAAGTTTTAGAGAGAAAAAGATTCAATGTGTTGCGGCCAATCCAATACTCTCCTAACGATGAGTCGATTTCAGTGGGTCAAATCGCGTATGCTTTAATGTCCCTACTCGATGCGGAGTCTAATGCCTCCGATGAAGGAGAAAATCAGGTTAAAAAATTGAGCGCTTAAAAAGCCTGTCAGTCCTAAAGAGATGAATCCAAATATTCCGCCAAAAATCCCATAGAAAATCCCACCCATCAGATTTCCATGAAGCCCTTGCATAAATGAGGGGAGAATCCCCACCACGCCGAAAAGGAAATCCGTGGCCCCGGCAATTGCACCAATTATGATGCCCACTAAAAGACCGACTGCGCCAAAGAAAAGCACCATTGAGAGGGGATGGATATAGCGCAAGATCTGTTCAGACCTCTCTTCTTCATCCTCCGATCCCGGTTCGATCATTTTATTCTGCTCTTCCTCATCATCTTCTTCGACTTCAATTTCGGCGGTTGGTTCCCAAACCTTCTCTTCTTCTTCTTTATCGCAATCAGGGCAGAAAAAAGAAAATTTATCAAGTTTTCGCCCGCATTTTGGACAGGTGATTTCTTCTTCTTTGAGACTCTCCCCACAATATGAACAGGCACTGTTTTCTAAATCGTTCTCGAATCCGCAGTGGACACAAATTGCCTTTTTTTCTTGAAGAGATGGAGGTTTTGACTCGATCCAGTCATCCCCATCAAAATAATACCACTTACCTGTCTGAGCGCCGATCGTCCAGAATCGGCCATCCTGATCCTTAAGACGGAGTTCTTTCAGCCGCTTCTTGAATTCGATCTCAGAAATATTCTTCTGCCTGAACTCTTTGCTTAGCTGCTTGAATTCTTTCTCGACGTTCTTGAACTGATCTTCCATTGCTCTCATTATATGCAACTCCCCCTGCACAGGCAAGAAATCTTATTTGTTAGAACGCAACTCCATTTTCGTGATGCAGTAACAGTCAGGCAAGCCGATTCGTCAGCCCGCGGCTCGCTCTCCTCTACCTGCCAGTAAAGCTTGCTTTCATGCCCGCTCGCCTCCGGATCCAGCTTTCCTGACTGCTTCTGAAGCTGTCAATGTTTTGCGTCTTGTAATTTATTTGTTTTCAGCATGTTCTGTAATTCGTTTATTTTCAATGACTTATAATCGGTGACCAAAATTTGTGCAAATTGTCATATCTACCATAAATTTCTTAAATTTAGCTCAAATTTTGCCGATTTTTCAACAACTTTTCCACAGTTTTTGTGAAAAACTTTGCCCCCCCTAAAACACAATTTTCTTAGCGCAGAAATGCGAACTGTCCAACCAAATCAAAAAGGTTATACCCTTTGATAGGATCCGGAATGAATGATAAAATAAATATGATAAGCATCAGGTACCCGATGGTTCTCCGTCCCGGTGAAAGCGGCTTATCTTCATCGACGATGCGAGGATGTTTCAATCCCAAAAAGAAGATGAGCAAGGCCCACACGAACCATCCGACCCAGAAGAAAACTCCCATGACTACAAAAACGCCAAGGAAAAAAGGCGCTATCTTCCGAGATTTCTGTCCTAATAGGGCATAAACAACGTGTCCTCCATCGAGCTGTCCAACAGGAAAAAGGTTGAGGGCTGTCACGAGCACTCCCACCCATCCTGCAAAGGCAACCGGATGGGGAACCACATCGAACCCTTCGGGAATACCTTTAAAAATAAAACTTCCCACAATTTTGAGCAAAAGAGGTTCGCCGAAAACGAGCGCTTCATCCCGGGGAAGAGAAGGAACAACTTTCGAAAAAGAAAGTCCATATATGACGGCCGGAATGGAAAGAATAAAACCAGTCAAAGGGCCGGCAATTCCGATATCGAAGAGTTGCTGCTTTTTTGTTATGGGGGACCGAATCTTGATGAATGCGCCAAGTGTCCCGATCAACGTAGGCGCCGGGATAAAATAAGGAAGAGTTGCGTCAATGTTGTAGTAACGGCAGGTCAGGAAGTGGCCTAATTCATGGCCGAGAAGAATACCGATCAAAACTAAAGCATAAACAAGGCTGAGTGTTATGATCTCTGGATCCATTAAAATCGCTGGATCCGGTGCAAGCTGTGTGTTCCCGAGTAAGGTGTCGGTGTACTTGTAACCGGCGCTCCAAGAAAGGCCAAAAATAAAAGTGGATAGAACAGTAACCACAAAAAGCAGAATATTCAGCCAAACTCTATTCTGAGCAAAAAACGATGACGGTCTTTTCGTGGAGTCATCGATCTGAAGGTGGACTTCTTCTTCCATTCCTTTTCTTATTGGTAAAAAAAAGTGGAGTGATTAAAATCACTCACATTCTATGAAATGAATCTAAATTTTGAAAGAATCTAGCCGTGCAGTTTCCTGTACTTGGCTTCCAGTTCCTCTCTTGTCTCTTTATGTTCCGGGTCAGGAATACAGCAATCAACGGGACAAACAGCCACACACTGCGACTCATCAAAGGCTCCGACACATTCCGAGCACTTATCGGGATCGATTTCATAGATTTCATCGCCAGCGAAAATTGCTTCGTTTGGGCATTCGGGTTCACAGGCACCACAATTGATACATTCTTCAGTAATTTTATATGCCATTTTAGGGCCTCCTCAAAAAAATAACAATCTATTATATAACTTTTATTTTAATTTACAAGGGGAAGGTTTATTTTTCTTCCTCCAGTTCCTTGACTTTTTGAGAGGCGTCAAATCCATACAACGTCTGGGGAAACTCATCTTGAACTCTTTTATAAAGAGCCAATGCCTCTTCTTTCTCTCCCTTCTGCTCATGCGCCTGGGCTTTGTGGAAAAGGACTGGATCGAGAGTATAATTCTCTGGATTCTCTTCCTCGATTTTTCTGTATATATCGATAGCGTTGTCGAATTCTTGGTTCTGAATATAGATCTGACCGAGTAAGTCACGGCTTTGATAATAGATGAGATCTTTTTTGCTCTCCGGTATTTTCTCGAGGTAAGACTTCGCTTTTTCTGTATCCCCTTGTTCTATACAGTAAGTTGCAAGCTTTAGATATGCAACTCGAGAAAATTTCCCATTACCTGCGAGATTCTCGAGTTCAGTGATTTTATCCGGGTTGTCTTTGAGTTGAGAGCTCAGATCAAGGACATCGGCAAGAAGGCGGCTTTCTTTCTTGACCGTATTGGCCTGAATAGCCTTTATGGCAATGATTAAAATAATGACACAGATGACTGCCACCGCCGCAACTATGAGTTCTTTGGCTCTTCGTTTCGTAAAATCGATGATCTTGTTAATAGTGCTGACGAACTCATCCTCTTTGAGCTGTTTTCTCTTTATCCTCTTCATCTTCTTCTCCTGCTGGGATCAGTCCTTGACGTTGGACACCCCGCATTCAATTGAAATTTTTATTTACCATACACTTGAGGTCAGCGTCAAACCTAAAACCTGATGGTGAATTCTGTACCTTCTTTCATCTGGAGTTCAATCTTACCCTGGAGCTGAGAGACCAGATCAGTCACCAATTGAAGGCCCAACGTCTTTGCATCCCGGAAGTCCAATTTCTCTGGGAATCCCACGCCTGTATCTTTCACCACCAATGTGTACTTGCCTCTCTTGTCTTGTTTCATCTTGATGAAAATCTCTCCATCCTTTCTGCCTGGGAAAGCGTGCTTTAGGGCATTCGATATGAGTTCACTTATGATCAGCCCACAGGGAATGGCTTTATTGATGTCTAATAAAATCCCCTGTGTCTCCTTGTTGATTCTCACCTGTCCTATTTCTTCTCGATAGAGAGATAATAAATGGGTCGTCATCCTGCTTATATATTCAGAAAAATCGATGTTCGCCAAGTCATCGGATTTGTACAGCGCCTCATGAATGAGGGCCATAGATCTGATCCTGTTCTGGCTTTGTTTGAACATCTCACGGGTTTCTTGATCTGGGACCAATCTGGATTGGATACGAAGAAGGCTCAAGATGATCTGCATGTTGTTTTTCACCCGGTGGTGGATCTCCCGGAGCATCACTTCTTTCTCTTTGAGAGAGGCTCTGATCTGCTCTTCTGCCTGCTTGCGATCAGTGATATCGATGACAGCTCCCTGAACGGCCGGTTTTCCTCGATATTCAATCCGGCTCGAAATCATCTCTGCCCATATGACGGCTCCATCCTTCCTGATCGCCTTAAGCTCATAGTGAGACGGCACCTTCTTTCCTTCAAGGCGGTCTTTCATCCTCCCCCAGACCAGGTCCTGATCTTCAGGATGAACCAGTGTTCTTAGCTTCTTTGGAGGAAGGGACTGCAATTCCTCAGCTGTATATCCTATGGTATGAGAGAGGGCTTCATTGGCATACACAACACGAAAGTCTTGAACGGTGAAAATTCCCTGGATGGAGTGTTCGACCATGGACCTATACTTTGTTTCGCTCTCTCGAAGCGCCTCCTCAGCCTGCTTCCGGGTGGTGATATCGCGCAATACTCCCTCCACACCTAAAGGACCACCTTCATCATCGAAAACAATGCGAGAACTCACCGAGACATCGATCACTCTTCCATCCTTTGCCAGAAGCTGAAGCTCATAATCGTTTATGCTTCCGGTTTCTTTGAGCTTTTTGGTAAACACCTCTCTTGCGGATGGATCGCAGTAGAAATCCGTCACAGGATGTCCGATGACATCTTCAGGATCATACCCCGCCTGCCTGCGTACCGAAGGGCTTATCTCGGTGATCAGGCCCTCTCTATCGGTTCTGTAGTACACATCATATAGGGACTCAAAAATATTTCTGTATTTTTTTTCTCTCTGGCGGAGCGCCTCCTCAGCTCTTTTCTCTTCAGTGATGTCTCTGGCAATCCCAAGAATCGCATAAGGAGCTCCATCCTTATTAATTAGCGACGCCTCGGTTTCCACCCAAACAAAGCCCCCATCCCGCTTTCCGAGTTTATATTGAGTTGGTTTCCGCTGAAGGCCCGACTCTCGTATCTCTGTCATAGTTTTTAGGGCCAAGGGCAACTGCTCATCATCTATAAGCGAGGATAAGCTCAAGGATGGAATTTCTTTTCTTTTATATCCCAACAGATTTAAAGCTGCACGGTTTGCGTCTATGAAATTCCCCTCGAAATCATGAACAAACACACAAAAAAGCGAACGGTCGAACAGAGCCTTGTACCTTTCCTTCCATTCTTTGAGCTCAGCGAGTTCCTTTCTCAACTTTTCCAGTTCTCTATTAGGATTTCTGTTAGCCTTGCTCTTATCTTTCATTCTGACCTTCCGAGACAGGTCATACGGTTCCCTCCTCTCTCGATTTTTAGCCCCTTCACCCAAACCCGGAAACTGATTTATACCACCAAAACCTATATAAGTCAAAACTCAAAAACCCCTATTTAAGCACGATTAATGCGAGGCTTTAATATCACCCCTCGAATCATCCCAAAAGGCGATTGACCTTTTTCATGCCCTAATCCAAATTATATTCAGAGTTCATGAGACAACTCGCGAAGAAATGCACAAACAGAGTCTAAAATGCCTAAAATACTCGTGATCGAAGACAATCCTGTCGAGATCGAAACGATCAAGACTCGATTGAAGAAAAAAAATTACCAGGTACTGATCGCAAAAAATGGGGAGGAGGGCCTCAGGATTGCTGAGGAAGAGCAACCTGACTTGATCTTTATGGATATGATTCTACCTGGGATGCATGGGTTGGAGGCCACCATAAAATTGAAACAGAATCCAGAAACGAAGGGCATCCCGATCGTGGCTCTCACAGTCATGGATTCAAGCGAATTTGTTGCCACATGCTTCAAGGAAGGCATTTCTGCCTTTATCCGAAAGCCATACGATTTCAATGAAATTTTTGCCAAAACAGAAAAAATTCTAGGCATTCAAGAACAAACATCGAAGACAATCATGCTCATCGATCCAGAACCATCCTCTGCCACCATGATAACCATGAATCTGATGAGAGGTGGCTATAAGGTGATATCTTCCTCCAATGGAAATTTAGGAGTGATCGAGCTTGTCGAGGAAAGTCCTGATCTTATCCTTATCGATGATTCGGTATCCAGGGACGGAGACTTCACAGCCTTCAAGGAATTGAAGGACTCTAATGCTCCTTTAAATATTCCGTTTATCCTTATAACCTACGAATCTTCACCCGAAAGAATACAGGAAGAAATGGAAAAGGCTGGAGCTGATGACTACATCATCAAACCCTTCAGCGTAAGGGAACTCATCGAGAAGATAGAATCACATCTCCAAGCTTAGATCTTTCTTGCTCCTCAAGGAACTCTTCCTCGGAAAAGAGAGTAGGTAAAAAAGGCATAGTAGTCCGGAAGCTCCAGAATAAAATCCGGAGACTCAGGCTCGGAAAGACGCCGATATTCAGCCCAGACATCCGGGCTCACCTCTGATTCTGCCCCTTCCCAGCGCATCTCTATGAGCGCAAGGAGTGCATCTCGTATCTTTTTACTGAGTGGGGCATGAAAGCTTTCGACAAAGGCCTGGACAGATGCCTCTTTTAGGCCCGCCGACTTAATCCACCCCAGGGCACGCAGATAATGGGTCTGAGGCTTCATGCCTTCATGAAAAGGAGCTATACCCGCAGACGTCGCATTCAGTTGGGACTCCAGCAGAGGATGCCCAGGGAGCAGCATTTGAGAAGAATAGATCAAAAGGGCTATTTGTCCACCAGGCTTGACCACCCGTGTGAGCTCCCTCATCAGAGACAGCGGCTCTTCGGCAGGATAGCCCGCTGCATCAGCACTCCAGAGCCAATCAAAGGTATTATTCTCGAAGGGGAGTCTGTTGATATCCCCATGCTTGAAAGATGTCTGTCTGGATATACCGACTCTATCAGCCAGCTCTGCTGCGCGGCGCAAAAACTCCCGGTTGATATCCATCCCAGTTACATGCCCTTGAGGGCCGACTGCTCCGGCTAACGCAAAAGCCTGAAGACCGATTCCACACCCCGCATCCAGTCCATGGCTTCCCAGCGCAGGCTGAAGAGTCTGGATAACTTGTCGAATGACAGACTCCCTCAAAGGATTGGTGATGACCAGCCTTTGCAAATAATGCCGTGTATCAGAGGTAACTTTTTCCATATTCGTGTGTCCTTTCTTTACGCTTAGGTTGTTTCTGTGCTCATCCAATTCGGTTGTTAATAAGAGTCGGAACGAATCATTCCAACCTTTCTATTTTAAAGATTACAGGTCTAAACCAGTCAGAGCATCCTGCGAGTGCTGTCCCTTTCTTCTTGAATCCTGGCAAATCTCCGCCTGTCGCAACGCATAGGATGTCTTTTCGAATGTCTGCCCAGGCCCAAGCGCAAAATCCTTCAGGCACTCTTGACAGTTCATCAAGCTTTTCAATCACAAACTCTTGGCCATCTTTAAAACATTCGCAACGACCGTAGTCTTCTGACGTGACATCTAAATATTCATCGATCAAATCTTGATGGATTGTTCTTTTGATAACAGAAATCTTGCATCCAGGAACGTCGTTAGACATATTAAAACCTCCTTGCAGATTACACCAACCAGAATATTTTATTGGCTCTCTTCCATCTTTTGTGGTCACAACTTTCAATGTTTCTCTTATCCATCAGCCACGTCCTTCGCTCTAGTTCGGATTTTTAACGCCATTCCCTCATCGCCCTTCTCGGCTCCTGCATAACTCACAACTTAGCCCAATTAAACAATCCAATTATTTACTGTTTTTCTCCAGGCATCACTGTTAATTCATTGCAACGCTCAATACATACTCGGAGCCCGGCTCTGCCGGGTTCCCTCGAATGACGAATCATGAAGGCTAAATCCTCAATGCCGCTGCGGACATGCCTGATGTCTCTTCCCGTCCTAGTCTATTCACACAAAATGGAAGAGAACCATTTTATTAAAATCAATTCAGATTATAAAGGGAAGGACCTTAATTTCTTTGAGAAAGATTGTTATTGATTCATAAACCATTAAGGATTAAAATGTCCATAAATCGGAAAAGGAAGCCAATGAAGCAGCTCAGTCTTAGGCAGTGGGATCGACGAATGACAAAACGCTTGATATTTATCCAATTGTTTGTTTTTCTGATTAACCTTTTTGCCTGCAAAAGCAATTCTACGTCTCCAGATATTCCTGACGGAACAGGTCCCCCCACAATATCTCTCTCTTGCAGTCCGACTTCAGGGGGAACAAATACGGTTGTGAGTGTTACGATATCCATAAAAAATAACCAGAATGAGATAAAGTCTTTTGGATTAGAGATATCGTTTAATACTGCTATGTTTAAGTTTAAACCCAAAAGTGTCAGCGGAGGGAGTCTGACAGGAGGCTGGGCGACAGTGGATGGAAATGAGATCGTCTCAGGCACGGTGAGGATCGGAGCCTTTTCGGGATCGGGTCCTTCGATTCAGAAGGAGAGTAACGGAACTCTAGCCATCATCAAGTTTGAGGTGACATGTTCTGGCTGCAGCAATGGTCAGCAAAGCCAGTTCTGTTTCACAAATCTTTTTGATGACATTGTGGGAATGACGCAAGATCCATCCTGTGTCAATTTTACCTATACAAAATAATCGAATCGACTCAGTTTTTTAGAAAAATCAAGTGATCTGAATCAAGGAAGAGGCTGGCCTGAAGGCTCGCTTGGGTCAGATCCTGAGGCCAGTGGAAGCCCGACATACTGCGTCGGGCTTCCCGATAGCAATGATACCGCTACACCAAAATTGGCCTCAATTGCAAGAGATAATTGAGTCGATAAAAATGCAGAGTTGTTGAAATTCTTTACCTTATTTGAATTGCATTCGCAAGAATCCTTTGATATAAATTTTCTGACAATCAAGTAAGGATAAAAGATGAAAAAGACATTAGTATGTGGAGCAGGCGGATTCATCGGGAGCCATCTGGTTAAAAGGCTTAAAAAAGAAGGATACTGGATCAGGGGCGTGGACTTAAAATATCCTGAATTTTCCGAAACCACCGCAGACGAATTTCTGATCCTCGATCTGAGAGATCAAAAGAACTGCGAAAGGGCCGTGATTACACCCCAAGGTCATCCCTTCGATGAAGTCTATCAACTGGCCGCAGATATGGGAGGGATGGGATTTATCGAGTCAGCCGAGTGCGAAATCATGCGCAACAGCGCTCTGATCAACATCCACATGATCCATGCCAGCGCCTCGAAAGGGGCCAGGCGTTATTTGTTTTCCTCCAGCGCCTGTGTTTACCGGGATATGGAACCGGATGAACCTGAGCTTTCAGAGGACGATGCCTATCCCGCTCTGCCTGATAACGAATACGGATGGGAGAAACTTTATGCCGAACGCATGGCCATGGCGTACGGACGCCGTTTCGGGATGGAGGTTCGGATCGCACGCTTCCAGAACACGTATGGACCGGAAGGCACCTGGCAGGGCGGCCGGGAAAAAGCTCCAGCTGCACTCTCACGTAAAATCGCCGAAATCGAGGATGAGGGGACCATCGAGGTCTGGGGGGATGGTACTGCCATGCGGGCTTATACATACATCGACGACCTCCTGGATGGAATCATCCTCTTGATGCATTCTGATCTGGAAGACGGAGTCAACATCGGACGTCAGGAATATGTATCCGTTAACGAGCTGGTCCATATTATTGCTGATGTGGCCGGAAAGAAGGTGCACACCAGGCACATCAAAGGTCCAGTCGGAGTCAAGGCACGCAACTTCCGCATCGACCGTATCCGCTCGATCGGATGGGAATCCAAGATTCCCCTGAAGGAAGGAATTGCCCAAACCTATGCCTGGATCAGCGACCAAGTGGAGGCCAGCCGAAAATCCAAATAAGCGCCCATGAATATCATCTCTCATCCCTGGGATTATCTGCTCGTCACAGCTTCTAACGACGTGCAGGCTAGAGCCTACCAAAGCCAGCTCGACCTCAGGCAAAAACTCGGACTCATCACCGGCGTCAAGAAGGTCGTGGTGGTGGCAGATCCCCAGGGTCAGCGTATCGGAAGCGGAGGCAGCACCATCTATGCTCTTCTTAAGGTGCTGAGTCGCGAAATCAAGCCCACCGGGTCAAAACAAATCCCTCTCACATCTTACAAAGAAACTCTCAACCGCCTGCGCATTCTGATCATTCATGCGGGAGGTGATTCCAGACGGCTGCCTCCTTATAGCTCCTGCGGTAAAATCTTTATTCCAATCCCCGGAGAATCGGACACGGCCTTGAACAACACTATCTTTGACAGACAATTTCCGGTCTACCGGGATCTCCCGTCATCCGAATCCCATCAAGGTCAGGTCGTAGTGACGACCGGTGACGTTCTCCTGTTTTTTTCTCCGGAAGAAGTCGAATTCAGGGGAAAAGGGGTGACCGGTCTCGGGTGTTATCTCTCCCCTGCACAGGCAAAAGACCACGGCGTATTCTGTGCTGACAGGAATGGAGAGGTGAAATATTTCCTGCAAAAGCCTTCGATCGAACTGCAAAAAGCAAAAGGGGCCATAGATCGCGAGGGGAAGACTCTTCTCGACATTGGCGTCATGGAACTAGATGCGAATGCCGCGTTAAAATTGATCACGTTGTGCGATATCAGCGTAAATGATGAGGGATTCAACTGGACCGGGCCGATCGCCAAAGAAATCTTGACTGAAGGATTGGATTTCTACCGGGAAATCTGCTGCAGCATGGGCAAGAAGGTTCGGTTTCCTGACTTCGTCAAAAATGTTCGGGACAGCGGATCGAAGCTCTCGGAATCTTCCCTCATGAGCATCTTCGAATCCTTTTCCACTATCCCTTTTCACGTATGTCCCCTCAAGGAGTGCATCTTTCTTCACTTCGGTACCCCTCGACAGCTTATCGAGACCGGGTCGAAATTGAAGCAAATGGAAACAGGAATCCAGGATTCTGATACCATTTTAAGCATCAATAACAGAATCGATAGAAATGGGCGGATCACCGGCCCAGAATCTTGGGTGGAAGGGTGCCGCATTCGTTCGGACTTGAGTCTCGAAGGAGAGAATGTGGTGGTGGGCTTGGATGTGGACAGGCCTTTATCTCTCCCGGCAAAATCCTGCCTGGATATCATCAAAGGACGCAGCGTCAGCAAAGAAGACGTCTGGTTTGTCCGGATCTATGGAACCGATGATCTTTTTAAGGTTCCACTCCATGCCGGGGCGACAATCGGCAACCACCCAGCCCCAAAATGGCTCGAATGGATGAACGCTTCAGCTGAAGACGTTTGGAATCCAAAGATCCCTGCCGAAGAAAAAAACTTATGGAATGCACAGATCTTCCCGGGCATATCCTCTCCTGAGGATATCAGCCAATGGCTCTGGATGCTGGATCCTTCAAAGGCGACCTCTGATCAAATTAAGACATGGCATCAGGCAGACAAATACAGTCTGGCGGATATCTCCAATCTTGTCACGCTCGAGGATTTTTTCAGCAGGCGTAGGGAAAACCGAAACGAAGAAATTCGGCATTCACAAAAAAATATCTTCGGTCTGCAGAGCGGATTTTCTGCATCTGATCTGGCATTCATCATCGAAGAAGCAGATAAAGAGCAGATCCTGGGATGGATAGGCAACATTCTCAAAGAAGCCAAACAACACCTCGACTTCGACAGCGATGCTGTGGGGATAGACAGCCTGACCTTCTCACGGATTATGTACACTCTGGGATCAGCTATAGCACAGACCCTAGAGAAAGAAGATTGGAAATTTATCCTTCAATCCGTCTATGCCAGCCTAGCGGAACAGGATAAAAAAAGGCTGGACTTTTTTGGTCTGGGTGCACATGTGTTTCAAGATGCCAAAAACTGGTGCATCAAGGCCCAGGAGAGTGCGTTCGAGAACCTGAGCCGAACCATTGTGCGGAGCAAAAAAAGGTCCCAAAATTACCCCAGGTGCGCTGTGCGTTCGGATGAAATCATCTGGGGCCGGGCTCCTGCCCGATTAGACCTGGGAGGAGGCTGGACAGACACACCCCCCTATGCTCTTGAGTATGGAGGCTGTGTGATCAATGCCGCCGTAAACCTGAATGGACAACCTCCGATTCATGTCTATGCACGGGTGGTGGAGGAACCCGTCATTCGGATTACATCTATCGACCATGGGCTCAGAGTCACCATAAGAGATCTCGAAGACCTCATGGATTACCGAAAGGCATCCAGCACCTTTGGGCTGGCAAAAGCCGCATTGGTTCTTTCAGGATTTTCCCTGGAGAGGGCGAGCTGGCCTGACGGTGTAAAAAGCCTGGAAGACATGGTCCGGCTTTTTGGTGGGGGCATCGAATTGACAACCCTGGCAGCTATTCCGAGCGGGAGTGGGTTAGGCACTTCGAGCATAATGGGTGCAGTGTTGATGTCTGTCATCAACCAGTTGATCGGGAAAAAAACTGAGGATCGCGAGCTATTCAACTCGGTGCTCCAGTTAGAACAAGAACTGACAACTGGAGGAGGATGGCAAGACCAGATCGGCGGAACCCTCCCAGGAGTCAAAATGATCACCACAAAGGCTGGGCTCATTCCAGATCCCAAGATTCAACATGTCGATGCCGAGGTCCTCGATCCCAGAAAAAACCGAACTCAGACTCTCCTTTATTACACCGGAATGAGACGGCTGGCCAAAAATATTCTCCGAAACATAGTAGGGCGTTATTTCAACCGGGATCGCACCACCCTGGATACGCTGCACAAACTGTATGCGTATCCTCCGAAAATGGTCGATGCCTTATCTTGCAAGGATATGAAGCGGGTTGGCCAATTGATTGATTTAGCCTGGCGTTTGAATAACCGAATCGATCCAGACTCTTCCAATCCAGAAATCGAGGACATTCTCCAAAGATTCAAGCCCTACATGTATGGAGCGAAACTTTTGGGAGCAGGAGGAGGCGGATTTCTTCTGGTGGTGTGCAAATCCCCGGAAGAAGCCGCAGCAGCCATGCGAGCTCTTAAAGAGGACCCTCCGAATCCGCTGGCTCGCTTTTTTGATTACGATATAAGTCCAACAGGCTTGGAAGTCACAGTCTGTTAACCGGAATCAGTCCGTGTGAAAGACCTCCTTCATGGGAATCCATTGCAGCTCTCTATAGACATTCAAGCCTGCTAAGAACCTCTCGATATCTTCATCGACATTTCGACCAATACATTCAAAATAGGAATAAAGACTGCTGTCTTTGTGATAGAGCGAGCATTTCTGGATGTTTTTGAAGGTTGATACCTGAATCTGGTGGATCGAAAAATCTTCTTTATCTAGGGAATACGCTCTGATTGAAGCCATGCACGCCTTTCTCTGAGCCTCTTTTTTTTCCATATCCCTATTTTCCCAATGGAAGATTTCCTCAATAGAGGCCCACCACTCCCCTTCCTTCCGTGTTCCCAAGGGTTCCTGCATCGGATCAGTCAACTTCCACCACTCCTGAGTCACAGCGTCCTGACCGATCCTGGCCATATCCTTCTCATAATCGTTCCCGGTATATTCGAAATAGGAAAATAACAATCCATCCCTTAGGAAGATGGAATAGTTGCGGATGTTCGACTTGTGGATTCGAGCCAAAACACCTGGAAACGTGTGCTTGTGTAGAATGATGTAACGTTCTTCATACTCTGGCTTGAGTTTGATCAAACTTCCGAATCTCATTTCAATATCTTCTTCTTATTTACATATCTTACGAATACTGCAATAAATCCAACTCTTCCATTAATTTTATCAGCCTGAATTATTCACTGCAAACCAATGGCCGGACTCACACCGCTGACACAAGAATGAGGAATTTCGTACGTTACTCTTCTATACTTATGTGTGAAGCAGTACTTCTCCCTGAAAAAAGACTTTTTAGATTCCTGAAGCTTTCAGCTAGGAAAAGTCATTTAATTACATGAAACTAAAGTCCATGTAACAACACCGTCATATTTTACTTTGCCCCAGTCACCCTTTCCAGTACTCACGTCATACCACATATTTAATCCCTCAGAGAATCCATTTAAAGTACTTAAATCCAATTCAACTAGGCCCATGCCTCCAATCAATTCTATTCCATTATAGATTCCGGAAGTACTGCCATGCATAATTACTTTATTGCCCACAATCTCCGCATTTCCATTCACACATCTGACATATCCATCTTCGGTTATAGTGCCGTGTACAATATAGTGATCTCCAACGGTCCTCACGACCGCAAGTTTCACTATTGTTAGATTTCCCATAGGAGGAGTTATCGACCAGCATAGCTCTCCATGCTTGTTGGGCCAAAGGTTTGCACTGTCCGCATCTGACAGAGTCACCCAACAAAGGAATGCCACCAAGATGATTACGCCTGGAAGGACCACCCTAAAAAATTTCATGATTCAACCTCCTTTAATTGAAATTCCATGATTTGTTTAACTTATGCCCTATTTCCATGAAGCACCTTGCGAATCATGGAACCGCTACCCTCTTAGGAGATAAAGCCTTCTCTGTGCGAAGATTCTAGAGGAAATGTTTCTTGATGTTTATCTCCCGCTTCCTGTGCGCATTTTTCGCTCCAGCTTTGTAAGAAACATATCAAATCCTTGATGACCTTGTCAATAATAATAGACTAGTTTCCTGTAATTTGACTTCAGCAAGATGTAGATAACTCATGATATTTGTTAAGCAATGGTTTAAGGAATTTTTCCATCTCTTGAAGGATGCTGATCCAGGCAGGCCTGAGTTAGAAAGATACAAGGAAGAGGCTGGCGGGATTTAGAGAATAGGGTTTTTAGGTAATATTGCCGTTCTGTTTTTTATTTTTTATACTTCACTCCTGTCAAGAAGCCTTTATCAGTTTTTTTCTGCCAAACAACTTCGACTATGCTCACTATTTGTCTGGATTCCTCATGCGGCAGCCTATACTTCAATTCAAGAATTGTCCCGGGAGGAAGCTCACTATTTAATAAAAGACACAATCCCCCTTGACTGATATCTCGCGTCAGACCCACATCTTTTAAAGGCGACAATACTTTATAGATGACATCAATTACAATTTCGTCACGATGGTGCTTTCGTTTTATTTCATTTCCCTTGTTTTTATTGAAATCCCCTTTCATTTGGTCCTCTTTTGTCGAAGGTTAACAAATTGCTCTTAAGATTTTACCAGTATCTGAAGAAAAATAAAAGAGAGACAATTGAGATGAACGGAGGAACTGTTACGCGGCCTCCATAAAAAAAAGCTTATATCTTTTGGTCTTATTGGGTGCCAATGACCCGAGTGTCTTCGTGGATTAGAGATTTGAAGAGAGAGAAAAAGGGCTCTTTGAGATTGACAATTTGAAATTATGCATTTAAATTATAATTAATTTCAATTTAAATAAAGGAAGCGTGCAATGAATAAAAAGAAGAATATGATTTTTTGCTTTGCTTTTTTTACACTCGTGTTGGTGGCCATGGTTATGACACACCGCTATTCCAGTGCTGGATCTTCAATTTCACTCATCACCCCTTATGTAAATGAGAATGACATGGAATCTATCAATGAGGCGTTTAGTATAGATGAATGTGCGCCGTGGGGCTTTGGTAACCATCTCGGAATTGATCTTTTCCCAAAGGGTGCGATTGGTAATCCTGCTGAATATAAATCTTTTCAATCTGTGTGTCCGGGTACAGTTACATCGATATCACCCTATTACAATCCAGTCGGAGGTCCTAATGGCATTGGTCAGCATCAAGTAAATGTGGAAATAGAATACGATTCAACGTATTCGGTGATATATGCATTCGAAACATGGTCTGATATTCAGGCTGACGGTGATGCTCAACTATCAAACATATTTTCGCATATAGTATTAAATGATATTATCCCTCAAGGACACATCATCGGTGAGCTAGTTAAAGCAGGCGATGCCGCCCATATCCACTTCGGATTAAGAGAGAACGGTATGGACGTTTGTCCAGATCCATATTTTACCCCAAGCGCTAGGATTTCCATTCTGAATGTGCTACACAAGATATATCCCCATGCACGAATGTGCTACGGACTTGAAGAAACCGTTCCCTCGGCCAATATTATTATTGATGGAAATACTTCAGATTGGTCTGGAGTCGAAGTACTAGCCTGGGACTGGCAGGATGTATTTGCCCCAGATTTTCCTGGAGCCGACATACAGGCCCTCTATTTAGCCAGGGACGCCGCTAATCTCTACCTCCGGCTGGACCTCTGGGAAAATGCCAATCCAAATTTCGGCAATGCCCCTGATCCCTATAGAGGCAGATATTCATTTCGAATTATAAACAATGGTCCTAATCCTGATCTCTTTCTCTCTGTTGCCGGAGGATACCTGCAGTGGAGCCTGGGCTTTAACGGAAGTAACGGTTCAGGAACGCCTGCACTGCTTGATGACAGACCGGACCTTGTTGGAGTAAACGCGAATGTCATCGAAGTGAAAGTTCCGTTTTGGATAATAGGTTATCCAACAGAATTCAACCGCATTTATGCAGAAGTTTCAGATTGTTGTATCGATCCGAATAATGTTACTGTTTTGGATGAGACTCACTGCGCGAGCAATCTCTCTACAACTCATGAGCCAACTCCACAAACTCCAGAAGAATCCATCCAGAGCCTCATATCGTCTCTCAGCGTTCTTCCGATGCCCAAAGGGTTGAAAAATAGCCTTATAAAAAAATTGGAATCTGCATTGCATTGGATAGAAATGGATTATGAAATTGCCGATCAATTAATTGTAGAAGTGCAGAGAGTTATAGGCAGTCTTATCGACGGTGAACAATAATCAGTTTACAATTCAGTCATCATTAGGTGCTCTTATTCACCATGCTGATTCTGGCCTCCCTGAAGTCGAGAATGTTAGAAGTAGGCTGGAAGGCTTGAAGGAACATCAGTAGATGAAAATTAGATAGAAACTAAGGAAAATAAATGAGTATAAAAAAAGGAACTTCCAATATCGTATCAGGCACCCGTGATTTTGTGCTCCGTGTGATACAGGGAAAGGATGCAGGCATGATCTTTGCCCTTTCGAAGGATAGAATGATTGCAGGTCGCTCAGCATCGGGACTCGATGATATAGAAATTCATGAGGTCTACGCAGCGCCGCGTCATTTTGAGATATATTGGGAGGAATCAATAAACAGCCATGCAGTCAGAGATTGGGGAGCTCGAAACAAGGTTTATATTAACGATCATGCGTTAGAGATTCATGCGACGAAAGAGCTGCGATTGGGTGACGAGATTCGTGTCGGGAATACAATATTCACATACGAGAGGGCCATGTAAAAACAGGATTCTATCTATCCAAGAATTTCTATTTTGTATAAGCTTGTCCTTTAGGTATCTGTTTATCACCTTAAAGGAGATTTATTTCTATTGAATTTTGAAGCAACAATGAAAGATATTTAAAAA
>SMTZ1_10001160_pt1 | contig 44819 bp, 48 predicted proteins | sample DeeMarSWOR136_30_FD_25667 | JGI IMG/M metagenome (IMG submission 25667) | reverse complement strand
GTGCTACAAATTTTCGATTAGAAGTGAAAATGACAAATAAGGCTGCAAGGGAAATGTATCGTAAACTAGGTTTCAACTATGTACACATTCTGCGAAACTATTATGGAGACGGAAAAGACGCTATTGTAATGACGATGATAGAATAAAGGTTGATAAGAATGAACATTGAGATAAAACAGGCGGATGATGACGATAGAATAGGCCTAAGAGCAATTTTAAAAAACTCATTTGATACTTTGAGTTCATTAGACACCTTAGAAATAGATTGTTATATCGATGGTCAACAGCGTCCTTGTCAGTGGTTTGTAGCACGATCAAGTCAGGGACACATAATTGGATGTATAAATGCATCGACAAGATCCAATGAGGGTTATATTAACTCACTTTCCGTTAGAGAGGGATTTAGAGGACATGGTATTGGTTCAATGCTTGTGCAGGAAGCATGTGAATTTTTGAAAACGAATGGATGCAGTTCTGTTTTTCTTTATGTTCGTCCAACAAATGAAGGTGCTCAAGTTTTCTATGAAAAGCTCGGGTTCACTAATTGTGGCGTGACAAAAAGTCAGACTCTTGAAGATGTGGTAATGTTACGTAAGATGATTTAATGTATATTTTCATACAAAATCAAAAAGTGTTGTTTTTTTCCCCTTCCCTCGTATCTCATCAAGACTAACTTCAACTCCAAATTTTGATGCCGCACCTAAAACTTCATTTATATATTGTTCTCTGTCTATTTCTGCACCATCTATCAGTTTCGGATGTCTAGCGCGCTTATATTGAGGCCCATCGCCCTTGAGAACGATATAAGGAAATTTTGAAATCTTTCGCCACTCTTTTTCAGGATCAAGGCCATATGTATTACAATAATGCAAAAATGCGCCAACAGCTGGTGTGATTGATTTATAATTTTTTGGCGCTTTACTAATAGGAGCGTATTGAATCAGATCATTTTTTATAACTTCGATTGGGCTTTCTAAAAGGGTACGACACTCTTTCAAAACAAATTGTTTTGCTTTCTCCAAAGCCTCGGTCTCACTACTACGAAGGAGAATATCAATCACATTAAGTTGAACTCTTTTCGCGAATTCTGTCCAATCTCCTCGAATCGCTTCAAAACCTTTGACCTTCAGTTCACCGCTTAGAGCACTTACATAGCCATAAGCTTTTTTTCGTTCAGCCTGAAATGCAATCCGAAATGCTATATCATCAAGTTCGAGTTGCATTCCTTCAGGCAATTTAGAACCAAGAAAGTCTAGCAAATGATCAATACTTGTATAGGTATCTTTTTCTACAGATTTTAGTTCCTTGTGAGATATTTTTTCTTTTTTTGATCGCATTGTAAGGTTATAAAGCTGTTCAAATGATTTATCGTTGCTAAAATCAACGAAAATGCTATCAGTGTCTCCATAAACGACATCAAAATGAGTTCCATTTTTTTCGTTGTATTGCTTAATAAGTTCTACAAGATTTGTAAGATGTTGACGTCCGAGCGAAGTAATGGCCTTAGCAACATGGAGTATGTAAAATCTGCCGAAAATTGATCCGATAGTACCATATAATGCATTTGCAACTAGTTTAAGCATAGATTGCCGGCGATCAATATTCTTAAGATCTTCTTGTAAATTACGATATTCATCAGTCTTAGCCTTCTTTTCAAGTTTCATTTCATTAAGTTTTTTTTCTAACTCCTTTTTCTTTTCTTTTAGTTCGAATCTGTAAGAAAGAATATATTCTTCCATCTCAGCGATTGTTGACTTTAATTTCTTTGTGAATTCGAACGTGCCATCAGGTTTGCTTCGGAATGTTTCGCCTCCTACGTTGTAAGAAATTATGATCGAAGGATACAGAGATCGAAAATCGAGAATCACCACATCTTTGAAAAAAGTTCCCTTGGGGTCTATTACCATACCGCCCTTTAGGCCGTCTTCTTCTTTCATTTTTTGTCTTTGACGCGTTTCATCAGGTACAGAACTGTTAGGAATGAGAACATTTCTCTGAACACATTTACGCATGAGTTCAAGTTCACCTTGGTTTCTTTCGGTTGCGTACATAGCTTCTGCAGGTGGAAATCCGACAATTCGAGTAAGCTCTAAAATATTTTCTAGTTCTAACTCCCACCAGAGTTTATAGGCAAGTATTGAATCTGTTTCAGAATAGTTGGTAAAGGTCTTCAAGGACTCTTTATCGTTTTCTAAAACACTTTTTGTCCATAGTTGTCCAACAGATTCTTTAAGTTCAATTTTAGATGTTCCAAGTATTTTTTGAGCAACATCCCCAAGACCTCTACGTCCCGATTCAGTAGTGATTCTGCCAATTTTCTTTATTATATCACAAATAATACGCCCTCTCATTCGGTGAGCTCTTAATCTCCCGGAATAACGGAATGTATCATTATCAAGCAAAGACAGAGGGGTAGTAGATATTTTTAATTTCTTTGCGCGGTCAATGATGTATGGAAAATCAAAGGCATCGGTATTATAGCCAATTACAACATCTGGTTGAATTTCCCTAAAAATGGTGAAAAATTCATTTAATAGTCGTTTCTCATCGTTATCTGAGTCTTCCTTCAAATAAATGACACGGGTCTCATAATTATCTTGGCTTATGCCCCAACACACCGAAATTGCAATGATCCGGCGCTGTAATTTCTTTAGTTCTTCAACTTCAACAACACCACGATCATCGACCTCAATATCAAGAGCCAGATGCATGAGTTTTCTGAAACGCAATGGGTCGATATCTGAAGGATGGATATGTTAAGTCCGCGGAGTCCAGTGTCGATTAAGAAGCGTTTGACGAAAGGAATATCTGACTCAAAATGCTCGATGTCATTTTTTTCAAGAAGTTCACGAATTTTTGGTACTTCCCATGGGAACTTGCCGGTGCACTTGAGCAGTGCAATTTTTTCGCCACCGTCATACTTAATTTTGTAGAGTTTCTCAGTTGAAATCAGCCATTCCTTAAGTAGTTGATTTTCCTGAACGCATTTTTCCAATTGTTTTTTCTTCTCAAGAGGTATGAAGATGTAAGGCAGAAAATCATCAATTTGGAGCAATATAGGAACGCCTTCAGATGTTCTGCCAAAAATTCGAACTATGGGCTTTTCAGCCTTTACATAATCAATATCTGTCATATAAAGGTCAAAATCTTTCGTTTCCATATTGAACAGCCTCTTGAAATCAAGCAAATGGTTTCGCATTTATTATATGAGTTATATACACAATAGATAAAAGCTATGGAATCCTCATCGGAAGTATTAGAAATCCCCTCCTGTCACTAATTTATTCTCATTTTCGTTTAAAAACTAAATTATGATCTCACAAACTTGCAAAAATAGTTCCAGAGAAACACTCTCTCGAAACAGCAGATCACAAATAGGTACCTTTTTAGTAGAATTTAATGTTCCTAATACAAAAATAAAAAAGGAAACCTTTCCTGGATATTAAGCATTGCTTGAGGTTTAAGAATTTTCTATGACCTGCCAAGGCTTTCAGTTAGCATGAACTATGCTTAATAGCCTCGTTTGGACAGGATACGACACAAGTGCAACACTCCGTGCACTCATCGATATTAGTTGCAACAGCCTTTCCATCAATTAATTCATATACCTCGACAGGACAGTTGTCAACGCACTCACCAACACCAGTACACAGGTTGTAATCAATTGTAATGGTTACACCTATTTCTTCGCTTTTCCATTCGGGCATATATTCTCACCCACTTGATTTCAACAGAAACACATATGTCGCGTATATCTATATATAACTATTCAGAAACCATATTCCCACAAATATACTATAGTTAAAGAGAGACCAGCTTTCGGAATACACCGAGCAAAGTGTGGCATTCTCTTCCAGAAATAAAAGCCCTTCCGATTATATTTCTGAATATTCTTTCTGCTATCGGACGTTTAGCTTCCATAAATCCAATTTTCTCCAATAACATTGAGAAATACTCAAAGAGTTTATCTTTTTCAATTTGGCTTGCTGCCCGAAATCGTGCGTGCTTTCGTCCTTTTTTTACTCGAAAAATAGAATATAAAATAATAGCGGCGGCTTGTGCGATATTCAGTGTTGGATATTCACTATCCGATGGAATTGTGACAACTACATCGCAATTGTTTAGTTCTTCATTAGTAAGTCCTGTTCCCTCGCGCCCAAATATGATTGCTGTCTTTCCACTCAGGTCAATCATATTTTCAAGTTCTTCAGGAGGAATCGGAACTCTTAATGGGTTCGAAATTGCACTGGCAACAATTGCAGTGGTTCCGATGATTGTCTCAACATTAGCGCATGCTTCTTCTAGACTTGTTACAACCTTGATATCTTTAAGTAGTTCTTTTGCGTGCATTGCAAATCCATATGCAGTTGATAATTTATCCAAATCTAATTGAGGGTTTACTAAATAAAGTTCGTCAAAACCAAAATTCTTCATTAGACGACAAATTGAGCCTAGATTTATCTCACCTGTGATTTCGACGATCACAATTCTAATTTGCATGAACTCTCACTTTATATATACTTGGATGACATCCGCATCCTCTAGCGTGTGTGTAAGTCCTACTTGTGCGCCTGAATGTTTTACCGACGTGCCCCAGACCTTAGCATGCTTGAAGTGTTGAAAAAAATCTTTGTGAAGCATTTTCGTTAAATCTTGAACTGTGACGCCTCGCCGAAGCACCATGGGTCTTCTGGCTACACCTTTTTCATCCTTCGTATAGACTCTAATCAAGCCTAGGGAGTGAAATATTCTTGGAGGGAGAGTCTTTACATTTTTCATGCCTTCTTCATTCATAACGCTAGTGGGTACAATCAACGGGAATCGTTTTGCAATCGGACTGTTTTGCAATCTATCAAAATTCTCCGCAGATCCCTTTACATCACCCTTTGTACAAATAATAATACCATTCAAGTAAATGATGCTTCTATCAAGTGCTTCGGCGATATCTTCAAGTTTAATCTTTCCAGAGATCGTTACAACGGCATTGTGGATTCCGTGCTCAAAGAGAAGCTGCACAACATCCTGTCTTTCATTCCTGAGATGTATATCGCCTATAATTTGGATGCCGCCTGAACCTGTTTTCTTGATTTCCACAGGGGGAGGGGTTTTGTTTAGTTTTATTCCAGTGCGTTCAAATTCATTCAATATGAGTTTAAGTTGCCTAAGAGGGTCTCTCATTAGATCAATAACCAAAATAATTAGATCCGCATTTCTAACTGCACCAAGAGCTTGTCGCCCCATTACACTTTGATTAGCATCTTTGAAAATTGCTGGAACTTCAACAACTTGAATTTGTACGCCTTCGTAGTCAATCATTCCTGGTGTCAACTTTTGTGTTGGAACTCCGATGTCAGGTTTGGCCGACGTCAAGACAGCAAGCAATGAACTTTTGCCCGAGGAAGCTAATCCGACTAACACTATTTGCGCGTCGCCTTCCTTCTTTAAATGAAATTGAACACCTGTACCTTTCCTTCTAAGACGTGCTTCTTCTGATTCTGCTTTCAATTTTGAAAGTTTTGTCTTGAGCATAGCTCTAAGTTTTTCTGTCCCCTTGTGATCGGGAATCAGTGCTATATACTCCTGCAGTGTACGAATTTTTTCAGGAAGTGTTGTTGCGTTTTCATATTTCTCTTTTGCTTGCATTGCTTCATGGCTTAAGTTTATCGGCATTTTGATCAGCAGACTTATGGTTTTCAATTTGTGGATGTTATTTTAACTTATTAATTCAAAAATGAAATATTTTCTTAAAATTTCTTAGAAGATGTCTTTTAGTTTCTTATAGGCTGAAAAAAATTTAAAATATTGGGATGTTAGAGCGAGATTATTACCTTATTGGCCTTTTTTCCGGACATGTACTCGATGTCGATTCTTCCGACTCCGACTCTTGCTACTGATTTGTCTGTGATCTGTTCAGCCATTAATTTCTCTGGATTGTTGTCCAACGCTCTGATCATAGTTTTTAGAGCATGTACTTTTTCTTCATTATCTTCGATAAAAGTTACTCTACCCTTGAACTGTGTTGTTGCGTATAGATGATCGCAAGCTCCTTGAACATAGCCTTTATCAATTAACGCCTGTCCCCACACCAAATTGTTGCTAGAGAGGATATCTATCTTTTTTCCATCAGTAGCGCAATGAAAATAAATACAGTGACGATCCCTGTCATAGCCATGACTAAGCATCGCAAGGTATGGTTCATTATCTTCGCACATCGCGATTGTAATGTATTGAGCGGTTTCAAGAATTTTAATCATTTCTTCTTTTTCAATGATCTCCTTTTCCTTTCTTCTGATGCCTCTCATTTATTATAACTTCCATTGGGTAATAAGACCACCATTTGATTTTATCCTTCAAAATGTTTTACTTAGATTCCATGAAAGGATATCTATAATCTTTTGGTGGTAGAAGATTTTCCTTAATAGATCTTGTGCTAACCCATCTGATAAGATTAAGCCAACTACCCGCTTTATCATTTGTTCCCGAAGCACGACCGCCCCCGAAGGGTTGCTGTCCAACTACTGCCCCTGTTGTTTTGTCATTGATGTAAAAGTTCCCTGCAGCATGACGAAGAATTTTTCTTGCTAAAACAATTGCATCTCTATTGCGGGCGAAAACTGATCCTGTAAGGCCATATGGCGAAGTTTCATTGCATAAAAATAGCGTTTCTATATATTGATCAGCTGGATAGACGTATACGGTAAGAATGGGTCCGAATAATTCGTCGCACATTAAGAAGTGCCCTGGATCATTTGTACGAACGATTGTAGGTTGGATAAAATATCCCTTAGAATCGTCATAGTTGCCACCTGCTATGATTTCAACTACAGGGGAATTTTTAACAGCTTCAATATATCCTTTGAGTCTATCAAATGAATCTTTGTCAATTACTGCATTCATAAAGTTTCGGAAGTCTTCAACGCCTCCCATGGACATACTGTTGACTCCTTCAATTAATTTTTCCTTTACTTCTTCCCATATAGTATCAGGGATGTACGCACGCGAAGTTGCACTGCATTTCTGCCCTTGGTATTCGAAAGAGCCTCGGAGAAGTGCCACTATCAGTTCTTGGAGATCAGTACTTTCGTGAGCGACAACGAAATCTTTTCCTCCTGTCTCGCCTACGATGCGTGGGTAACTTTTGTAGTTTTCAATATTTTCTCCTATAGTGCGCCACATCGATTGAAAAGTGCTTGTACTTCCCGTAAAATGGACACCTGCAAGATCCGGATCTTTCAAAACGATAGGGCCTATTTTTGACCCCCTTCCAGGAATGAAATTGATTACTCCAGCAGGAAGTCCCGCTTCTTCTAAAATTTCCATTAAGAAGTATGCGGAATAGACTGCGGTAGAAGCTGGTTTAAACACAACAACATTACCCATAAGGGCTGGAGCTGTCGGTAAGTTCGCGTTAATTGAAGTAAAGTTGAAAGGGCTCACTGCGAAGATAAATCCTTCTAAGGGACGATATTCCACTTGTGTCAACTGATTTGGAGCTGTAAATGGCTGTTGATCATATATAAATTGCATATAATATGGATTGAATCGGAAAAAGTCAGCAACTTCACATGCCGAATCGATTTCAGCCTGAAAAACGTTTTTACTTTGCCCGAGCATTGTGCTCGCGTTTATTAAAGAGCGATGAGGTCCTGATATCAAGTCAGCAGCTTTTAAAAAAACAGCAGCCCTATCTTCCCATGGTAATTCACTCCATTCCCTCCACGCTTCCAAGGTTGCTTCTATAGCTTGTTTTGCTTCTGGTTCTCCCGCTTGGTGATAGTGTCCCAAGATATGTTGATGATCATGGGGTGGTCTAATCTCAACTAAATTACCAGTTTTGATTCGTTCTCCACCAATGATTAATGGAATCTCTATTTCTTTGCTCCTAAGCTCTTGGATTTTCTTTTTCAATTCTTCGCGTTCTGGTGTTCCTGGTGCATGACTATAAACGGGCTCATTAACAGGTGTTGGTATTCTATAAGACCCTGACATTGAAACCCTCCTTTATTTATTGGCAAACTACAATAGTGTGTACAAAGTTACTTAGAACTATTCAAATTTTTGATAGCAGCATTCGAATAAATCCAATAGAACATCTCAAGTAAAGCAATTCTGCAAAAGGTATGGATCAACACTACTGAGAGGATTAAGTGAAAAAGAACATTGAGAAGTTCAATCGATTTGGTGATACCTGGATACCCAAAGTAATGTTGGGAGACATTAAAAAAGTCGCCAAAATCTTACCAGAGAATTTCATTGATTGTATAATAACCTCTCCGCCCTACTGGATGCAATACTGGATGCAAAGAGACTATCCTCATCCAGATCAAATAGGTCGAGAGGAAACTCCAGAAGAATATGTTAATGAAATCGCTACAGTATTTGAGTTACTAAGGCTTAAACTGAAGAAGACAGGTACAATCTTCCTTAATGTAGGATATAAGTATCTAAACGGAGAATTTATTCTTATACCTGAAATGATAGCGTTAGAGATGAAAGAAAGAGGCTTTATGCTAAAGAATAAGCTTATCTGGTACAAACCGAATGCTATGCCAACACCTGCTAGAGATAGATTCAACGATGTATATGAGCCCATACTCTACTTCATTAGATCAGAGGGGAAGGATGTTCACTATTTTGATCTTGAACAAATCTCTGAAAAAGCTAAGACATTTAGTGAGTATGAAAATCTACTGAAAATCCAACCTGATGAATTGATTGGGGCAAAGATTATTGATTCTCTCTCCATGCGTAAAAGTATAGAAGGCAAAGTCATTGGTGTGCGCCATGTGTCAGATAACCCTACTAAAGTTCTCGTCTTATGGGAAAATGACTCTCAAGAATGGATATCCTTTGGTAAAACGCTAAAAAATTACCCAGAAGCAGTGAATTTTAGTTGTCCTGAATGTGGGGAAGTTATCGATTCTTGGAAAATAAGGCTCTCCTTCGCAAATTTTGGAAAAATGGTCTGTCCAGAATGTAAATCAATCCTTTGTAAGAGTTCAGAAACCTTTCCAATACCAGAACTTAAAAATTCGGATAAATCAAAAGCTAAAACGCGGGAAATAATTGATCATCAAGCTGATAAAAAGAAATACATTACAAAAAGTCCAAAAAGTAGTAAATTCTTGAAGGCAAAGATGGAAAAAACCACTATGGCTTCGCCAGCAGGAAGGCTAGCTATTGAAGGAGAATATCTGACAATAAAACGCAGATGGGATGTTCCTCAACTTCTCATAGCAAAATATCTGAAAACTTGGAGACAACAAAGTGGTATTACTATTGGAGATGTCGATAAAAATTTAGGTTATGCTCATACAGCAGGGCATTGGTTTAGACTAGATTTTGGATGGTGGGGGAGAGGAGGTTCTATACCTAGACCTACAGACTGGAAAAGTCTAAAAAATCTACTAAAATATGATGACATTTATGATAGGTTAGTAACTGAGAAAGTGGCTGTCCTTCAAACGGTCAAACCCCATGAGGAAGGAAAAAACCCCGGTGATGTCTGGGAAATAATGCTTGAACAGTATCCTGAGACTCATTTCTCAATTTTTCCAACTAAATTGGTTGAAACTGCTATGAAAGCAGGTTGTCCACCTGGAGGCGTTGTGTTAGATCCATTTGCTGGCTCTGGAACTGTGGGAGAAGTAGCTATGAAACTGGGGAGAAAAGCAATATTGATAGAATTGGTTTCTCAATTTTTAGAATTAATGAAGAAAAGATTTCAAGAACAAATTGAAGTTATTAACTTGGATAGTTAGTGTAAATTCGTTTTTTTTCAATCTTCTATTTTCCAAACGTATTCACAATACGGATTCCCAGCACACATGGCTTTGGGTCGTTCAACAGTTGCCTTTAGATTTATGGTCTTGGTGACAATATTTTCGTACCGTAAGGAATGATCGTTGATATCTTTGGGCGCTAGTTTAAACGGACATTTAGTAATTTTAATTCTAGCGATTGATTTAGACCGCTCAAGCCAATTATATTCATACCCACAGAGTTCATGCCAGATATCATGCCATTTCGCTATTGTTTCAGCATCTTGGCCTTCAATGTTGAATACGTCTTTAAGTGCATTTGTCATATTCTTAACTCTATCATCTCTTTTACAGAGCCTTTCATACATTTCAATTGCTTCCGCTTCACCGTATTTCTCTCGGATCTCATACATGAATCCTTTAAAAATGGACGTCCATCCTCCCAAAGCATATTTGTATTTTAATTCCCAAGGTATAGCCATTTTTTTAGACAATTCTCCTCCTCCTTAATTTGAGTTTTAAGCCCAAAGGTTTACTCTTCCTTAATAAGTAGTTAACTACTAAAATATGATTAAACTTTTTCCAAAAAAAGAGTTTGAATAGAAACATACTCCTCTATCATAAAGGAAAATTAACCTCATAGGCTTTTCATCACCACAAAACGACCCTTTAAAAAAAGAGAACATATACTTGATAGGGATAGTTTCTTAACTGACGAGGAAGTAGAACTTTTAAAAGAGACAGAAAAAGAATTTAAAGAGGGAAAAACAATTAAGTTTGACGTTAAAAGAGAGAACGTTTAATGTATTAATGCATAGCAATTTTGATGAAGGTGACAAGATGGATATAACAACTGTAGAAATCCCAAAGGATTTGGCTCACTTACTCAGGATACGCGAGAAGGATTTATCAAAAAAAATCAAAGAAATTCTAGCGGTAGAGTTATACAGAGAAGGAACTGTATCCCTAGGTAAGGCTGCTGAAATATCTGGACTTACAAAGTGGGAAATGCTTGAACTGTTAGCAATGAAAAAAATACCACTTCAGTATTATCCGGAGGATTTAGATGAAAACATCGAAACATTAAGGAAGCTACGTAAATGATCGTGGTTTCAAACGCTGGGCCACTAATAGCACTATCAAAATTGGGACTGCTTTCAGTTCTTCAGGATCTCTTTGGAGAGATAATAGTCCCTGAAGAAGTATGGAATGAAGTTGTTGAAAGGGGTAAAGGTAAGCCTGGCTCGGATTTAATCAAAAAAGCAAAATGGATTCATATTAAAAAAATTGAGGAGTTAAGTGTTGAGCTATTGTCTAAAGAGATAGAAAAAGGTGAGGCAGAGGCAATAGTGTTGGCTAAAAGAAACAATGCTGACCTCCTACTCATGGATGAGAAAATTCCGAGAGAGATTGCAAAATCAATTGGTTTAAACGTTATTGGAACACTTGCGTTGCTTTATGAGGCAATCTCAAGGGGAATCGTAAGACGAAATTTTGTTGAAATTGTAGAGAGTATGAGAAAGCACGGAATATGGATCAGCGATGAAATTATTGAGGAAATAAAAAGAAAATTTAAAGACTAAAGACATCAAGAGTTGTATGTAGGCGAGAATTTCAACAATGAATTCATAATCTTGGTTTGAATCTCCTTTTTGAATCCTTTTTCAAAAATCAATGACGCTTTCTCAACATTTTGATGATTCCAAAAAACTCAATCCTTTAAGTTCTGCTTCTTTAGCAAGATTTTTCGTGCGATATGAACTTGCTGTAAAGCGGGATCGTTTGGGAACTCCTCTTCCACAATCTTTTTTATTTTTTTAATATCATTTTCTTTGAATTCCCCCATATTTTAGCCTCCTATAGTAATTCCGCAGGTGTCATAATTTCTATTTGCCTGAGATTGTTTAAAGTGTGTACCATCCTTACAATATCTCTTGTTCTTCTTCTCACTATACGTTTAAAATTCCAACTTAAAAATAATCTAAATCATTTATAATAGCGATAGCAATATGATAAGCATCTTCTAAACAACTTTAGAAGCACAAGAACTAATTTTTACTCTTCGTTAAACTCGAAGACTTCCTCACAATAAGGATCTCCTCTGGGTAGTGCCTTTGTGAGCTTATAAGATATCTTAGGATTAATTATCTTGAACGCCTCTTCGATCATTATAGGATGCCCAGGGTCACAAGCTCTAAGTTCAGATTGTACTTCAAATTCTTCATAACTCTCCCACCACGGACACTCTGTTATTTTGAGTACGGCTCTTTCTGGGGTTGCTGTGACTAATTTATGCTTGATCAAACCGCCACCCATTAGTTTTTCACCTACTATGACTAAGTTAACTGCTCCGGTTGCATCCTCGACTGATATGTTGAAAGCTTCTTTAAGCCATGGATAAAGTTGCTTACCGCCTTCGCCAAATACCTTCTCGTTTATCTCTAACCATTTTTCCTTACCCATAACAGGTGCAATGACCCCCTCACCTCTTCCTAAAAGAGAGGCAATGATTTTATCGCCTTGTAATACTATAAGTCTGATGAGCGCTTTAGCGGTTAATTCCCAACACTTTTCACACGGGATTTTATTCAATAATTCCGCCAATCGTGTTCACCTTGTAACTCTATACAGTTTACTCTTCTTTAAACTCGATAACTGCTTCGCAGTAAGGGTCGCCTCTTGGCATTGCTTTCAAGAGCGTATAAGTTAACTTGGGGCTAATTGCCTTGACGCCCTCCTCGCCCCATGCTTGATGGGCGTTAACACAAGGGACAAATTCAGGCTTTACCTCATTCTCTTTGTACCTCTCCCACCATGCACACTTATGTATTCTCCATACAGCTCTTTCTGGTGTTGCCTCAACGATTTCAGATTCAAACTCTGGACCCTGAAGTAATTGCGCAACGACGGTGGCCAATTTAATCGCTCCTACGGCATCCTCGACTGGTATGCCGAACATATCTTTAAACAATGGAAACGTTATCTTACCGCTATCACCCCATATCTTCGTATTTATCTCTAGATACTTTTCTAAACCCAATACTGGTGCAATGATCCCCTCCCCTATACTCAAGAGAGATGGCATCATCTTATCCCCCCTAAGAACAACCATATTGGTGAGGGTTTTCCCGGTTATATCCCAGCATCTCTCAGCTGGAATCTTCTTTAATAACTCCTCAACCATCAGATTCCTCCCCTAATCTGTGGATAATATAGACGTGTATAGCAATACTAGCATAAATAGTTTAATCGTAGAATCGTATGATCATCCTCTTTTTCATTACCTTTTTTTTAGATGCGAAATAAAAACAGTTTTCCTAATTTCATTGAATTCCCTTTAAGATTTCATTGCGTGAAAGGTGTCTAACCTCCGTTTTAAATTCTGTGGAGAGAAAAATCTCACAGTACAACGCTGTAAAATTTCTATCTTACACTATTTCTGTGTAATTTCGAAATTATGTGGAGAACTTAAAGAATTTCAATAATAGAGATTAGGTAAGAAAAAATGAGGGGCCGATCTTGGACAGTTGAAGAAGAGGAAAAATTAATCGAGTTATGGAATAACACTTCACTCTCCTATGAACAAATTGGTAGCGAATTAGGGCGAAGTTTTAACTCAGTTGAATGCAGAATTAGGCAATTACGAAAAGCAGGAATATTAGGCTACAGAAATCCCAATAAGATCAAGAATCAATATGAAAAAGACTTAACTGCTGTGAGTACGCTGACTCCTAGTGGCGCGTATTTTATAACTTCAGTGTTAGGTGACGGTCATCTTAGAACAAGAAAAGTGGAATTTGTTTTTGGAAAACGAGATTGCGATGAATTTAGAGCAATCATATGTCATATACTGCGTATAACTCCACCGTTAAATATATACTGGTTCAAAGCGAGACGTATAAATTGGAAAAAATGGAAGCGTAAAAGAAGACAGTATGGTTATGCGGGCAAATTTGTTGTATATTCAGTAGAATTAGCCGAACTGTTAGCTTACACCTATGGAATACCGACAGGAGCGAAAAGCGGACTGGTGAGAATACCACGACCCATAATGAAATCCACTAATCCAGAAATACACGGTGCTATAATGCGGGCTGCGTATGAATGTGAAGGCGGTGTTAATTTACATGAGAAAGCTCTTGGTGTAACTATTAGTAATTCTTCAATTTTATTCCTCCAAGATCTATCGGAAATCCTTGATAATTATGCTATCGAGGACAACATTTACGATATTAGATTACGCATTACTTCTCAGGAATCGGTGCTCAAGTTTTATGAACTGGCATATTGCATATTTGATTTCAAATCCCATGTAACTGCCAAAAAGGCGGGTTTAGAAGCATTAATTAAGCTAAAATCTAAAAAACGTCCATATAAAAGAAGAAATGGACGATAAGCTGTTTTTCTACGCTTTGAAACTGAAGTCATGATTCTTTTCAATTACAGAAAAGATACGATTTACGCAATTCATATTTCCTAACCAACAGTTCACATAATACTCACCCGTTCATAATACATTTGAAATAGAAGTATAAAAGCAATAAGAGTACATAAATCTATTTTTGAATAACTGAAGGGGGAGTTCTAGTTAACGTAGTTTTTTCTAGAGTTCTTCCTTCTTTCAAAGCGCCGAGGAGGGGCGTCATACAAGTACCCAAATTGAAGGAGAGGATGGGAATATGGCTGCAAAGATGACGGATGCTGAGAAGTTAGCTATGCTACGACTTTCTGCGCTGATGCTTTTATGGGGTCCGTTAAACACCCTAAAGAAGGAGGTTGCGGAGGAAGCGGTTTCTTTCACAGGTAGACAAATCGGAAAACTTTATGCAACATATCCAGGTGAGACCCCGGTAGAAAAACTTCTCAATAGATATGCTGCGCTTGCACAGATATATGGTCACGAATACGAAAGTACTGTGGGAAAAGATAAGTCAATTCACCATGTAAAAAAATGTACAACAAAGCTGGAAGATATGCCAAAGATTGTGAAAATTTTCGGTGAACCAGTTCTAGGATCGATGTGTGAATTCTGCAAAATTATGTTTCCTATGACTGCTTCAGTAAATGACTGTAACCTCGACATTGACCCGACGGAAAACGGTTGTAAGTTCACGATAACGAGCAAATAAATAACTCTATTTCTTCCTTTTTTTATTAAGCAGAGAGGTGATGGGGAGTTGTGTATCCCTATCACAAGAAAATGGAAACGGCAGTATAAAACTTCACTTTTCTTTTTTTTCTATTGCTGTTAATTATATCATTTTTATTACGTATTGCAATTCATCTTTATAAAACAACAGAACTCAAATGTTTTACAATGGCAGACGGAGTGTCCTCAGATCGTTTAGACACGCTCCCAGATCAGATGGGCAGTCTGCTGTATGCCAGCCGCCAGAAAAGGGGGTGTACTTAACGATAATCTATCCCCTTTAAACTCAAAGAAACGGATCTGATCCATACCACTCCAGTTAGGAAAGAAACTGACTTCAATGTTATGAATAACTTTGTCTCCCTGAACTTCATACTTTCCACAATAGGAGATATAGGTATCGGTGGCTGCTACCTTCTCTTCAGTTGTACCTCCCCAGAGGTCTCCAGAAGCAAATTTGGGACGTTTTGTACTCATGATGGCTACGGACATATATCCGTCATCACTATACATGATGTACCCAACAAAGTCTCGGCCGAAAGGGTTGCTAACTTGGCCATCCGCGCTTCTGTATTCCCATGATATGAGTCTCCAAGTTCCGACAAAAGGATTTTGTGTCATTCTCTCACCTACTTCAATTTGAATATTTGTTATTCAAAAAAATAATTTATATATTTATAATTGAATTTTTAAAAAATAATAAAGGTAAAATAAACGTCACTTCTCGGTAATATATAATATCCGTAAACGCCGATATGAAGCACTATATAAAACATATACCCCAATGATACCTTTTTTGAGACACTCACAAAGTTCCTTACAATATCACTCGCGATGGAATTAAATGGACTTCAGATGGAATTGAGTTTGAGAAATTCGCAGATCTAGTCGATGCATTCACGGTATAGCAAATTATGTGTATTATCAAGTTTTAACAAACAATAATTATCATCAAAAAGAGGGATTTTTAATGCTAATAAGAGTAATTTTGCACAACAAACAAAGTATTTAGCGATGGATGATTCTCGTCATCTTTTCAAAACTTTTTGGATATGTTTCTCAAGGAATGGTAAGGATAACCCTATCACAACTAAAATATCAATGATTATGAACCAAAAAAGGAACTGTGACATTCTAGTCAACATAATTAATTGCTGATAAATAATAACAGCAAAGAGCACTAATGTGACAATTGGAACTATTGTTTTCAGTCTCTTGTCACTCAACAAGTGCTCGATCTTCATGGCAAAATTTCTGGTTTTTGAATCATCTTCGGGGGGCTCTGCCATAATACTCACTTGCAAATTCTTAACTATTCTTTGGATTCATATTGTGATTCAAATCTTGCTTTGAGTAATAAGCACGAATATAAGAAACCGAGCATTCTTCATTATATTGTGTGTCGAACGTTAAATTAAAATTCTTTCCTATAGAATTCTTAGAAAATCACTTCATTGCATTTAGAGTGGATAAAATGTCAACGATAAAAGTGAAATTCTTTGCACGTGTTAGAGAGATCGTCAAAACACCAAGAACCGAGATAAACGTAAATGGTAAGATCAAATTAATCGATTTTATGAACCTATTAGCTAATAAATATGGATCCGAGTTTAGAGACTACGTATTTAAGGCAGATCAAATTGCTAGTCATATTATGCTAATGATTAATGGAGATGCGGCCAACGATCACAACGTGTTCCTTGAAGAAAATGATACTTTGGCAATCCTTCCCCCGGTTGGTGGTGGGAACATCTTAATACTCACTTAGTTTTTGGAAGTCTGTGAACTATTTGAAAATTTATATGGATACATACGGGTGTAGTGCAAACCAAGCAGTATCTGAGATTATGCTAGGTCTACTTTCGAATAACTTCCAAATAATTTCAAAGATAGATGAAGCAGATGTAATAATCATTAATTCGTGTATTGTGAAATCACCTACAGAAGCAAAAATTCTTTTTCGAATTAAAAAAATCGTGCAAGAATACCCTCACAAAAAACTAATCGTTGCAGGATGCATGCCTGAGGTATATTCCACAAAAATAAGAAAAGTTGCGCCAAATGCGAGTATGATTGGAATACATCATCTTTCAGAAATTGAGAATGTCGTTGAGGACACTTTACGAGGAAAACAAAGAATTGAAATTGGGCATAATTCCATTCCAAAGTTAGGATATCCTCGAAGAAGGATTAATGATAGGATTGGAATTGTACAGATTGCCCAGGGTTGTATTTCAAATTGTTCTTATTGTATTGTAAAACGAGTTATGGGCCCATTAGTATCATATCCTGAAGAACTGATACTTGACGAAGTAAAAAGGTGCGTTCTTCAAGGATGTAAAGAAATCTGGCTAACTGCACAAGATACAACCGCATATGGGTTAGATAGAGGCAGCACACTCCCGTCTCTTCTGCAATCGATTATACGGATCGAAGGCGACTTCATGGTCAGAGTCGGTATGATGAATCCTGCTACTGCATATCCTTTAGTAGATGACTTGATTGAGGTTTTTAAGAATTCTAAACTCTACAAATTCATACATCTACCTCTTCAATCTGGTAGTAATGCGATTTTACGTCAAATGAAAAGAGATTATTCAGTCGAAGAGTTTCTTGATATTGTAAAAAGAATTAGATCAGTCTTCCAAGACATTACGTTATCTACGGACATTATTGTTGGTTTTCCTTCTGAAACCGACACACAATTCAATGAATCGCTTGATATAATTGAATTAATTCAGCCCAGTTTAACTAATGTTTCAAAATACGGTCCAAGAGAGCAAACGCCGGCTGCTAAGTTATCTCCTCTTTTATCACAAACGATAAAGGCCCGTTCAAGAAAAATAACGGAACTCTGCCGAAAGATAACACGTGAGAAAAACAATGAATGGATAGGGAGAGAAGAAACCATTTTGATTGTAAGCAGGGGAAAAAAAAGCGGTTTAGAAGGACGAACAAATACATATAAACCAGTTATCATTAATTCACAAAACCATGAATTTATTGGTAAATTCGTAAGAGTGATCATAATCGATGCAAAATATAGTCATCTACATGGAAAACTCATTTAAGAATTCATTCGTTGATGACCGAATAAACTAATTTTCTAATGCGTATTAGTGGAATCATATGAGGGTAACATGAGCGTAGTAAGAAGCTTTTTTAAAATAAAAACGACTTTTTTCATTTTACCTGAAATTATTTCGACATAATCCCCCTTACTGACCTGTCTTGAAATATAAAGTTTCTATGACACTGTCCTAAAATCCCCGAAATCTATAGGATCTATAACAGGACATGAAGATTTCGTAAACTTGACAAGTTAGCTCAGCGGGAAAGGAAACTGATAGGAGGCGATAAGAATCAAACTTGTAACGGTACATCTACCCGAAGGGTTTATCTCTGGATTAGATCAGCTAGTAGATGATCAAAAATATCCAAATCGATCGGAAGTAATCCGAATAGCTATCCGTGATCTATTGAAAAAGGAATTATGGGAAAGTCTAGGTTTTCCAGGTTTTCCGAGACCTACCCCAGTAGAAATAAGATGAATTTTTATTGAAATTGAGGAGACATGGAGATCGAATGCCAATGAAATTATTAATTGAGAATGCAAAGAAGCATATACTTGAAACAAAAGACCTAAACAATGGTTTAAGAGAGCCTGGTCGTGCAAGGATTGTAGTTATGGGATGTGGAGGCGGAGGATGTAATACCGTAGATCGTTTAATGAAATTAGGTATTGAAGGTGCAGAATGTATTGCTGTGAATACAGATCAACAACATCTTAGTCAAGTGAAAGCGGATCAACATATTCTCATTGGGAGGCATATTACACGCGGCTTAGGTGCAGGAGGATATCCTGAAATTGGAGCTGCGTCTGCAGAAGAGTCTAGAAGAGAATTAACGGAATTTTTAAGAGATGCAGATTTGGTTTTTGTTTCTGCTGGTCTAGGTGGAGGTACTGGTACTGGAGCCGCACCTACTGTTGCTGAAATTGCTAAAGAAACTGATGCAATAGTAGTAGGTGTTGTTACTACACCATTTGAAGTAGAACGTGCACGGAATGAAAAAGCACGAGAAGGATTAAGAAATCTACGAAGACATGCTGATACTGTTATTGTGATTGACAATAATAAACTACTTGAAATTGCGCCTCAACTTCCAATTGATGCAGCGTTTAGCGTTGCTGATGAAGTTTTGGCTCGCTTTGTAAAGGGCATTACAGAGACTATATCATTACCGAGCCTCATTAATCTTGATTATGCTGATGTCAGAACCGTTATGACGGATGGAGGCGTCGCAATGGTCGGAGTTGGAGAATCAGGAGAAAAGAATCGAGTAGAAGACGCTGTTAATGCAGCATTAAAGTGTCCGCTGCTTGAGTTGGATATCACTGGTGCCACTGCTGCCTTGATTCACGTGAGCGGTGGGACAGATATGACGCTTGAAGAGGCAACAAAAGCTGCAGATATCGTTGCAAACAGATTAGCGAGTAATGCAATGGTGATCTGGGGTGCCCGTCAAGATCCTGAACTGAAGAATATGATTCGAGTTATGTTAATTGTAACTGGTGTACAGAGCCCTCAAGTACTTGGGCCCCAAGAAAATAATTTCTGGAATCAAAAAAGACCAAAAGATTTTTCCGATTTTGATTTGCCGGGCGATATTCCAAAACTTTAGCTAAACTCCCCCTTCTATTTTTTTTATAGATGTCTCGCAAGAAGATCCCCCAACTAGTTGGGGGATGAATTGCGTGTGTTCACTTTCACAATGATCTCCAATCCTTAAATATTTCTTTGCACCTAAAGAGTAGGTAGAATTGAGCTGAGGTCACACTCGCCAGTTCTCAAATTCCCATCAAGTTCAGGGCAGGAACTGTCCGTAGAGCCTGTTTGACATGCTCCGCTGGGAGATGAATGATTCAGGACGCCATTCAACTTGTTGGATGGTAGTTCACAATTCGATACAGGCGCTCTACAAACACTTAGTAAGATTAAGCCAATTTCTCAGGTTTATCTAAGATATAAAGCTATTTTTAAGGAAAGATATTTGAATCAAAACCTATTTGCTAAGGCGTCAGATAAGAAAACACATCTATTTTTCATATCGTACATTTTTTCAGGTAGTTTAGAAATGAAAATTGATCTTCATGTACATACGCATCTTTCGTCAGATGCTTGGATTCCTCTAAATAAAGATCTTGTACGCGTATTAAAAAAGCGAGGTATTCAAGGTATAGCAATTACGGATCATAATACCTTTAAGGGTGTGGCTAAAGCTAAAAAACTTCTGGATAAAGAGGGTATTCTTGTTATACCCGGTGAAGAAGTTAAAACAATTGAAAATGGAGAGTTATTGTGTCTTTTTATAAATGAAGAAATATGTCATCAAGGATCAAAAAAACATCGGTTTCTTGAAGTGGTAGATAAAGTCAAAGAACAAGATGGCTTAGTTGGATTGAGCCATCCTTTAGATTTTTCACGAAAGAACTGGATTAGTAAAATGCAAATTGATTGGGTTAACAAGTATATTGACATAATTGAAGCATATAACGCAAGGTGTAATCTGCATTTAATGAATAAAAGGGCATATTCCTTCTGTATTAATCATAGTATACCTTTCACTGCAGGAAGCGATGCACATTTTTTGATGGAAATTGGTCGCGGATGTCTTGTGCTTGAACAACAAGAAACCATAGAAGCGATACGATGTCAAATTATATCTGGAGATAGCTGTAAGTTATGGAATAATACTTCATTACCTTTTATTAATGTCTCAAGTATTTGCTTTCATGCACTTACAAGCATTTCACAGGCTTTTTGGCCAATTGGCCAATATTTTTCAACCTGAGGGCGTATTATTCAAGATGCGTCATTCATATTTTACTATCTCGACATCAGCTTCTGTGAGTAATTTCAAGGACAATTCATCCGTATAATGATCTCTATAAACAATTTTTTTAATTCCAGCGTTAATTAGCATCTTGGCACAAATTGAGCATGGGAAATTCGTGCAGTAGAGAACAGAGTCCTTAATGTTGACCCCATGTCTTGCCGCTTGAATAATGACATTTTGTTCAGCATGTACGCCGCGGCAGAGTTCGGCTCTTTCGCCGGAAGGAACTTTTAGATCTTCTCGTAAACAAGTTTTACAATGGGGGGATCCTCTTGGCGCACCATTATATCCTGTAGCTAGCACTTGACCATCTTTTACGAGCACTGCGCCTACAGCTCGTCGGATACAGGTACTTCTTTTACTTACCACATCACAAATATCAAGAAAGGTTTCGTCGGCAGTTGGTCTTTTTTTTGGATCTCTTTTAGAATTTGCTGTCAATTGATTATACCCCGTTAATTCTCTAGTCGATGGTTTTATGCATTATGTTTTTTGCAATTACTTTATCGAATCTTACTGTTTTCAATATTTCAACTCATTGATATAAAAAGCACTTAACTGTGAATCTCTAAGAATAATTTACATTAGCCAGAAGTTCCACGTTCAAATATCTTAACAACTTAAAAAAATAAGTGAAGAAATCGGGCTATATCAGTCATTAGATGATCGATATTGAAGTTCTCCACAGTCATTACAATATTTTGCTTTCTTAGGAAGAAAACGACCGCAATTAATACAGCTTTTTGATTCGAGAGGGTCAATTGACGAAAATGTGTCTGATTCCAGTTGTTCTCTGTCAAGTTTCTTTCTTTTTGATTCTGACAGCTCTTTATCTTCTAAAACTCGCATATATCTCTCTATTTCATTTCTAATATCAGAATTGATGATATTTCGCATTCTTTCGTCCGGTCCAAATGCATTAAACTTAAGAGCAAAGTACTTTGCATTCTCATGGTCGGTCAATGGTCCTAATATATTAAGTTGTGTTGCATAAATCTGTCGGTGTATTGTTCCTTCAGTTAGGCCTTTAATTGTGCCGGTAAAAAAATCTGACACAATTTCGGATTCCTCGTGGACTACTTGAATATTTAGTAAGTCTAATGACTTTTTTATACGTGAAAACACATCATTTCCAACTTTATGCTGTGCTAGAATATAGAGTTCATTATGATGACCATGTTTGCTTGTTTGCTTGTATTTCTCAAAAAATTCTAAAGACTTGTCTAATTTTCTGAGAAACTTATATGCGGAATGAACGCGATATGAATCATTAGATATTGTTTGAATTACATTTTTTGGATCAAGAAAAGAAATAGTTGAAAAGAAGGAGCCATCTAAAAAGTCTTGTGTGCTTTTAAAAATGAATTCAAAATCGGAAATAGTTTTTGAAAACACTTGCGTTCTTTGTTGCATTAATGGTTGCTCAGGTTGCAAGCTAGGTGGATGGCTAACTATGACTACAACTACTTCGGATATATCTGAAGAAGAATCATTGCATAATGAAAGTCGATAATGTACTTTATTTTTAAGCACAGTAATTCTTTGGCTGATTGAGATCTCATCAGTAATGTTTGTTGGCTCATATTTGTCAGGTATTGCTTTTTTCACTAAGGTTGGGTCTTTCACTTTTTTAGTTCTGGTTGGAGCGGCACGAGGTTTTCCAGCAACAATATTTTGCTGAATCTTTTCGACAGCAATTCTTACATCGACTAAAGGATCTTCTAATGCCTTTGCTAAGGTAGGTGTCAAAACCTTTACATGGTTCGAATATTCTCTAGATATCTCAACTAATGTATTTGCTGCGTAACGGCGAACGTTTGCGTCATTGTCTAATAATGCATTTCCGATCTCGTCCAGTAATGGTAATAGAGCATAGGGATCCTTAATAGAAAGAGTATATAATGTCCAAGCAATAAGTCCCCGAACACCAGGCGCCGGGTCAGATAAGTAACCGCCGAGATCATCGATTCGACCGCTAAGAGCGTCAGGTTCGCTTATGCTAACATTCCAAATGGTAGAAGCTGCCTCTATTCTTTCTTCGGTGTTTTTGCTTTTTTCCAGTTCATCAAAAGCAGTTCTAAGGATTTCCTGAAGTTGATTTCCCTTCACCAGCAGCCTCTCTTCATAAGCAGTTCTTGATTTTATTGCTGGCTTTATACTATGCTACTTCACATATTTTATGATTTTCATATGTTGTTTTAACCGTTCTTCATTCCTGAAACATAATAGTATTCTCCTTCCCCTTTCTGAAGACGATCAAGTTTTGAGCCCTCTTTATTTACACGAGGTCTTCCTGTTTGTGGATCACGTCTAAAAGTTATCCCCATCAATTTTAAAAATTTATTCATCCCTGGACGTAAATCTACCGGCTTCATTGCATATCCTTCAACAGCTGGTTGACCAGAGAAAATCATGAGACGATCTGATACAAAATCAATGGTTACGATGTCGTGCTCAACAACAAATGCTACGACATCTCTGCTCTCAGCTATCTTCTTAATGGCACGCGCTGCAGCTAGTCTTTGTTCTACATCAAGAAATGCACTTGGTTCGTCTAATAGGTAAATATCAGCTGGACGTGCTAAACATAAAGCTATCGCAACACGTTGTAGTTCTCCACCACTTAAACTATCTATAGAACAGTCAAGCAATGGGTCGATTGTTAATGGTCTGTTCACTTCTGATTTGAACCATTCTGTATTGATAACTTTGCCTATTTCTTCGCGAAACAGTTCTTTAACGGTACCATCAAACTTAGGAGAGATATATTGAGGTTTATGACTCACTTTTAAATCTTCAGATGGCGCTTCGCCTTTATCTGGTTCTTCTACTCCCGCTAATAATTTAATGAAAGTGCTCTTTCCAAGTGCGTTGGCTCCAAGAATTCCTATTACTTCTCCGATGAATACTTTTCCTCCCTCTGTGGAGAGTTTAAATCCGTCATAACGTTTCTCCATCTCTTCAAAATTGAAAAGTGCCTTGCCGACAGGTTTGGATCTCGGTGGTCTCAAATGAAATTGAATTGCATCCTTCCGAAATCTCATATTCTCAGATGGAAGATAGCCATCAAGAAATATATTGATACCTTCACGTACTCCATGTGGATGACTGACTACACCAAAGACAGCAGGTTCACCGTACAGCACGCAAACATATTCAGAGAGATAATCTAAAACTGCCAAGTCGTGTTCGACCACAATAACTGTTTTTCCTTCTTTTGCTAGTCTTTGAATGACTTTGGCAACTTCTACACGCTGGTAAATATCCAGATAAGATGAGGGTTCATCAAACAAATAGACATCTGCATCTTTCAAAATCACCGCCGCGATAGCAACTCTTTGGAGTTCCCCGCCAGAGATCACACTAAGTTCTCTGTCCATTATCTTATCTATCCGTAAGTCTTCCATAATGCTTTTTAACATATTTCGTTCGTTTACTTTTTCAAGCAGTTCAGATACGACCCCTTTTGTTACAGTGGGTATTTTGTCCACGTATTGAGGTTTTTGAACAACACGTATAGACTCTGTTGAAAGTTTCTCAAAATAAGATTGTAACTCAGAGCCTCTGTAAGCAGTAATTATCTCATCCCATTCAGGTGGTTCATCATAGAGGCCGAAATTTGGTTTGAAATCTCCTGAAAGGATTCTTAATGCAGTTGATTTACCAGTACCATTCTGTCCGATGAGTCCAGTCACTTTCTCTTGTCTCGGAATTGGTAAGCGGTATAATACAAATCTATTAGCTCCATAACGATGTGAAATATCCTTTTCCAGTTCTTCAGGTAAATTCACGACGTGTATTGCCCCAAATGGGCATTTCTTAACGCAGATTCCGGTACCAGTGCATAGATTCTCTGCGATTCTAGCTTTACCAGTTTCTGGGTCAAGTGTAATTGTTTCTTCACCCATGCGGACTCCTGGGCAATATTTTATGCACACAAGTCCACAGTCTTTTGATTTACATCGTTCAGGTTCTACAATTGCGATTCTTGGCATTTAAGTCACTTATAACTTGATTGATTAAAGATAAAAGCGAATATGTTCCGGTAAAGTGAGTTCGGTTTCTAATCTTCTTTTTACTTTATTCTCAACGATTGCTGGAGTTAAAGTGCGAATTTGTTCAGGGCTAAAAGCTCCAATGTCAGTAATAATCAAATCTATAAGGTTTCCAGGAGTTATATCGAAAGCAGGATTATATAACACAAATTTTCCTTTTTCGGGTGTGGAAACTATTGCTTCATTAGGTGGCCATTCGTTTAAAGCAGTTTCTGATAAAATTCCCTTACTTTTTTTGTCTTGAGCATCGAGTTTGTAGGGCCTAGACATTTCATCAATAGAACGCTCTTCTATTGGGATAGCACTCCCAGGTGTTTCTAGGTCCATGGTACTGTACGAAGTGGCATAATAGAAATGCACATCATCATAAAAGCGTGCGATTCTCGCAATATCAGAAGAGCCAATCTTATTTGCGATACCGCCATCACTTCCAATCCTGTCGACTCCTAATATTATCTTGTTGACCTTAAAGCGTTTAAATGCCTGTGATATCATATTGTCTGTAACAATGACCACAGGTACGCCCGCTTTATTCAATTCCCAAGTTGTAAGGAGGTAGCCCTGACTTCGAGGTCTAGTTTCTTTGGCGACTACTGTCAGGTCCACACCTTTCGTATAGGCTTCCTCTAACATACCTAATGCATGACCACCATATGTGGAACTTAGAGACCCTCCATTGCAATGAGTCATTATAACATCACCATCTTCAAGGTACTTCATTCCTTCTTCTCTGAGGTAATTGCCTAAGATCAGATCAGAAGCAAGAATATAATCTGCAGTTTCTTTAACTGCATTGACAACCGAATGAACATCAGCACTCATATCAAATGCTTTAATCGCAGCATGCATCGTAAGATCAACAGCCCAGAAAAGAGGGGCTGCCGTAGGTCTGCTACTTTTCACAAATTTCGCAGCTTCCTCCATATTCTTGATCATTTCGCGTCCTGTCGATTGAAGTTGTTTTGCAGCTAAAACCATACAATATGCGGCACATACACCTAGGGCCTGACTGCCTCGAATACGCATTTCTTTGATCCCTTGAATCGCGCCTACCTTGTAATCAGTTGTTGACCAATGTGTCATCTCATATGGGAGTTTTAACTGATCTAAAAGGACCATTTCGTCCTTCTCTTCGTTCCAATATACAGTTAGTGGAATTTTTGTATCTTTATGGACATATAACTCATCTTCAAAGACAAAATTCATTTTAAATAATAGTTGTGTAATATTGACTGTCAACTTTGTTTTCCCTCAGCCACCAATTTTAAGAGAGTGTAGTTTTTAATCAATAGATTAACTTAAAAAGTTCCCCATCAAACAAGACTATAAACAGTATAAATGGAGGATCACTAATGCTTCACGCAATCTTCCTTTTAGATGCTAAGAGCGGCATTGAATACTTGAGCAAACAATTTTATGAAGAAAAATCTGAAAATGAGACGGTTATTGATCCAACTTTAATTGCTGGTTTTCTCAATGCAATATTTAGTTTCTCAAGAGAAGCAAGAATAGGAAGACTATCAGAAGTTCAAGCAGAAGACTTAACTTTTGTGTACAGGGTTGACCAAGACGGACAAGTTCTTATTGTAGCATTAGTTGATTCTGAAACTGACAAAAACTTGTTAGAGGATATCTTATCTAGCATTTCTACTCATTTTCGCGAAAAATATCCCACAGTTGGTGCACAGTGGGCTTATGATTCTGTGTTTTTTGAGGATTTCGAAGTTGTTCTTGATCAGATTTTTTACAAAGAGGTTACCGAATTTCTTTTAGAAGACTATCCTGATAAATTGGTTGCGCGAGTGCTTAAACTGTATCCCCTCTATTCTCTCAAGACTATTGAAAAACTTGGCGTTAACTCAGGTGCATCTATTCGGAAAAAGGCGGGAAAAGTAGACTTAAATAAGGAGTTGTCAAAATTTTCTGTTTCTGAAGTAAGCAAAGCAAAAGACAAGGTTGATCTAATTATGTGTCCTTTTTGTAGAGGAAAAAAAAGCAGAAAACCAGTGTGTAACTTCGTAGCAGGATTCATCAAAGGATTTCTAAACTTACCAGAGAACGCCGTTAAAGAGACTCATTGTTTTGCATGTGGAAATAACGTTTGTTCCTTTAAGATCACTGCTTGATAAGTAATAAAATGTTTCTAATAAGGTTTAAATTAGTTCTAAAACGGTTTCCTTTGTCTACAACTGTTTTAAATTCTGTATAGCGTTTCATGTTCAAGTTTCGCTCTCATATAAATCTTTTTTCCAGAAAGTTTATGTATAAGCGTTTTGTGGGTTCCTTACTTTCTCAATTAGAAAAAGGTGAATATCAAGATGCAGGGCTATGTTCTACCAACAGACCCAAGTGATGTAGCGGTATTGACTGGAGAAGTATTCTTAGTTGTCGTTGGCGCGGTTATCGTAATACTTTCAGTACTTATTTGGAGAAACTATCCCGTTCTCACTAAAGAGGGATTTCTGGAAATTATCTTTGGCTTTATTGCATTTACTTTGCATTTTTTGTTCGACGCCTTAGACACACTTGCGACTGCTAGTGAAAACTTTTACGAAACTCAAGGACTTTTAGATGTTGCTGCTTCTTTTGGTGTAATTTATGGCACATTCGATTTCTTAGATGGACTTTTTACAATTATAGGGCTTCTTCTAATAGCTATTGGAATCTTGAGAATTGCAGCCTATGGGAAACAACTCTGGGGTGAATAAACATGCAAATTATTGAACAATTTGTTTCTCCAAATGTCGCTGATGTCGTCTTAGAAGGCATGGCGTTGGTTCTTTTTCTCGTATTATTTATAGCTGCGATTCGTGCGCGAAAAATATATCCCGCTATTGGAGGATTAGGCTGGGAGTCCATGATCCTCGCAATCATCTTCGGTATATTTAGTAGTGCACAAGACGTTTTTGATGAGTTTGTCTGGTTTACGACGACCTCTTATGCCGTATGGAAGAACATCAAGACAGCAACCATTATGATAAGCTTGATATTATTCCTTTATTACTTCTTAACTCTATATCGCTTCAGTGGTCGACTCTGGGGAAAAGAATAACCTTCTCTCAATTTCTTTTTTTTTACCAATTTTAGATGAAAAAATCTCGATATTTCTCCTATTAACATGAAATCATTAATTTCATTTTAATATTATTTTAGAGGTATCTTCTGCAGGCAGCATAAATTAATTCTGTTCTCTTGGGTCCTAAACCTCTTATTTTGTCAATTGGCAATGTTCCATTGTCATAAAGTCGACAGTAGTCTTGAGCAGTCGCAATTGAGTTATTTACTAGCCCTTCTAAAACTGAATAGGGCACTCGTCCGAGATCTCCTAGAACAAGTTCAATAGGAATCGCTTTTTCCTCTATTTTCTCCTCTAATTCTTTGATTTTGATAGCTTCCTTTCCGTTTTCTATTAATTTCTTAGCCAATCGAGAATAACTCTCATAGTGATCAATTTTTATAGACTTATTTAGGAATACTGCTAAGAGATCTAAGCCCTTTGAAAACGCTAATACATCGAAATCTTCGAAAAGTAAAGCCATCGGTTTTTGAGTTCCTCCCATAAAATTCATATAAAAGTTAACAGCGAAGTCCTCAAAATTAAGTGAGGATGCATTCCCATTATCTCGTTGTTTTTTCCATTCAACTACGGGACCTCTATCATAATCGAATCGGATCTTAAACACTGCAAGGATGTCGTCCATTTCATTCCACCTTAACAACTTGTTCGATATTTGTTTTCAATATTTCTATGACGTTTTCTCTATGCAGCGGATCAATCGCTACTACAGGATAAGTTGGACATCGCAATACGTTTGCTACTCTTTCAGCTGTCATAACTCCAGATAAATCCTGTTTATTTGCCAGAGCGACTATTTTCATCTTGTCCCCGCCATTTTCGTCCCTTTTATTTAGCCAATCAATGATCATTTTTGTTTTTAAAACTCCTGTAGGCGTAGAATCCGTTACAACTATACATAATTTAGTATTGAGAAGATAAGAATTATACATTGGCCAGAAATTTTTCTGTCCTCCGAAATCCCAAAGATTAAGCTCATGTTCCCCGAGCATGCTTTTAATCATTTTCTGTCCGAAATTAAGTCCGATAGTTGGTCTATATTCTAACTGAGGCGCCTTTCCTAATAAGAGATTGATCATGGATGTTTTACCGACTTTAGGATAACCGATAAAGGCCACTTTAATTTGCGAAGTAGTCTGAGTTATTTGAGAGAAAATTGATACCCCCTTTAGTAAAGTAAAAAGAGAATTACGATGTTTTTAAAGACGCGTATTATCTACATATTGTCGAAACATCGCCGACAAAAAACCTTTTTGTTAAGATAAATTCTAAAAAAGTGAATAAAAGGTGTATTCACAGATTTTTTTCAAGTTTTTCTATGAAATCAGCAGGTATTTCAGGAAGTTGTTTTGGTAACCGTTCTAACAATTGTTCTTTGTTAAGCATGCCCTCTTGGACACCAGATACCTCCCATATACTTCCCATAATGGTCATACCTGCATAGATTGACTCCACTAAATCAAATCCTCTTTGATACAGTGAAAGAAATCCTGCAGCAATTCCATCGCAGCAACCAATTGAATTTCCTGATTTATTCAATTTGATTGGTCCAATCCTAATAGAATCTGCATTCCTTTGAAGAATTTGCGCCGTTCCAGTAATTTTATCTTCGACAATAATCACACGTGGCTTGTTGGTACCAGTGACGTCAAATATCTGTTCAGGTGCTTTGATTTTATATGCATCCAGAATTTGTTTGATCTCAGAGGGATTGCCAAATACAATTTCTGTTAGAGGAACAACGGTCTTAAGATAATTTGGTGTTACGCCATATGATCCCACGTCGATTACTACTTCTTTACCGAGATAAGCGCCTTCCTTTGCACAACCTGTCATAAATGCTTCTTCTGCAGAAGTGATAAACACAATATCTGTTTTCTTATCTAGAATACCTATTGGAATTGGCCTTCCTTCTTCTACTGGTGATGCACCATTAATGTCATCAATGAAGAACCAGTCTATCCCTTTTGCATCTTTGTTACATACAATTGTCATCGTTTCTTTGTCTTTAACAATTAGGGTGTCTGCATTAAGAATTTCTGGCGAATAATTCGAATTAAGATGTTCCCGTACCTTATCCCACTTCCCCCATAGTTTCTGGGGAACTTCAACTTCTAAGAGCTTCATATCCACACCTGTCTTTTTCAGATGATCGTAATAGGGACCTCCAAAGAACCCAGGATAATTTTCGTTGTAGTCATCGCCAAAAGTTGTGAGAAGGCGCACATCACCACCCAATAAGGCGATTTGATATGCGATATGACCGCACCGACCCCCGTAGTTATAAGTGATGGGCTCGATCGCTTTGTCACGTAAATATCCTAATACCTTCTCCACATTCCATTCTTCACCATAAAACTCCGGAATAAGAGAATAAGGGATGGATTTTTTAAGATATTTTTTAAATGAAGCAGGAAGCGTTGTTGTGGACTCGATTTTTATTTGCTCGTCTTTTCCAATTGTTCCTACCACAGCAATGGTTTTCATTCGCTCACGCTCTGATTGATAACACGTAATTTTTAAGAAATGAAAGCATATAGCATTTAATATAAAATAATGATAAATTCAATGATTCCTACAGCTCCCTTAAATATCTTACACAAATTTTCTTTCTATAATTAGCCTTCTGTAGCTTAGTTTTATGCCAAATAAGCTAAACCTCGAATAAATCTCCCATTAACTGATGTTTTTTTCCAAAAAATTTATGTTTAAGGGTTACGGGCCCCTCATAAAGAAAAAGATGTGGTGTATATGCCTTTTTGTAGTCAATGTGGGACTTCTATTGAGCCTACTGCGAAATTTTGTGCTAATTGTGGCACACCTGTAGCCCCCGGATCGCCAGTAGCACCGCCTCCAATTCCATCAACTGCTCCTACTATGACACACAATGGATTATTTGATCCTATGCGAACTGGTTACGTAATCAATGAAAACAGTTGGGACATGGGTGCTGGAGATATTCTGGATGAACGCGGACAGAAGATAGGATATATGGATAGAAAAATACTTAGTTTGAGAGCAGAGATCAAATTAACCGAAATTGATGGCACAGTTGCTGCAACGATTCATAGGAAAATAGTTGCAGTAAAACCCACTTACGAGATAAAGGATAATTCTGATAATCTAGTTGGAAAAATAGAAAAAGCGCTCCTGAGTCTCCGTCCAAAACTGGCCGTTAAAGATAGTAGTGGAAATAAACTACTTGAGGTAAAAGGTAATTTCAAGGCATGGGATTTCACAGTTAAGGATATGCATGGAAGAGAAATAGGAAACGTAAAAAAACTTGATCGTTGGAAAGATGCTCTTTTTGGTGGCGGAATGTTTGACCGAAGTGATAAATACGCCCTTAAAATTCATGGAGACATAGATAGAAGGTTAGTTGTTGGGGCTGTTATTGCCATTGACAACATGTTCCATGATGAAACCGATCACGACGATGACAACGACCAATTTGACCGATTTTAATAACGCTCCTTATTTTTTTGGGATTTTTTTTCTTTTCTCTTATTGTTTTTCAATGTTTTAGTTAGAGTAGTTCATCGATTTGAGATTACCATGAACTATTTTACCCAAGACTTACATTCGGTTAACATCCGTGAAAATGAACAGTTTTAAGACAAGTTTAATAAACGTAATTTATCATTAATTTTAGTGTAGATAAAGTCGTTTTAGCTTCACTTAAAATAAGATATTCTGTTTTGATGTGATGAATATGTATTGTGGAAACTGTGGAAACCCTGTTGATCCTGGAAAAATGAGATTCTGTCCTAAGTGTGGTACACCTTTAGAAGCTGAATTTGCAATGCCCCCTCCTCCTGTACCTCCGCCACCTCCTTCGACTGCAGGTCATCCACCCCCCACGCCTACATTACCTCCGCCACCCCCTCATATAATGCAAGGTGGCTTGTTTGACCCTAGGCGAAACGGGTATGTGATCCATGAGAAGACTTGGGACTGGGGAGGTGGAGATATACTGGATGAACGCGGACAAAAAATAGGGTATATGGATCGAAAAATACTTAGTTTGAGAGCAGAGATCAAATTAACCGAAATAAATGGCGTTGTGGCAGCTAAGATTCATAGGAAAATAGTTGCGATAAGACCGACGTATGAAATCAAAGATGCTCATGATCAACTTATCGGTAAAATAGAAAAAAAGCTTCTTAGTATACGCCCTAAACTCTATGTAATTGATACAAGTGGAAACAAATTACTTGAGATAAAAGGTAATTTTCTTGCCTGGGATTTCAGAATAAAAGATATGCGAAGCGGAAATGAAGTTGGTACTGTACAAAAACTCGATAGATGGAAGGATGTCTTTTTTGGTGGAGGATGGTTTGATCGAAGCGATAAGTTCGCGCTTAAGATTTATGGTAATATAGATAGACGTTTAGTTGTCGGAGCGGTTATCGCCATTGATAATATGTTCCATGATCAATCTGACTAAAAAAGAGTTTGAGAATTCTTTCTTTTTCTTTTTTTTCGATTTTTCCTATTCCACTATTTTTTAATGCATTTAATTAAAACACTTCATTACAACAAGTTTACTACCAGAATCATTTGACCTGAAATACATCAGAATTTTGATTCTGAAACAAATTTAGCGATTAGGAGGAACTATGATTGGGAACTATAGGAGTGGTTACATGTGGCGGAGACGCACCAGGTATGAATGCCGCTATTCGAGCTATTACCCGTATCGCTTGTACCAAAAACCTGCAGGTTTTAGGTTTCGAGAATGGTTGGAACGGTCTAATAACAAACACATTTAGATCACTAACTCCTCACTCGGTTGGAGGAATTTTACATACAGGCGGTACAATCCTTCGAACGTCTCGCTCTCTAAAGTTTAAAACAGAAGAGGGAATTAAAAAATCCGCTGAAACATTAGCGGACAATAATATTGATGGACTTGTGGTCATCGGAGGCAATGGCTCTTTTAATGGAGCTTTGGAATTAAGCAAGAATCTTATTACTGACACTAAAATAATAGGCATACCTGCAACAATCGATAATGATGTTTTTGGAACAGACGAGACTATAGGCTTCGATACTGCTGTAGATACAGCTGTTGTTGCAGTAGATAAAATTAGGGATACGATGGTTTCATTTAAACGGGTTTTTGTTATAGAAGTAATGGGACGAGAAAGAGGTTTCATTGCAGCAACAGTAGGGCTCGCGGTTGGGGCTGAAATAATTTTAGTTCCAGAAATAAAATTTGATAAGAACAAAGTTTTTGAAAGTATCAGAGAAAAACGTGCTAAAGGAAAAAGGTCGGGTATAATCGTGGCTGCCGAGGGAATAGGCGATTGTCAAAAACTTGCACAAGAAATAGAGGAAAATACAGGAGCAGAGACACGAAGGAGCGTACTAGGTTATATTCAACGAGGAGGCAATCCTTCTGCGAGAAGTAGGCTTCTAGCAAGTCTATTTGCGAACAAGGCGATTGAATTATTGCTAAATGAACAAGCAAGCCGAATTGTTGGGCTACAAGATGGCGCTATAACAAGTATAGACCTTGAGACTTCATGTAAGAAGGAAAAGCCACTAGAATTAGACTTAGTTAAATTGGCTGGCATTCTTTCAAGGTGAATTCTTAAATACTTTGCACCCATTTTCAGAAAAACACAGTTAAATGTTCTAAGAATGAATCAGAAATACAACTTTAGGTGATAAAAGTGCCCAGAATAGCAATCATTGGAGGCTCTGGCTTATATGAGCTTTTACAAAACCCAACACATACTTTTGTGGACACACCTTTTGGAAAGACTCCTAGAATTGAAATCGGAAGTATAGATGATATTGAGGTTGCATTTCTTCCTAGACATTCACGACCAGGGAATGAAACGGTTTCACATGCAATTCCTCCACATAAGGTAAATTACCGCGCAAATATCTACGGTTTAATGCAACTCGGCGTTGAACGAATTCTCGTATCAAATGCCGTTGGAACTCTTGACCCAAATCTCCCTCCAGGGAATATGTGTGTCGTTGACCAGTTTTTAGATATGACAAAAGAGGAACCTTATACCTTTTATGATGGCGACACAACAATTGAACTCAAGGATGGTCGAAAAGTTTCGGGTACAGTTCATATTGACGTGAGTCAGCCTTTTTGCCCTGAATTACGAAGCGTACTCTTAGAGAGTGCTAGCAAAACTGGAGTCCCTGTAAAAGATGGAGGCGTCTATGGAGACCCCCGCAGAAATCAATGCCTTTCGCATCTTAGGTGCGACAGTTGTTGGTATGACTGCGGCTCCTGAAGCTGTTTTAGCGCGTGAACTTGAACTTTGCTATGCAAGTATTTCCATGAGTACAAATTTCGCAGCCGGGATGCAACAAAAAATTTCACATGAAGAAGTAGGTGTGATCTTCGGACAGAACATTGAAAATGTGAAAAAAATTCTAAGAGAAGCTGTGCATCTAATTCCTAAGGAAAAATCGTGCCCTTGTCCCTCAGCGCTAGCAGGTGCAACTGCATAAGGTCTCTTTATTTTTCCTTTTGACCCTAAGAAAACTGTTTGACAATTTTTTTTAAGACATACACTAATCATCTCGGCATGCCCATATCGTTGGAAGAGTAAAAGTAAAGTAAACCAGTAGGAGTCCTTTTAATACGTTATGTCGGCGAAATATGATTGTGTTTTGAACACGATTCTTTTAAATTAAATTGAGAATATATTATTGCACATCTGATAGAACAGTTTATCATACTTTCAGGAAATGAAAACTATGAAGTTAAGACCCCGACTTACTGCATATAAATTGTATATCTCTGATTTATATGCTGGTTCGTATGTTCGAAAAGAAAGAGTAGCCTTCTTAGATACCTCGATTGGTCCTGTCACAAGAGTGAGACTCTTATGTACAATAGTGCAGAGATATGACAATGTAGAAAAAAAATACAGTTCATTCACGCTAGATGATGCAACTGATACTATTAGACTAAAAGCCTGGCGGGAAGATATTGAAGCACTTGCAGATTATGAGGTCGGGGATATTGTAGATGTTATTGGAAAAATACGTCAACAAGAAGATGGAGAATTATTCGTAATTCCTGAAAATGTCATTAAAGTAGAAGATGTTAATATTGAGCTGCTACGTCAGCTAGAAATTCTTGAGTTACACAACCTGATGGGTAGTAAAACCATAACTAAAACACAACCTGAGAAAGAACCCGAAGAAAAAGAACCCGAAGAAAAAGAACCCGAAGAAAAAGAACCCGAAGAAAAAGAACCAAAAAAAACTAAACGTACTGAAAAAATTGAAACGCAGCTTCCACAAGAAAGTGAAGTCAACACAAGAAAAGAAGTCATGAACCTTATAAGAACACTTGACACAGGTAAAGGTGCACCTTATAAAGAAATCATAGAAAATTCTTCAGAAGACGATGAGGATGCTGTAGAAACAATTATATTAGATTTATTAAACGAAGGAGTCATATATGAACCAGAACCAGGTCGCTATAAAGAATTATAACGAGGTGATAAATTATGGATGCTGATTTCTTTGATTATGGTGAACTGCTGAAAAAAGCAAAAGAACAAGTCCCCCCAGACATTTACCATCATAAGCGATTCGAAATACCTAATGTAGACCTTTTCATAGAAGGTAACAGGACTGTGGTACAGAATTGGAAAGATATTACTAGCAAATTAAATAGAGACTCCGCACATATTTTGAAATTCTTGACTAGAGAATTAGCGACTGCAGGCACCATGGATGGACCACGAGCTATATTTCAAGGAAAATTCTCGAAGAACTTCCTTAACGGTTTGATTGAACGCTATGCCAAACGCTACCTCATTTGCCCAACTTGCACATCTCCAGATACAGTTCTGTTAAAAGAAGGCCCTTATCATTTTATTAAATGTGAGGCATGCGGTGCAAAAGAAGCAGTTACAAAACTGAAATAAGAATGAAGATCAAAGCATAAGATCTTCCTCGGTGGAATTCCAATGACAAAAGTATATTTTCGAGTCTTTAAAACGGAAAAGGATATTATGGTAGCAGTGTGCGATGCTGATATAGTCGGAAAAAAATTCTCTGATGGTAAAAGTAAACTGAATATCGAAGAGAATTTCTATAAAGGAACCTTGGGTACATTAGAAGACGGTATTCAAGCCATGAATGGTGCTACCATCATAAATGTCCTTGGGGAAAAAATCATCTCAAAAATGATCGATGATGGCATAATCAGTGAACATAGTGTGATTTGTATTTGTGGAGTTCCTCACGCGCAAATAATTTGTATGTAGTCACCATGGAATCTATGCCTTTCTCTCCCTTTTAGTTATCTTGTGTTATAATAATAATAATAAATGTAAGAAGGGGCGACTTTTATACCTTCACCTACACGTTTCTGTATCAAATGCGGAAAGTTTGAGCCTGAAGTGTCTCTCATTGGCACTCTTTGTCCTAAATGTTATAAAGAGGAAATACCGGCTATAACTTTCAAAAAACCCATGTCTGTTCTTATATGTCCTCATTGCATTGCGACTAAAAGTGGTAGCAGATGGCATTACCCTTCCTCTGACGATCTAACTCAATTTATTGAATCTTTTGTCATAAAAAAGGTGAAAGAAAGTATAAATCTACAAAAATCCGATGAACTCATTTCAATTGAACCCGAGTTTTTGTTGGATGAGGCTTCAAAAGAAATAGACGTAACAGTTACTATCAAACGTAGCCAAATTGCAACAGAACCCTACAGTGAGATAAGCAAAATCTCAATTCCTTTTGAATATCAACTTTGTCCAAGATGTTCCCGAGTTAAAAGCGGGTCTTACGAAGCCATACTTCAGGTACGCGGAGCGAAAGGAACTCTTTCTCCAGAAGAACGTGAAAAAATTCTATCGTTGATTGAAAATACTATCAAAAATCGATTTAAAGAACCTCCTCAATCTATTGTATCAAAGATTGTTCAAAAAAATGAAGGCATGGATTTGTACTTCGTTTCGTCTAATTTAGCTATTACACTTGCCTCTACCCTTCGAGATTCAGTTGCGGCATTAATGAAAACAACCTCAAAACTCGTTGGATTAGATAAATCCACAAATAAAAGACGATATCGGGTTTATATATCTGTTAGAATCCCTCATTTCCAAGTTGGAGATTTTATTAAACTGGATGATTCCTTTTATGAGATTCATGCTATTGGAGGAGGTAAAATTTCACTTCATAACCTCAAAACCAAAGCACATCGCTCCCTTTTAGCAAAAAACCTATGGACACAAATTTCTAATCGACAATTAGAGGTTCTTCCAAAAGAAGAGTATTTGCATTCATATCTCGTAATCGCTGAAACCCCTGATTCTCTCCAAATCATGAATATGAAAACCTATGAGACTTATGAAGTCCAAAAAGAAATTAACAAAAGCATTGTAAGTGGAGATACCATTAAAGGTTTTCAGATCAATGATAACGTCTTTCTTTTAGAGAATTAAGAATTCACAGTTTGCTTCATGGTCTAATTTTTGTTTCTCTCTGTTGATGTCTTCATTTTGCAGTCCTAGGACAACGCTTCATTCAATTTAAATAAATTTTATTGAGTATACGAATTCCTACAAATGTGCGAATAATGGATGCATAGAAAACAAACTTTTTGAAATCAGAAGATAAAAATTAATGCAAATAGTTCTGGATCACGTTAAGTTTTTTGTTTTCATCGTCGCGCGGTAATTATATAAAACTTAACTGATGAAATTGTCATAATTCTTTATTTCATTGAAGTTTATCAATCTGAATAGATCAACTCACTGAGATAACATGTAAGCACAAAAATGTTGTTTGTGGAGGAATTGTTTGTCTAAGAAGAAAAAAAGTAAAGGAAAAGGTAAAGGAAAAGGTAAAGGAAAGAAAAATGTCGGTCCAAGCACAGATTATGCTGTCCGGAGAGTTCGTCTGCCTGATGAAGGCGAACTTCTAGGAATCGTTACCCGTCTCTTAGGTAATGACAGGGTAGTTGTAAAATGTACAGACGGGATCACCCGAACTTGTAGAATACCCGGACGGATGAGAAAACGCGTCTGGATTCGAGCAGATGATGTAGTCCTCGTGACTCCCTGGGACTTCCAGGATGAAAAAGCTGATATCATTTGGAGATATAACCCTGGACAGGTAAGATTTTTAGAAGAACGAGGATATCTTGATTTATAGTTATAGGTGGGTGGAACTGTGCCAGAGCGCGTCGCCCATGATGAAGTTGATCGTTTAGAAAAGGATAAGATTGACAAACGGAGGATCAAAGATAAAGATTCTGATGACTTAAAGGTTGTTGAATCTGTATTTGATAAAGCGACTGTTCTTACTCTCGATAAACTGATTCGGAAGGGTGTCATTAAGCGATTTGTGGGAATAATTTCTTCTGGAAAAGAAGCAAATGTTTATTATGTGAAGAGCCCAGAGGATTCAGACGTTGCCGTCAAGATTTTTCGGACTCATTCTGAATTCAGAAAATATGCTCTTCCATACATCGAAGGCGATTATCGCTTCAAATTGAAACGAAAGGACGCTCGATCAATTACCTTCCTCTGGACTTTAAAAGAGTTTAAGAACTTACAACTCGCTAAGGCATGTGGTGTTAGAGTGCCTTCCCCCATTGAAGTCAGAAACAATGTCTTGGTAATGGAATTCATTGGTATTGATGGACTTCCTGCACCTCGAATGAAAGATATTCCACCAGAAAACCCTGAAAAGATATTTCATCAAATACTTGAAGAGATTTCCCGCTTATATCATAAGGCAAAACTGGTTCATGCAGATTTAAGCGAATATAATATCCTGATGCACCATAATGAGCCTGTTTTGATTGACATCTCCCAAGGTGTTGTTCTTCACCATCCTCATGCAAAGGATTTCCTCTATCGAGATATTAAAACAATTGTTACTTACTTCAATAAACTAGATGTTTCAACACCTCTCCCAAAGGAGATTTTTGATGAAATCATTAAAGAAAAATGAAGTTCCTCTTTAGGTGATCGAAATGGCTATCTATGGGACTATGCGGACAAAAATCCCACACGAAAGAATTGCTGTTTGCATTGGAACGAATGGTGAGACTAAAAAGCATGTCGAGGATGTAACTCACACAAAAATCACAATTGATAGTGTAGATGGAGTCGTCCTGGTAGAATCAACTCCACAAACAGAGGATCCACTTGCCGTCTGGCGTGCTCGAGATATCGTTCTTGCAATTGGGCGTGGATTTTCTCCTAAACGCGCTTTTAAACTCCTTGATGAAGATATGATCCTAGAAATTATCTTTTTAGATACATCGGCCAATACACCGAAGGCACTTAAACGTATCAGCGGACGCTTAATTGGCGAACGTGGCAAAACACGAAGAATTATAGAAGAATTTACTGGGGCAGCTCTCAGTATCTACGGTCATTCAGTGTCTCTCATTGGCACTATCGAAAGAGTAAATGTGGCAAAAGAGGCAGTTCAAATGCTTCTTAAAGGGTTAGCTCATAAAACTGTGTATTCTTTCTTAGATCGTAAACAAAGGGAATTGAAAAAGGCGGAACTGTCTCTTTGGAAACCTGCATCTGATTTTAACCTCTAAAATCAACCGAACATCTCTTGTAGCCAGCGGATGTACATTCTAATTCCATCTTCTAATTTCACTTCTGATTTCCAGCTTAATGTTTCTAATTTTGTTATGTCCAATAGCATCCTGTGTACATCTCCTTTCCATCCCTTTTTCCCACCGGTGTAAGAAAATTGCACATCGTCTAAATCAAATTCGTCAGCAATAATCTCTGCTATTTTTCTTACTTCAATTTGATCACTGACACCTACGTTGAAGGCATCATAGTTCATTTCACTATTGATTATATATTCAGTTATTTCCATAGTCGCCGCTATACAGTCTGAGATATACATATAACTTTTATTCTGCTTGCCATCACCAAGAATCTCCAATTCTCTAGGATTTTTCTTTAACTTCCAGAAAAAATCATGCATGACTCCATGTATCGATCTAGGTCCATATATGTTAGCGTATCTAAGTGAAACACCTTTCATGTTATAACACTCGCTATAGGCTGAGATATACATCTCGCATGCTGCTTTTGATGCGCCATATATACTTATTGGCTTCATTATATAACTCTCTGGAGTTGGATAGACTTCAACGTCCCCGTAAATCGTTCCCCCAGATGACGCAAACACCAACAAACCTACATCATTTAATCTCATTGCTTCAAGAAGGTTCATTGTTCCAAGGACATTTATAGAAAAATCCATGTGAGGTTCCTTTACGCTCAATTTGACATCGGGATTAGCTGCAAAATGAAATACTGCATCTTTGTCAGCACAATTCTCCTGTAACACTTTTTTTTCTCGTATATCTCCTCTCACGAATTTAAAATCTTCATTATTAATGTGTTCTTCAATATATTCCATTGTTGAGGCAGAAAGATTATCAACAACCGTAACTTCATTCTCTAATTCTATTAAACGGTCTACTAGATGACTTCCTATAAATCCACAGCCGCCTGTTACCAATACTCTCTTATTTTTTAATGGCAAAAGTATTTCACTTTTTAAGAGTTTATATTAGATTTGAGGAAAAATTCACATAAAATTCTTTCGTAATTTGTGGCAAAATTCGAGAGTTCGATTTGACTAATAGATTTCGTGTAAAAAGAGTATGGCGCCGCCGGAAGGACTCGAACCTTCGACCAGCGGGTAACTGCCAAGGGTATGTTAACAGCCCGTCACTCTACCAACTGAGCTACGGCGGCACTTTAGCGACGACATTATGTCTTTTCAGTATTTTATAAATCTTCTCATTTTGAGCTAAGAACGCATCATTTACTTTCGTTTTTCTTTATACCTACACATATTACTTCCCATGGCATAAAAGATCTCAGTAAAAACTCGCACTTTGGATCATAGTTTTTTTCTTCTACATCTCAATACTTCTCTTTTTTTTAACGAATTTCTTATCGGCTTCAAAACATTTAACTCTTAAGCTGTCGGATATGAATATTAGAGAACTAAACCTTCAAATCAGTTTTGAATAGAGCATCAGAATATTCAATCAGCAGCGTTTAAAGAGGATATCCAATGATCCAAAATATATGGATTGTAGAAAAAGATCGCGGTACTCGTTTGTTTCATAAACAATATGGCACTATAGATATAGATCCAGATCTATTCTCTGCTTTCCTTACTGGTCTTTATGGTTTTGCAGAAGTGGAACTTGGCGAAGCAGGAATCGACAGTATATCGATGGGCGATTTGAAGTGGGTTTATATTTACTCTCGTAACCTTTTGTTTATTATAGCCGGCGATAAAGAAGATTATGTCCCTCACTTAAAAGCCAAATTAAACGTTATCAAAAACGAGTTCTTCGCAAAATTTCCCATCTTTAATAAAGATTGGCAGGAAGCCTACAAGTATACGGGATTCAAAAGCCTTCAAGAACAGTTTTATCCTATAGTCGATGAATTAGTTGTCGATTGGATTCAGCTCGCAAAAGTCACAGATGCTGCAAATTATATGGATATATGTGAAGTATGTCAGCATTTCATAGCCATCATTCGTAAAATAATTGCATCATGTGACGAAGAAAGAAAGAAAGCCCTCCTAAATATCCTGAAAATGCAAATTTTCGACCTTATAAAGGGAGAAGATGAATTGTCGAAGATCATAATCGAAGATGGCTTTATTGACTTCTTACGCGTCAATGTTTTTATGATGCCAGAAGCTGCCGAGGATATCGTAAAAAAAATTTTAATAAGATGTTTTAACACCCTACGGAATGAATTAGGGTTTACGAATTTCCAAGCTATGTTCCGCAAAAAACTTATTCTATATCTTAAAACAGATTGGAAGCGCATACGTTCACTTGATCTTGATATGCTCCTTATCCATCTCTTGTAAACTATCTCACGCTAAAGTTGTGAGGCTTATAGCTGTACTTGGTATCAGTCCTCTTCTTTGCAGACGAGTTTCAACTTCATCATACGTTACAACATGGGCGTGTTTACCGCAGCCCAGCCCGGTAATCCGCATATAGCGTTGGGCTATATTTCGTGCACCGTTTAAATCAGAGTTAAGAGTATGACCACAAGTACGACATTCAAAGAAGCCCCGATAACGTTGGGTGGTTCGAGTATGACACCGACTACACTCCTGACTGGTGTAGTGGGGTCTGACATACACCACTCTCACCCCTTTCAGGGCAGCTTTGTACTCCAAAAACCGTTGCAGTTCCCTGAAGGCCCACTTGTGTACCCACCTATTGTAGGTGGCAGTCTGCCTGATGTAGCTCAGGTCTTTCATCACCAACACGTCCCCTTCGGATAATGTCTCCACGATTCGTTTGGAAACGTTGTGGTTGACCCAGGTCATAAACCGTTTCCACGTACCGCTCGCGCGTTGCAATTTACGTTTTGCGGCACGTGTGCCTTTGGACTGGGGTTCAGCCACCAATCGCTCCCAGCGGATTCGTTGTGGTTTGACACTGCCAAAGAAGTCGCCGTCGCTGGTTACGGCCAAGGTATTCACTCCCAGATCGACACCCAGTATGTTATAGTGATTGCTAGTTTTTGGCTGGATGTCAGTCTCTTTTGAGAAGGTAAAACAGAAGAAGAAGCGACCTTTATAGTCCTTGATGAGGGTGCTCTCTCCTAGTTTCCACTCAAGATACTGCTCAAATACTTCAGGAATTACTATACTGAATTTGACACGAGCCTTAATAGTAGACAAAGAAAGAAGCGTCCAGTCTTTTGCTATGGAGGCACATCTCGGGAAATTATACCTGATAGACAGTTCTTGAGAAACTTCTGGTTTGGATTGCGCCTTCTTGACCATTTCAACAGCTTGTGTAATAGCATTGATCACCAGCTGCGCCTGAAGTCCAAAGCGCTCTTTCACCTCAGCATAACAGCATCGTTGCAATGATGCCTTAGATGTAATGTTATGTTGCCAGGCGGTGTCAATGCACCATTGGACCGCTTGCGCATAGACCCTCATAGTGTCATTCAATACTTCAAAAACATCAGCCAGTTTGACTTTGGCGGTCACAACTACTTTCATAAGATGACACTGTGGTGGTGACACTATTTAAAGCTGGAGAGACCCTAGTATAAGTGAAAAGCTGCCTCAATTACGCCCCACCCTCAAGGGTAGGGGCTTCCTTGAGATGGAGCCGTGAACTCTACCTCTACCATCTTTCTCACAAAACGAGTTTTAAGCCTCTGTTCAACATCAAGTTTAGACGCCCTTTGTTAGAAGTTCCCTGGAATCTTTGGGGTGCAGTTTGCGTATTATTATCGCCAAGAGAGAAAGGCATTTAAAACCCTATCACAGTTCTCACATCATTAATGGTTTGCTCCGGTGGTGTAGTCCGGCCAAGCATAAGGGGCTTTCGACCCCTTGACTCGGGTTCGAATCCCGGCCGGAGCACCATATCACCCTTTAATATATTTGCTGTGCGGGGGTTGCCGAGCCAGGTCAAAGGCGATGGGCTTAGGGTAACTCCGTTTATGCCTGTTTTAAGACACCCATTGACGTAGGGAACCACTAGACCACCTAGGGTTCGCAGAAGTCTGCGTGGGTTCGAAAAATCGATGAGAAAACCTCATCTTCGAAATTCCCATCCCCCGCACCACTCTTGGCGTTAGTTATTCCAAAAAGTTTTTATCGCACAACTAATACCACAGTTATACTCTTAAACGAAATGCCCTCTATCTTATCTGTGGCTGGGGTAAGTATGGCCGGGGTGAATGAATCGAGTTTCAAACTCATTCATCCCCCTGGGTAGTGGTATCCTGCAATCCTAAGGGATTGTGGGCCATACTCCTAAGGGATTGTGGCTCCCTCGACCCGGGTTCAATTCCCGGTCCCGGCCCTCATTTACATCATTGAATCGGCTGTTTCATAGCGTTATCTGTGGGCCCGTAGCTCAGTTGGAAGTATTCCGGTGCAATTTCGCATCCATTTCAAAAGCGCCTGGTTTGCAGCCAGGAGGCCGCGGGAAGTTTTCAGACCCCTGAAAACTCGCGATTTCAAATCCCGCCGGGTCCATTCTGTTCTGTGTGGTGAATAGCCACCGGGCCCTCCCACTGTTTCTTTCATCATTTTTCTCTATTGGCTATGATGATTTATTTTTCTTCGAGCCTTACGAAACATTTTAAATTAAGCTGCAATTCCCCTACGTACTTACTCTTTTCAAACAGAAGTCTTTATAGATTAAAGTCCAACAAGTAAGAACATTCTAGCAATGTGTTTCTGGACACAAAAAATGCACTCTATCTTGATCTAACCCGAGGAATTGGGATGGAATTAGAGAAATACGATAAATATGTGCTTTTGCTGATTGTAGCCAGCGCCTGTGTCAGTGTTATAGCACATTTTTACGACTATGCCTTTTATCAGGGCGATTTTATCATTAACGGCTGGAGCAGGTCTTTCGATGTTCCTGAGCACCTAATTTATTCCATAGAAATGTTAAGAGGAGGCTGGCCTGTTCAAAATCCTATGATTGCTGGCGCCTCAACTAATTATCCTATAGCACTCTCTTTACTGATTGCCATCTTCGTAAGAATCTCAGGCACTCCGGTTCTTCAGGCATTTCGATTCTTTTCTATTGTTCTAATTATCTTTGTTGGCTTAACCAGTTACATCATGGTCTCTTCACTCTTCAACAATAAACGAATAGCGTTCTATACCACCTTCTTTGTGCTTTTTTCTGGCGGGTATGGGTGGGTCACTGTCTTATTCCCATTCTTTGGATTACCTCGAACTATTGACTTCTTTCCGTATTATTACTGCATGATTGACACCTTCTTCTTTTACAGCATATTGATCAGCGTAAACCTCTTTAGACCTTTATCGAGAACTCTTGGTATCGGGCTTTTCTATTT
>SMTZ1_10000293_pt1 | contig 44829 bp, 49 predicted proteins | sample DeeMarSWOR136_30_FD_25667 | JGI IMG/M metagenome (IMG submission 25667) | reverse complement strand
CAAGGAGAAAACTCCCGATAGTTCTGCGCCTGAAGCTTGCCTGTAAGCGGGAGACTCTCTTTATTGAGAATCTCAAAGAAATAATCAAAACCCCAGGATTCAATCATCTCAATGGAAAACCCAGTCACGGTCGGCAGCACATCTCGGACGATCTTCCTACCGTGGTAGGAAGGATCCCGCCATAACGCGTTAACTTTATCGATTGCATCAAGAACCGCCGGGATGTCATGCGTACGCAGTAACTCCTGCCGAGCGATCCGAATCCTGTCAATGATTTTCCCTAACGCCTCAACAGTGAACACTGGTTTACGAAGAATAATCCCATTGTTGATTTCCTCACTGACAAACGAAAGCTTCGTATCAAAGTGTATGCTAGAATCCCAGAAGAAACAGTCAACGGTTTGTCGTCCCATACATAACCCATTAGAAAACAACTGGTATTGTACTTGCGGTGTTTACTAGCTCCTGAGCTGCCTTAGCTTGATCCAGGATCACCCGAGAATCCCCATCCACAGTGAACAACCCCCTGATCAATCCCCGGATTGGATCCAGCTCCTTGAGGATGACCTTCTTCCAGTTCGAAAACGGTCCTTTGAACACGAACTTGGCCTGCTTCTCCCCCTTGACCAGATATGCATCTCTACATTTCCCATGCCATAAGTCAATGTAAAACACGACTTCGTCTTTCAATCCCTCATCCGGTGTAATCACAAACAGAAAATCACCTTCCCAATCCTTAGCAACATCCTCATAGGTCTTATTTTTATTAAGCTCCTCTTTAAAAATATGAATCCATTCATCCGACGGGAAGTTCACTATGGTCCTCACCATCCTTTTGCATCAACTCAGCCATGATAGCTGCGCATCCTCGACCCTCAAAACCAGGCATCCTTGTCACCTCAACATCCAATACAGGGCCTTCCCGGTTGCATTTCGGGCAACGCTCAAGGATCTTTACTTTATCACCAGTGATGATAAAACCGGGGTAGCTGTCCGGCAAGGGGTCAATAAAGGCAAAACGCCCGACCTGCTCGTATCCAAGCGGGTTGAGATTCTCATCAAGGACTAAGGGGATGACGACCGGGGGGATATGCTTGTAATGACCTTCACAACTCAGAAACACTGAACTGCACTCAGACATGGCATAGACATCATGGTATCGTTCTTCAGGAATCCCAAGGATTTCTGTGACCTTCTCCCGAAACAATTCTTCAGGAAGGCGTTTGTTCTCCTCTGCTTTCCAGCCACCACCGGTGAGAATCTGACTTTCTGGGAGACGCACTGTTGTTCCTTCTTTTTTCATTCGTTCCATGATCTGGTCAAGCCAGAACGGTGGTCCAGCGATGTTCAATCGTTTTTTGTTCTTCTCAGCTTCTTCTAATAAATGGATAACACGGAGGTCTGAGTTCCGCTGTACCAAAGGGCTGATTGTGGCCAATGCCTTTGCTTTTAACTTTTCTGAAAGACCAATCGTCTCATCCCGCTGCATCCGGAGGAATTGTGTGGTGATTTTCATGTCCAATGCGACATGAATGTTTGACGGGTCGTATAAATCATAGGCTATCCCAAAGAGACTTGCAATCGTCAGGTTTGTCTGTCGAGGATCAGGAATTAGCAATATAACTTGGTCAGTTGGGTTGTAATCCATTAACTCCATGACCGATTTCATCGCACTGTATTTCACCCTATTCCATGAACGGGTGTCACGCGGGATGAAACTGAATCGACCACTTGTACCACTTGTAAACATAATGCTGGTTCCTTTTCTATTGAACTCATCGATAATCTCATCATAGGATGGATTGTTGGATTTAAAAAACGGTTTCGGAAGCGATCCTGTGAAGATGGTTTTCAACCAGTGTAAAAACTTGTTTCCATCTGGGTAATCCTTGAAAAACGCATCAGGGAGTAGCGGTATTTTCTGTACATCGTATTCCGAGGTAATCTGATCAGGAGTGATTCCATTGACTTCGCAGACGCGATGATACAGAAAGTTGTTTTGATAGTGATGCTTAAAGGTATGATAGATCGCAGCAAACATGCGTTCCTGAGCTTTTTTGTAGTTACAAAAGAACATTTTTGGGGTATGCAATGCGCTGTCCACCGGGGTCCATTGGTCCTTTGGTGGTGTCAATTTCATCAAACGTTGTATACCTTGTTTTTCTCCAGATACAGAACTCATACGCTTCTCCTTTTTCTTCAGAACGTGATTTCGAACATTCAACGTTTTATTTTACTCCTCAAATTCATCAGTCACTTCTCTTAAAGATGCAATAACTCCATCAAGTGGTTTCATTAATCGTAATGCTTTAATCTTGTTTCCCTGTAATTTTAATCTGTTTTTCAGAAGAGCAATGGTCATGTTTGTTTCACCTTTGAGGATGCCTCGAAATGTTCCATAGCTACCCATTATTACAAATTCAGCTTCTTTTTCATACGAATCACCCGAACTGACTGTAAAATCTGTTAACTTTCCATTATCGATGTTTAAATAGAAATTCATCGTTGAATTCTCTGGAGGAATATGCTCAACAACACCAAGTAATGATGTTGTAACATTTTTCAAATCTTTTTCAGGATCAAGTTTTTCATGCATATACCTTTTACACTGTTCAAGCCATTCTTCAGAGAGAAATTTCACCATAGTTATTCATCCCCGATGATATTGTTCAGCAACTCTCTAAACAGTTCTTGGTCCTCTTTGGAAATTGCTTTCGCAATCGGAAAGAGAATATGTTCTTTCCTGTAAAGGCCCTTGAAATAGAAATTTAATGCAGATAAAATACCATCTATCATTAAGGAGTTTTCTTGCGATTCTAAAATTGCTTTATCAACACATTTTTTTGCATTAGCATCGTTATGGTCATAATAGAAATCATATTCAAGTACGGCAAATCTGCCTTGATCAAATGGACTAATAAAACCAAGTGCATGGATTAACTGATGTTTTTCACCTACCGTTTCAAACATATTAATCCATTCCAATAGATTATTTTCATATGCGGTCCAAATAACACCACCCATTGGTAAAAACATACGTTGTCTCATTAATCGGGATGGAAAGATTCTATGTTCATGTAACCAGACGATGTCCGTCATCTTTGGTTTTGAATATACTTTTTTAAAGAATTCCTGCAAATCTTTGTCATAAATTTTTGATATATTTTCAGGTGTTGCATCTAAAGCCTGTTCAAAATGTTTTTTCATAGGTCCGGCAAAAAGAGCTTTGAGCGGATCTTTTTCTTCTGAAAGTATCTTCATAAATTCACTATTTTTTAGGGTTGCGAGCTTGGGGCATCCTAAAATTAGAGCTGTTAGTGTTGACTTATCAATTGTATACTCCACCATGTTTTCAATTATTTTTTTCTCGTCTTTATTGCAGATAATATCAACGACATAATTTAATTTCATATATTTTTCCAAAATAAACTCGAAATCCTCTGCAATCTTTGGTGTTGGGCTGATAAATTCAGCTAAATATTTACGTGATAAAATAACATTTGAAAACCCTATCCCACGTTTTGCAACTGTAAATGACAAGTGGAGTGCATCTTTTATATTTTCAAATGGTACAAACACCGCTTCCTCATCATCAAAAACAGGATTTAATCTCACGGTTGCTTGTGTGACGATTAAAGGAGGAGTCAAGGATATATTCGTAAATCCGTACTCTGTTGAATACGGATTTTTTATCTCTAAATCACTATGTCTGCTAATGTTACCTTCATCATCAACAGATTCTAAATCAATAAAATTATCTGCAGCCCAACCGTATTTATTTCCCCAAGTGGATAGAATCCCAGTCGATGCAATATTTCCACATATATGTGCCCCTGCTTCCGCAACATTTGCTCGTAATTTATGTTTATGCGCCTCTTTTTGAAGGTCAAATGCTGTAATACCAGCACCAACAGTTGCTGTAAGGGTTTCGGTATCAATTTCAAGTTTTTTCATTCTCAGTAGATCAATAACAATTCCTTGTTCAAGACCAAAGGCTTTCGAAAGAACTGTTGGGGCAGCCATTGATAGAAGCGTACCTCCACTTCTTGGTAAAAATGGCAGGTTATGAATATTTGCATATTTTATTACCTTTGAAAGTTCTTCTGTGTCTTTTGGCATCACTATATAAAAATTTAACCCCGCGTCCGGAGATATAATCGAACTAATATAAGACGATACAATAATTGGATCATTTGTTGCCCATTGAGGTCCAACAATATCACGTAACCCTTTTAAATTTTCATCTTCAGGAATGTTTTGAAAATCACTGTCATTTAAACTTTCAACATATTCCTTTAAAGCTTTCGCTACTTTTTCAGGACGTAGTTGTGTAGCAAAATTACATTGTTTGTCACAAATTCCACAAAGCGAACAAGAATCGGTTATCTCAATTAATTTTTCAGTAGGTTTGACCTTACCTGACATAACATTTTTAAATATTTGCATACGGCCTTGAGGCCAATATGCAAGATACCCGTATTTAGTACCGGACGGGCACAAGCCGGTATCAAGAAAATCAAATCGGCACATACCACAATGGGAGCCTTTTTTCGCAATAGTTATAGCCTCTTCAAATTTTGAATTTCCAACTAACATTATTTTTTCCCTCATTATCGATTTTTTGATTCATATTTTTTTTCTTCTGAACATATATATTATATGATTAGGCAAGGTATTCTATTGGAACAATTATTTTGATTCATCTTTCATCTTATACTATTTTTTTATTGTTAATTCTAAAACATTAAAAGACAACAAATTCTACCCCAAAGAAATGCATTCATTAAATCTAGAAAAGCAATCCCCTCTTAAATCTTTTCTGTGATTTTTTGGAAAAATAGTGATTTTGTCTTAATTTTTTATAATTTAAAACTGACAGAACTCTTATACTTTTCTCTTATAGTACAGAAATTTTATTGAATGATTTACAATATAAAGCCATATTGTTGATATCGTAATGAAAATGAAAGTGTAAAACATATCACATATTGCTTTGTAATAATTGTTCTTGCAGGAGTGGTATTAACTGGTTGTGTATAAGAACAACAACCACCTGTAGAAACAATAGAATATTTTGCTACTGATATTATCAAACTGCTTATGCAAAAAAAAATTTACCGCCATATATACTTTTTTTCCTCGGTTACCTCACGAATTACTGCTGAAGATTTTCAAAATATCTGGACACAGCAGGTTATCCCCCTCAATGGTAATATCAAAGGAATTATAAAATCCAAAGTGACAAATGAATCCGGTTATACTGTCGTATATGTCACCTGTAATATTAGCAAAATCGCTGTCCTTGATGTTAAGATTTCGTTTAACGATAAAAAGAAAATCTTTGGATTGCTGGTTGTTCCAACACAGAAGGAGTTTAACTTTTCTCCCCCATCCTAAGCAAATCTAAGCGCTTTCACTGAAACAAATATCACTATCGGTGCAGGACAAAGAGAATTACTAGGGACGTTAACTCTTGCAAATGGTACCGGCTCATTTCCCGCTGTTATTCTTATGTATGGCTCCGGGCCAAATGATTGAGATGAAACATATGGTCCCAATAAATCTTTCAAGGATATCGTCTGGGGTCTTCCACCAAAAAGATTTGGTGATTTTACGCTACGAGAAACGAACAAAGCACTACCTTAAGGAATCTACAGCGATTCACAATTTCACGGTTCAGGTTGAAATTATTTATGATGCCATAGCTGCGATAAATGTGTTAAACAACATCTCTTTTTTGGCTCAGTCACGGATTTTTGTTCTGGGTCATAGTTTGGGTGGTATGATGACACCGCGTATCGTCTCGCAGGACGAGTGGATCATTGAATTTATTCTTTTTGCGGCACCGGCCCGTCCTCTTGAGAACCTGATATTAGAACAGTCACGATATCTTGCGAGTCTTTCTGGTAATAATCAATCTGGAGAGATTTGAGAGCTTGAGGAGCTCGTCATAAAAATTAAGAATTTAGATATCAACGAAAGTGAGTTTGTTCTTGGTGCCACAAAATCATATTGGGCGGATCTAGCAATATATTATCCCCTAATAACAGCACAAGCAGTATACATTCCTTTGCTGATCCTCCAAGGAAGACGGGATTATTAGGTTACGATGACAGATTTTACTCGATGGGATCAAATGTTCGTTGAAAATGCATCTGTCACATTAAAAAACCTATCCGGCATTGAATCCTCTTTTTATTCCTGAAACCGGTACTCCAACGAATGCGGAGTATCTGATTGAAGGGCATGTTTATGAGGAAGTTATTTCAGATATTACCTCATGGATGAAGGATCGATAGTAGCATCTTAAATTTTTTCTCTTTTTTTCTTTGATATCATCGATATGCTGATTTGATACACAGAAGAGTAATAAATAATATGAATCTATCTTTAATGTCACATTTAAAGAACGTTATATCAGGATTTTTCTGCTTTTAATGCAAATCCTGAGACAAAGAGAAATGATTTCCGATCATTTATTGGCGGGATGTTAATAGTGATCCCAGTAAATCCGCTTAGGTTCACCGCATAGGATTCTGCTCCTACCTCAACTCGTTGGAACCCTTGCAGTCCTAAAGCGAATATCGTACCATTTACTAGGGATAATACTCCTTTGGGCGCAAGTATTCTAAAGGGAATTAAATTAGTAAATAACATAGTAAGTACGAAAAACGGTAGAAATGTCAGCAAGATAATAAGTGCCACAATTAAACTAGATGCATTTTTTATCATGGTAATAATTCCTTCCAAGACTTGTACTGCTAACCACCATGCCACAAGCCCTTCACCAATCGCATTGAAGTAGCAGAAGGTATTTGAGATATTTTCGTCAGCGAGACCGGTTGGATAAAACGGTAGCGTTGTCTTTTCTAACATGAATACACCTGGGATATTGGGGGATATTTTTTGGTAGCTGTCACCAAAAATTCCTTTTTCATTCAGAAGTAATTCATATTTTAAAATCGCCTGATAATCGTTTCTTTCCTGTGCATCATATAACTTACTAAGATACTGTCGTATTTCTTCGGCTTCGGAAACTGTGACCATGGTCCTGATTTGTTTTGTTTGCCTCCCAAGATGATGGTTCACTTCTATGGTAACAAGATCGTGTTTTATTGATAGAAGGGTATTTTGTGATGAAGCCAAAGTAGGGGTGAAACCTGTCGCAACAACAAGTACAGCGGCTAAGAGACTTATGAGTACGATTTTTTTGTTCATTTTTTCCTCTCTATTGAATATTAATCGACCTCCTCTATTTAACTCTTTATATGAGTTACTCCCGTTAAATAAAAGCGGAATTGATACATTATATAAGCGGAAAAATAGGATCAAACATAAATTTTATCGTTTTAAAAACATTTAAATGACAATAATTCTTATTGTATGGCAAGGAAGTAACTCTCATGAGCCAAAACCAACTTAGAAAAAATCTTGGTAAAATTATTTTTGTTTGTGTCTTGTGTTTTTTATTTGTTTGTATCAGTACGCTTCCCGTGATGAGTAAAAACTCTGGTCAGTGTTTTGTAGCATCCAGTGTTGGTTCAACCCGTCAACGAAGCGAGGGGGGAGACATCCCGACATGGTCTATGGGTGATCAATGGGTGTACAAAGTCGATCCTCTCTACTTTTCGACCCCTAATGCATCTTTCTCTGGGGCCATCCAGAATTTCAAACAGAAAGTTATCGGAATGACGGATGGATGGTATCTGATAGAGATCACCGGTCAGATTAGCGGAGAAATCATAATTAACGGTGTCCTCGGGCAGCTTGCTGGGCAAATCACCGGGGAATCCTCCATCCGTGTTTCTGATCTTGCGGAAGGAATCACTGAGCTTCATTCCCAGGGGACGATTACCTTGCTGTTCGTACCGTTCCCCTATGAGATGAATATTGTCACCAGTTCCTCTCCTCTACTTGAATTGTATGATTTTCCTTTGTTTGTTGGGGAACAATGGCAGCTTGCCTGCATGACCTCTTTCTCAGGCTCGTTTATTGTTCAGGGGGTTTATGAGCAATCGTTTAATGAAAGTCAATGGTTCGATGAGATAGCCACCTGCATTCAAAAAACATCGATAAGTGTTCCTGCTGGGATTTACGAATGTTATGAGGTTGGTCGGTCGCGTTCAGAGAACCAAGCATGGTATTCAACTGATGTCGGTAATATCGTACAATCCACCGTCGATCAAAGCGATGAAAACATAACCGTCCACTTAGTTCTTAGTCTTCAATCAGTTGACTCTGCTGTGCAGCCGATTACCATTTCAGAGGACATCTCGCCAGCGATGGTTGCCCCTGGTGTGTCTGTTGTTGTTTCAGGTCAAGCGATTTCCTCTTCCTCTGGGAACCCGATTCAAAATGGTGTTATCTCTCTGCAGATCCCCGCGACAGGAAACAACTGGAGTACAACAACGAACTCTGCCGGGTATTATTCCATAATAATTGACGCACCAACCATAAGCGATGATACACTCTCAGGAAGAGAAACAGGCTCTGGAGGCGTTATTGTTCACTGCACGAGTGGGAGTCTTTTTGGATATCGCGTGAAAACGTTAACGACAGTTCATGATACCATGCCAGCGGTTCCTTTCGTTTATGGTCCAACACAAGGGAGAATCGGTGTCTCGTATCCTTATACTTTTGTATCAACAGATCCAGAGAACGATGAGGTGTTTTACTTTATTGACTGGGGCGATGGGACTAGTAGCAGTTGGCTGGGTCCATCTGCATCAGACGAGAATGTAACCGTAAGTCACACTTTTCAAAAAAAGGGAAATTACCTCATCAGGGTAAAAGCCAGGGACGTTTATTATGCAGAGAGTGACTGGGGGACACTTGAGGTAAGTATGCCGAAAACTTCACAATCTTCTTTTCTGTTACACTTTTTTGAACGTTTTCCACTTATCGTTCATATACTGAAACGTTTCATTATTAATTAAAACCAGATTGTATGATCCATTTATTAAAAAAACATATCGTTTTCTAAAATCAATGTCCTGGTAAAGAAAGCTACTACTTTATAAAGTATTATTCTGCAACATTGGTTTTTTTTAAAAGACATATTTCTTAAAGAGATACAATGTTCTTTGTCGCAATCTTCATAAGAAAAAGCATTATTCCTACAGTGCGATGATAAAAACAGAGTATTCAGAGGCACGAGTTTTGGAATTAGCAAAAAAATCGTATAAATCAGAAGATGCGAAATTCGATATCATCCCTGAAAAATGTGCCTTACTTGTTATCGATATGCAGAATGAATTTGTAAAACCACAGTGGTCCCCTTACTGGGTACCTGAGGCCAATAGACGAGTGCCAAACATGAAACGATTAATCCAACATTGTCGTAAGAAAAAAATCCCGGTGATATTCACGGTTTTTTCGAGAACACATCAGTATCTTGATCGACCTAGTACATTACCGCTTATGCCAAGTCGTTTCCCTGGTTTAGACATTGATCAATCATCGTTTTTCGTTAAAGGGGAGGTATGGCATGAACTTGCACCTACAGATGATGAGATTGTTCTTCATAAATCCTCTTATGGTGCATTTTTTGAAACACCATTAGAAACCATTTTAAAAAACCTAGGAAAAGATATAGTAATTATCAGTGGAACTCTTACCAACTACTGTTGCTCAACCACCGCACGACAAGCATATGAAAGAAGCTTTAAAGTAGTGTTTGGAAGTGATGTGACGGCAGCGCATTTCCCAAAGTTTCATGAAATGGAATTGCAGGTATTGCGGAGAGGTTTTGCAAAAGTCATGTCTTTAGATGAACTGCTTAAAGTGCTTTGATATACAAAACATTTTTATCCTTGACAAAACATTTAAATTAGTCTTCCGTATTGATAAAAAAAGAGGCTTGATTTCATCAGACCAAGAATCATCGGTATACTCCTTTGTCTTTTCCTCCTTAACCATACTGTGAGTGTTGTTCACGGAACAACAGCTGTTTTTTCGACATTAATTATAGATTCCTCCTTCCATCTTCCTCATACAATTGATCATATCGTGGTTATTATCGATGCACAGCTCTATCCCTGGATACAGAAGAAATTTCACAGATATCTCAGTGAAGTCGAAGAACGCTTCCCTGTTAGATTTTCCACTGTACTCGTGAATGGTCTTCGAAGCCTAAAACCTATCACGCCTGCTGAGATGAGACAAATCCTACAAAAAGAGTATGCGATAAATGGAACCGTTGGTGCATTGCTTGTTGGTCAAGTCCCATATGCAATATGGGAACAAGGTGTTGGAAACAACAGCGGTATACTTAGCGTATTCTACGAGGATATGGATGGTGATTTTAAGGATACGGATGCAGATGGTTTCTACGATTACCATATCTTCGGTCCACATGAAGGACCTGAAATTTGGGTTTGTTGGATGCGACCACCGATAATCGGGCAAGTGTTCTTTATGAACAGATTTTTAGAGAAAATTCATAGATATTATATCGGCACGTCAAGCACAATGAAAAACGCATTTGTCGCATGTCACGAAGATTACGATAACAATTTCTATGGACCAATTGGTGTCGTCCCTGTCTTACAGGAAATATACGGTATACCTCTTGTCGATACCGATGGAGAGGGAACGGATATCACCGTAGATGGCGAAATTTGGCGGCAACTCCGTAGTAATAGATATGAGATCTTTGACACATGGCAACATGCAAACTTCAGGTATCAAGCATGGGACTCTGGTGGTTTTTCTTCATTAAAAATCCTTGGTCTTCCCAACGGGGCTCTTATGACGTTTCTCTATGGGTGCCATAGCGCGGATTTCTGGGAAGCTCCAGGGACAACACCATTGAATGTCAATATCGCGGTTTCCTACGTATTTGGGCGATCCATTGGTCAGGCTGCTAGTGGGACCTCATGGAGTTATGGAACCGAATATAAATATATAATCTATGAGACGATGCGAGATCACAACGCGTATCTTGGGACCGCCTGGTTTGCGATGGAAGCATATGTGGAGACCGCCTCGTTTGTCCAAGAGCGATATCCTGATCGGGACCCCCATACCGAATGTGCAGGAAATACCCTAATCGGCAACCCGTTTCTTTACGTAAACTACGAAGCAACAGAGAGAATTAGATAAAACCTTACTTTTTCATGGAAATTCTGCATTTTTGTACAAAAAATTTACAGATACATTTTAATTCTCATTTACTCGTAAGAGATATGTAGGGATAATCAAATAAACCTCTTCAGGATTGTATCTTAAATAATAATATATATAATCAATAATTAGGTAGAGCATGAGACAAATACTTATAATTGCGATAGGGATTCTCCTACTCTGCGTGGGTTTTTCCGGTTGCATTAATCAAGCGGAAGAAGGAAATCAAAAACATAGCGAGTTGCTGACTATCGGTATATCAGAAGGTCCTCATGGTTTCTTTCCATGGATTGATAGTTATGATACAAATACCTTAAGTATAAACTTTAATATTTTCAATCCTTTAGTTGCGTTTGACAACAGTTTTAAGCTCTTTCCTAAACTTGCGAAATCATGGAATAACCCAGATAATTGCACATGGCGTTTTTTTCTTAGAGACGATGTTACGTTTCATAATGGATATAATTTTACTGCACATGATGTTAAATTTACGATCGATTTTATAAAAAATAATAAAAGTCATGTGCTACGGGATTTACTTACCGAGGTTAAAGAAGTCAATGTTGTTAACAATTATACAGTTGACATTATAACATTTCAACCGTTCCCCATTCTTTTAAACAAGTTGACAAATATACCCATCGCATCTCAGAAATATGTAGAAGAAACATCAGAAAAATGGCCTGTTGGAACTGGCCCTTATAAGCTTGAGAAATATGCATGCGAGGAGAACCTTACCTTAATACGATTTGATCAATATTCTATGGGTGATCCTGTCATAGAAAAAGTTATCTACAAAATCATAAAAAATAGCGAAGATCGAAAAAATGCACTCATCGCAAAAGATATTGATATTCTAGAACATGTACCTCAAATGTACATCGATGAGATACTCAATTGTTCAGGGATTATAATAAAAAAAATCTCCAATCCTACTGTATGGTACCTTGGGTTTGACTTTAGAGAAAACAATAGTAGTAGATTCCCCGGCGTGAAGAATCCGTTCGCGGATGTACGTGTAAGAAAGGCAATGTATCATGCGATTGATATTGATAGAATCATTAAACTATTGGACTTGGCCGCGGAGCCTGCCTCGCAGTTCTTATCTCCCTTGATTTTTGGGTATAACCCTGAAATAAAACGATTACCATTCGATGTGAATCTTTCTAGTCAGCTTCTTCGGGATGCAGGATATGAAAACGGGTTTACTATAACGTTAGATACCATAGAAGAATCTCCAATGCGAATAAAGATTTCTGAAGAAATAGCAAAACAACTATCAGAGGTAATAAATATCAGCGTCAATATCATTCCTGGAATGCAATATTATCAGAAATTATATGAACGGAACTTCTCCATTTATTTTCTTGGTTGGATCCCTGCGACTGGTGATGGTGGTGAAATATTTGATTATCTCTTACGATCTGAGAGCCATCCACTTGGTGCCGGATCATATAATTTTGGATTCTATTCAAATCAGACCATCGATTTAATAACCTCAGAAATCAGCTATACCATGGACCAGAAGACACGCTTGGATCGTATGAAACAGGGATTTAAGATCGCTATGGATGACGTTGCGTGCATCCCTCTTTACATAAGTGTCTGCAATATCGCTTTTCCGGAGTATCTCGTATGGAACCCGCGATCGGATCTTAATATTCTTGTGGAAGAAATTACTGTTAAATAATGGCGGGTACATACATTATTGTTGGTGCAGCAAGGAATGAAGAAGTTCCACAGTCTCAAATTAAAAATCATTTTTCCACTTCTTGTCATTCTTCTCGTGGTTTTCCTTACAAGCTCATTGGTGATTATTGATAGAGAATCCAAGGCGGCAAAAACATCTCTTATAAATACAGCCGCCTCCTTCTCAAGCTTATCAGCAGTCTACGTAATAGACAATTATAAAATTTTATATGAATCTGGATTTTACAAATTCACTGAGGTCATCGATGATTTGCTGAAGCTAAATACTGATCTTGTTAAAATACAAATTGTCGATGTGAACGGAAAGATTCTCTTTGACTCTATAGAGATTCAGGATGGAAAATACGATGAAAACACACTTGGGGAGCGATTCCTTGAAAATGCGACGTTAATCCAAAGAGCTGGAGAACCAATGTCCTCCCTCTTCATTAACGAAGAAGCACGCCATATCGATATCATCGAACCATACTTCGAGCAATGGGGCAGACACGATTATTCAGTACGATATATCTTTTCACTTGCTAGTTTGGATTTAATGACCTATGACCTAATTGTCACAATATCATTGTATTCCGGTGTTTTTATCATCGTTTCTTTTCTCCTGATATTTTTCCTTTTTAACTTTTTCATCTCTGCTCCTATTGGGGAACTTACGAAAGGCGTTCGTAACATGGGAAAAGGAACTCTTGGATATGAGGTAAAAATAAAATCAAAGGATGAAATTGGCGAACTCGCAACTGCGTTTAATGTTATGAGTGTAGATCTAAAGGTATCCCAAGATCATTTAGAACAATATAGTAAGAATCTGGAAAAACTTGTTGCGGAGAGAACAAAAGAATTAGAAGAAAAAACCAGACGTCTTGAGCAGATAAATACGGATTTAACAGTCGCGCGAGAAGAACTTAGTGTTCTAAATAAGAATCTTGAGCAACGAGTACATGAACGAACAAAAGAAGTAGAAAAACTCCTTAAACAAAAAGACGAGTTCATCACCCAGCTTGGCCATGATCTGAAAAACCCGTTAGGGCCGTTAATTAATTTAATCCCACTTCTGGAGGAACAGGAGAACGATACCGATAAAAAAGAGATGCTTGCTGTTCTGCATCGGAATGCTTCCTACATGAAAAACCTTGTTGTAAAAACACTTGAACTTGCGGTGTTAAACTCTCCCAATACGAGATTTTCCTTAGAAAATCTAAACGTGTTTAATGAGGTTAATAATATTATCGAAAATAAAAAAATCCTTTTTGAGGAACATGATACCAAAGTATCAAACAATATCAATCCTACCATCGCGATTATAGCAGATCGCTTGCGATTTGAAGAACTACTGACAAACATCTTTGAAAATTCAACAAAGTATTGTCAAGAAGATTGTAGAATTACCCTCAATGCAAAAAAAGAAAATGATTTTGTTGTTGTCTCTGTCTCAGATAACGGTGTTGGGATGACCAAAGAACAATTAGAACAGATCTTTGATGAGTTCTACAAGGCGGACTACGCCCGCCATGATATACAGAACACAGGGTTAGGCATGTCGATTTGCAAGCGAATCGTTGAGAAGCATGGGGGTCGTATCTGGGTTGAAAGCCGAGGTCCTGGGAAAGGTGTCACAGTGTTTTTCACCATGCCGGCAGGATCATCATAAATCTGAAAAAAGAAGATAAACTATCTAGGTTTACGCAAATCATTGAGTCTTTCTTATTCATCTTTAGAAATACATATTAACGGCTTGTTTGATATATTATTTGAGGCAGAAAAAACCATGAAAAAAATCATGCTTGTTGATGATGAAAAAGATCAGATCTATTTCATTAAAACCTCTTTTGAAAATCTGTTTGGAAAAGAATACGAGATTATTCCTGTTGAAAGCGGTGAGAAATGCTTTGAGCTATTACAGAAGGAAGAGCTTCCCCATTTGATTCTCTTAGACATCATGATGCCACAAATGAACGGATGGGAGGTATTTGATCGGTTACGCGCAAATCCTGCTTGGAAGGGTATTCCTATCATATTTCTAACAGCTCGGACTGATGAATTCGCTGAGCATGCTGGTGCTCTCATTGCAGAAGATTATATCAAGAAACCTATTGAGATAAAAGAGTTAAAAACACGCATTGACAATGTATTTAAAAGAGCAGAAAAAAAATAATAAGAAAGAATGCTTGTTTTGTTGCGTGCAGTCATATTTTTTCAGGCAGTATATTTGATTTGAACACCTCGGTGACATACAGATAATCATAATTTGCGATATCCTCAGGGAATTTCTTTCGCAGATCTTCCATTACACGGTAGAAATGCTCAAAATTTGTCGCATAGAGGGTGATTTCCAAATCGTACCCACCGATCGCTTTATGAATCTCCCAGAGGAATGGGTTGTCGCTTAGATAGGTAATGATCTGGTTTTTCTTATTGTAATCCCGTAGGGAGAGGTTTACGATAAATTCCCGCAGCCCAAGTTTATTGATGTCCATGGTAATCGAATACCGCTGTATAACCCCTGATTTGATTAGTTTGGTTATCCGGGAGTGAATCGTCACTGTCGACACGTTAACTTGGCTTGCGATCTCAACACTATTGATCCGCGTGTTTTTCGCAAGTAAGTTAAGTATTTTATAGTCCACCACGTCTATGTTGACCGTTTGTCCGTTATATCGATATTCATAGGCTCGTTCATGGGATGCTGCAAAGTCATTGAGAAGCAGTGAATGCTTGTACCCGAAAGACTCGTAGAGCTGTGAGAAGAAAATTTCTTTGAAGTAATACCGGTAGTGTCGCAGGGTTTCTTCGTAGAATGCATAGAAATGATTTGGGGATTTTACTAAAATGGTGATGATTAGGTCATATCTTCCCTTTGTTGATGCGATGCTCCAGGTATGATGGTGGTTGACGAAATGATTTATGATTTCCTTTTCTTTGTCTGGTGATGCGTATTGTAAGACGATGTATAGTCGGTAGACTGAAAACCCAAGTTTGAAGACGTCGACCATTGCATTAAAATTTTTTATGATGCCTTTTGTCTGCAGTCGTTTGATCCGGTATTCCACGACGCTCTTCTGAAGGCCGACTTTTTTTGCAACGGATGAAAGCGATTGTCTTGAATTTAAAAAAAGATGGTATAGGATTTTATGATCCTTTGAATCTAATTCTCGCACGGCATAACTATCGTTTATTCAACTAATAAATTTTTCCAATATTTTCTAGTGAAGTATAATCACCAAATATGCAACGAATTAAAGATTAATACTATCATAAAATTAAAAATTATTATCACAACGTTTTTTTTGTTCTATTTATATCATTATCTGTTTTTTGTCTATATTGATATTTTTCTTAGCACAATATGTTTTTTCGTACAAAATATTTCTTGGAAGTATAATAATCGAAGGATAACTCACAATATATGGAGAAATATGTATGAAGGGAAAAATAGTTGGGTTACTAATATGTATGCTGATGATTGGCACTCTCATACCAATAGAATCAGCCACTTTACCTATGTCAAATGAAATACAACGTTTTAATAATTGTAATATTGTCGCAGAAGGCAGACTTAATGAAAAGAAATTCCATCGATAATTGACACAAGCATGTGGAAGATATACTCTATATGGCCATTTGATGATGACCGTGCGAATGTTTTCTATTGGTTTATCAAGTTTTGCGCGACTTCAGTCGTGACAATCTATTTAGAGGAAAACTGGGAGATTCTCTGACGACATCAGGGAGATTTAGTCCCACAACTCCGCATGTTGTATTTTAAAGGCATATCCATCAATGAAATAGATGAAGATGGGAAATTGCATAATGAAATACGCGGAACTATCAATTACATCCAAATCATTGAGAAATAACAGGGAATTTTCTTCTCACTTTTTTTAAATACACTCGTTCTCTTCTCTAGAGGAGATTAGCAAAATGCAGAAATCATTTAAGAAAGCAAAACCAACACAAAAGTATCTCCCATAGCAATACAAAGATTATTAATAGCCTTCTCTTTATAAATATAGATAATGAAAGCATCTGCGACAATCATCCTTGGCTTATTCCTTCTATGTTGTAGTCTGCAAGTGCATGGCATCGGACAAGAACAGATACATGTCCCATCAGCACAACTTATCGTCCATCAATCGTATAGAACTCCTATCGCGAATGCTGTGGTTGCGGCAGAAAGCGATCCATTCTTCAGTCTTATCGGTACTAGTGTCGCCTGTTGGTATGATAGCGCAACGAACACCAGCGGTCTTCTGCCTTTGTTAATCTCTCATGCTGGCAATCTTACTGCTTCTCAGGCGCGGTTTCTTGCATCGTATCTCTCCTTTAGTAATACTAGTGTCCTAGTGATTGGTGAGCATCTCAACACAACGCACCATACGATTGAGATATTAGGATCTGCTCCTTCAGTTGCTATCGCACTAGCGACAGAGATATTTCTCACAGCACCAACTGTTCTTATCCTACCTTATGGAATAAATACGGATTTGTACCATCTAAGTCTGCTTGCATCACCGCTTGCAAGTTACCTTAACATCCCCATCCTCCTGTATGATAATAACGAGGAGGCGCTTGAAATCGCCTGTACGCAGCTTCATACCACCCAGGCATATCTTGTCGGGGATAGCTTACTTACCCTGCCAAATGTGACCATCACATCCCTTCCCAATGAAGAGGCGATTACCGAGACAGTTTTATCTGCTATTACTATACAATTTGGTTCTATCAACTATCTAGCCATGACGAATCCTTCAGACGTTATCCCACCTGAGGTCATCAACACAACCACGATAATGATGCATGAGCATATCACCAATAAAAAAATCATTATCCTAAGTAAGAAACTTGATATTGTTGGCAATGATACTTGTTACGCTTCAATATCAATCCCTGATGGCATTAACCATATACAAATCTCCGGGGAAATCTCGCAAAAACACGGGTCGTTATTTGGGCATCTATCTCCAATTGACCCCCTTATTTTCATTAAACTTTTCGATGCGCATGGGCAGATTATCGCATACGCCAATAGCATGGGCTATGATGTTGGAAAAACATATCTTGAAACACTTACCTGCAACGCATCTGGACCATACAATCTTGAGATAACGGTCTATTATGGGATAAAAGGTGGATTTTATATCCAGCGAGGGTTATCTTTTGTTGATGCGGATATCACCATCAACATAACCATTTCAACGCTTGGTTCTCCACATATCCCTGTCATTCCAAAGCTCTCCAATCTTGCCCCGTACCTTACTGCAGCTCATGGTGGGCTGCTTATCGCAAATGCCTCTTGGGAGCTAACGGATATTTCCTATGTAGCAGCTGCCCAAGGCTTCGGTGCCGGACCATGGTATACTGAACCCCTCCATCTCTTTACCAATGAGAAAGTCAACACAACAGTGCAACAACTAAAAATGACATTAGATACACTTGAGGCGTATGACCTTCTCAATGGGTATCTCAATGGACCTGCCTGGCTTGCAATTCTAGCGGACACGACTATGATTCCTATGTACTATTACGGACCGTCTCAAGGAGGTATCCCTGAACGAGGATTGCCGTCTGATAATCCCTATTCCCTTGGCCAGAATCTCTCCGTGGGGCGCCTCATCAGCTGGGATGTCTATGATGTTTCTGTCTTGATTGCGCGGACGTTCTTCTATGAACCCCTCTGTGGAACCCCAGAACATGCGAGTGATTGGCATCATCGGTTCAGTTTCATATTTGGAGAAGGATTTGGTGAAACAGGAGGATTGTTCCATCAGATACCCTATGCTAGGGAAATAAGGGACTATAATTTTTCCTCAAAAGTCTATGGAATTTTCCGCAACAGTCGACAGTTTATAGAGCGGTTCTATGTTTTTACTGCTGCGAACTATATCGAATACCTTGGTCATGGTGACTGGTTTTGGTTCCCCGCGTCGTTTTACGGTTTTGATATGTATTCAAAGGCGGTTGATGTCGCTCATGCCAAGGACTGGGTCTATGATAAACCAAGTGTTTTTTTGACCTCCGCGTGTTTGGTGGGACGCACCGATGGTCTTCCACCGCAAATGAACATTGGGCTTGCCATGCTTCATGCGGGCTGTAATGCTTTTGTTGGGGCGACACGGGAAACCGGTCAGGAATCGGGTCTTACGGTTTTAGAGAATCATTTGATTGTTGATGACTGGAGCATTGGTGAGGCGTTACGTGGAGAAAAACGCATCGATGCAGAACCACCGACATTCTTTGTTCGTGTGTTATATGGTGATCCTGCCTTTAATCCCTATGAGCCATTGCATGGTTTTTCGAGTCAAGGACGACCGATTTTAAAAGAATTGTAGAGACAGAGATATTGTGTTGTATGGAAAGGCGGACGTAAAATTGAGAAAGTTTTTGCTGGTGAGAAGAGGAGGAAAGATGGAAAAAAACTACGCTCCCTCATATTTTACGCCCCTAATTAACAATTGTTAATTCTTATTTATATGGTTTTCGTTTTTAACGGTTTCTTCCAAATAAAAATAAAAAAAAAGGAGGGGTTTGACCCTAAGAGCTACGATATGTCAACTTAAATATTTTATCAAGTATCGTTTTTCATTTCTTCAACAATTCGATAGGAGGTGGTGATTTTGACCTTTGCTGAAAGCATCGCGGAAACCGGGCAGTATTTCTGCTGTGACAATGCAATAGCCCTTTCAAGATGCGTCGGATTTAGTCCTGAACCAACGAACACAAACTCAAGATGGATGTTTATAAACATCTTTGGATGTGTCTCAGATCGCTGCGCAGTAATGACAATCTCAAAATGCTCCAATTGAACCTTTTTCTTTTGTAAAATCGATACGACATCACAGCCAGTACAGCTCCCCAATGCAAGCAACACAAGCTCCATCGGACGTGTCGCAGCATCAGATCCTGCATGCTCTTTTGAACTGTCGATAGGCACCCAGTGATTGCTATCCGCCTTCCCGATAAAAGAACAGCCTTTGATTTGTTTTATTACTGCATTCATAGCCATTCACCCTTAAGATATATATCTGCTTCTACAGTTTAAATCATCTCTTTTTCGTAGATGATTATTTATAATATCGGATGTTTCTTTTTTTTTAATGTATTTGTATCTGCAGCTCCTTAGTGTTTTTGTGATCATTCCTAATATCATTTTGCTGTATCTGAATAGAAAAAAACTACATTTAAAGACATTATGTATCACGCTGTTTATCTTATTTCTCATTGCAGTGCTTTGGGATCAACTCTCTGTTCGAATGGAATTGTGGAGCTTTTCGCAGGACCAGATTGTGGGAAACATTCTTGGACTTCCTGTTGAGGAATATCTGTTTTTTATTTTCGTTCCATTACTTTGTATCAACATGTATCTTTTGATTGAAGGACTTTTTACACGACAAAAAAATAACGATTGAATTTGCACTAAAAATTCATGTGTGTTTTTCTCGGATTATAATTTTTTTTATAAAGTTACTAATAGGAAGTTAATTGTTGATGAGGATTTGGGAGGAAAGAAAAAAAGTTTCGCTCATCAACAATTGCACCTCTCTGAGTTAACAATTGTTAATACTATATATAAATGTTTCGATTTCAATGAAAACCATCTATTGGAAAGAAAAGACAAAAAGATCATCAACAGGAGAAAAATCGCTTCTATCCTCTTAAAAGCAACGCGTAGCAGAACCAGATCTATTCACTGCAGCATCACCAGACATACCCATGTGTATTTAAGATACAACAACAACTTTTTACTATTCGAGAACCAGATCTATTCACTGCAGCATCACCAGACATACCCATGTGTATTTAAGATACAACAACAACTTTTTACTATTCGAATGGGCATTGATCAAGGGGAACAACCCTTAGCACAAAAAAGTTTTACAAAAAACAAATATTTAAATCTTCATATTATTATTTATTTAATAATGGTTACTATCGATAATAAAAAAGGTTTGAAGTACTTGTTATTCGGCAGCCTCTACTTTTCAGAAGGGCTCATGATTGCAATAACAACGGTAGCGACCTCACTATATCTTAGAGAAAAAGCAATCCCAATCCCAATCACCACCCTCATTATTGGTATCGTCAACATCCCTTGGATGCTCAAATTCGTCTGGGGTCCCCTTGTCGATTATTTTATCAGATTCGGAAGAAAGACCTTCATTATACTTGGAGGGACGCTATCCGTTTCTTGTATGTTCTTAGTCTCTTTTGTTGATCCGAGTGATTCACTAATCCCTTTTACTATCCTGATATTTTTCAGCCATGTCGGCATCGGCTTTATTGATGTTTCAACAGATGCATGGGCTATTGATGTTTCAACAGAAAAAGACCGGGGAAAGATCAATGGGTCGATGTTTGCAGGGCAATACGGAGCATGGGCTATTGGAGCAGCATTCTTTCCAATCATTGGCTCTCATTATGGTTATCACGCGGTCTATCTGATTAATGCTATGATGATCCTGTTTATTCTTCTTTTACCATTCATCGTCAAAGAAACATCAAAATATAAATTACAACAAAAGATTGCCTCTTTGGTTCTTACAGAATTTAAGAAAAAAACGGTTCTTTTAGTAGCAGTTTTTTCTCCATTGGTTTTTATGAATGAGGGGATTATGTCTTTCCTTATGCCGATTTATATGAGAGAGGGACTTGGCCTAAATGACGTCCAGATAGGTTTTATCGCGATGATTCTCCCTGTATTTCTTGCAGTCGGCTCCCTTTTTGGAGGGGCTGTCACAGACAAGATTGGTAGGAAATCTACGCTGTATATTTTCATAGGACTTAATATCGTGTTTACCGCATCTCTTATTTTTGCGGACACATGGTGGAAACTCTCTGTCATCTATGGAGTTATCGGGTTTTTGATGGGAGGTCATTCCACAGCATCATGCGCCTTGTTTATGGATATAACAAATCCTAGAATAGGTGCAACACAATACGGGATTTTTACCGGAATAGCAAATGTTGGTTTGAATAGCGGGGGTATGGTCACTGGTTCTTTAGTTGTTGCCCTAGGTTTTGCACGTACGTTCCTATATGCTGCTTGGGTGTTCGGACCGGCATTACTTGTACTATATTTCATTCAAATAAAAAAATTACATAACTCATAATAGTAATATGGAATTTTGCGTAGTTTGAATTGAAAAAAAAGAAGAAGATGAACCAAGACCTCATGAATTATTTCATTCTTGAGAATAGTCGAATAATCCCTAGAAATAGAAATAGATGATTTTCGGAATAATTAACCTCCAAGTAATTGACCTGAAAGACTTTTAAAAGCAGAAAGGATGTCTTTCCTACTTACCTACCGAGATAGGGCTATGGTCTTTTAAGCCAGCGGTCATATCTCAAGCCAGGGGTAATACGATACGGGCCAGTGGTCTAGTGGTTATGACGTCGCGCTTACAACGCGGAGATCGCCTGTTCAATTCCGGCCTGGCCCACTCCTCTTTTCTAATCACTTCCAGTTGAATTGAAAAAAGAAAAATAGTAGGAGTGAACCACTGCCCACTCCGTCTTATGTTGTTATTGTTATGTTTAGAGATACTGTGTGAACATTTTCTGCATATAGGGGTAATAGCTTTGTTGCTGGCTGCTAAATTCCACGTAGCTTACAACCTCGCTCATCGCTGAGTTACCTGCGTCGTCATACGCAATCGCCTGCGACGACGCCTTTGGCTTTCCCTCAAATAAGAACTCCCAAGGTGTAGCAGTCACATTACCCACTAAAGCGTCATCAACGTAGAACTCTACCAACACGACACCGCTGGTCTCATCCTCAACATCCGCGACACACAACCACTTATTCTTCAATGTGTTCTGGGCCGTGAACGTATACGAATTGAACACCGGGTCGGTCTGATCGATCTTAAAGCTGAACGGGCCATTTTCATCTTCTATGTTCCCCGCTATGTCGACCGCGTAGTACCAGAATTCATGTTCCCCGTCAGTGCAAATCTCAACTGGTTCTGTATACTCGACATAGTCCCCGTTGTCTACTTTTAAAAAGATAACATCGACGCCAGACGTATTATCAGTCGCCTCAACTGTAATGGTCACGCAGCTGACATACCAGTTGTCGTTCCCCATGGTTCCAGATAGTTCATGAGTACTGGTCGGTGGGATTGTGTCTGTTACGGTGGAAAATTCCCAGATTGGTCCTTCTGCAGAGAGACCCCCATTATCCCATGCGACGATCTTCCAATAATACTGTTCGTTGTAAGTCATACCTGCAGGAGTGTAAGAGGTTGTTGTCTGATTATTTACGATTTTTGGCGGCGGACTGATTGTGCCAAAGTACACATCATAAGCGACAATATCACCAGGATCTGGGTCACCACCAGTCCAGCTTAAAACCTTATTTAGAGGAATATTGGCTGTACCATTAGCTGGGTTAGGGTTGCTTGGAGTGTACGGGGGTTGGTTCGCACCGGTTGCAAAGAACTCAATAAATCTTCCTGAACCTGTTTTTTCTGTTTGAATAATCGTTCCTGTGCCCGGTTGTATCTCCTGAATCCCTGCACTTGAGGTCGCAAGTATGTTACCATTGCCTAGACGATACACCCCTCGTCCACTGCTATATGGCGTAGTCTGAACGATGGTGCCGTTAAGCTCAAAATCTTGTATTACGTTTGCTGAAAATGCAGCAGTCAAGAATGCGCCAGGTGAGAGACTATCAAATTGTACTTGTTCAGGAAAATTTACGGGAAAGAGTATTTGCTGCAGAGTGCCATTTGCATAGTATAAACGGATATTGTCCGTTGTTCCTGCTATATCAGCAATTAAGCATCTGCCGTCAGGCAGGAACAAAATGTCAAAAGGGTCGATACCACTGCTGCTTGGGATGAAATCAGGCAGACGAACATGAGGACCAGAAAACCTGGCGATACATTTACCACCTGTTCCTCCTGTGCCACCCTTTGAAATGAACAACTCGGATCCGCGGAAGTCAATACCACGGATATTATCAAGACCATCCGTTGCATCTGCATAGGTATACAGATAGGTTCCGTTAGTAGCATACACAAACACGGAATCAGCGACTTGATCAGAGACATAGATGTTTCCATCAGGTCCTTTCACTGCGTTAATTGGAGTCGTGAAACGCGTCGCGTCTACGATGATGTCGCCTAGGTATGTTCCATTAGAAGGATTGTACATACCGACAGATTTTGCTGTGGAATCTGGGATCATTAAAAAACCGCGGTTTGGCGAGAGCGGTTCATTTTTTGATAGTTGGGTAATGCCAAAAGAGGCGGGGATGACACTTGCTCCAAAAAATAGGATGATAAGTCCTACGACAATTCCTTTTTTGAATATATGCTTTTTCATTTTTTTTATACCCCCACAAAATTATGAATTGAATAAAATATATTACATCCCTTTATATATCTTTCTTTTTTTAACACTTTTAAAATTTAGGTAAAAGTCTTATATTTTTTTCAGGAAAAATCAAAAAATAATAAAAGTATAAAATAAAAATTTGAATTTCTCTTCCGACACTGATTTCTTTTTCTTCTGTTAAACAAACGGCATCAAGGAGTAAATAAGTTAAGATGTTTTCCTTGTCGTATTAACAAATTCATGGTTGTCAAAAACAATGCTGGATTAATTTTTTTTAATACGTGATTCACTCTGATAAATGTCGAACCAATCACGTTCCAGTGTGTAAATTCCCTTCGAATGATACGCGGATATTTTTTCAAGCGGTTCTGTGCGATGCAGCGTCCTGCGATATCACCACTTAATAAAGCTCGATAGATCCCTTGACCTGTGAGAGGGAACGCCCCTACACCAGCATCACCGACAAAAAGAATATTTCTCAATAAAAATGGTGGTTGAAGCCCAAGTGGAATCAACCCACCTACCACGTAGTTAACCGTGCCGGTTATCTGATGTTTCTCTTTAAACTTGTTCAAGATCTTCCGGAGGTCATAGTCAGCATTACCAAAGAATCCGACACCTACGTTAACCTCTTTTTTCTCAGGGTTTCGCGGGAAAATCCAGAAATATCCACCTGAAGGAACAAAGATAATCTGTATGGTATCACCCGTAAAACAGTTTGCATTTTCAAGGCTCTGTTGATAAGTCGTCCCGATAAACCCACTTCCGATGTCAAGCTCCCGTTTCACCGTGCTTGGGCATCCTGAAGCATCGACAAGCAAATCACCATCAAGATTCTCAATCGTTCGTATTTTATCGTTTGTTTGAAGTATAACCCCACGTTTTTTTGCATCCTGTGACAGTTGGCAGATGAACTCCTGTCGGTTAAGGATAAAGGCAACATTAGGAGGCCGCTGAGCAGTATATCGATGATTACCTACGGTAACATCCGCATGAAGAATTGTATTAAAAATGCACGCATTAGTTGGTTTCCATTTTATCCATTCACGTTCAACCGAGTGAGCCTCCCCGCACCGTCGCCCCTCATGGTTGTATCCGATCTCTTTGTATTTTTCGTGAACCACAACCTCGATTAATGGATTATGGTCTTTTATAGAGATTGCGGTGCTTAGACCACTGATGCCTCCACCAATAATATCAACTTTTATACGTTACACCAACCAAGCTGTAGAAAAAGGAATTTTCTAATAAGATAAATAGTTTTTTAAAAGAAAGAGAAAATTTCATAAAGAACAACAAATTCTTTCTCCTTACATACACTCCTTACGGAAAGAAAAAAACAAGTCTCATAGCCCCGTAGTGTAGTGGTCAATCATACGAGACTCTGGTTCTCGTGACATCGGTTCGAATCCGTTCGGGGCTACTCTTTTTTTTACAATGTGATATTAATCAAGGATAGTGACTTTGACTGTTTTATTTATATCAACAATAGCACCCTCGGTGCGTTTCCCAAGACTGCAATTCACCACTGTTGTATCGCCTGTTTGGGTGACCCCTGGGTCCTCATGGATATGCCCACATAAGACCAATCGAGGTTTAATGGTATCGATAAGGCTTCGTAGCTCCTTACTGCCCCCGTGGGTCCCTATGAATATTTTATCCTGGAGTTTAAACGGTGGATAATGAGTCACCAACACGCTTGTTGAATCAAGGATTTTTTTCAAAGACTTTTTCTCTGTTCCGTTAGCAATCACGGTATCTTCGAGAAATGCTGGGATTTCCCTGCCAATTCCTACAAAGGAAATTCCATGGATCACCACCCGTTTCCCATGAAGATTTATCGCCTTACTTGTGTTGATCCCCTGGTCAACATCAGACGTATCGATATTTCCTGCGAGGGCAAGTGTTTCTACTGGTATCTGATTAAGCAGGGTTGTCGCAAGCTCCCCCGGTCCGAACTGAGTGATATCCCCACAGACGACAACGAGGTCTGGGCGATAGGCAGTAACGTTTTTTAATACAAGATTCAACCGATATTGCGACCCATGGATATCAGCGATTGCAAGAACCTTCATATGACTTGAAATAAAACCGTTGATTAAAAATATTATCACTTCAAATAAGTTAAAACTAAAAAATAAGAAGAGAGGGATTATCGGCTATCCTCTTTCGTTTTGAAAAAGTCAGCCATTGTATCTTTTAAAAATATCTCTGAGAATTTTTCAGCGAATTCTCTGCTGAGATTCATGGGGTTTATCCCTTCCTCTCCTTCTCCTTCGTACTGTAAATAGATGGTTTATATAAATAATTTACTTAATTATTAGTTTCGCTCGGTTGACGAATTCACAATATGCGTGTTCAGGAAAGATATTAATAACACCTTCTTTGATAGAGGGATACGCTTCCATCGGGATTTATTGAAGGGTAACTATGACAAAAGAAGAAGAAATCAACAGGAACCTTACATTAATTGAATATTACAAACAGCAACTTGAATCCATCGACCTGCAACTTCAATACCTCCAATCAACCCTTGCAGAGTATCAACGAGCAAAAATAACGGTCGATCAACTGCATAATGTAGATGACAATTCATCGCTTCTCATGCCTATTGGTGCAGGCACTTTTATCAATGCGTCCCTTACAAATGCATCAAGCGTTCTCATCGGTGTCGGAGCGGGGGTCGTCATAGAAAAAAATGTAGATGAGGCGATCGTTAAACTAGAAGAGCGGATGAAACGGATACAAGAGAATCTCGAAAGGATGGTTTCGATGGGAAAGAAAATTCAAGTTGATGCGGAAGAACTGTCTCGTAAAACACAGCAGATGGTGGAAGAAACACAACGATAACATCGTTGACCTGAGGGTATATATGTTTGATTTTTTAAAAAAGAAACTAAAACTCTTTGAAAAAAACATAGAAGCAGAGATCGAGTCCGAGTTGAAAAAAGAAGAGAAACTAGAAAAAAGACTACAAAAGGAATCTGAAAAACAAACCAGTGAGATCAGTCCAGCACTGCAATCCGTAGAATCGAAACCCGCCGCTCCTGATATTAAAAAGGAGTCTAAACCAGTTGTGACACGAAAACGAGCGCATCGCGCCCAAAAACCAATAAGCGAAGAAAAAAAACAACGTGAGAAGCAAATCGATAAACAAATCGAGGAAAGCATCGAAAGCGAGCTAAAGCGGGCGCTACAGACCAGAAAAAGCATCGAAGAGACCATCGGGGCTGAAAAGAAACCCTCATGGACGATTGATGAGAAAAAACTTGATGACCTGCTCTGGGATTTGGAAATGGGGCTTTTAGAGGCAGATGTCGCCTATTCGGTAATCAACTCGATAAAAAAAGATGTCAAACAAGAGATACAAAATGTCCCGTTTGACAAAGGCAAAGCAGGGGATCTTGTTGAAACGGTCTTAAAGAACGCGATTGGCCATGTGCTAAAATCCAGTGACTTTGATTTCCATAAATTTATCGATGAGCGGAAAAAACCAGTGGTAGTCATGTTCGTTGGGGTGAATGGAACGGGCAAGACGCTTTCGATTGCAAAGATTGCGTTTCAACTGCAAAAACAAGGTAAGACCTGTGTGATGGCCGCTGGTGACACGTTCCGTGCCGGAGCAATTGAGCAACTATCTATTCATGCAGATAAGCTTGGCGTGAAAATCATCAAACATGGATCTGGTGCTGATCCTGCCGCGGTTGCCTATGATGCTATTGAACATGCGAAGGCAAAACATAAGGACGTCGTACTTCTTGATACCGCTGGTCGGATGCAAACAAACTCTAACCTCATGGATGAGATGGCGAAGATCAAACGGGTCGCAAAACCGGATATGATCATCTTCGTTGGTGATGCGTTATCAGGTAATGATGCGGTCGAGCAAGCGAAACGGTTCAATGAGGTCGTCGGCATCGACGGAGTGGTTCTCACAAAGGTCGATGCAGATGCAAAAGGCGGAAGTTCTCTATCCATAGCATATACAATAGGTAAGCCATTGCTTTTTATAGGGGTCGGTCAGGGGTACGATGATCAGATACCATTTAACCCTGAGTGGATGGTTCAGCATATTTTTGGGGCTTGAATGAAGTCTCCTGATTAGAATTATAGAAAAAGGGATTGGATTTTTTTTATAAATAATTTTTTTCAATTGTTTTAAGACAGTATGGATCACCGTGTGTTTTTCCTGTCATTGCTAATGAGAGCGATAGACATCCTCCTTTACAGGTTTTACCAAAGCGACAGCTTTGGCAGTCGTTTGTTAGGTCTTCTGTAGAAAACTTTCGATTATACAGGAATGCTGTTGGTTTGTTCCAAAGTTCATATAATGTATTATTTTTTATATTTCCTTCAATTAATTCGTTAGGTAAAGATAAGCATCCTTTGACTCCTCCGTCGCTCTGTATTCCTAAAAGGGTGGTTCCTGCTTGGCAGCCTCTCCAAAGGGGGAGTAAATTTATGTTTGGTAGTGCTTGTGAATTGTATCCAAAACAATGTGCACCCATAATCGGTATTTCCTTCATAGTGTATTTTTTCCTTGTCGTAGCAATGAATAGGGCAGCTGCATAGAACTCTTCAGTTGAAAGCACAAATTCTCTTGGAAATCGACCTATAGGTGCGGCTATTTGTAGTTGCCAAGCAATACCTTTATTTAGTAACAAGGTACGGAGTAATGGGAGTTCTTTAAGATTTTTTTTATTAAGTGTCGTTATGACCGTGGTGGGAATATTGACATCTGTCAATTTTAACAGTGTTTTCATGCAGATATCAAATGAACCTGGTCGTTGTCTAATTGAATCATGTGTTTCTTGTGTTCCGCCGTCGATACTAATAGCTACTGAATAGGGCTCTAGTGTTAGTAATTTTGAGATAGTTACATTATTGACACATAGTCCATTTGAGATAATAGTAACTTTTATACCATAATTTTTAATTGTTTTTGCAATTGTATACCAGTCTGGCCGGAGAAATGGTTCTCCCCCAAGTAAAGTAATTTCTTTGCAGTTCAAATCTGCAAGTTGTTTTGTAATATTCTCCCAGTCCTCTGTGGGCAGTTCTTTTCGACGTGCATCCCCTGCCGCGGATCCGCAGTGAATGCATCGCATGTTGCATTGGAGGGTTAGTTCGTATAAAGCAGCGTATGGTGTCCATTTTTTTCTAAGCATGTTGTTTTTCCTTCATATACAAAAGAGAACGATGCAACGAAAGTAGCATTGCATCGTTTCTTTTTTTTTATAAAAATCGGCCGAAAGTGCTGTAGACCAGTTGCTCAATCGTATTGAAGTCTTTGACGCTAATTCCTCCATAGTGTGCTCCCTTTGCAAGCATGGCATAAGAATATAGGATGATTGTTGTTGCAGCTAGTATTACAATGATGTTTTGGATCCATCGTTTCTTTTGTAATGTTGCAACGATATCGCTGTTGGTGATGTCAAGGATTTGGCCGATTTTAATTATTTTTTCTGTCTTTGTTGTCAATCCTTTTAGGATTTCTGCTGCCTTTGGTTCTAAGGTATTTTTCTCTAACATGTATTTTTCTCCTTAGTTTTTCCACTATTATCCTTGATGGAATCGAAAAAAAGAGGTGCTAGAAGCATTTTTTTTTCAATGATGAAGGCGATCACGAGTTATCTTTGTGATACTCACGGACTCCACAGAGTGATTTTGGAGTAATGTCTTTTTAATTTCGTTTATACCATAGGGACATTTTGTGGTATCTGCGAAAATGTTCCATCGTGCTTTGGTCCCGCGCTGGAAACTTTTTGATTCGGTCATCACAAGGTCGATGTTGATTTTTGCTAAGGTTTCGGCGAGTTTTGCTAAACTTCCTGGTTTATCATCGAAGTTGATTTCTATTTTCACTAAATTGTCTGTTTTTCCGTAAATAGGGCTGATAACAAGGGTATTTGTTTTTGTATCGAGACTCAGCAGTAATTCATCTCCTTCTTTAAGATTAAGGGTTTCTCGAAATTCGTTTGGGATGACAAGACGCCCTCGTGTATCCAACCTGATTATTGAGTTCATCATTCACCTATGTGGGAATTTAGTGGGAAATGTATAGAAATCGGACTATATATAACTTTCTCTGCTATCGGCTGAGTGTAAAAAAGTAAAATTCAATGCTACACAAGAATGGTCGTACCATCAAACGGTTGGCCACGTATTGCTTTCTCCAATTGATCAAGTCGCTTCCCATTTACAATAAAGGTTGAGATCTTTGCATTTTTAATGACATCTAAAGCAGGTTCGTCCATGAAGATATTTTTCCCTGCAGTTCCCCATGTCGTTCCGTAATGCGCAATCAACTTATCAATAGAGATTTCCTTAAGTTGCTTTGCGTCCTTGTATATATTCGGGTCTTTATCGTAGATACCATCGACGTTCGTTGCGTTTACAAAACGTATTGCATGGGTTTTTTCTGCAAGCTCCGCTCCAACCAAATCTGTACTATGTTTTGGGTCAGTTCCTCCCATGACAACAATCGGAAAATTAAGTTTCAACGCATCACTTGTTGTATGAGGAATCTCTTTATTGGAGATATCAAGTAGATTGGTGATGATACGTGCGTTCACCCGTGTCACATCGATACCTAGAAGATCTAAGGTGTCCTCGTCGAACCCAAGGTCACGTCCAAGCTGGATGTATCGTCTAGCTATGGTTCCTCCACCGACGATGACAAATAGTTTGTAATTATTGCTTATTTTTTTAAAAAGAGCAGCCAGGTTTCTTAGGAAAAGCTCGTCTGCCTCTTGAGAAAGAACCACGGATCCTCCTATCGATACGACAACGGTTTTCATCACGCAGAGTATCCCTTTGTTTTATTTAAAAGTACCATAGAAAAAAACGATTAGGCGACTTCTATCCCACTTTGACTTTGTCCCTTTTTAGGGTCAGTACCAAGTCGAACCTGCGGCAAGGGGATTGGTGGCGGCAACCCAAGGTCTTTGGCGATACCAACTGCCTCTGGCACACAGGTATGCATGATTGCGGTGTGGATGTTACTTGCGAACTGGTCAGGCATTTTCCTTGTGTTTTGCCATTCTTTGGCTAGTTGCTTTGCCTCATTTTCCTCAGAGAAGATGGTACCATCAAGTTTAATCATACCGATCGGTCCGTAGCTAGCGGTGTATTGGAACTCGATTATGAGAGTTTTTTCCGCGCTATTCATGACCTGGGAGATCTGACTATTATGATCAATACGAATCTGCCGTGGTTTATTGTCAGGTTCCACGTATCGACGTGCCTCAATCGATTTTAATTTGATTGCCTTAATTATCATAGTGCGCTCCAATAAACAACCACCCCCTTTTTACGTCTTTCGTTTATGAGAGAGCAATCTTTTGCGATGCGCTGACATCAAGTTTCAACGGAACATCCAGCCGGGCGACAATCATCCATTCAATACGGGAGGGTACTCCGCCTAATGCCTTTGGCACATTGACATCGGCTGCAACACCTCCTTCCGGTAAGACTTCTCCTTGTAGAATCGTCGTCGGTATTTTAATTTTAAAAGGAAACAAACCTGCCAGATATTCTTGTTCTACACCAAGAGGGATGCGGAAATCATAGATAGTACGATATTCTGTTGTCTTCTGATATCCACTTTTGTAAGGACTTGAAGACATTCCCACTCGAATGCCACTCTGCTGCTGAATTTTCCTACCAATGAGCCCTACCTCCAACCTACGAGCATTTATTGGTTTTTTCAACTGTAATGTCACAGTCCCTTTGATGGTATCCCCTGGTTTGTAATCGTATCTCTCTAGATTTAACACGATTTTTTGCGCTCCAAATAATCCCATAGTATCTTCATACCCAAAGAGAGATTGTAATAGATGTCTAATAATAAGCTTTGAATAAGCTTTGCTTTTCTAAAGGAAAATACGGGGTCATAAACTCTATTAAACACTTCTTTATACCGACAATTGGAAGAGTATAAAAACTATGAAAGTCGCGATGTATTATAATAATAACGATGTACGTATCGAGGAGGTGCCTATTCCTGCTATCGGAGACGATGAGCTTTTAGTTAAGGTGAAAACCAGTGGTATTTGCGGCAGCGACGTTATGGAATGGTACCGGATAAAAAAAGCCCCAAAAGTCCTTGGCCATGAGATCGCCGGTGACATCGTACAAGTCGGCAAGAACGTCAAGCGATATAAGGTAGGTGATCGTGTCTTTGTCTCTCATCATGTTCCCTGTAACACGTGTAGGTTTTGCAAAAATGGTCAGCATACCCTTTGTCACACGTTACATTCCACGAATTTCTACCCAGGTGGTTTTGCAGAGTATCTGCGTGTCCCAAAGATAAACATTGATTATGGTGTATTTATCCTACCAGGAGAAATGTCCTATGATGAGGGGGTGTTTATCGAACCGCTTGCTTGTGTTGTCCGGGGCTTTAAGACCGCTGGAATGAAGTCAGGGCAAACTGTTCTGGTGATTGGTAGTGGGATTTCGGGGTTACTCCAAATAAAATTAGCCAAGGCCTGGGGCGCTAAAAGAATCTTTGCGACTGATGTAGAGGACTATCGGTTACAAGCGGCACAACGATTTGGTGCAAACCTCGTTATCCATGCAAAGGACAATGTGCCAGAAGAAGTAAAGAAACACAATGACGGTAGACTTGCGGATCTTGTGGTTCTCTGCACCGGTGCCGTATCAGCGGTCCAGCAGGCTCTTCGGTCCGTGGAGAGTGGAGGAACTATCCTATTCTTCGCACCAACAAAACCAGGAATCAACATCCCATTCCCGTTGTTTGAGTTGTGGAACAAGCAAATAACCATGATCTCTACCTATGCAGGAAGCCCAGAAGATATCAACCGTGCAATAACTCTGATAGCATCAAAGAAAGTCACAGTAGTTGACATGATTTCACATAAGCTTCCACTTTCAGAAGCGGCGGAGGGTTTTCGGCTTGTTGCAAAAGCAAAAGAATCCATTAAGGTGATTCTTGAGCCATAACAAAACAAGCCTAGGGAGGGTCTTGCTCTCAAAAGTTTATAACTCTGCATTTTATTCTCGTCTAAGATGAAAACACTCAAAGCCATCTGGCAACTCATGCGATTGGAACATGGGATAATGCTATTTCTTGCCATACTCATCGGATCACTTATCTCCCAAAAAACTCTGCATGATAACCTGAATCTCCCACTAATCAACATCGTCCTTACCTTTTTTACCGCTCTGTTTTTAGAAGCCAGTACATTTGCGCTTAATGATTACTTTGATCTTGATATCGACCGGATTAACAGAAGAACAGACCGACCTTTGGTCCGTGGTGATATCTCCCCAAAAACCGCGTTGTACCTGTTTTACCTTCTTTTCCCACTTGGTCTTGTCTGCTCCTTTTTTGTGAACCTTACATGTTTTCTCATCGCGCTTATCACTGCAGTAATCTCAGTCTTATATGATATGAAAATAAAGAAAATCAAACTCGTCGGGAACTTTTACATCGCCTATATCATGGCCATCCCATTTATCTTCGGGGGAGCAACAGTTCTTGGGAACGACGCTTTTTCACTTGGGACAATTAACCCTGTTCTCTACATCATCGCGCTGATCGCATTTCTTGCGGGGGCAGGGAGGGAGATCATGAAAGATGTCATGGATTTCGAAGGAGACCAAATAAAAGGTGTTAAATCATTCCCCCGGTATATCGGGAAACGCGCCTCGAACGGCATGGCTGCACTTTTATATCTTTGTGCTATTGCACTAAGTTTCCTACCCTTCTTTCTACAGGATTTCGGAGTGTATTATAAAAACATAACCTATTTTATCCTAGTGCTTATCACAGATTCGATGTTGCTTGCTACCTCCCTTCAACTGGTGTTAAAGGAAACCCCAAGTCTGAAGTTTCATCGGAAATATACTCTTATCGCGATTTTTATCGGGCTTCTTGCGTTTCTTGCTGGAGCATTTGCAGGTGGATAAAAAACCATGTTTCAAAGTGATATCGTCGGGGTCGCTGCAGTATATATTTATGTAGGCTTGTTAATCATTTTTACCGAAAAAGTATTTTCAAAAAAATATCCGGTTCAAAGCAGAAAATTTTTGCATATCATGACTGGGAATATCGCGTTTATCCTTCCTTTATTTGAAACAAGAGAGATTATGGCGTTTCTTGCAGCCGGGCCATTCATTTTGTTTACATTTTTTATGAGCCCATATACACCGATCAAATCGATTCGAGGAAAAACCTCTGAGGCAGGTCATGGGCTTGGTTTGGTCTACTATGCAATTACCTGGACAGTGCTTGCGTACGTGTTTTTTGATCAACGAGTGATTATCGCGATGGGGATCCTTGCGATGTCTTACGGTGATGGTCTTGCATCACTTATTGGCATTAAATACGGGAAACGGACATATACGGTTTTCAAAGACACGAAAAGCTTTGTAGGTTCCCTTGCGATGCTCGTCTGTACATTTCTATTTTTATTCATCACCCTCGTATTTTACGCAGAACCGCTAACGATTCGTGCTGTAGTTTATTTGCTCTGTATGGCTGGGGTCGCGACCATGGTTGAAGGCATCACTCCATTAGGTCTTGATAATCTCTCAGTGCCGTTTGTCGCTGCGGTGATGTATTGGTACTTTTTGGTGGGATGAGATGCGACTAATCATTGTAGATGGTCTTGATGGTGTAGGTAAGGATACACACGCCCAGTTAATCAAACAGCATTATGAGAAAAAAGGCGAAAAGGTGATTGTTCGGTCCCATCCAGAATCAGATAACTTCTATGGTCGAACAGCGAAGAAGGCCTTGCTTGGCAAAGGGAAAATCAATCAGCTGAAAGCATCGGTTTTTTATGCGATCGACGTCATGTATAGCCTACGACGGTACTACCGAAAACCAACGTGTGATACTCTTGTCATGGTACGCTACCTTATGGGGACTGCATATCTGCCAAGACCGTTGACGAAAACCGGGTATCGTTTTTTTGAAAAACTGGTTCCGATATCACAGTATATGTTTTTCTTAGATGCCACACCAGAGGAACTCGTCGAACGAATCAAACAACGCAGTGAAACTGAGATGTTTGAGACTCAGGAAGAGTTTCTAAAGATACGGACAAAGGCATTGGAGTTAGCCAAAGGCTGGCATATTATCAACACCGGTCAGTCTATAGAAGAGACTTATTCCGCGATTGAAAAAATATTAAACGAACTTGATAACGTTACTGGCTCGTAGTCTTGTTCTTTATCTAACATTATCGGTTCTTCCAAGAAGCTGTTTAACGACAGCATCCAGACCAGGGACTGTATCAAAGGTTTTTACTTCTGATGGAAAAACCCATCGGTATTCCTCATGTTCCCAGTCGATACGAACCAGTGTTTTGTCCTTGATATGAAATAAGAATGGATGCACGACCCAGTCATACGATCTTCCATCAGATGTATCAGAAATATTAATGGGGTCACCTTTTTTCACTAATGTGAGGGCGTCAGGCTGGATGCCTACCTCCTCTGAAATCTCTTTAATAGCGGTGTCAATAGGTTTTTCTTGTTCTTCGATATAACCCGCCACACCACCCCAACGTCCTCGGTATGTACTTACTAGTGTACTGCGTTTCAAGACCAGAATCTTCCCATCGTTCTCTAAAATACAGGTTACTACCTGCGGCATTTTGACACAACTCCTGATTTATCCCCATTTGTAGTCGAAGAGTACTTCATCAAACACAGAAGAGAGATGTAGTAAATTTTCTACGGGTTCACCTTTTAGGTACACCTGAAAGAACACGGTTATGTATGTTCTTGTGATGTTTACCATGCGTTTAGGTATTATGGAACCAAACAAAAGAAGCCGAGGAGGGATCAAGGGGACCAGATGGGAAAGCAGAACACCAACATCTGTGAATGCGTAGTGTGTTGAACCTAAAATACTCATCTTAAAGGTATCGTCGCTTGTGTGATTCCATAGATAGGCAATGGTTGAATCATCGGTGTAACGTGATTCTGCAAACATGAAAAGGAACGGTACGGTAATGTTTCCTGGGATGAAATGCTGGTAAAAGACGCCATCAAGGGTTAGTCCCACGCGGAATCGAGGATCTTCGTAGCAGCATACAACGGTGTTGGCACCTCCAAAGGAATGACCGTACATCCCGACTTTTAAGAGGTCGAAATGGCCGAAGAACTCTGGGTCAGTTGTATTTAGCTCAGTTATGGTATCCACCACGAATTTCGTATCTTGTATAATAGTACGTAGTGACATGTTAAAAAAAATTGACCGTTCAACTGGATCTGTTGGTACATCTGCAAGCCCGATCGTACGACCATCAGGGAATACGGTGATGCCGGAGATGTATGGATGATTGATTGAGACGACTACAAACCCATGGCTCACTAAATCTTCGATAAAGGAGGTGTAGATCTGGTACACCCCATCATACCCTGGTGAGAAAACAACTACAGGGAACATCCCAGCAGCAATGGTCGTGTGATTGCGACCATGTGGACGTACAAAGAGATACGCGTTATTTCGGATGGTGATCAGTGGGATTGGGGATCGCCCCTTTAACCACTGAAATGTGAGGTAATCCATATATTTGACTCGCGTCCCATCATTTCCTGTTTTGATTGGGAACCAAAGCTGGATCATCATCTCCCGAAGGTCGGTTGCGTTCGTTGTAAAATTCTCCGCTCGACTCGTATCGATTAAATGCATAGTTCTGACACCAACTCCATAGATGCCTGTGAGGGCGGGCAGAAACGAGGCATCATGAAGACCAGAGATATCAAACACACCTGCTCTAGGGCTGAACAATCGAGCAGAAAAATGTGTCTCATTTAGGTTAAGGATACCGCTAATATGGATGGTTTTTCCTATGCCTGTCTCCTCCCACTGCCCAATCAGAAGCAAGCCATAGAAAACACCATGAAACGTACCGTTTTCTGTCCCATCAGAGGTGTTCCATCCACCAGTAAAACTACCACTGGTAGTTCGGCGTCCCTGGTTCAAAACACCCCAAAGATAACCAGATGCATTGTCCTTTCGCTTGTTCCATGTTCCTTGGAACGTCCCATCAGGCCAATCCGCAGGGCTGCTGGCAGAAACCGGCGGCAATGAAGTACACAGGCTATAAAATAGCAAAAGGATACAAAGAAGTAAAGAGACATAAACTTTTTTTTCCATGTTATGAATCCCCCTATCAGTTGTCTATGGTTTAGAGAAGGACTCTTTCTCTATAAAAGCGTTTCTAACACCTTGGTTTAGAACTTTTTTGAGAGATACGCTAGTACTGACTCAAAAATCGCCCGGCCATCACCGATGTTCTGCCCAAGCTGAGTTCCAGTCCAGTCCGAATGCTGATGCCGATAATACGTTCGTTCGGGATGTGGCATCATCCCAAACACTGTCCCCTGCGGGTTACAGATCCCTGCGACGTTCATCGGTGACCCGTTTGGGTTCCATGGATACCCTGCATAATTGCCCTCAGGGTCGACATAGCGGAACACGATCTGATCGTGTTTCTCCAATTTGTTTAGATACTGCTCTTGTTTTTCTAGGGGAAATAGTAGTTTTCCTTCCGCATGGGCACTGGGAATCAAGCGAATCTCGTTTTTCTGGATTTTTGCTGTAAACACACAGGTGCCTCGGTTCTCATGTTTTAGCAACGTGGGTCGACATTCAAAACGATTAGAATCATTGAGATACAGACAGGCGTCAGGGATCGGGTGGATGATTTCATCAAAACCAGGCAGTAATCCTAGTTCAATCAGCACCTGAAAACCGTTACAGACACCAAGGATCGGGCGGTCCTGTTTCACAAACTCTACAAGTTGTCTCTGCAGCTGACTTTTAATCCGTGCTGCAAAAATCGCTCCAGCTCTAATATAGTCTCCTGCAGAGAATCCACCAGGAATCATCAGACAATGATAATCGAGGATTTCACGTGTTTCATCAGCGATACAATCGATGTGTAGCAATTGTTTGAGATGAACAAATTCAGGGTTTGCACCTAAGCGTTTGAACGCGTCATATGACTCTTGTTCACAGTTTGTGCCCTCGATGCGTATGATTGCGATGTTGATATCCTTAAGTTTCATGGTTTCCGCCTTAGGTCGGATGATAAATGCATCTCCCGTATATCTAGTTTTTTTGAAGGTAACATTAATGATGTAGGATGCTATCATGAATAATACGGGTGAACAGTATGAAGCATATCCATTATTCAGAGGTGGATTTAGACCATCCACATGAACAAGGAGTGAAGAACACAAGGGTACGATGGTTGATTTCAAAGAAAGATGGTGCGCAGAACTTCGCAATGCGCTTATTCGAAATCAAACCAGGGGGAAATTCCCCCCTGCATCAGCATGAATGGGAACATGAGGTCTTTATTTTAGAAGGAGGCGGGTTTGTAAAAGACCAAAATTCAGAACAATCGTTGCAGTCAGGTGATGTATTGTTTATTAAACCGATGGAATGGCATCAGATCATCAACCGTGGGAGTACGACGTTAAAATTTCTATGTTTGATACCGTATCAGAAATAAAATAAGTAGGTAAAGAAATCATGGTGAATTATGTGTTTGCGGCAATGTATATTTTTTTGGCAGCCTTCATCGTTTTGTTTTTTTCGTTTGGTTGTACATTTTCATATGAAAAATTCTTTTATTATGTGATTTATCAAATTAATACTTCGTGAATAATTAAGAACTGAGGAAAAGAGGTTAGAACGTGTGCTTAGCAATTCCTGGTAAAATCATTGAAATTGATAAGAACAATAAAAGTGCAACTGTTGATTATGGGAGTGGGACGAAACGAAAAGTGAATGTGTCTCTTGTCGAAGTAAAACGAGGAGAGTATGTACTGGTTCATGCGGGCTTTGCCATCCAAGTTCTGGATGAAAAAGAAGCGCTAGAGACGCTGGCATTGTTCAAAGAAATGTTGTCAACGGAGGGTGGATAATGTTTTCCTTGCGTGATAAAAAACTTGCTGATGACATTATCTCTCAGATTGCCAATACAAAGGTGCATCTGAGGTTTATGCATGTGTGCGGGACGCATCAGGATACGCTGGTCAGACATGGGTTGGATTTCTTGTTGCAACGATGTGGTGTTGAGATAGGACAGGGCCCGGGCTGTCCTGTCTGTGTCACTACACCTAAGGAAATAGAGGAAATATTACTGCTTGCAAAAAAAGGCAAGACGATTGCGACATTTGGGGATATGACCCGTGTACCTGGTGTAACATCTTCTCTTCAGCAGATGAAAACAGAGGGTTGTGATGTACGGACTGTATACAGCATCGAAGATGCGTTGATGCTTGCTGAAAAACAAAAGGATCGAGAAGTCGTCTTTATGGCAGTTGGTTTTGAGACGACTGCCCCGACTACCGCTTCGGTTCTCGTACGAAAGCCTCCTTTGAATTTTTCTGTTCTCTGTTGTCATCGATTGATTCCTCCAGCGTTGCTGGCGATTCTTCAGATGGGTGAAATAAAAATTGATGGGTTTATCGAACCAGGACATGTTTCAACTATCATTGGTTCAAAACCCTATGAGTTCATTTCACAGGAGTATCATGTTCCTCAGGTGATTGCTGGTTTTGAGCCGCTTGATCTTCTCATGGCTACTTGGATGCTGGTGCGTCAGATAAAACAAGGAAACGCCGTGGTTGAAAATGAGTATGTTCGTGCAGTGAAAACACAGGGAAATATCAAGGCACAACAGCTATTACAACAAGTTTTTGAAACGGTGGATGTCACGTGGAGAGGATTTCCAACAATCTCCAAGTCTGGTCTGAGACTTCGGAGGAAGTATGAAATCTATGATGCGCGGATGAAATACGAGGACGAACTTCGGAAGCTTGCGGATGAAGAGTTTACTGAACCGGCGGGGTGTCTCTGCGGTGAGGTTCTTCGGGGGTTGATTTCATCGAAGCAATGCCCATTGTTTGGTGGACAGTGTACTCCTGAGAATCCTATTGGTCCGTGTATGGTCAGCAGTGAAGGCAGCTGTCAAATTGAATATCGGTATTCGAAGAAATAAAAATACCATGGATGGTTATCGTATGTTTTTACGAAGCCTATAAAGAATCAGCGTTATCACAAGGGCGATGAGGAAAGATCCAATCGTCCCAAACCCGATACCTGCGAGAGGATACAGGAAGTAGATTCCGACGGCGTAACTGACGACACTAGAGCTGCCGTAGACCATGCCTTTTGCCATCGCACAGGTGAATTGTGTACCGTGTTCTCTCATGGAGATAAGCATGGTGGATAAGAATATCGCGGGAAACACGGAGAATATTCCGCTAAGGATGGTTCCGATGTTGGAAAGGGTTACTGCTATAGCAATCACTGTTCCTGCGATGATGCTTCTGCCCAACAGTTTGAGTGGCGTATAATGTACTTTGATGCTATTTTGTGATGTAATTTTTTTCTTTTTGTCAAGGATGATAAATGTGAGTAGAAGACAGGAGAGGAATAAGGCAAGAGACATGTAGATGGATGGTATGGGTGCGTAATAGAGTAATACTGTTAGAATTGTCCATCCAAGGAGTGATCCTGTGAGGGCGATTGGTATGTTTCTTGGTGAAAGCAGTGCGAAGAGGAGGAGGAAGACGAGGTTTATTCCCATTTCTGCTGGGACGATGACGACTGATTCTGTGGCGAATTGTACTCCTTTATCTAAGGCAATGAGAAGGAATGCGATGATGATGGTTGAGGGGAGCGTCCCTATAACTCCCCCTGTTTTTGTGCCGTATTTTTCCGCAGTGATGGTAATAAGGATGACGATGAGCGCAGATAATGTAAAAGGGAGGATGATATGGTAGAGGAGGGAGTATTCCATGGAACAAAGGGATGTGTTCTTCCTCTTAAACGTTCCTTTTTCGAAAATTTCGAAAAGTATTTATACCGATTTTGTAATACAAACTAAATTGTAATAATTACAAAATAGTATAAATTACAGCTCTGATTGTCATGTATGAAAAATACGTAAAACTCCTTAAGGATCACAACCTTAAGATTACCTCGCCACGACTGGAGATCCTCAAATATCTCGATGAACATCACACTCATCCGAATGTAGAAGCCATCTATTCATCACTCAAAAAGAAACACCCCTCATTATCACGAACCACCGTCTATAATTCCCTAGAGACCATGGAAAAAAACAGGATTGTTCAATCCCTCACTATCTCCGGCTCAGAACACCGATACGATCTAAACAAAAGCCTTCATCATCACTTCCTTTGCACACGATGCGGCATCATCCTTGATATCGACATAGCCTGCCCAAACATGGACAAAACCCTCCAAGGAGGCCATCATGTAGAAGAAGTCCATGGGTATTTCAAAGGTATCTGCAAGAACTGTCAAAAGAAAGAAAAAGGATGGCGAACCAATGGATAAAAAAACATTTCATAAAATCTCCTACGGCCTCTACGTCGTATGCTCAAAGAAAGGTGAAAAAACAAACGGTCAAATTGCAAATGCGTTATTTCAAGTCACCTCCGAACCGCCGACCATCGCAGTCAGCATCAACAAACAAAATCTTACCTATGATTACATCAATGAAAGCAAGGTGTTTACCGTCTCTATCCTTGATAAAAAAACTCCGCTTACTCTTATTGGGACCTTCGGGTTCAAATCAGGCAGAGACATCGACAAATTCAAAAATGTACAATTTAAAATTAGTAAAACCCAAGTTCCAATCATATTGGACAACACGCTTGGATATCTTGAGGCAGAGGTGATCGATAAGATTAATATCGGAACCCATACAATTTTCATCGGCAAGATAACCGACGCAGCCATACTGTCGCAAGAATCGAGCATGACGTATGAGTATTACCATGAAGTAAAAGGCGGATATTCACCAAAAACCGCACCAACATACTTCAGTGATATTGATAAAAAAACAGAGAAAAAAAAGGAGGAAGTAAAAATGGACAAATATGTATGCACCGTCTGTGGATATGTCTACGACCCGACAAAAGGAGACCCAGAAAACGGGATTGCCGCAGGGACTTCATTTAATGATCTCCCTGATGATTGGGTCTGTCCCATCTGCGGAGCAGGAAAAGACGCTTTTGAGAAACAATGAAAAAAAGAACACGGGAAACTATATAAAGAACTGAAAATTGTAACATGATATGGAGGAAGTAAGCAATGTGTAAAAGCTGTGGTTGTGAGGAATCCGGAATGAAGATTCAATACACATGCGATTGTAAGGAAAAAGACTGCACCTGTGACTCTATTATTGAGTTTGAAAAAGAACCTAAAGCAGTGCCGTATTGTTGCGGCTCACCAATGAAACGTATCAAATAAAATTATTATATATAAGTAAAAGGAGGTAAAAAAAATGATGTTAAGTAAGAAATTAGGAAGCGCGATAAATAAGCAAATAAATGCAGAACTCTGGTCAGCGTACCTGTATCTTTCCATGTCCGCCTATTTCGAATCCATTAACTTTGGTGGATTTGCGAACTGGATGAAGGCCCAGGCACAAGAGGAAGTCGACCATGCTATGAAGTTCTACAACCATATCATCGAACGTAGAGGTCGGGTAGTTCTCACTGCAATCGCTGCGATACCAACAAGTTGGAAATCACCACTACACGCATTTGAGGAAGCATTCAAACACGAGCAAAAAGTTACTGCGATGATTGAGAATATCGCTGCCATCGCAGCAGCAGATAAGGACTATGCTGCAACAAGTATGTTACAATGGTTCCATGACGAACAAGTAGAAGAAGAACTCCAAACTGATACAATTGTTCAAAAACTCAAAATGATTGAAAAAAGCACTGGCGGTCTCTTCATGTTGGACCGAGAGCTTGGAAAGAGAAAGAAGGAATAATCATTTTTGAGAGGAAAACAGAGGACAGAGTAGAGATGGGAACATGGATTTAAGAAAATATACACTTGAGGATCTTTTACTAGCCGCGATAAAAAGTGAAATCGAAAGCAATGAAATCTATACAAAGATTGCTGCAAAAGTAAAAAACGGTTTACTCAAAGACAAACTAACATTCCTTGCAAAAGAAGAGCAGAAACACAAGGAGTTTATCCAAAAGGTGTACAAAAAAAAGTTCCCCAAGAAAAAACCACTCATTCCAAAAACAACCCCTGTCCCACTCCCTCCGCTTGTCATCCCCGATGAAGATGCTTCATTAGGTAATCTTTTAAAAAATGCAATGCAGGCAGAACAATCGGCCTACGATTTCTACAAATCACTAGCAAAACAGTTCACAAAGGATGACAAGATACGTCATACGCTTTCCTACTTCGCAGACATGGAGCTGCAGCACTACAAAATCCTTGAGATTGAAAAAGAAAGCATGGATCGATTCGAGGAGGCTGATGTGTACTGGCCAATGGTCCATGCAGGACCCTAGAATTGAATTAAATGGAGATGAGAAACATGAAAAGTCTAAAAGGAACACAAACTGAGAAAAATCTCCTAGCAGCGTTTGCAGGAGAATCTCAGGCAAGAAACCGATACAGCTATTTCGCGTCACAGGCAAAAAAAGAAGGCTATGAACAAATCGCAGCGATTTTTCTTGAGACAGCTGAGAATGAAAAAGAACATGCGAAAGTCTTTTTAAAGCATCTGCAGGGTGGTATGGTTGAAATCACTGCGATGTATCCCGCAGGCGTCATTGGAGCAACAGCGGAAAACCTCAAAGAGGCCGCGGAAGGGGAAAAGGCAGAATGGGGAACGATCTACCCAGATTTTGCTTCAATCGCTGAAAAAGAAGGTTTCCCTGAGGTTGCCAGTAGCTTTAAATACATCGCCCAGGTGGAGGCATACCACGAGAAACGATACCGAGCACTTTGTGCAAACCTTGAGAAAAAAGAGGTGTTTAAGAAAGAGAACGTCATTAGATGGAAATGCAGAAACTGTGGGTATGTACATGAAGGTATAGAAGCGCCAAACAAATGCCCAGCATGTCAGCATCCACAAAGCTATTATGAAATCTACACAGAAAATTATTAAAAAATCGCAAAACCCGTAGGTGACCACATACCATGAAATTATTTAATATGAAAGACGCAATCAAAATAGCGATTCAGATGGAAAAAGATGGACATGCATTTTATACAAAAGCAGCAGCACAAACCACTAGTGAAATGGGCAGAGCTGTTTTTGAAAGCCTTGCCGCTGATGAATTTGTTCATCTCGATACATTTCAGAAGATATTCCAAGGGAGAATCAGCTCTGTTGCATGGGAAAAGTTAGTTCAATCAAATGACAAGTACGTCAATCTCGCTGTCTTTCCTAAAGATTTAAAAACCATTGAAAACGCGACTCCAAATAGCGATGAACTCGATGCACTTCGTATAGGGATGGACAGTGAAAAAGAGGCAATTGACTACTACACATTAATAATGAACGATGCATCAGACAAAGAAGTAAAAGAAATCCTTGGCGAAATCATCAACCAAGAGAAAAATCATTATCGAATCCTTCAACAGGAATTTTCTCATCTGAGTTCAACCGGGCTATGGTATGATCCAGACCCGAGAGGTGCTTAAGGAGGTTAGAGGGAAACGATTGCAGATAATCAACAAACCGTTGCTGATGCTGAGATTGATTGTGTCGGGCTGTACTGTCCGATGCCCATTGCAATGACCAAAGAAGAAATCGAAAAAATCGACGTCGGTCAGATACTCAAAGTAGAGGCTGATGATCCTGCCGC
>SMTZ1_10000975_pt1 | contig 44875 bp, 25 predicted proteins | sample DeeMarSWOR136_30_FD_25667 | JGI IMG/M metagenome (IMG submission 25667) | reverse complement strand
GGCCGGAAATCTGGCCTGATGCCGGTGCTGTTACCAACATTATTATTAAGATGTGTATTACTGTTCGCAGTGCCATAAGCCACCTCCATTGGTTGATAGAAAATGCCGGGATTTCTCAAATGGGATTTCCAAATCGTGCCCGGCTAAACACAAACAAATTCTATTTATTTATCGTGGCTGTGTCAACATCTAAACTAACTGTGCAGCTTGGGTGATAAATTACAACTCGTGCCCGCCATACCGTCCCAATCCATAGTTTTGTCAATAGGTAGTTTTACCCTTTCTGCGGTAATTTAGCGTAAATTGTAGTTTTCCCCCTCAATAGTTTTTTAATTATATCTAATCCTGGACAATTCTGAGGCAGGTATTGTCCTTGCTCTGAATAATAAATATTGCTATATTATTCCCCAGTTGAGATAGTATTATTATAGCATCAGGAAGGCAGCCGGATGAAGACGCGTCATAAGATTGGGTTATGTGCAAAGATAAGATGACAATTTTAACTGCAATGCTGTTTTTTGCAGCTTTTGTGCCCTTCTGCTCAGCCGGAAATCTCACCAAACAGACTAAAACTCGTGTTATTCATTTTCCAAAGGACAGATCAATGGGTTTGGTTCAGGTTGGTGAACTACGAACGTTAGATCCGTTGTGGTGGCAGGGATGGGAAGCTGTTGGACAGGCAAGGGGCAATGTTAGGGTTGCCCTTGATAAAGCGGTAAGATTGGATATAAGCACGGAGGCATCAGAAGATATTTCGCCTTTAGCTACTCTTGGTCCTGACGATATACAGGCAATTACTTTTAACTGGAACCGTTGTAACATTGATGATAAAGATTTGCAACATATATCAGGCTTAACCGGATTGAGACACCTTGGGCTCAGTTCGACTCAGATCAAAGGACCCGGGCTCCTGCATTTGTCCGGATTAAAATCGTTGGAAGCTTTGCTTCTTGGCCGTACTGAAATCTCCGATGATGGTCTCAAACATCTTGCAGGGCTTAACTCTCTTAAAAGGCTTGACCTCAGTAGCACTAAGGTGACGGATGCCGGTTTGGTTCATTTAAGAAACTTAAGCTCACTTGAGCGTCTTTCGCTGGGAAGTTCGGGTATTTCCGGTAAAGGATTTTCTTCTATTGCTGATACAACCTCAATAAACACACTTTGGTTAAATCACAGTGATATCACAGATGAAGGGCTTAAACATATTGCAAAATTGAAGTCGCTGGAGAGATTGTTTTTGATAAACACAGCTATTAGTGACACAGGCATTGAGCATATTAGCAGGTTAAAAGCATTGAAGGAACTGAATCTTGGTACCTCCGGCGTAAGCAAGATGAAATTAAGCGGTGCTGTCCTAAGTCACATCGCGAAGCTGACTTCTCTGGAGAGTCTTAAACTGCCTGGCGGAATTACAGATGCGGACCTGGTGAAACTTGTAGGTTTGACAGGACTGAAACGGCTTGATATCGGCAGTATGCAATTGACCGGGGCTGGTATTCAAACTTTGAAGGAATTTAAGTCGCTTGAATATCTCCAGCTTCCACATGGCATTAACGACGAAGACCTTATCGTAATTAAAGACCTCAATTCGCTTGAAGAGCTGTGGATTCAGAATTCTCCAATTACAAATAAAGGTCTGAGATGTTTGTCTGACCTTAAGTCCCTCAGGAAGCTGCTGCTGCACAATGGTAGAAATGACAGTAATATGAAAGTTACCAGTTCAGGCCTGGCATACCTTAAGGAACTGCCTTTAACTTACTTATGGTTATACCAACTAAAGTTAGATGAATCCCGATTAACCCACCTCGCAGGTTTGAAACAGCTTGAAGGGCTGGATGTTGAACGAATGCAGTTGCGTGATGAGGATTTGGCCGTTATAGGCAAGCTCACAAAGCTAAAACAATTGAAATTTGACTCTGAGACGGTTAGCGATGGCGGCATGGCATATCTGGCGGGCTTAACTGCCCTTGAAGATTTTACTCCCTGGATTTCGATGACTGATGTTGGACTATCATACCTGGCCAACATGAATAAATTGGAGCAATTGCAGGTTAAGGGTGATTTCACAGACCAGGGACTCAGTCACCTTGAAAGATTGAAGGCATTGAGGTTTCTAAGAATAACATCCGGAAACGACTTTAGTCCTGCGAAACTCGAACAGTTACAGAAAGAATTACCTGTACTTCAAAGACTTTATGTTAATAAGAGCAGAGTCACTAAGAGTCGCCCTAATATAGGAGAGGTTGCTCCAAAGTTCAGCCTTAAAACACTTGATGGAAAAGAAATCAAACTTGAAGACTATCGCGGCAGGGTGGTGCTGCTGTATTTCTGGGGTGCATGGTGCAGCCCATGCGTTGCTTCGACACCGGGGCTTAAGAAGCTCTACGAACAGCTATGTCAATACGACGGCTTTGCAATGATCGCCCTCGCTATTGATAACGATGAATTCAGACTTCGCAGGCACATTGAGCAATATGGACTAACCTGGCCCCAGGTGCGTTTAGGATTAAATTCTCAGGTTGCAGCAGATTATGGCGTTAGTGGTGTTCCTGCATATATTCTGGTTGGCCCCGATGGCAGGGTTTTACTCAGTCAGGAACGAGATTGGGATAAGCTCAAAGCAGCAGTAGCTAAAGCTTTGCGGAAGTAAGATTAAACCGCATTTCACAGGTAAATCTGTGCCAATCCTTAATAATCTGCGTTCTCCGCGGTTAACAAAAGCACTTTTAATATACTTGTATGTTTGCCGGCAGGAAAACATAAACCGCTGAAAGGCTCTAAGCACAACCAAATTCTATTTACGAACCGTGGCCCTTTAAATATCTAAACTAACTTCGCAGCATGGATACGAAATCACATCACTGAGTTCGCGATAGTCCTTGTACCCGCAGCGAGACTCGGTTATATTGGTTCATTATGGATTTCTCGACGTCGTATGGTGGATAAAGGTGATATTTTAAAAAATTTTCCGATGAAGAAATCGAATCGTAGCAAGTATTTTATGCTGCTCTGCCTGTATCTTACCTTTGTTGTTGCGGGATGTCATACTTTCAGGGTGGCAGGAGACGTGTTGCCGGGTTCGTTTGCAGAACTGCTGGATTTTCGTTCCATTCCAAACCTTAAAACGTGGAGGACTTTGCAGGCCTCAGGTTATGACCGCGGCGGGGGTTTTTATGATTCCGGTAACTTTCTCCGTATCGAAGGTAATCGACACTACGTACTGATGGAAGCCGAAGGCCCCGGCTGTATCGACCGTATGTGGTTTACCTATAAAAGTGAGGTTGGAAAAGAACCATACGAGTTGCTGATATTTCTCGATGACCTTGATAAGCCTGTTATACAAGTCGATTTTGATGCTTTGTTTTCGGGAAAACATTTTCCTTTTATTGCGCCACTGGCCGGGTTATGTGGCAATAAAAAGCATCCAGCTCGATATTCTTATGTGCCGATTGGATTCCAGCGCTCATGCAAAGTCATTCTTGTTCCAAGAGCACCGGAGGAGCAGTACCAGTATCGTACCAATAGCTATGGCAGGAAAATCCCGCATATTTACTACCAGATTACGTACCGAAAGTTCCAGCCTGATACTCAGGTAAAGCAATTTCGATGGAATCTGGAAAAGGAAGAATCTGATGCTTTGACCAAAGCTCAATCAATTTGGAAAAATGCCGGCCTGTCACCCTGGGCCGCTTTTGAAGACATGAAAGAAAACGAAATACAAGTGGATGTCGAGCCGAATAGCAATATATCCCTATTCGAAATCGCCGGGTCAGGAGTAATATATGGACTGGAATTATTGACGGAAGAGCTGGAAGGTCTTTGGCTTGAGATTTACTGGAATGGAGCGGCGAATCCTGATGTGAACGTCCCCCTCGGGCCGTTTTTTGCCTGCAGCAGTTCAGAAAGACCTGAGCAAGACGTTCGGGGATTGTGGGCCGGCTTTACTAAAGATTTATATTACTGTTATCTGCCTATGCCATTCCACAAGGCAGCCAGGATTCAAATTAGCTCTCATGCTAAGAAGGAAGTTTCTATGGCAGCTCGACTTCAATACAGAACAGAGATTCCTTGCAGCACGGATGGCCTCTTCTGTGCCCATAGATATGACTACCTGTCACCTACGGCTGGTAAAAACTATACAGTTCTTGATATTAAGGGCGGAGGTCATTTTGCAGGTCTTGTCATGGATAGGCCGGGCCATATGGAGGGCGATGATTTCTTTTTTGTTGACGGCGAAAAACAACCTTCGATCCACGGGACAGGAACCGAGGATTTCTTCAACTTTGCCTGGGGCTTGGGGCACACCGCTTCACTTGCACTTCATGGGATTACAATTCAATCCGGCTCGCCGATTTGCTATCGTTTCCATCTGCCGGCGGCTGTTCCTTTTAGCGATTCACTGCTTGTTAACTGGGAGCACGGCCACGACACAAAAAGTGGTGCAAATCTTCACAAGGGTCGTTATAGCGGTGTTGTTTATTATTATCGCGATTGCTCGCAATAAACCGCCCTTTTTGGAATTCTATATAGTTGGTCTCAAAATAACTGAATAGCAAAAACGATCAAGACAACCAGATTATCATATTTCACTCAACTTGCCGTCATTGTGATATGGGCTGCTGTCCTTTACAGTGCTCCCTTCGTCTGCGTCAAAGCTCCAGTATCCCACAAGTCCCGGCTCGTTGCCTCTTAATCTGCCGCCATTTTGATAAACCTGCTTGATTTCATAATCAGGCAAGGCCCTGTTGAAAATTGCAACTTCGTCGATTATGCCCTTAAAACCTGCAGCCTGTGTACCTGAATCCGTTCCAATCAATATTGCGCCAGGTTTGTTGGTAGCGGAAAAACCGGATGCCGAACTATCCAACGCGCCGTTTATGTAAATATTTATATCGCCGGAAGTGTTACTGACAACCGCAATATGGCACCAGTATCCCTGTACTATCTGACCTTCACTGTCGAAGAAATTATCGTCGTCAAAGCCAGCCCTGACCTCCGGGATACCATTGCCGTCTGAATCAATTAATTCAATCCAGTTATTGTTGCCGCCTTCATCAATCAGGTACACATCATGTGTCAGTGGGGAGGCCTCCATGTTTATCCATAGCATTTTAGTCTGTTCTGCTCCCAAACCCGATATGCTACCAAAATCAATATAATCTGCGCCTCCATTGAAATAATAGCCGCTACCTGATACGCCTTCGGTTAAAGTCGGGCCGGTTGGGAGCATTTCACCGGTAGAAAGAAAAAGCTGGGCGACCTCTTCTTCGCTCAAAGCGCGGTTAAAAAGCGCCACCTCGTCAATTATCCCTCGCCAGAAGCCACCGTTATGTTTATCAATACCACCGATGTATGCCGTTCCCGTAAAGCCTTCAGCGGGTATATGTCCCTCTTCTCTTAGTCTGCCGTTGCGATAAATCCTGCCTGTAACGCCGTCATACGTAACGGTTATGTGTGTCCACGTGTTGGATTTAAGCCGCCAGTCGTAGTCGCTGAACTGAGCACCTTCGGCCCAGTTTGATTTCGACCATTCTGATTCTGATGATATTCCCTCGCTGTTTTTAGCGTCTTCTGTAAATACTGTGTCATTAATTTCCGGCAGCAGTGTATCGTATTCTTCCCGTGTCGATGTCGTTTCATCCGTCTGCTTTTTCTCTGCGCCTACGGATATTCCGCCTCTTGTATTACCCTCAACTGCATAGCAGTGCCCTTCGTCATATAGTGTAAATATGCGCCGATTATTCATTGAACCGGCTTCAGGTGTTTTTACCCATGCTGTAATAGTAAATCCATCAAGATAAATTTCCGGTATACTTACGTAATCAACCTGGCCTTCAAAGGCCATCGTTCCACCGAGCACCTCATCTTGCGCGTATTTGGCCCCATGCACCTGCCCGTGTAAGTTGTTTCCTGAAACGTCGAAAGCGGTATTTGGGTCTTCACCGTTGTGAAATGAATAATAGCAGACCAGATTTTGAAGCAGGCTTGCCGGTACTAATTCTACCGCTGCATTGCCACATCCCTTTATTGGAAAACCGTCGGCTACTTCTTTGGCCTCTGCCTGAAACGACCTTGCCAGTCCCATTGATATTGATGGTTCGCCCATTTCCCGCCTGCTGCTGTCCGTTTTACCTGCTTTTGCTAATGTTCGTATCGGGGGAGGGCTTGTCACTTTTTCAGCTAAGGCTACAGTAGTATCAATATCGGCCTTTGGTTTTTCAATTACTTTGCTGCTTTCTTCCAACTCGGCGAAAACAAGGTTTGTAATTGTCTCAACCGCCTTTGCAAATGGTGCGCTCCTGTTATCTATGTCATACTCGGCCCTTGTTTTCTCTAACGGCTCAAGGGCTTGTATTGCTCCCATCTTTGCCAGATAGTTTGCGGCGGCCACCTTGCTTTCGTATTCACCTTTCGAAAGCATTGCTATTAAGCCGTTGGTGTTACCGGCCCTGAACATTTGTTGGATACTTTCTAATTCCAAATCAAGCTTACTCTTTGCTTCTACAACTTTGGTTTTTACAACTGCTTTGTCTATGGGTTTTGTTACACCAAGATCTTTTTCCGCGGCTACTTTTCTGTTCAGTGTGATTTTCTTTTCAGGTTGTTGTTCACGATCTGAAAAAATACACATCCCAATAAAGGAGCCGACGATAATCACCGCCGCAGCCGCCGTTGCCCATATCTGAGTTTTCGTGGCATTTTTGAATATACTGGATTGTGAAGCAGCCGATTTTTCATGGGATATCTCAAGTGCCCGCAAGGTGTCCCTGAGGACCCTCTTATCCATATCAGCGCTTGTTGTATCACTTAAATCGTTTATTAAATTCTCGACATGTTTTAACGATTTCATTTTATCATCTCATCATTTAATAGGGACCGCAGTTTATATAATCCGTAGCGGTACCGCCCGTGAATGGTGCTCATCGAGACACCCTGTAACCTTGCCAGTTCTTTGAATTTCATACCACCTTTAAGATGCAGCACGACGGCTTCCCGCTGCTCGTAAGGCAATCGGCTTAAGGCCTGTCTCAATTTCTTTAATTCCTCTTTTTCAATTACCTGTTCTTCGGGATTTTCTGAATCCGCCCCGGCCGTGTCCGCCGAATACAGATTTTTTACCTGTTGTTTCTTTAAACGTATTGTGTCAATGGCAAGGTTGCGCACGCAGGTTGCCAGATAGGCTTTGAGGCTTCCCGTGAGTTGAAACTTATCGACCGATTGTGCAAAACAAACAAAGACATCATGCACAACGTCTTCAGCCGCCGCCTGTTCATTCAACAGAGCTCTTGCCAGTGTTAGCAAATAATCCTTGTACTTATCGTAGATGCGGCGCATTGCCTCCTTGCTGCCGCCCTTGCATTTCATAACAAGCAGCTTGTCTTCCAGCATTTAAGGCCTACCTAATTGCTGTCGAACCTGACGATCGTCTATATATATAACGACTAAAGTACCGCTTTTTATATAAAAAATCTTTTCGGCAGATGGTTGAAACGGTTATTTTGAGTACGTCTGCAATCAGTTGATAATTCATTAATGCCAATTAAGGAACACTCAGAGAATTATCCGGTCGGCATTTTTTCAACAGGGGCGTTTCCCCGTGCAGTCCGATACAGCCAATAAGCCACGGCCAAAAGTAAAATCGTTCCAATAGCGCCGCCGTAGGGAAGGGTACGCTTGTAGACGTGTTCCAGATACGGCAGCACGATTTCATATCGCTTGAGGATTACAATGGGGATCGCCAGTACGATGCCCATCAGGGCCTCACCTGTGATAAGGCCGGAGGCAAAGAGCAGGCCGTTTCGAGAGGATTTTTCAACTTGCCCGGCGGGTGTCGCCCGTCGCTTGTGGAAACGCTGTATAATCCAATGGATGATTCCGCCGGCAAAGATGGGCACCGATAGTTCCAGAGGAAGGTAAAAGCCGATTGCTACGGCCAACACCGGTGTGCGAAAGGTGCTCTTTTTTGCTTCCAGGATCAGGTCCAGAGTTATGATTGCGATTGCAACACCCATACCGATGAAGGCATAGTTCCAGGGCATGTTTCCCTTGAAAACGCCCTGTGAGACGGATGCCATTAGGTTGGCCTGGACGGCTGCGAGGGCATCCTTGCCTGCACCTTCCTGGCCCCTGAAGCCATAGGCCTTGTGCAGGAGCATAAGCACCGGCGCGATGACTATCGCGCCGGAAAGCGTTCCGACAATCTGCATGACCTGTTGCTTCCAGGGCGTTGCGCCGACGAGGCGGCCGGCCTTAAGGTCCTGCATATTGTCACCTGCGATAGCGGCGGCGCAGCAAACGACCGAACCGATAATTATTGCAGCCGCCGGCCCTCCTTCTGCGCCTTTACCCATGAGCAGGACCAGTAACAGCGAAGAGACAAGAATCGTGGCGATGGTGATTCCGGAGATGGGATTGTTGGAGGAACCGACCAGGCCGGCCATGTAGCCCGCAACGGCGGAAAAAACAAAGCCTGCAACCAGCATAACAGCAGCCATCGGCAGAGAGATTGTAATATCATTGACAAAGTACTGATAAACCATGAACAGAGGGACAATAGAGGCAATAATAAGTATAAGCACCCATTTCATGGACATGTCTTTTTCAGTTCTTTCGATTTCGCTGCCGCCCTGCGCGATGGCGCGGTAGGCTTCCAGCCCGCTTTTTATGCCGCTGACGATGGATTTTCTCATCTTGAAGATTGTCCAGAGGCCACCGATGAGCATGGCCCCTACGCCGATATATCGCGTCCGCTTCGACCATATCCGCCACGAGTATTCTTTTGCATCGACACGTTTGCCCAGCTTTTCTTTTATACCGGCGTTATATTTTTCGGCTTCCTCAATCTCTGCCGCCGGCGCGCTGCGATCGATGGTTTTGTATTCCAGTGGAAATGCGTTCCACGCATCCGGATTTTCAATTTCACTGGCCAACCGGTACACGGGCCATTCGTTTTGGCCGGCTATAGTGGGGATGGCGGCGTACCAGTTTGCGGCGCCACCAAGAAAGATTAGGACGGCTATGTTGAGCCCTACGATGTATCCGACCGACAGAAGTGCCGGGCTGAGATTGGAACCGCCGTAAAGAAGTGTCCTTTTTATGCCTCTGGCGCCTTCGAGGACTTCGGGCCACAGGCCGATGCCTTTTGCGCCGACCTTGAACAGGGCGCCTGCCAAGGCCGCTTTTGCAATGATCCAGACGCCCTTACCGCCTTCCTGTCCTGTCTCGAGCACTTCGGCTGTTGCGATACCTTCGGGAAACTGGAGTTTGCCTTCGATTATAAGGGATCGTCTCAGGGGGATTGTGAACAGGACTCCGAGCAGCCCGCCGAATGCGGCAATGATGGTAATCCACAGGAAGTTTTTACCGCCGAAATCGTCCCAAAAGCCGAGGATAACCAGAGCCGGTAGCGTGAATATCACGCCTGCCGCCAGCGACTCGCCGGCCGAGGCGGCGGTTTGGACGATGTTATTTTCGAGGATATTGCTGCGCCGAAACCATCTTAATATCCCCATTGAGACCACCGCTGCCGGTATCGATGCCGAGACCGTCATGCCCGCGAACAATCCAAGGTAGGCGTTTGCCGCCGCGAGTATCATCGAGAGCAAGACTCCTAAAACAACCGCTTTAATTGTGATTTCCGGTAATGAACGTCCCTGTAAATCCATTGGTTACCTTCCCTAAATCTTAAAAAATTTTTACCGCTTATCAAATCGGTTATGGAATTTGGCTCATTATCTGACAAACTGTGTGACAAAGTATTTAGGTGTCAGAGGCTCACCTGTTGCCCGTTCGATCATCTCGTTCCAGTGATAGAGATTTCCTGCTTCGAAGACTTTATCGGTCAGAAAATCACCGGCTTTGCCTTGACCGACATAGCTGACATTTTCATCCGTTTCAAGCTTTAGAATGTTGTGAACAATATGGTTATGCAACTGAGAGGCAAACAATTCACCTAACATGTAGTTGTGATAATAACACGGCGCGACGGCAAAATGAATTTTGGCGGCCCAATCCGGTTCATTTCGTCCCGATGGTTTTTTGACAAGCTGGTATTTGGAAACCGTCTGCCACCAGAGGGAATTCAGGTCCTGCTCGGGATTTGCATAAAGCTGCTTTTCGAAATTGTACATAACCATTGCCCAGCGGGCAAAAATGAGCTGTTTGAGCCGTGCGTATTTGCCGCTTACTTTTTCGATTTCCGCTCTCTGTTCTTCCGACAGTTTTAACATTTGCTGCATCCATGCGGGATTACGGCTCAATCGACCGAAAAACATCGCGATGGCTTCCGTTGTGAAGGTGTGCGCCGGCTCTCTAAGCAGGTAAGGCACGGTCGGTTCGCTGTATTTATTATAGACTGCATGGCCTAATTCGTGCAGCAAAGTCTCCATCCACGTCTCATTATTCTTGAGATTACATAGAACACGGACGTCACCTTCTTTATCTATATCCGTGCAGAAAGCATGAGGATTCTTGCCCTCACGCTCATACAGGTCGCTGTTGGCAAGCACAGATTCAACATCCAATCCGATACCGGCATAAAAGCTCGCCCCCAATTCTTTGACATCTTTGTCTTTATAATAGGTGTCTAAATCAAGCTCGTATACCATAGGGGTTTCCTGAAAGAACGGGTCGTGGTAATGCCAGGGCATGAGCTCCGTAACGGCCACCCCGCACTTGGCCGCCAGCATCCGGTCCAAATCGGCCTTTAGTTCGGCAAACGGCTCATTCGTCAATTCGTATAATTCATCGAAAATCCGGTCAAGCTCTTCGACATCCTGCTCACCGGTGGTTAGGGACATAGTATGATAATTGTCAAAGCCAAGCTTTCGGGCCGCTTTATTTCGTAACCTCACCAGCCGGATGATATCTTCCGCGACCTCGACACCAACTTGCTTGCCGGCCAGCCACGCAAGTTTTCTTTTGGCCGAATCCGTCTCTGTTTTCAGGATTTCCTTAATCTGGTTATCGGTGACCTTTTTGCCCTCAATGGTTCCGCGAAAAACGCTGAAATTCTTTTCAATTTCCGTACCCAAATCAACGATTTCTTTTAACAGCTTCGGTTCTATCTGGTTACTAAGATATGCCCTGTACAATACTTCCAATTGTCGTGCGAGCAAGGTATCCTTTACTGAGCCGGTTTGTTTCATATCTTTGAGGAAAGCGAATTCTTTGCGGTTGCTGTAGACCTGACGAATCTGGAGAGTTAGTTTGCTGACTTTATCGTAATCTTCGGCTTTGCCACTGACTGCCGCGTCCCACCAGGCAAGGTTGGTTTCCTTGTCCATAGGTTTGATTTTTTGCACGTGGTTTGTAACGAAATTTTGCATCTGTTGTTCCTTTGTCATGGGTGCGCAGCCGAAAACCATAACAATTATTGCGAACATCATAATAAGATTTGATAAAATTTTCATTGCTTTATGCTCCTTTCATATCTAATTCATTCAAGGGATATTATCACCTGTATATATTGAAATCAAGAACGTTCTGGAATTTGAAACCTGATTTCTAATACTCTTGATATTTTTCACATACCTTCATTTCTTCTTTGATATACGGCGGCAGTACGGGTATTATACTGCGTTTATGATGACAAGGAACGGCAGAACCGATATTTAAAAAGCCGACAGAGAATATTTTATAGAACAAAAAGAAGGGACATAACTTATTATGGCTAAGAGTAAGTACCTGACCGCACCAATCCCAACGAAAAAGATGCCGCCGGGAATGCCGTGTATCCTCACCACAGAGGCAACCGAGCGCTTTGCGTTTTACGGAATGAGTTCCATACTCGTCGTGTTTATGACCAAAAATCTAATGGGGGCAAACGACACTCTGGATGTAATGGCCGAGGACCCCGCCAAGAAGTGGTTCCACTTGTTTACCTCCGCGGTCTATTTTATGCCATTGATCGGTGCGGTAATATCGGATGTTTGGTTCGGTAAGTTTAAGACTATTATCTGGTTCTCCATGGTTTACTGTGCCGGATTTGCAATATTAGTGCTGGATCAGACTCGTATGGGTTTGTTTGGGGGTTTGGCACTAATCGCAATAGCTGCCGGGATTATAAAGCCGTGTTTGTCTGCCAATGTAGGAGATCAGTTTGGGGCCTCTAACAAGCACTTGTTAACAAAATTCTATGGCTGGTTTTACTTCTCGGTCAATTTAGGCGCCGCAATTTCGATGTTTGCCTGTCCGTTTCTGCTGGATAAGTATGGCCCCAAATATGGATTCGGTGTGCCGGGGATTTTCATGTTTGTCGCGTTGGTGGTATACTGGCTGGGACGGTACAAGCTCGTGCACATTCCTCCCGCAGGCAAGACCGGTTGGCGAGAAACGCTTGATAAGGAAGGAGTCATCGCATTGGGCAGGCTCTGTATAATCTTTGTATTTGTGTCCATGTTCTTTGCTTTGTTTTATCAATCGGAATCTGCATGGGTACTCCAGGCTGGGAAAATGAATCTTAATTGGCTCTGGATCAAATGGCGGCCGGCCCAAATGCAGGCGGCCAATCCTTTCCTTATCATGATCTTAATCCCGTTGTTTTCGTACGTGATTTATCCCGGCCTCAATCGCCTGTGGGCCCTTACGCCCCTGCGTAAAATTGGCATTGGTATGTTTTTGACAGCTGCGAGTTTCCTTGTATGCGTCTGGATCGAAAACGAGCTGGCAAAAGGCAATCAGCCATCTATCGGCTGGCAGTTTGCCGCATACATTGTCCTGACCGCCGCGGAGATTATGGTGTCCGTCACGGCACTTGAGTTCGCTTATACACAGGCCCCTAAGAAAATGAAGTCTCTGATCCAGTCAGTCGAACTGCTCGCAGTCTCGATTGGAAACATGTTCGCAGCAGTGGTGAATCTTGTTATAACAAATGACGACGGCACAAGCAAACTCCCCGGTGCCAGCTACTACTGGTTCTTTGTGATTTCCATGCTGCTGACGGCGGCAATTTTCATACCAGTGGCGCGTTGGTATAAACCAAAAGACTACATTCAGGATGAGGCTTCGATGGAATCTTCGGCCTGATGTTCTGAAGCCCTTTTTGTCCTTTTTGGAACAGCGATGTTAATGCTTAAAGTGGCTTGAGCAGCATTTCGCGAACGATGATTTTCATTGGGCCGAACTGCTCACCCGGGTGGACCTGGAAACCGATTTTGCCGGAATCAGTCGTGTCGTCGTGCACGTCGGCCACCTGCCGGTCGTTGAGCCAGATCTGAATGTGGTCACCCTCGGCGCGGACCTTCATCGTGTTCCAGCCGTCCCGGTTTACGATCGCCTTGTCCCTGTTCATCGCGATGAACATTTTCCCGGGACAGTAAAGCGAGCCGGAATAGCATTCAGGATTCTTGTACTCGAGTATGTCAGCCTGATATGCTTTCGACGCCGACTGATAACGAAACCATATACCGGTATTGCACGGCCACTTAACGCGATAGGTAGCGATCAGTTCAAAGTCCTTATAAGTGTCTTTTGTGAACAGGTCTCCGTGAGCATAGTTTTTGCCCTGTGTGCCGACAATCGCACCGTTTTCGATGACCCATCTGGCACCGCCGCTCAACTCCCAGCCTGTCAGGTCTTTGCCGTTGAAGATTCGTACGAATCCTGCCTTGGCCTGTGTATCATCTGTAAAGACCACTCCACAACCGGTTTGAAATGTTAACATTGTAAGGAATACGATAGTAAACAATCCACGCGACATAATTTTCTCCTTTAAGGTTGTTATTGGAATACCGAGAGTAAAAATAATTTTTTATTTTATTATTTTGTCCACCTTTTACTAACAGAATTTTTTCGATAAGAGTCAGGGTTCTCATATTAGTACAGCGTGAAATTGGGTTCGGTTCCAAGGGTGACGGGCCTGTCTGGTTTTAGCCCCTTTTCGTTTTTGAAAATGTACACAGCTTCCGGTGTTGCCAATACAACATCAGGGACACCGTCTCCGGTCATATCACCGGTTAGGATACTCCTTTCGTAAGTACTCTCATCGGGGGAGCCGCTTTCACTTAGTCTGGGTGTCATGAAGACCCCGATGCATTTGCCCTTATAGTTATATATACAACCGTTATGAGCGACCATAATTTCATTCATCCCATCACCGGTCCAGTCCAGCAGGTGGTGATGCCGGCTGTAATCGGTCACAATCCGGCCGAGGAGATTACCCTGTTCATCAAGCAGCCAGAGAGGGCTTTTGCCGAGGGGCTGGTGGTCGATGTCAACGAGCAATTGTGCCGCCTTGTGATTGGGAATGATTTGTCCCACATCAATGGATTCGAAGTGGTGGCCGGAGATTTCCCAATATACTTTGCCGTTGCCGTCGATGAGAGCAACATTATTGGCGCCGCAGCAGGTCAGAGCCAGCCGAAAGTCTTCCGGTCTCCCGCCCCGGCGTACGACCCGGCAGCAATCCAAATGACCGCGCTCCTGTTCGACTTTTTTAGACTTGTAAATCCAGCGGATCGAACCGTCCGAATTGAGCATGGCATAGCCTGCCATAATCTCATCGCGTCCGTCGCCATCGATGTCAATCGGCCGCGGCTGATGGGCTGTTCGGTAACCGCCGGGGTCCTTTATAGTCCAAAGGAGTTTTCCGGTTCGATTATACACCCAGATCTGGTGATATCGGTTCTTAACCAGAATGTCGGTCGGCCGGTTGCCGCCGGTCAGATTGCAAAAAACCAGACAATCCGTAGCTTCGTCAGCGATGGCAATCCTTCTGCGCTGCCGACCGGTGTTGCCGTCCAGTTCGACCAGGTAATCTTTTGTGCACAGAACCACTTCGTTTTTGCCATCGCCATCCCAGTCGTGGATCTGACACGCAACATCGTGGTGCCAGTTTTTGCGTCCGATGGCGGGATTTCCCCATCGCCACAAAACCGAGCCATCGAGTTTTTGCGCTACCGCAGTACTGGTGTAGTGGACGTCATTTTTATTGACGTTTTCGGCGCTGACGATTTCGACCTCGCTATCGCTGTCTATATCGCCGGCTACAACCCACTGCCCGCCGTATTCAGGATCGAGAGCGACTATTTTCCAGGGCTCAATCACGGGGACCTTATCAGATGGTTCACCGATATCTTTCACATCAAAATAGAGCGGCTGGTTCTGCTTCGCGTAAAGCAAAGTACAAAATCCGAAGGCCGCTGATACAGAGAGAACAAGCCAACGAAGCCGATCCGTGATTTTCAGAGTTCTACTCATCATATTGAATGTGTACGGTTAATCCTTCCAGATATCGGTGGTTCGTGCTTTATGGTCGGGCATTTTCGGCAGCGGCTCGCTTGGAACCGGCTCGTACCAGAACGTGGCAGACGACCAGTCGTCCTGTGTCTCGGCCAGGCCGTTCTTCCATGCGATTTGCTGAATCGTGATGCGGCATTCCTTCTGCCACCAGATAGGATCGGGCAGGTGCCAGCGATACATCGAAATGAAGTTTTTCTGGTCGAGGTTGCAGCCGTTGTAAAGGAACGGGGTCTGCTGCATACCGTAGGACAGGCAAACGTAGTCCTCGCTTCCCGTGCCGCAGATAGTCGGGAAGTCCTTGTCGCCATCCATATAAATCTTTATTTCCCCTTCGCCCCACCATTGGCCGGGATGCATATTTCGGATACCGATTAATGCTCCCATGTATCGACCTTTGTTTTTTCGCTTAGGAAGCATAACAAAGTCCTGCTTCTCGGTCGTTGGATTTTCTCTTCTAAACAGCACGTGCATGCGTCCGACATCATCCGGGTGCTTATCGCCCGCCGTATAGTCAATTTGATAAAACAGCGGCACATTCTCCGTCCCTTCGTTTGTCAGCGTAATCTTGGCACGATTCGTAAAAGGCATCGGCAGCCAGATGTTCATGCCGGCGTTTCGCCCCAGCGAATGTACGGCAGAATCATACGCCATGACTTTGCCGTGTGCAAAACCCATGAAGTCACCGATTGGGCATTCGATGCTCGGATGTTTCTGGTCGTCCCACCATGCGCGGATTACCAGGCTTCTGAGGTTAAGCGGATTGTTGCTCGTAGTCATCCAGATATGTCGAATAGTACCGGAACCCTTGATGTCACAAAGCTGCGTAGTCTGGCCGGAATTCAATGTTATCGCTGGTTTGCCTTTTCTTCCCACGCCGAGCTTGCTGGCCGCCTTGCCGCCTTGGCCGGGTGCACCGGTTGGATTCTCGAAACAAATCGACCGCGAAAGCAGCCCGGTATCAAGCAGATAGGGCTCGGCGGCGATATCCACCGGTCGCTGCATTTCTACACAGCCTGAAAGCAAAACACAAAAAACAATCAACGAAAGTTTGCTCAAAACAATTCTTGCAGTCATGGTTTCTCCTTTCAGCAGTACATTTTAGTTTTTCCGAATGACACCCATTCCACAGGGAATAGCGTGAAAAGTTTATATAAATACCGCGCGAATGTCAAGATGGCAAAAACATCCCACTCTTTGAGAGTCAATAACTTGACTTTGCAGATAGATATGACTATAATGCCGCCTCGCAGATTACAAAAGGTTGATGACAAGTTTAGAAAGGAGCTTACGTTATGTCGACAAGTGATAATTTGAAAGAAGCCTTTGCCGGTGAGAGCCAGGCCAACCGAAAATATTTGGCGTTTGCTAAAAAGGCAGAGGAGGAAGGTTACCCGCAGGTTGCAAAACTGTTTCGTGCCGGGGCCGATGCCGAAACCGTTCATGCCCATGCCCATCTTCGGGCAATGAAAGGCATCAACAGCACGCTGGAGAATTTGCAGGCGGCCATTGACGGGGAGGGCCATGAATTCAAGCAAATGTACCCGGGTTTTGTTACCGAGGCGGAAAAGGAAGGCAACAAGCCGGCCTTTTTTGAGTCTGTCAAGTCGGGTTCGGACCTGCCTGAGACGAAGATATTCGTCTGCCAGGTCTGCGGCAATACCATTAAGGGCGAGGCGCCCGAAAAGTGCCCGGTTTGCGGGGCCGCGAAAGGTAAATTCAACGAGATAGCCTAAAATAGAATAGGATTCCCCGGCGTAGTAGCTGAGAGGATTACGCCGGGGATTTAATTTTGAGGGCAGCGGCAAAAGCGAATCCACAAACAGATTTGTTAATGATTGGTTAGTCATTTGCTTATAATTGGCTCCTGAAATTGGGTTTGTTTGGCTTTGTTTTGGGTTTGAATTGGCTTTGAATTGGGTTTGAATTGGCTTTGTATTGGCTTTGTTTTTCCCGCCTGACCAAGCGTCCATTTGTTCATATTCCCTTATTAATAAATCACTTACGTTCATTTGACTTTTTTGGAAATTGGCTTTGTTTATTAAAAAAGGGTGAATTTGTAGTGCGCGCTCTACAGTTGTAGAGGGCAAGTTAGTTAGGAGTGAGCTAAAGTGTCTAAATTGCCTAAAGTGACCTAAAGTTGGATTCTCAATGCTCATGATTGGTAAATTGGTTATTGGTAACTGGTTATTGGCTACAGACTTAGGACTCCTAATTGCTCATTTTTACATTCATAATTCTCGATTCTTAATTGTCGTTTATATTATACCAAACTTAATTAATATGTTTAATAAAATTTTAACTTTTTTAAGAAAAAAAATGACCAAAAAATTGCTTTCATGGTAGAATTATAATAAAAGGGACTGAAGAAAGTATATGGTATGATCCCCGGTTGTGTTATTTTTAGTGAAACAATCGTGAGAACACAAGAAGAAATGAACAAAAGTAAGACAAAAGAGATTGGTAAAACACTCATATTTTCTTTTTTTACAATAATAGCTTCCGCTGCGTATTCCGACACGCATCAAGAGGGCGATTTCCCTGCATTGATTCGCGTTAAACCCATTTTCTTTGTTCCTAAAAATGGACAAGCCCCGACCCAACAACAACAAATTAAACTCATCAGACATCTTAAGCTTGCTCAGAAATGGTATAAACGTATGCTCCTGAGTCGAGACACCTTTGAGTTGGTTGATGGGAAACCTCAAATCATTGATGGAAAAAATACTTTAGGTGAATACAATGAAAAGTATAATAATATTGCATTGCAGGTTACTTCAGAAATATTAACAACGTTGAGTTTGACGCGATTTAACTGTCCTTATATATTTCTTATTATTTTTATGCAACCCGGCAGTGGCGTACCGAATCCAAGTGGAGTGCCTTTTAATGGCGGGCTTAATAACGGCCCCGGACTTGTAATAATACCTTCTCATCGTTTAGACACATATAGCAATATCCAGGGGACGATCCAGCATGAACTTGGTCATAGTTTTGGGCTAATTCATACGGCCGTATACGGATATGATATGAAAACAAATTCCTCAATCATGAGCCGGGGCAATACAAATATTATGCATAACGGTTTTCGGTTGAATCCTAAAGCAACATTAATACCAGAGGATTTAAGAGCTCTAAGATACAATAAAAAAGTGTTTCCCAAATTTCATTATGACCTTAAAAGTGATGTTCCTGAAGGATATAAAATATCCGACGTTTTTCGTGGTTTTGGTCCAAGAGAGATATTGGGACAAAAATCCTTTAAGATCATAGTATCAACAAAAGATCATGAATTAGAAGGGACTTCTGCATCTAATATTGTTCATACTGCCATCCGAACCGATAAATATCATAATCCTAAAAGTCGTGTTGGCTTTGATCCGAAAACGATGTGGCTGGGCCAACCAGAGGATGGAACAATAACAGCTACACTGACTTTCCCCATCCCTGTTTCTTTGTCAAAATTATGTATTCACTCAGGATGCGGTGGAAAATATCATTCAGCCAAGTCGGTGCAAGTGGAAGTTGAAAAGGAAGGTGGATTTGTTGATGTATGTACATACGAACTTAAATCATTAGACGAATATATCTTGTTTAACAAGACTAAGGCTCAAGTATGGCGTCTTTCATTTAAAACCCAAATGAACCGTAAGATCATTATTCGAGGTATACGTTTCTTTACGGATCAATGCGAAATTTTCTCTCCAGTCGTACCGTATCAAGGGGAATGAAAACCGGGATAATCACGCTCTATCAATCCCTCCAGCCCATTACTGCTTTAATATTATTTTCATCATTGTTGTTAATACAGAATTTCAAATATCATATTTCACTACCATCATCAAGAAGTCCGCTTCACGCATTTAGATCCCGGTTAGATAACGCTTCAATATATCACAGACTAAGAGGGAAAAGTGAATAAGGAATAAGTGAAAAGGGAGAAACGATTTGTACGGTTGGACGATGAGAGGCTTTATAGAAGAAAACGACTGCCAAATTGGCATAGGGTTTGAAGGGATGGGGGTTGTAACTTCCTTTTAATACTATAGTTAGGATTTTGGTCTTGCCGGGCACGTTGTTTGCTATTTAATATTGGTTAGAGTATGTCCGATATTTTAGTTTTGAAGGATAGTGCAATGAAATTCGATAAATTCACATTGAAGGCTCAAGAGGCACTGGCGACGGCCCAGCAGACCGCGATGGCCAAATCGCATACTGTTGTGTCACCACTGCATTTACTAAGCGCCGTTTGCGAAGACGATAACGGAGTCGTGGTTATGGTTTTGAAGAAAATCGGCGCTAATATTTCGCGAATAAAAGAGATGATCGAAAGCGAGCTTGGCCGGCTGCCAAAGGGACAAAGCAACAGTATGCTTATGCCTGAGCCTGCTTTTAACCAGATTGTTCTTGACGCCCAGAACCGGGCGGATGCCATGGGGGATGAATACCTGAGCGTGGAGCACCTGTTTATTTCGCTTGCCTCGGTACAAAGTGACGCCAAAGAGATACTACGGCTTAACTCGATTACACCCGAGCAGATTGAAAGCGCACTGAAGGAGGTCCGCGGCGGCGAAAAGATAACGGACCAAAGTCCCGAGGGCAAATACAAGGCCCTTGAGCGATACGGGATTGACCTTCTGGAGATGGCCCGGAAGAAAAAGCTTGACCCGGTCATCGGCAGGGACGAGGAAATTCGGCGGTGTATGCAGGTCCTCAATCGGCGGACGAAAAACAATCCGGTGTTAATCGGTGAGCCGGGAGTGGGCAAGACCGCAATCGTTGAAGGGCTTGCCCAGCGAATAGTTGCAGGTGATGTACCTACCGGCCTGAAGAATAAAAGGGTCGTCGCCCTTGATATGGGGGCGTTGATAGCGGGCACGAAATTCAGAGGTGAATTCGAAGACCGGCTCAAGGCCGTGCTTAAAGAGGTCATCGCCGCTGAAGGCCAAATTATACTTTTCATCGACGAATTGCATACCGTCGTGGGAGCGGGCAAGGCCGAAGGCGCGGTTGATGCGGGCAATTTGCTCAAGCCTTCGCTTGCGCGGGGGGAATTGCGGTGTATCGGCGCCACTACGATTGACGAATATCGTAAGTATGTTGAAAAAGATGCGGCGCTGGAGAGGCGTTTTCAGCCGATTATGATCGATCCGCCGAGCGTTGAGGAGACTATAGCAATCCTTCGAGGCCTGAAGAACCGTTATGATACGCACCACGGCGTCCGGATTACGGATTCGGCACTTGTGGCTGCGGCGACTTTGTCAAATCGCTACATATCCGACCGGTGGCTGCCGGACAAGGCTATAGATTTGGTTGACGAGGCCGCCTCAAAGCTGCGGATCGAGAACGATTCACTGCCCGCCGAGCTGGACGGCATCCGGAGAAAGATTATCCAGCTTCAAATCGAACGTGAGGCGCTGAAAAAAGAAAGCGATAATGCCAGCAAAGAGCAATTAAAAAAGACGGAAAAGCAGTTGAACGAATTGCAGGAAAAGGACAATAAACTCACGGGACAGTGGGAAAATGAAAAAGGCGACATCGACCAGATAAAAGAGCTCAAGCAAAAGATCGAGGAGGCTCAGACGGAATTCGAGAATGCCCAGCGCAAAGGCGATTTGGAGACCGCCGCACGGTTGAAGTACGGGACGATTACCGATTTGAAGAAGGAGCTTGAAGAAAAAGAGGAACAATTGGCTGAATCCGACAGGTCCAAGATAATTCATAACGAGGTAAACGAGGAGCACATTGCAAGCGTCGTATCCAAGTGGACGGGGATACCCGTTGCGAGATTATTAAGCGGCGAGCGAGAGCGACTGATGAAGATGGAGGAAGCAATCGCAAAGCGGGTCGTCGGGCAGAAGGAGGCGGTTGAGGCGCTTTGCAATGCGGTACGCAGAAGCCGGTCGGGCCTTTCGGACCCGAACCGGCCGATAGGGACATTTTTGTTTCTGGGGCCGACAGGTGTAGGCAAAACAGAACTTTCCAAGGCACTTGCAGATTTTCTTTTTAACGATCCATCGGCTATGGTTCGAATCGATATGAGCGAGTTTATGGAGCAGCATTCGGTTGCCCGGCTTATCGGCGCGCCGCCTGGCTATGTGGGCTACGAAGAGGGCGGCAGGCTGACCGAAGCGGTTCGCCGTAAGCCTTATTCGGTGATTTTATTAGATGAGATTGAAAAGGCCCATCCCGACGTATTCAATGTGCTGCTGCAGGTCTTCGACGACGGCCGATTGACCGACGGCAAGGGCCGGACCGTGGATTTTAAGAACACGGTTATCATTATGACGAGTAATATCGCCAGCCAGCAGATTCAACAGCTTACTGAAGAATCGGGTGCCGACTGGGAAATCGAGGCCCACGTCAAAGACGCTCTAAAGCAGATTTTTAAGCCGGAGTTTCTGAACCGTGTCGATGAGATAATTGTATTCCACATGCTCACCAAAGAGGACTTGAGGAAGATTGTCGATATTCAACTCAATTATCTTGCCAGGCGTCTGGACGAGCGCAAGATAAAGCTCGAATTCACGGATGGTGCACGCAGCCAGATTATGGATGAGGGCTATGACCCTGTTTTCGGCGCGAGGCCCCTGAAGCGGACGATTCAGCAGCGGCTGGAGAATTCCCTTGCCGCCGAGCTTCTTGCCGGCAAATTCACCGACGGTGACACCATAGAAATAGATGCCGATGCACACAAATTTACATTCGATAAGGTTTGATACCGAGGTCATACATAAAAATTGGTTTTACTCTGCCGACAGGACCAATCGAATGGATTTTTTTTCTGATGGAATTTCCCTTATTATTTGGTAATATAGCGTATCGGCGGACTTGCGATTGCTGTAAAAGCTGTATATGGGGAGTCCCAGTGTACTCAATATTTGAAATCTAAGAAGGCTTGAATTGAAAATATCCGATGAAGGAATCGAGCATATCTGGTTGTTGTCCTTTTGCCGTAGTCAGGTTTCTGTTCGCTGTCTGCATTTCTGTAATTATTCTTCCCGGACAGGTCGAATCCCAAACTGTTACCGGAAGATCACCGTGGAAATGTCACATTATAGATGACACGTCACGTGGTGCTGATGGTGTGAAGCTGGCAGACGTGAATGGTGACGGGTTGATGGATATCACAACCGGATGGGAGGAAAGCGGCCTTACAAGAGTTTACGTGAATCCCGGACCCGGAAAGGTAAAAGGTAAATGGCCCTTTGTGACAACGGGAGTGACGCGGTCGGTTGAAGATGCCGTGTTTGTTGACCTGGATGAAGACGGCTTCGTTGATGTGGTTTCGTGTTGTGAAGGGGACACTCAAAGCGTATTTGTACAATGGGCACCGAAAGACAGGGATGAGTATCTTCAGGAATCAAAGTGGCGGTCAGAGGTTATCCCCATATCGAAAGGTATGACCAGATGGATGTTTTGTATTCCGATGCGGGTGGATCAGAAATTTGGCATTGATCTTGTTGCCGGCTCCAAGTCACCGAATGGGCGAATCGGCTGGTTTGAGGTGCCGAAAGATGCCCGCAATCTTGAGGCCTATAAGTGGCACACTATAAGTCCTGCCGGCTGGATTATGTCACTTCTTAGCGTGGATATGGACAGTGACGGTGACCGGGACATCCTGGTATCGGACCGAAAAGGCCGGATGCGTGGATGCCGATGGCTGGAAAATCCGGGAGAGGGAGAAACACAGAAGAAAAACTGGCCGAATCATTTCATAGGCTGCCGGGACAAAGAAGTGATGTTCCTGACTGTGGCCGATATCGATGAGGATGGTTTGCAGGATGTTCTGGTGGCGGCCAATACCGGAAGAGCAAGTGAGGTTATTATACTACGACGGCTCGACATGAAGGGGCGACACTGGAAAGAGTATGTGATTACCTTTCCGGAACAAACCGGCACGGCCAAGGCTGTTGTGGTCAGAGATATGAACGTAGACGGCAAGAAAGACATTGTATTCAGTTGTGAGAATGCCAAGTCTCCCAGGTCGGGGCTTATGTGGCTGGCCCGTAGAAAGGGGGTGTTCGATGGGGACTGGCAGGCACATGACATCAGCGGTCCAAGGGGAATCAAGTATGATCGTATGGAATTACTGGATTTAGATGGGGACGGAGACCCGGATGTTCTGGCCTGCGAGGAGCGGGAAAACGGAAAAGGATTGGGACTGTTCTGGTACGAAAATCCTCACGCAGCGACCAGCCCGGCCAAAGCCAAACGACCGGCGATTTCCGTTACCAATTACACGAATGGCATGACCATTCGCTATCCCGTGCCTTTGATACGGGGGAAACTTGGTGATGCCAACGCAATATCGGTCAAGGTAATAAACACCTCATCGAACCGCTGCACTCGTGAAATGGAAGGCCTGGCTTACAAAGGGAATTTCAAGGTTCTGACCGAGCTTGTCGGCGGCGACAACAAGCTGATTATCCGCGCAGGCAGGGACGAGCTTGCCCTGACGCTGAATTATACGCCACAAACCAATCCTTACATTGTGCGGGTCTTCTATTTGACCGATAAGACAGGAAAAACGGAATATCAAACTCCCGTTGAAAACGACCTTCAGGACTATCGCGGCAAGCTGGACACGGCAATGAAACTTATGCAGACGTTTAACGCCGAGCGGATGAATGAGATGGGTTTCGGCCGAGTGACTTTTAACCTCGAATTCGATGAAGAAGGCAGAGTCATAGTCCATAAGCTGCGTGCCGACGATAAGGCAGAAAATTACTATAAAATGGATGGCTTGAAGCTCTGGTCTTATACCGGTCGTTTAATCTCCCGCAAGCTGCCGCATCCTAAAGCGAAGAACCTCGTGATCCCGGCTTTTACGCGTTTTGATCCCAATACAGGCAAGACATACGCCCACACGGCTTTAGGGGGTGGTTCGCTGGCTCTGTTCGGCGGCGGCAACCTTTTCACCTGGCCGAGCAGTCTGGCCAATGCTCAGAAGGCTTTCATGGATACAAGCATCATTGATACAAAGAAGTTTTTCAGCGATTCGGTCGGAAGGCACACATTTTGGGCGGCGGCCTCCACCACAATCGGGGCGGCATTACACGAGCTGGGCCATACTTTCGAACTGCCTCACAGTCGGCATAATCACGACATCATGACGCGCGGCTTTGACAGGTTCAATCGTGTGTTTACCTTGATAGAACCTCCCCACGCCCGCAGGAAAGAAAGTTATGAATTCAAGGAAAATGAAGTTGCCTTTTGGGCCGGTCCAAGTGCCGCCTGGTTGAAGTTTAACCGATGGTTTGCCCTCGACGAAAAGGACTTTAGTGAAACAAACAAAACAATCATCACGATGAAGAAGGATTCCGGTAACATCGTGGTCACGACCGACCACGGCATCGGGGGGATTGTTCTCGCCGAAAAGGACAATACATATATCCATATTCCTATCGACTACAATCAGCCGGCTCCTCAAAGAGTTGTTGTGCCGCTGACCAAGTTCGGCGGGCATCTGTCTGGAGAACGTTCGGCCGTACGGGTCATCGATACACAGGGGCTTTCAAAGGTTGCAACGCTCAGAGAGCTTATGCCCTGGTCATTTGTTCGGTCCTGGCGATTTGCCTCTGTTACAGTGCCGTGGGAGGACGCAAAAACCTTCGTACCGGTCGACAGTAAGCGGTTAAAGGCAATTGCAGCTTCAGCAGCATCGGCAAAACTTTCAAAATCCGAGACTGCTTACGTAGATTTTCTTACTCATTTTCCCTCCGAGCGGCATCAGAATGTTGTTGCTTATGCAGTCCGAACCTTCACCAGTGACAAGGCCCGTGATGTCCGTATCTTGACCGGCAGCGATGACGCGCTGCGGGTATGGCTGAACGGCAAAGTGGTTACGCAAGTCCTGGCACTTCGCGCTGCCGAGATGGATTCAGAATCAAACATCGCCAAACTTAAAGCAGGGGAAAACACGCTCATCGTGGAAGTCTCACAGGGAACCGGTGGATGGGGTTTGTATCTCCGCATCGACGACGGAAAAGGCAATGATTTAATCCTGACCGAAGATGGCAAAATTGTCGCGCCGGGTATGTCAGCCTCGCAAACTAATCCGGTTGGCGGTGGGTACTGAGTCTTTGAAAATTATCTTGCAGTTTTACGCGTAAAATGCGATAATAGTGCACATCATCTCGAGAATTTCTTTAAGCTCAAAGGCAAATAAGAGGATTTCGAAATGGCAGAGCAGGAAAGTATCGAAAAACCTCATAGGAAACGGGAAGTTCTTCAAGCACTTGTAGTATTGCTGGTTATTCTTATCGCGAGCTTTGTGTGTTTTAGAATCATCCTGAGGTCAAAGCTCAATTCGAGGCTCGACGCCATAAGGGCGGAAGGCTATCCTGTCACCTATGCCGAATTAGACACCTTGTACACAATACCGGAGTCTGCCGAAAACGCCGCCGAGTTCTTCAAAGATTCCTTTTCACACAGGGTCCGGTGGGAAGATGAGGAGAAACGGAAACTGCTGCCGGTAGTAGGTCTGGCACGAGTGCCCTTGCGAACAGAACCGCTGACTGAAGAGACCAAGGCCCTTGTAACTCAGTACCTTGCCGACAACCGTCAGGCCCTTGAACTGCTCCATAAGGGCGCGGCAATAGAGCACAGCCGCTATCCGGTGGACCTTAGCAAAGGCCTTGAAGCATTTAATTTCGATTTCCACAACATACGCCAGAGTGCCAGATTACTCAAGCTCGATGCCATCCTCGATGCTGAAAATGGCAAGCCGGAGCAGGCAGCTGACTCAATAACATCAGCTTTTAGCCTGGCTCGCTCGCTTTCCAAAGAGCCCATACTCGTCTCCCAGCTTGTTCGTATTGCGTGTCAGGAGCTTGCCGTATCGACGCTCGAACGAGCCGTTAATAGAACCGATTTTTCGGATGAGCAATTGATCGAGCTTGGCGGGACTCTTGCTAATGCCGAGGATCCTTGCTCTATGATCCGTGCTTTTGTCGGCAATCGCTGCATGGGACTGAGCTTATTCAAAATGCCAGCGGCTCAAATCTCCCCTATCCTTGACATAGCAGGTAACCGTCCGAATCCGCTCAGCGCACCGGCGATTAACCTCTGCAGGTTTACAGGCTTAGCTGATATGGATGCAATCATTTATCTTGACATGATGAATGATTATATTAAAGCTTTAAAACTGGCCCCGGAGCAGCGTCGGAAGGCTGCCAATGCAGTCGTTGCCAGGCTTGAAAAAATATCAAGAATCCATGTACTACTGCATATAATTATGCCCGCTCTCTCCAACTGCACCATTATTGATTTAAGAATTGTGGCCCAACTTAGAACAGCCCGGGCCGGCCTTGCGATAGAGCGTTATCGCCTCGCCGCAGGTAAACTTCCTGATACCCTTGCAGAACTTATACCTACCTACCTTGATGCCGTCCCTAAAGACCCGTTTGACGGCAAGGACCTGCGGTACAGAAAGCTTGAGACCGGCTTTGTCGTCTACAGCATAGGCGGAGATGGAAATGATGACGGCGGCAAAGAAAGACCGCGAAAAAGAACCGGACCACCTGCCACATGGGATGTTACTTTTATAGTTCAACGATAATAACCGGACCTGATTTCTAATTCTTGAGAATTATCTTGCAGTTTATTGCATAGAGGGGAGAATGGAGCATATCATTTAATCAATTTCCATAAAATGTATCCTATAAAGGAGACTTTGAAATGGCAGAGCAGGAAAGTGTCGAAAAACCTCGTCGAAAAAGGAAAGTTCTTCGAGCACTTGTAATATTGCTGGTTGTTATTATTGCGGGGTTTGTGTGTTTTAGAATCGTCCTGAGGTCAAAGCTCAATGCGAGGCTCGATGCTATCAGGGCTGCCAGCTATCCGGCTACCTGCGCCGAGCTGGACGCGTGGTACACAATACCAGAGTCTGCCGAAAACGCCGCCGACACGTTCAGAGATTCCTTTTCACACATAGATAAGTGGGAGGAAAACCAGAAACGAAAACAGCTGCCGATAGCAGGTGAGGCGGAACTGCCCCTGCGGACAGAACCTCTAACTGAAGAGACTAAAGCCATTATCGCTCAGTACCTTGCCGACAACAAGCAGGCCCTTGAACTGCTCCATAAGGGCGCAGCAATAAAGCACAGCCGCTATCCCATTGATCTTAGTAAGGGCTTTGAAGCTCTGATGCCTGACCTCAGCAAGGTACGCTGGGGTGCCCAGATACTCAAACTCGAGGCCATCCTGTATGCTGAAAATGACAAGACGCAGTCCGCCGCCCGGTCAATAACTTCAACCTTCGGCCTGGCCCGCTCGCTTTCCAAAGAGCCCGTGCTTGTCTCGCAGCTTGTTCGCATTGCTTGTCAGGCGCTTGCCGTGTCGACTCTTGAACGTACTATTAACAGAACTGAATTTACTGATGAGCAACTGGCCGACCTCGGTCGGACGCTCGTCAATGCCGAGGATCCTTGCGCTATGGCTCGAGCGTTTGTCGGCGAGCGCTGCGCGGGAGCCAGCATCTTCAAAATGCCCGCCGCTCAAATCAACCAAGTGGCTGACGGCGGCTCGTCATCATTGGTTGTTGCAGCCTATGGCCTGTACAAGTTTACAGGCCTGGCGGATATGGACGCTGTAATGTATGTCGACTTTATGGGCGACTATCTAAAAGCCGTCCAGCTACCGTCCCACAAACGTCAGGATGCGGTTGACGCGGTTTCCAGAAGAGTTGAATCAGTCTCCAAAATTCATATCCTCCTGCGTTTATTTATGCCCGCCTTCTCACGGGTTACGACCTTAGAGGTAAGAAGCATTGCTCAATTCCATACTGCGCGTACCGGCCTCGCAATCGAGCGTTATCGACTCGCCGCCGGCAATCTTCCAGATACCCTCGCAGAGCTTGTGCCTGCATATCTTGATGCCGTTCCCAAAGACCCGTTCGACGGCAAAGAGCTGCGGTACAAAAAGCTTGAGACCGGCTTTGTTGTTTACAGCATTGGCGAGGATGGAAGCGATGACGGCGGCAAAGAAAAACCGCAAAAAAGAACCAGCCCACCGGCCTCATGGGATGTTACTTTCATCGTCCAGCGATAACGACGGGGCCCTGACTTCTATTTTTTGAAATTTATCCGCCTGCGGCGGATTTATCTTGCACTTTTCCCTATAGAGGCCAGAATAGTCGGCATCATATCATAAGTGCCGGCCGGGCAGAAGAACCCGGGAAGTTATCAATATATGAAGGGAAGCAAAATGGAAGTTAAGAAGGTTTTAGAGCAGGTCAAAAAAGACGATATTAAATTTATCACCCTGCAATTTACCGATTTACTCGGCGTCATAAAGGAGCTAATCATACCGGTTGAGCGGCTCGAAGATGCTTCGCGCAACGGAGTGTGGTTTGACGGCTCTTCGGTTGAAGGTTTCGCCCGCATACAGGAGAGCGACCTGTTTTTGAAGCCGGATATTGCAACTTACGCCGTTGTGCCCTGGCTGACCGAAAACGGCAAGACAGCAAGGTTGATATGTGATATCTATCGCTCGGACGGCAAGCCTTTCGAAGGAGACCCAAGATTTATCCTTAAGCAGGCGGCCGCTGAGGCAGCAAAAGAGGGCTTCGAATATAACGTCGGCCCGGAGCCGGAATTCTATCTATTTAGAGTTGGTGATGAAAACAGGACCTTGCCAATAGATTTTGGCAGTTATTTCGACCTTTCATCTCACGAAGGATACAGGGCCATAAAAAAGATAATAGCGGCGCTTGAGAATTTCGGTATTCAAGTTGAAACCTCTCATCACGAGGTCGGTTTGGGTCAATATGAAATAGATTTCCATTATGGGTCCTGTATAGATATAGCCGACAAGGTCGTTACGCTGAAATACACTGCGAAGAGGGTTGCCCAAATGCACAATCTGCACGCCACTTTTATGCCGAAGCCGATAATGGATATGGCGGGTTCCGGGATGCACGTTCATCAGAGTCTTTTTGACATTCAAGCAAAAACAAATGCCTTTTACGAGGAAGGTGACAAATATAATTTGTCGAAAGTCGCGTATAGTTTCATTGCCGGCCAGATAAAGCATATCAATGCAATGTGTGCGGTTCTTTGTCCGACGGTGAATTCATATAAAAGATTAGTGTCCGGCTTCGAGGCGCCTGTATATATAACGTGGGCTTCGATGAATCGTTCGGCTCTTTTGAGGGTGCCTAAATGGTTCAGAGCCAAGCAGGAAGCGGCGAGAATCGAGCTGCGATGTCCCGATCCTGCCTGCAATCCATACCTGGCCTTTGCGGTTATGCTAAGATCCGGCCTTGACGGCATTAAAAACAACCTTACGCCGCCTGTTGCCGTCGAAGAAAATATATACACCCTCGATGACGAGAGCCGGGTCAAGAAAAATATAGATGTTCTACCGACCTCGCTGTGGGAAGCGCTCGATAAATTGAAAAAGGACAAACTCATCCAGGATGTTCTCGGCGAGCATTTGTTTGAAAGATATATAGACGTGAAGACAAAAGAGTGGGACGAGTTCAAAAAGCAGGTCACTTCCTGGGAAATAGACACATATTTAGACACTTTCTAAATCTCTCGGTCAAAGCCGCAAGCCAAGTAGAGAATTTTGGCCGATGACGGGCCCACCGGTATGATTACAATTCGCAAGGCAAAATCAAGTGATTCCGAACATATCGTCGAATTACAGTTGAAGATGGCGCAGGAGACAGAGGGGCTGGAACTGGACAGGGGTGTCGTAAGCAAGGGAGTGCGTGCCGTTTTCCGGCATCCGGCGCATGGGACTTACTGGATAGCAGAGGAAAAGGGCGAGATTCTCGGAGTGCTTCTGGCAATACCGGAATGGAGCGACTGGCGCAACGGAACCGTGCTGTGGATACATTCACTATACGTCATTCCCGAGGCACGCAGACAAGGCGTATTTAAGAAACTTTATCTGAATTTGAAAGAGCGGGTGGAACATTCACCGGAGCTGGTGGGCCTGCGCCTGTACGTGGACAGGCAAAACAAATCGGCACAAGAAATATACGATAAGCTCGGAATGAACAAAGACCATTACGAACTGTACGAATGGTTGAAGTGATTAACTGAACCTGCTGAAAGTGAGGCATTACAGGTTTACAGGTATTCCCCGGCTGCCCAGATATTCTTTCATTCGGTTTATGGTGTAGTTTTCGAAGTGCGTGATTGACGCCATTAGCACTGCGTCTGCCCCACCGTCAACGATAGCTTCGTAGAGGTGTTCGAGTTTGCCTGCACCGCCGGATGCGATGACCGGAATATTGACTGCATCGGATACTGCTTTGGTCAGCTCGATATCGTAACCGGCCTTGGTTCCGTCGGCGTCCATACTTGTCAATAAGATTTCACCTGCACCCAGCCTTTGGCCTTCGGCGGCCCATTCAACTGCGTCAATATCCGTTGGTTCAGAACCTGCCTTTACACAGACCTGCCATCTGTCAGGCTTTGCCATTGACCGGCGGGCGTCAATGGCCAGAACGACACATTGATTGCCAAAGCGCTTGGCGGCTTCGGTAATCAGGTTCGGATTTTGGACCGCGGCGGTATTTACCGAAACTTTTTCGGCGCCGCTTCGCAAAAGCTCGTCGATTTGCTCGACGGTTTGTATGCCGCCGCCGACGGTAAAAGGGATGAAAACATTTTCAGCAACCTTTTCGACAAGCTCTACGATTGTTTTACGGGAGCGAATAGTAGCGGTGATGTCAAGGAAAACCAACTCATCGGCACCATCTTCACTGTATCTTGCGCCGAGCTCCACGGGGTCGCCGGCATCACGAAGATTCAAAAAGTGGATGCCCTTAACAACACGGTTATCTTTAACATCGAGACAGGGAATAATTCTTTTTGCCAACATCAGGAATTTGTCCTATCACAAATTTTAGCACAATTCTTCAATATACTGAAATGCTTTGCATACTATCGTGAAATTTCCAGCAATATCATTGAAAACAACCATTATTTTTTAGAGACTTGTGCCTTATGGTTAATTTGAAACACAAATCGTACTGTTCAATAAATACTATGAACCTTAAAGACCGTCAAATGATAATATTTAATAGAGTGATTAAGCAGAATTGATTTGTCGGGTGGGTTAAATCCGCCTATAATAAGGGCGTTTAAGGTGGAAATCGCCAAACTTCGTTTTTCGGTTATTACTATGTTTTGTATTATTGGTGGTTGGTTTTTTTGCCGATTTACTCTGTTGAGCTTAGTCAAATTAAGGGCATTCCCCAAACGCGAAAGAATGTGTTTGTGGGCCCCAAGGAAAATATGAATGTGTGGCATAGTAGCTTATCTTGGGAAAAAGGTTGCACAGCCGATTCTCATAGAGGGTCTGAAACGTCTGGAATACAGGGGTTACGACTCGGCCGGTGTGGCGCTTTTAGGCAGCGGCGCGATAAAAGTACAAAAGACCAGCGGCAGGATCAGCGCTCTGGAAGAAGTGTTAGATGAGCCTTCCCCTTCTGAGACGTTCGGTATCGGCCATACACGCTGGGCGACACACGGTGAGCCAAACGTTGTAAATGCACATCCACATCTGGACTATACCGGCAAAGTCGCCGTGGTTCATAACGGCATTATCGAAAACTACGGCACACTTAAGACCTGGCTTCAAAATGAAGGTGCCGCGTTTGCCAGCGAAACCGACACCGAAGTGATAGCAAACCTCATCGGTTATTTCTATTCCAGGACCTACGAGGATAAGGGTGACAATCAATCCGACGGTCAGAACAAATTCGAATGGGCTGTTCAGCGTGCCCTTCGGGAACTGCACGGAACCTTTGGGCTGGCAATTGTGTGTTCGGATTTTCCCGACACCCTTATTGGTGCAAAAAGGGGAAGCCCGCTTATTCTGGGAGTCGGTGACAACGAATATATCCTCGCCTCAGACGCTGCTGCAATTGTTGAACATACGACACAGGCAATATATCTTGCCGATAACGAAATGGTTACCGTCAGACCGGATGGTTTTCATACCAAAACAATTGATAATGTTACCGTCGCCAAGGACCTGACGGAGATTGAGTTTTCATTGGAGCAAATCGAGCTGGGCGGCTTCCGGCATCACATGCTGAAAGAGATTTCCGAACAGCCGACCGCTTTGAAGACATGTATGGGCGGCAGAATAGACAGGCAAAACGGAAAAATTATCCTCGGCGGCATATCCGATTACCTTCGTGAGCTGACGCGAACGAAACATCTTATCCTGACCGCCTGCGGGACGGCGTTTCACGCCGGTCTTGTGGGAGAGTTTTTGTTTGAGCAGCTGGCTCGCATCCCGACGGAAACGGAGTACGCCAGCGAATTTCGATATCGTAATCCGATCATTGAGGATGGCACCGTTGTTATTTCAATAAGCCAGTCCGGCGAGACGGCCGATACCCTTGCGGCGGTCGAACAGGCCAAGGAACGAGGAGCAACAGTGCTCGGCATTGTCAACGTTGTAGGCTCTTCCATTGCCAGGACGACAGACGCGGGGATATACCTTCACGTGGGTCCGGAAATAGGCGTTGCCAGCACAAAGGCATTTACCGCTCAGGTGGCTGTAATGACTATGCTCGCTATCGAGCTGGGCAGAAGAAGGCACATAAGCAACGACGAAGCGGGCAGCTACATAGACCAACTTTCCGAGATACCGGACAAGATTACCCAAATATTGCAGGAGTCCGACCATATTAAGGAGATTGCCTCGGCAAATATCGATAAGGACAACTGGCTATTCCTGGGCCGGGGATTTAATTACCCGGTCGCCCTTGAAGGGGCCTTGAAGTTGAAGGAAATAAGCTATATTCACGCTGAGGGCCTGCCTGCTGCCGAAATGAAGCACGGCCCGATAGCTTTGATTGCGGACGGGATGCCTGCGGTTTTCATAGCCACGGCAGGGCCGCAATATGACAAAATCAAGGGTAATATCGAGGAAGTGCGGGCACGCGGCGGGAAAATTATCGTTGTTGCGACCGAAGGCGATGAGAATATCAAAGAACACGCCGACCATTTGATTACCATCCCGGATGTGCCGGAATTGTTACAGCCGCTGCTTACCGTTGTGCCGCTGCAGCTGCTGGCATACCATGCCGCCGTCCTTCGCGGCCACGATGTCGACAAACCTCGAAACCTTGCAAAAAGCGTTACGGTCGAGTAGACTTTTTGCTTGATGATTAGGACCAAAATATGCGATACGGCCCGGCTCCGACCCGGCTTTACTCTTGTGGAGCTTCTCGTTGTCATAGCGATTATTTCCCTTTTACTTTCCATACTTCTGCCATCGCTTGCAAAGGCGAGGTCTTTGGCGTACCGTATTAAGTGTGCCCACAACCTCAAGCAGATCAATTTAGCCGTGAACATGTACCTCAATGGCAACGAGGATACATATCCTTGTGCCGAGGATCCCCTGCCGGCCGGCTACTGGCTCTGGATGGGACGCGGCTGGCGGTCTTTTATCGAACCTTATTTAAGTACCAAGGTTCATAAGGATAATCCTTCGGTTTTGTTTTGTCCCGAAGATCCCACAGACAAAGACAAATTCGAGGCCACCAGTTATGCCTACTCGATGGCTTTCTACCACAGCCCCCAACAGATCGACGATATGAACGATAAGAGCGATACCTACTCAAATCCACAGCAATCCATGCCCCAGCAATGCGATAATGTGGCCAATCCTTCCGGCAAAATCCTAATCGGGGAATGGTCAAGCAATCATTCGCCCGTAAAGGATAGTGAAAATGGATGGTGGACCTGGGAAGGTCGAAGAAATTATCTTTTTGCGGATGGGCATATCCATTTCCTTCGGGCCAAAGAAATTCGTCCTGCACGTGATGGTTATCCCGATGCTAACCTTACAATTCGAGGTATCAAGGGTACCGATTGGCCCCGCTGAAAATTCTGCTCTGTCCTCAGGTATACCCCGGCCGTCTTTGATGGGGATTGATCCTCAAAGAACTTGCATTGCTGACTGTTTTGAGTATAGTTGCAGATATAAATCGGCAATTTGCGTGAACACCTCGATGGATAAAACATCGAACATAATCATAACAGGTCGCAGGAGATTGCAGATATGCACAAGCGTTTGATCATTGTAGCAATCGTATTATCACTGTGTTTCAATTTGTCCCTTGTCTTTGCCGGACAAAAGCCTCTATATTTACGTGCCGGCTCTGCTTTGGTGGAAGCAAAAGTGTTTCCATTCAAAGGCCCGGTGGAAGGACTGGAGCCTCAGAAACTGGACTTTCGGTACGCCCCGGGGCGCTGGCAGGCGTGTATCGGTTTACCGGACGATCCGCACAAGAGCATCGTGGGCTCCGATGGAGGATTATATTACGATTACGGCAGTGGAATTTTTTACAGCTTTGGTACGCGTATTCTGGCAAGTTTGGATACGCAGGGACAAAAAGGCGAGATAAAACAGTCACTTTTAGATCCTCGTATTCCCATCGTTATTACCGAGCGGAATTTTGGCGGCCTGACTCTTGAACAACAAGCCTGGGCGGGTGCACCTTATTCTGAAAACATATCACAATGGAGCCCGCGCAGGGTGGATTATCTTTGGCTCAGGATGGTCAACAAGGGTACTCAGCCGCAAACCGGAAGAATTGTATTACAGATTGATCCCAAAGACAGTTTAAAAATTAACGATGGCAAAACACGTCTGCATGAAAGAGGATTTGCCGGAAAGCCGTTTTGTTTTCTTTCACCTGCATGTTCTGAATTTTCTCCTGACGACTTAGCAAAGGAAGATACTTCTAAAACGGGTATCGAAATAGACCATTCGCCCGGCGTTAACAGGAACTGGGCCCAGCCGAATGCTGCCTGCAGCAAATGTTTCCGGGATATTATGGTCGGTTGGAAAAGACCTCTTATTTTTAAATATCAAGCTCAATCGAACAAAAAGTATCGTGTTGCTTTCGGCCTTATCGAAGGTTGGCATGATAAAGCCGGGGTACGCCCTCTTGAGATTCGTATCGAAGGCAAAACCGTTCGTTCTGTCGACCTTATGGGCGAGTATGGCAAAAATACGCCTGTTGCTTTTCTCTTTGATGTAAAAGACCTGAACGGTGATGGCAAAATCGAGATGGGTATTTATTCTCCGAAGGATGCCGAAGATAAAAACACTATTCTAAGCGGATTGTGGGTCTTTGATGAAAAAGCCGCCGTTACCGAAAAGGATATTCTTGCCGGAAGAGTTAATGACCGCGCCCTGACTGTTAAGTATCCCGAGGAGACCGGCAAGTCCGTTAAGTTACTTTTCGAGGAAAAGCAGCTTGCACCGGGCCGGGAATATAGTGTTCTTATTACTTTCTATCAAGGCGATAAAGCCTCAACTAAAACCAGTGAGAAACAAGCAGAACATGAGCGGGACCGCGCAATCAGATACTGGCGGAATATCGACCTGCCTTACGACCGTATGATGGTGCCGGACCCTGCCGTACAGGGATTATTGGATTCCTGCATACGCAATATCTACCAGGCAAGAGAGCTTCGCAACGGGCAGCCTGCGTTCCAGGTCGGCCCTACCTGCTATCGCGGCACCTGGGCCGCTGACGGCCCTTTCATACTCGAATCCATCACTTATCTGGGACGGGGAAAAGAAACCCGTGCCGGCCTGCAGGTGCAAGTGGACAAGGATGAGGGTCCCGGCGGCGTGCAGTTCTCCAAGAAGTCCGGCCTGCGGCTGTGGATGATTTGGCGACACGCGCAGCTCACCGGTGACTGGAACTGGCTGGAGGGTATATGGCCGAAAGTCGAGCAAAATGTCAACCAGATTATCAGTTATCGCCGGATGACCCTCGATGACCCGGCCCAAGCCAATTACGGGCTCATGCCGCCCGGTTTCGGTGACGGCGGCCTCGGCGGCATTCACCGTGAATACACTAATGTCTACTGGACTCTCGCCGGTCTCCGCGCAGCTATCGAAATGGCTGAAAAATTGAACATGAAAACGCTTTCGAAGTGGCAGGCCGAATACCGGGATTATTGGCAGGTCTTCGACAAGGCCAGAAATCGGGACAAGCTTACCGATGATTTCGGCAACGTCTATGTACCCGTGACCATGAAAGGCGAACAGCAGCAGTTGCCTCAGCGCGGCGCCTGGGCCTTTCTCCAATCAATATTCCCGGGTCGTATCTTTGATCCCGATGACAAGCTGATGCTCGGCACTATGTCTATGCTGGACTCGAACCAGCAGGAAGGTCTGATTTACGGTACCGGCTGGCTTCCCGACGGCATCTGGAATTACGCCGCCTCATTCTACGGTCATGCACATATCTGGCTCGGTCACGGCAAAAAGGCCGCCGCTACTCTGTACGCCTTCGGCAACCATGCATGCCCTTTGTTATGCTGGCGCGAGGAACAAAATCCACAGGGACAAAAGGAACATCAGGTGGGTGACATGCCCCATAACTGGGCCAGCGCCGAGTTCATTCGTATGGTACGTCACCTGCTTATACTCGAACGCGGCGACGAGCTTCATCTGCTGGGCGGTCTGCCCCATGCGTGGACCCGGCCTGGAAATAAAACTAAAATGCTGGAAATTCCTACATCCTTCGGGCCGCTCAGCCTGACCCTGGAAATGGATGGTAAAGGTGACTCTGCAACTGTTGAAATCACTCCACCCCGCCGCGACCCACCTGAAAAAATAAAGGTACATCTGGAACATTTCCAGCGGCCGGTAGAAAAAACAAAGATGGAATTAAAGGATGGCAGAATTATAATCAAGGTGGATTTTGAGTCATAAAACCCAATGGCATGGGATGGTCTAAGACATTCGACCGGCATCCATTACTATGTATGATGAGGTCTGTGGATTTGTTTTTTATGGCTAAGTAAATGTCCTACAACTCGGCCTCTTTGATCGTATTTTTCAGAACGAATGGTTCGAAGAGACCATAGCCGATCGTGTGATACCGGCTGCCGGGTGGGGGACCGGTTTCCGGGCCACGTTGAAACATGTTGGGCCAGGCGGCCCCAACAACCGGACCGGCGTGATGCGGCCCCAGCGTATTCTTCAGCGTGCCGATAACGATAACTTCTATATTGTTTGTGCCGGGCTTTATGAACGAAGTCACATCACACTGCCACGGGGGAAAACCAATATAACCGGCTGCCTTGCCGCTGACAATAACCTGTGCGACGCTGCCGTTCCAGTGCGGCAGTTCCACGAGATAGCGCCCTTTAGACTTGGTGACTGCAAATCTCTGCTTGTATGAGACACCTTCCGCATAGAAGGGATGGCCCTGCAGGTCCCACCCGGTGACATTCAAACCGCTGCCGTCCGTCAGAAAGGCCGCCCGGCGATTAAAGTTCATTATCAGCTCGCTCGAAACGTCGTGGATCGCGACCGAGGAAATCCGTTTCAGGTTTGTTGCTTTATCCGGTTCTTCGAAAAACTGCACTTCGCTCAGGCCGACAAATGCGTTGTCATTACCACTGTCACTGGTTGGGAAAGTTGCGCCATTGTGATTCGAGAGGATATCGAACTTGACGAAACGCACACCTGCGGCGTTTACATTGAGAGTCTGCGGGAAATCCGGCTCGGTGCTCGGCCCAATCGAACCGCTTACAGCCTGGTCAAGATTAAATTTACCGACCGGGATGGTGTACGAATCCTCTTTTCCGTCGGCGGAGCCCGTAATTAAAAGCTGCTTGACACCTCGGCCGGTGAGGTTGACCTCGTTATAGTTCCATATCCTGATTTTACGAAGATCGGCTGTCTTACCCAGGTCGAATACGATATAGGGATCGCCGTCGTTCTCGATGTTGGGATTAAAGCCTATCCCGTTGCTCAGCCACATGCTGCCGTCCGGTGTCGTGATATGTGTGCCGCTGTGGTCGAAGCCCAGCGGGCGGTCCGGTACAATAACGAAGCCCGAATCCGAGGCTTCGAGCGCAAAATTCCCGAGTACGTAAGCGGGCTCCAGCTCGTGGTATATCGTGAAAGGGCGGGCCTTGATGGTGACGGAATTTCGGCCGACTTTTGCAGCGTCCCGGATATTTATTTTTCCGAACGACTTGTCGAGCCACCACGAGTTTTTGATCGGGGAAACGACTTTGCCGTTGCACGTAATCGTATACAAGTCGGGCCGCTCGATAACGATATACAGCGGATTGGGTACTTTCTTATCGATATTAAACCGATAGGTGGCCTCGAAGCCGCTGTCGGCCGGGAACTTTTTCTTTATCAGCTCATCACGAAACTGCACGGCGCTGTCCCAGGGATTGCGCCCCAATCCGTTTTGCTGGAATGCAAATTGATTTGCCCGGTAGAAATAAATATTTTTCTTAGTCTCGTCACCTGCGGTGATATCCACGAAATCCAGCGTCAGTACGTTATTTTCCAGCCGGCGGATTTCGGGGGAGCCTTTTGCTTCGATTATGGAAGTGACCTCCGGCTCAGGCGGTGCAGGATTACGGGAATCTTTCGTTAAAAAAAGCAGCAGGCTGCCGGATGGCGGTAATTGAAATTTTGCGTTAACAGTTCCGTTCCAGAGTTTTTGGAATCCATACTTAGAAATCTTTCCCGTATGCAGGTCCCACTGTTCAATACCCTGCGAAGTCGACCAGATTGTGCCTGATGACGGCGCGGTTATACTGGTGTTAACCAGAAATAAAAACTGGCCATCGTCCATCTGCCGGCGATGATGAAAGAGGACGCCTTTATCGCCCTCGTCACGGAGAATTGTAAGACCTCTTGCAGGTCTGGCCAGTAATTTCCTGGGAACGGTAACAGGATCTAACCGGCTCCAGCCGGAGTGACGGGAAAGCTTTTGGCCTCGCTCAGAAAGCCGGCCGTCAATGCGTACAGGCGGCGTCCCGCTACAGATTACGGTCCCGCCTTTTTCCAGATATCCTTCCAGCAGCTCCATTGTTTTGGTATTTAGGTTCTCTGTCAGAGTCGGTAGTACGACGGTTTCGTATCGGCGTTTACCCACCCTGAGTAATCCTTCTTCGACAGAACCTTCCCTTGCCATGATATCCTCGCATCCGATGTCATACTCAACCTGGGCACGCTCCAGAGACAGGACCATATCCTGGAACCGGTTGCCGACCTCGCTGAGCCGGGCGCCCTGGCTCGAATCGGCCTGATACATCCACGCAGTTGTTGTAGGCTGAATCAAAAGCACACGGTTGATTTGTTCGCCCTGCGAGAGGACAAACGACAGCCGCGTAAAGTAGCCGGCCATAACGTGATAGGCCTTCCACCAGGGCTCGTGGTATGAAAAAGACTGTGGATGGTCGCGTTTGCGGGCTCCCCTGATGGTGATATAAGAGAGGTGCTCATTGAGCGTATTGATTCCCAGAACGTACAGCCAGTCGCCTATTCGCTTCATGTCCTCGAAGCGCAGGTCCCAGCCGCCGGCGCCATAGGCCTCGCACAGCGTTCTCTTGCGGCCGAGCTGATTAGCGACGCTTGAAAGCTCCCTGGCCGCGCGAGCGTTGCCGAACTGCGCATGCGTGTCTTCACGATACTGGTTCATAAGCGTGTCAATGCCCGGACGTTGCTGCCAGGCGGACATTGCCATATTATCCGGCACGCCAATGCAGTTCGGCCATTCGTGCTCCCAGTAATGGCCCGTAAAATCAAGACCGTTGCGCTCGCAATAATCGTAGAAGGGCTTGCCCCAGCGCTCGATAAACATTTCCAGCAGGACCTGAAAGTAATTATGTCGTACACGTTTCCAGTCGCCGACCGGCCGGGTCAGGCTCGGAAGATGGTCTGTCAGACGGTATCCCCACCGTTTCTCGAAAACCTGTGGAAGGTCGTCGGTCCAGGGAATACCGCCGGCAGGTCGTAGTTGCGGTTCATCAGTGAAGGCCCCTGGAATGCATTTGCTGAACTGGTCACCAACCTGTCTGCGATACGCTTCCATTGTTATGTCCAGAAACTTCTCGGTCACACCGGGGTACAGCAGATCCACGTAGCACTTACCGCCATGCCAGGGAGAGTTGCCGGCACGCTGTACATACGCTACAAGGTAATCGGCTTCCGGCATCTCCTCGCCGGACCTTATTGCCTCCGTTGCATTCTCATAACCGTGATCAGTAGGGCAGTAAACTGCAATTATATCATCGGATAGTTTGGGCGGCTGTTTCTGTTCGCGAATATGCAATCCCCGACCGCGAGACTCGGGCATTGCGTCCGGCACCAGCCCGCCCGCGAAGCCCGATGGATAAGAATTTTCATCGTATATCCATACATTCATATCGAGCCGCTCGGCCTCTTTTAGAGCTACCTTCCAGAGTCTGAACCAGTCAGCCGAGAGATACGGTGTCATCAATCCCGGGCGGGGATGGACGAAAACCTGTTTGACCTTCTGGCCGGCAAGGTCACGAAGCGTTGAAACAATTTGTTCCTCGGTGAGCATGTCATTCCACACCCAGAGCGGGCCGGAACTGTACCGGCGGGGTGGATTGGCGAATAGCTTCTTAACACTTTCTGATTTGATGGCTTCTGCATTACTGCATCCGGCTGCAACAAAGAAGGAAATCAAAACGAACGCCCAAAACCTGTTTGACATAATATGTTTGATAATACCCATTATACCTTGACCTCCAAAATTGTGTTTTGTAGCAGTTTGAGAGAGTAATCAATCACTTACAATTTTGCAAGAACAAATCACGCCGGAGAAATGGTTTAAATTTTATAATTCCTGTGGTTTGGGACATTAAAATCGGTATTTCGTGATAACCGGGTATTGTGATTACCTCGATACGAAACAATTTGCGACAAATGCACAGAAATGCTAAAATACCGCCGTTTGTAACTAAGAAGTAATCAGCTTAAAAACAGGTTTTGCGGCTGAAAAAGGAGTGAAAGGTATGAGAAAAGACTGTTTGTTACCGGCTGTATTTCTGATGGCAATCGCCAGTTGTCAACAAGCGAAGCTCGCTTCCGCCAGACAGGAGACTCCCATAACCTTTGTGTATTCATCACAGGATTACGGCCCAGAATGTCTGGCGGCAAAAGAGGTTCGTCGTTATCTGTATTTGCGAACAGGGAAATTGCTGCCGATAGTGCAGTATGTTAGCACCCTCGATTTTGATGCCAGCCTGATAGTCATTGCACGCAAAGACAGAGAAGTTATTAAGCGAATTCAAGATAAATATACCGGGCTTGCATCGTCTATAACAGCTTTGAAACCTCAACAGTATCAAATCAAAACACTAAAAAGCGGGAACAAACCGCTCGTGTTGATTTGCGGCGGCGATGAATTCGGAACCCTTTATGGGGCGTATCGATTTATCGAGCATTTTGGTGTGCGTTTTTATCTCCAAGGGGACGTCCTGCCTGACAAGAAGATTGGCTTGAAGATGCCCGATTTGGATGAGCAGGGAAACCCGTTATTTGAACTGCGAGGTATTCATCCTTTTCACGATTTTCCGGAGGGGCCGGACTGGTGGGACGCCGATGGTTATAAAGCCATCCTCGCCCAGTTGCCCAAGCTGAGAATGAACTTCTTCGGGCTTCATTGTTATCCCGAGGGTGGTGTCGGCCCGGAACCTGGGGTCTGGATTGGCAAGCCCGGGGATATTTATCCCGATGGGCGGGTAAAGTACAGCTCTCAGTCACGCCATTTTACTACGCACAACGGTACCTGGGGATATAAACCCAGGGATACCGCTGATTACACTTTTGGCGCCGACCTGTTATTCGAGCGCGATGACTACGGTGTCGATTATATGGAGGGTATGGCCCCCTGGCCTAAAACCGCTCAGGACCGCAACGCATTGTTCAATTGCTTTGGTAAAGTGCTCAATGAAGCGTTTGGTTTTGCAAGGGGCCTGGGAATCAAGACCTGCATTGGAACGGAGACTCCACTCACAATTCCAAAAATGGTCAGGGAGCAGCTCAAAGGAGAAGGCCAAAATCCCGACGACCCGGCTGTTGTGCAAAATATTTATGAGGGTATGTTCCAACGGATAAAGAACACGCATCCTCTTGATTATTACTGGCTATGGACGCCTGAAGGTTGGACCTGGGGAGGAGCGTCGGATGAACAGGTAGCGGCGACGGAAAAAGACTTGCTGCTGGCGGTTGAAGCGGCGAAAAAGATCAATGTCCCGTTTACTCTGGCCACCTGCGGGTGGGTATTAGGGCCGCCCAAAGACCGAGCGCAGTTTGATAACGTTTTGCCCAAAGAGATGCCTTTTAGTTGTATCAACCGCCAGGTGGGATTCTCGCCGGTCGAACAGAGTTTTGCACGGCTCAAAGGCCGGCCTAAATGGGCCATACCCTGGATGGAGGACGACCCTGCCATGATTATCCCTCAGCTTTGGGCGGGGCGTATGCGGCGCGATGCCGCCGACGCACTGGCATACGGCTGCACAGGCCTGATGGGTATCCACTGGCGAACACGTGTTCTTGGCCCTAACGCCTCAGCGCTTGCGCGTGCCGGCTGGGAACAGGAAGATTGGAACCCGGATTTCGGCAAAAAGTACGAACCGCCCGACCCGAAGCTCACCGAGGGACGCGAAGGCGGTAATGTCGCTGCGTTCCCCAACAGCCCGATGGCCGGTACAGAGGATGATACGCTCTATCAAACAGTGCGCTGGGATGTTAGCGCTTACCGCTTCAAGGTGCCAAACGGCAAATACAAGGTGATGCTGCAATTCTGTGAACCTCACTACAACGAATCGGGCAAGCGTGTCTTCGGCATAGAATTGCAGGGCAAACAGGTTATCGATAAACTGGATATCTTCAATAAGGTCGGCAAGGACAGGGCTCTAAATTACACGTTCGAGGATATACAAGTAACGGACAGTTTGTTGGACATCAGTTTTGTAAAGGTCGTGGAGTTTCCATGTATCGCGGCCATTGTCGTAGAAGGTGAAAGCTATATAAGAAAAATAAATTGCGGCGGGCCGGCATACAAGGATTACGAGGCCGATATGCCGTTTTCTGTACCGGACGGCAGACCGCGAGACTTACTTTCGGACGACTTCTACGCCGACTGGGCTTTGACGCAATTCGGCCCGGAGGTGGCTGAACCAATCGCAAAATTATTCACCAGACTCGATGGCGGCCCGACCGCAGTAACACAGGGACAGGGAAATACAAACCTTCCCCGGCCTTCCACATGGGTGGGAGGGCCCGGCGGTATTAATCCCGATCCGAGACCGTGGGATCAGGTTAGTAAGGAATACGCCTTTGTTGATGAACTGGCAAAACTTCGCTCAAGGATCAAAGGTCCGGGCAATCTGGAACGCTTCGATTACTGGCTCAACACTTTCCGATATCTAAGAGCGGTGGGGCGGGTCAACTGCATCTGGGCTCAATTTAACGCCGCGATGAAAAAGGTCAAAGACCAGAAACAGCCCCGTGCTCAAAAGCAGCTTGCACTTGAAACGGCCCTTCCGATACGCAAGGAACTGGTTGCTCAGGTTGCCGATGTACACCGCTATCTTTTGGCGGCTATTACGACCACAGGCGGGATGGGCAATTTGACCAACTGGCAGCAGCATCTGATGCCCACCTTGCTAACCCAGCCCGGTGAGGAACTGGAAAAAATTCTGGGACGGGAATTGCCCGAAGACGCTAAGCCTTCGGATAAATATGATGGTCCTCCGAGAATAATCGTGCCGACTGTCCGGAGCAGCTTAAATACCGGTGAAGACCTGAGGCTCAAAGTGATTATATTGGCTAAAAAGAAGCCTGAAGATGCATTTTTATATTGGCGGCCAATGGGCACGGAGAACTACACTAAGGCTACACTTACCCATGTTGCTCGCGGGGTGTATTCGGTTACGATACCCGCCCGTGAAATCAAAAATAACGATTTGGAATATCATATAAAAGTCACTGTCGATGATAACCGCAGTGTTTACTTCCCGGCAACAGCACCGAACATAAACCAAACAGTTGTGGTTATTCAGTAAACAAGAAAGGAAATATTCAAACGCTATGAACTCACGAGAAAGAGTATTAAAGGCATTGAACTATGAACCAACGGACCGCGTTCCTGTGGATTTGGGAGGGACGCTTTGTTCGGGGATTCAGGTTAGTGTAGTTGCGGGCCTGCGACAGGCGCTCGGCCTGGACAAACCCGGCGAGCCGGTAAAGGTCGTCGAGCCTTACCAGATGCTCGGTGAGGTCGCCGCCGACCTGCGGGAGGCGCTGGGTATCGATGTTGTTAATCTGCCCGGATCAAAGAACATGTTCGGCTTTGAAAACGCCGACTGGAAGCCATGGAAAACGTTCGACGGCACAGATGTTTTAGTGCCGGCCAAATTCAACACGGATCCCGAACCTGACGGCAGTATTCTGATGTACCCGGAGGGTGACAAGTCGGTGCCTGCTTCGGCAAAGATGCCCAAAGGCGGTTTTTATTTTGACTCGATTATTCGCCAGAAGCCCATTGAAGAAGCGAAATTGAATCCGGCGGACAACCTGGAGGACTTTACACTAATCAGTGAGGAGGATTTGAAATTCTACGAGCAGGAATCAAACGAGCTTTATGAGGGTACGGATCTCGCCATCGCTACCGGTTTTCACGGGACGGGTCTTGGTGACATAGCGCTTGTCCCCGCACCCTGGATGAAGGATCCGAAGGGAATTCGCGACATTGAAGAATGGTATATCAGCACAGTCTCGCGTAGAGAATATATAAAAGAAGTCTTTGCGGGCCAGGCGGAAATCGCGGTGAAGAATCTCGAACGAA
>SMTZ1_10000965_pt1 | contig 44893 bp, 46 predicted proteins | sample DeeMarSWOR136_30_FD_25667 | JGI IMG/M metagenome (IMG submission 25667) | reverse complement strand
CTTCGACCTCTTCCTCTTCGGCAACTTCGGGCTCGGGTTCCACCTCAATCATGACCTCGGCAACCTTAACGACCATCTGTTCGGGGTCAGCCTCTACGGTAATATCCGGGTCGAGGACGATATCCTTCACCTGAATAGCCTGCTCGAGTTCCTCCAGAGTGCTGACATCGATTTCTATCTGCGGCGGTACTTTTTCCGGTAGGCATTCGATAGGTAATTCGGTAATGCCGCGCGAGAGAATGCGTCCCTTGGTCTTCAGCGCCGGAGCCTCGCCTACCAGAACGATGGGCACATCCATGGTCATCTTCTCTCCCATTCTTATCTGGTAGAAATCTACGTGCAGCAGCTGCTTGCCCAGCGGGTCGCGCTGAATCTCACGGACGAATACCTTTTTCGCGCCTCTCTCTCCCTGAACCTCCAGGTCTATCAACCTTGTCTCTCCGGCGTGCGTGATGACCCGTTTCAGTTCATCGGTGTCACATTGCAGAGACAGTGATTTCAGGCTATGACCAAAAAGATGCGTCGGCGTGATGCCGCGGCGGCGTAGAAATCGGTTCCTCTTCCCGAGCACATCTCTTTTTTCAGCTTTTAACTTGAGCTCTTCCATTTATTGACTCCCTTCACCCTGTCAATTTAATCATATTCAGGCGTAAAAATCAATTTTTACGCACGAACTCAATTGAAAGGCCGCCGTTAGTGGTGCTATAATTTCACTTACTATTTCCATTACACTAATAAAACGGGAAGAAAAACATGACCGCCAGAAGAAAAGATGAAGTAAGAGACATCTGGAATACCAACGCGGCGTACTGGGATAATCGCATGGGGGAAGGCAACGACTTCCACAATGTGTTGATTAACCCCAACCAAATTGATCTGCTGGATATTAAAAAGGGTGATTCTATTCTGGATATCGCCTGCGGCAACGGGCAGTTTGCCAGGAGGATGACCAGGCTGGGCGCCAGGGTAACCGCCATCGATTTCTCGGATGTTTTTATCAACCTCGCCAGGTCCAAACCGCTGGCGGATAAAATCGATTATCGGGTGATTGACGTTACCAGAAAGACCGAGCTCGCTAAACTCCGCGGCAATAATTTCGACTCCATCGTATGCACCATGGCCATTATGGACATAGAGAACATCGAGCCGATGATTAGCTTCCTGCCGGAAATCCTGAAAAACAATGGCAAATTCGTATTTTCCATACTGCACCCCTGCTTCAATTCCGGTGAAGCCAGCCAGGTCAACGAGCATACCGATACCGGCGGCAGGGAACACAATATTTATTACGTGAAAGTCAGTAATTACCTGATATCGCAGCGCACTAAAGGCGAAGGCATAAGGGGTCAACCGAAATCACAGTACTATTTCCACCGCCCCCTTTCCGAGATACTGAACCTTTGCTTCGAGAACGGCTTCTATATGGACGCCATGAGGGAGCCGTCTTTCAAAGACATTGAAACGACCAGCACCTGGGGCAACGCCTTTAAAAACAATCCCCCGGCGATAATCTGCGGCTTTAAGTTGATTAAATAATCTACTAAAACGGTGTGGACTTGGCGTTTGTCCTTATAGTATAATGGGGACGCAGTGATGACACCGTCTGATTCAAGGAAATCATCAACGGGAACCTCGGCTGATAATGCAAAAGCCGGGGTTTTTTCTTCAGATGAAGACCTAAAATCCATAGCTAAAAGGCTGCGCCGTGACATCGTCACCATGATAGGCAAAGCCGGCAGCGGTCACCCGGGAGGCTCGCTGTCCGCCGTGGAAATCACCACCGCTCTTTACTGGAAAATATTACGACATAAGCCCGCCGACCCACAATGGAAAGACCGGGACAGGTTCGTCCTGAGCAAGGGGCACGCCGCCCCCGTCCTTTACGCCGTCCTGGCGGAGTGCGGCTATTTCCCCAAAGCCGAACTGGCCACGCTGCGCCGTCTTGACAGCCATTTACAGGGGCACGCCGACCGCACCTCTACGCCGGGCGTGGAGATGTCTTCGGGGAGCCTGGGCCAGGGACTTTCGTTTGCCGTTGGCGCCGCTCTGGCGGGTCGATTGAACGGGCAGTCATATCGCGTCTACGCCCTGCTCAGCGACGGCGAGTGCGACGAGGGACAGACCTGGGAAGCCGCCATGGCCGCCGCCCATTATAAGGTCGATAACCTCACGGCAATCGTCGACAACAACAGCATCCAGTTGAGCGGTTTCAACAAGGATATCATGAACATCGAACCTCTCAACAAAAAGTGGGACGCCTTCAGTTGGCACGTTATCGAGGTCGACGGACACGATTTTCCGCAAGTCCTCGATGCCCTCGAAAAAGCCAGAAAAGTGAAAAACCAGCCTACCGTTATCATCGCCCATACCATCAAGGGCAAGGGCGTGAGCTTCATGGAAAACAACGTGGATTTCCACGGCAAAGCCCCCGACGCCGAGCAGCTTGAAAAAGCCCTGAAGGAGCTGGAATAACCGTGGCTGAAGAAATTGCCCCGCGGGAAGTCTACGGAAAGACCCTGGTGGAACTGGGACGGGAGAACCGGGACATCGTCGTCCTGGACGCCGACCTGCCGCCATCGACGATGACCAAGTACTTCGGGCAGGAATTCCCGGAACGTTTCTTTAACGTGGGCATCGCCGAGCAGAACATGATAGGCATCGCCAGCGGACTGGCCGCCTCCGGCAAGATACCTTTTGCCAGCACCTTTGCCGTGTTTGCCCCGGGACGCTGCTTCGACCAGATACGGGTTTCGATAGCCCAGGCGCGACTCAACGTGAAGATAGTGGTCACCCACGCCGGCGTGACCGTCGGCGAGGACGGCGCCTCGCACCAGGCCCTCGAAGACCTGTCCCTGATATGTTCGTTGCCCGGTTTTACCGTCATCGTTCCGGCCGACGCCATAGAGACCGCCCGGGTTATCCGGACGGTAGCCGCCCACCAGGGTCCCTGCTACGTAAGGCTCTGCCGTCCCAAGCTGCCGCTGGTCTACGATGATACCTACCGCTTTCAACTGGGTAAAGCAGTAGAGATGAGACCGGGCAAAGACGTCACGGTGATAGCTATCGGGGTGATGGTGGCGCAGGCGCTGGAAGCCGCCGAAGCACTGGCGAAAGAGGGCATCGACTGCCGGGTGCTGAACATGCCCACCCTCAAGCCGATAGATAAATATGCCATCGTTAAAGCTGCCCGCGAGACTGGCGCCATCGTTACCGCCGAGGAACACCAGGAGCACGGCGGACTGGGGAGTATCGTCGCCAGGATTGTTGGTAAGACACATCCGGTACCCATGGCGTTCGTGGCGGTTAAAGACGTCTTCGGCATGTCCGGCAAACCTGCCGAACTCCTGGAAAGGTACGGGCTGATGGCTAAAGATATTGCCGGGGCGGTGCGGGAAGCAATTAAGAGAAAATGTTAATACCCGTTGTCATTCCAGCGAAAGCTGGAATCCACACCACCTTTTCCCCTCTGGATTCCGTATCAAGTACGGAATGACATCGAGCTAGTCCAGATAAGTTATCTGTGACGACGGTCTATCTAAAATATCAACCTCGATGCCGGCTTCCTTAAAAATATCTATAAAGCGGTTGTCGTCGTATTTACCGAAGGTCACAAAGCGCGCTATTTGAGCATTTACCAGCATCTTGGCACAGAGCACGCAGGGTGTATGCGTGCAGTAAACGGTACTTCCCTTCAGGCTGACTCCGTGAAGTCCCGCCTGGATAATGACATTCTGCTCGGCGTGGATAGCCCGGCAGATTTCCTGTCGGGTACCGGAAGCAATCCCCTGCTCATCCCGGAGACAGCCGAGTTCCAGGCAGTCTTTCGCCCCCGCCGGCGCCCCGCTATAGCCGGTGGTCAGGATGTGCTTATCCCTGACGGCGATAGCCCCCATGTGGTGACGGCGGCATGTAGAACGCTCGGCGACCACCGAGACAATTTTCAAAAAATATTCATCGATATCGGGGCGTTTCGGTAAAGTCATTTTGTACCCTCCATTATATTTGCTACCTGCTCCTTTAGCTCATCAGGAGAGCCGTCGTTGAGGACGGTAAAATCAGCCATGCAGATGGGGCCTCCCTTGTTAAGGTTCTCTATTTCCGCACGGTCGCGACTGGCGGCTTCCTGCGGCGTTAGCGGTCTCACCTTGCGTTTGCCGAGTCGGCTATACCTGGTCTTGGGAGACGACCACACCGCCACGACGATGAAGTCGTCTTTATAATAGTCCTTGAGAAATATATATTCCTCCCACGAATAAAGCCCGTCCACGACGACATTCCTTTTCTTGAGAGCAGCATCGATGCGGGGCACGCTGAGTTTGGCATAAGCCGCCATGCCGTGTTCTCGCCGGATACGCTCCCTGACCGGCCGCTCGTTTTCTTCCGTCAGGGGCAAGCCCTGTTTTTTCACTTCTTCGTCGGTGATATCGCCGAACCTGACCATGGCGAAACCGCTATCACGGAAAAGACGGGCGACCTCTGACTTGCCGGAGCCAGTCATACCGACGACGGAGACGACCTTCATACCGTTCATTATACGGGGAAAATACCGGTAATGACAACGTTCTTGCCCGGCTGTGTTATAATATTTGACATGCCGGAACAAACCAATCTGGTAAAGAGCATCAAGGAGCAGTTGCCGGCGGACATCATCGGCTTTATCAGGAAAGCCGGAGAGGCGGCGCAAAGACGGCAGCAACGCCTTTACCTGGTGGGCGGCGTGGTGCGGGACCTGCTCCTGGAACGCCCTAACTGCGACCTCGATATGGTCGTTGAGGGAGACGCCATCAGTCTGGCGCAGGAGCTGGCTGACAACCGCAAAGCGAGTCTTACCATTCACAAACGTTTCGGGACAGCCAAGATGCGCTGGGACGACCACAGCGCCGACCTGGCTACCGCCCGCGCCGAGACTTACGCCAGACCCGGGGCGCTGCCGACCGTAAAGCCGGGGACTATCAGCGACGACCTGTTGAGGCGCGATTTTACCGTGAACGCCATGGCTATCGAGCTTAATCCGCGCCGTTTCGGCGACATTATCGACCCTCATGGCGGCAGGCAGGACCTCGAAAACGGACTTATCCGGATCCTTCACGAGAAAAGCTACATCGATGACGCCACGCGCATCTGGCGCGCCATACGGTACGAACAGCGGCTGGACTTCCGACTTGAACTGGCTACCGAGGAACTGCTGAAACAATGTACTGCCTGGCTGGGCACCATCAGCGGCGACCGCATCCGCCACGAGCTGGAACTCGTCTTCAAGGAGGAAATGCCCGAGAAAGCGTTCCGCCGCGCCGACGAGCTGGGGGTGTTGGACCGCCTGCATCCCTCGCTCAGGGGGGACGACTGGCTGGCGGAGAGATACGACCTGGCTCGCCGCGAATGCCTTCCGGATGGCAAACCCAATCCCCTGCTTTACCTGGCGCTGCTGGTCTACCGCCTGACCGCCAGCGAGACCGCATATTTGATTTCAGCCCTGCACTTGCCCAGGATCACGGCACAATCGCTGCGGGACACGATGACCATCAAGGAGAAAATTAACGACCTCACGGTGTCCGGCCTGGCGCCGAGCCTAATTTACGACATGCTGCACGGCTATTGCATCACCGCCCTTAACGCCGTCCGCCTGGCTGCCGAACATGCCGCCGCTACCGAGCACATCGAGCTTTACCTCAACGTGTTAAGGCACGTCAATCCCGCCCTCACCGGCAAAGCCCTGAAAAAACTGGGCATCCCGGAAGGTCCCAAGATTAAAGAAGTTTTACTCGTCCTGCGCGAAGCCAGACTCGACGGTAAGATAGACAGCAAGAAGGGCGAGGAGGCAATGGTGCGGGGGCTGATAAAGAAGTAAAGATTACGGGTTAAGCCGCGGATGATACGAGGGCGGCCTGGGTGGGAAAAGATAACACACGAGGGGTGGCGGAGGGCGGATAAAAATATCCCCCCTCACCTTAATCCTCTCCCACAAGGGGAGAGGAAATTTACCATGCCTCACTACTCCATCTTCTTAAACGCCTTAGCAGGTGCCCCGCAGATGGGGCACTTATCCGGCGCTTCGCCCGTGACGGTATTACCGCAGACCTGGCAGACATAGTAAGTGGCATCCGCCATAGGTTTATCTTCCTTAAGGGCTTTGAGAGCCTCCTCGAAGTATTTATAGTGTATTTGCTCTACCTTATTCGCCCAGTCGAAAGTACGTTCCGCCCGGTCGTTTTTCTCCCGCTTAGCCATCTCGATAAAGGCCGGGTACATGCCAGTGAACTCCTGGTGCTCCCCGATATTAGCCGCCGTCACATTGTCCCTGGTCGAACCGATAGCGTCCATAGCCATCAGGTGATTGCGCGCGTGTACCGTTTCCGCCTCGGCAACAGCCCGGAAAAGCCTGGCTACCTGGGGATAGCCTTCTTTGTCCGCCTTGTCCGCGAAGAACATGTAACGCCGGTTGGCTTTACTCTCGCCGCTGAAAGCCTCCTGCAGATTATTCTCTGTCTTATATTCCATTTTACACCCCCGTGTTTTCTTGATTTACTCCCAACAGTATACGCTATTTACCGAATTTTTGCTTCCTCAGGAACGCCAGATAATGCGGGCTTGCTTACGCACGGGTATCCGCTGATACTTGTATACTGGATAACCTACCACCAAAGCGCCGTAAGGCGTATACCCCTCCGGAAGACCTACCGCCTTGACCATCGGCTCGAAGGAACCAGCGGAGACATAGAAGTACCCGTCCCAGCAGCAGCCCAACCCGGCGCTTTTCGCCGCAAGGTCGAAATACCCCAGGGCGATGGCGCAGTCCGTTGCCGCCATGGGATTGCCTTTCTCGGCAAAAGCCGTCACCAGAGCGGGTGCGTTCCGGAGAAAGATGTCAAAGCCCATCTCATGCATCCTCAATATACCCTGCATTTGCATAGCCCAGGGCGTGTTCCCGTCCGCCATGGACCGGAACCAGTCCACGCCGATGGCTGACAGCTCACGCAGTTTATCCCTGTCATTGATGACCAGCCACTGCACCTCCTGCATGTTATGGCCGGTGGGGGCAAAACGGGCGACATCGATAATACGGTCGATTTCCTCTCTGGATACCGGTTTGTCCTGAAATTCCCTGATAGACCGCCGACTCCTGATAAGCTGGGAGACCTGTTCGAAGGAAACCTCCAGCTTTTCATCGATGGGCGGGCATTGTGCCAGCGGCATATCCCTGTGAGTGATACTGTCCGAGGGGCATATCCCGATGCAATGGCCGCAGCGCATGCAAAAATCATCCGTCCCCGGCATCTGGCGGGGATAATTTCCCTCCCTGGGAACAATCAGCATGCCACCGCAAACAAAGGCGCAGGCGTTGCATTGGGTGCATGTCTCTTTATTGATTTCTATTACAGCCATCACGCAATCTCCCTCTTTAAAACTCTATAGAATTCATCCCTGGCGTATCTTTCCAGCCAGGGATAATGACCGCATTTTTCCAGCAGGATGAACCGGAAGTCCCTGAGCGTGCGGGAAAGGGGCTCCTTAACGCCCTCGGCGAGATGGGGGTCATAATCGCCGTGGATAGCCACTACGGGACATCTGATTTTCTTGCCCAGTTCCAGCAGTTCGCCGCTGGTCCTCAGCTTTTTTGCCCCCGCCCAGACCCTGCGGTTGATTTCCTCGCTGAATTCGATGACCTCGCTTTTTTGCGGCAGGGGCTCGTAAGTATCCGCTCTGGCGAACAGGGCGCTGAGTCTCGCCATGGACTTATTTTTATCTCTGTAATTATGGACGGAGTCGTTGATAATTTCTATCAGTTTTATGGCTTCGATTCTTTCGCTTTCGCTGAGTCGGCTCATCCGGTCGGGGTTGATATTATCGGCATACTTTTCCTCGAACGGACCGCCGCCGACCATGACGAGTTTTTTAATGAGCGAGGGGTAACGTGCGGTGACGACGAAACTGAGAAATGTCCCCCATGAGTGCCCGATTAAAGTAACGGGCGAGTCGGCGTTTTCTGCCAGAACATCATGGAGTTCCGCCACCTGCCCTTCGAAAGAATTCCTGGTCTGCAGCGGTTCGAGGACACCGACAAGAGATGATAATTCACGGGCGACGGGCGCCACTTCCCCGGGGGCGCCGGGGCCGCCGTGAATAACAGCCACTGTATACGGCGGACTACCGTAGGTTCTGAGGTTTTTCACAACGTCTCCGCCAGATATACTTTCATTCCCTGGTTTTCACATCGGGTAAACAGTTCCTCAGCCCCGGATTTATCGTCGCACAACGTGAAGAGAGAGGGTCCGGCGCCGGCAAGGTGAACGTAAGGTGCTCCCAGCTTGATAAGGTGCTCTTTATAGACACGCAGACCCGGGAAATAATCAAAAGCAATATTTTCAAACGTATTGAACAACAGGGACGGAACGACTTTATCACCTTTATGTAAAGCTCTCACCAGTTCATCGGTTACTTTGCCGTCGGTAAAGTGCCCCTTATTGAGTCCGGTGTAGAGTCGACCCGTTTTACCGGGTGCAACGGAAATATCGGGCATTACCAGTACTACCCACCTCTTCGATGGCGACGGCAGCGGTGTCAATGATTCTCCCCTGCCCCCTGCCAAGGCTGTACCGCCCCTGATAAAAAAAGGAGCGTCCGAGCCGAGTTCAGCCGCCAGTTCCTGCAACTCTGGTGGCGGTATATTCAAATCCCAGAGCTCATTAAGACCTCTCAAAACAGCCGCCGCATCCGAGCTATCGCCGCCCAGTCCTGCCATCAACGGTATGCGTTTTTCTATCCTGACAGCCGCCCCTTTTTTACAGCCGGTAACTTCCTGCAATAGCTTCGCCGTATTTGTCACCAGGCTCTTTTCTGTCGACCACCCCTCCATATCGCAGGTGAAGGATATACCCTCCCCGGCACTGAAGAACAGCGTGTCGCAGAGGTCGATAGCCTGGATAACGCTGCGGATTTCATGAAAGCCGTCCGGGCGTTTACCCAAGACCTCAAGAGTGAGATTGAGCTTGGCGGGAGCCTTAACAGTCAACATACAAATACCCAAACATTATATACTTTTTAGCCTTTATATTGGAAAGACAATTACTTTCGATATTTATCTTATTTTCACCCCACCCCACTTTTTTTATGAACCCATCCCCCCTGTATCCCTTCAGGGTGAACTTTCAGGATGAACCCCCTTCCCTTGGATATTTATGAAGGGAAGGGGGAATGTATAAAAGAGGGGCTTCGCCCCTCTTAAACGCCCCGCTGTGCTTGGGTGGGGCATTTGCTGCGGGCTAAGCAGAAATAATACGAGGGCGGCTTGGGTGGGAATAGATATTAACGTGGGGGCGGGGCCGGGACATGTATCAAGGCTAAATCAGCTTTCTCTCACGCAATATCTTCCATAATTCCGCCCATTCCTCCAGAGTAAACGTCTCGGCGCGCCTCTGAGGGTCGATATTCGCCTGCCTGAGTGAAGACAGAACATCGTCTTTAGGTATTTTCAGTCCCAGCGCCAGCGAGTTAGCCACCTGCTTTCGCGCGGCGGTAAAACCGGCACGCACCAGCCTGAAAAAGCCCTCTTCATCAACATCTATCGGGGGTTGGGGATAGATATCTATCTTAACGACGGCGGAATCAACCTCCGGGGCGGGGTAAAAAGAACCGGCAGGAACGCCGGTAACGATGCTCGGTCGACCGTAGAACTGCACGGCGATGGAAAGAACGCTGCGCCGGCCAGGTCCCGCCACGATAGACTCGGCGACCTCCCGCTGCACCATCACCACCATCGATTCCGGCTTGACCGGTGCCTCCAGGAAATGGCGGAGGACGGGAGAAGTAATATAGTAAGGCAGATTAGCCACGACCTTGTAAGAGGTCAGTTCGGCGGGGAATCCCGGCGCTCTCCCCTGCAACAATTTCGCCGGGCTGGTACCGAGGACGTCTTCGTTGAGGACGACGATATTGTCGTAAGGCAACGTCTGAGCGAGGATATCGGCCAGACGGTTGTCCAGTTCGATGGCAATCACCCAGCCAGCCTTTTCCGCCAGCCTGGCGGTAAGGATACCCAGCCCGGGCCCCACCTCGATAACGGTATCCTCCGGAGAAAGCGCGGCGGCACCAAGGATGGAATCCAGGATCCCTTCATCGATGAGGAAATGTTGTCCCAGTCCCTTCCTCGCCTTTATGTTGAAGCGGCGCAGCAGCTTCTTCGTCTGCGCCAGAAGCGAGTCAGAACCTTCCCGCGAGTCCCTATCCATAGCCAATACATAGAGGCCGTGCACCTGCCCTCGACTCCGCCTAACGGCTTACCCGTGCCAGCCGGCTCCAGCCAGGCGCACCTGCGGCACCCAGATAACACTATTTACCGCTGCTTCCTCTCGGACCTGACGGGATTCATAGCACTCTGCCGCGCAGGACCCGGCCTTCAACACCACTTAACGCGGGCAGTCCCACCAGACGCAAGCCTCAAGCAGGAATTCGACCCTGCTATAGCGGATTTCAGGTACAGGGCACCGCTGGCTCCCCATCTAGCACGACCTCACTAAAAAGAGTAAAGCGAAAGGGAAGGTTTGTCAAGATGAGGCTTTAGTGGGTATAATTTTCATTGCTGTTGATGGTTCCTTTGGAAATATAGGAAAAAAGGAGGAAACGAGAGATGAAAAAGGAAACGTCGAAGACCGACTGGGCAGGACTTACCCGGGACATAGAGAATTTGCTTCGACTGAAAACAAGCCCCATTGCCTACAAAAGGCTGGAGAAGGCAAAGGAGATGGATACAATACCTGAAGTGACGCCGCTTGACCGCCGGGCAACTTTTTGCCAGGTACCAGCGCTGGTTCGAACTATGGGTCTGACAGTCGGAGCGACCAGAGACAACTTCGGTGAACGCTGTGCCCGAATTAACGGTCTGGCACCGACAACCAAAAGTCAGGTCGCCTGGGAGGTAGATGCCTTCGCCACCACCTGGTTTGCCGACGCGGAAGAAGCCAGAAAACAGATGGCGGCATATCCCCTGGTACCATTCTCAGAGGCAGCCGTGCTGGCTCCGCTGGCTTCGGGTAATCTACGCTAATCCGGCGCAGATGATGTTGCTGATGAACGGGCTCCAGTTTAAAGACTACGAGCGCTTTCAGTTTTTCTTCATCGGCGAAGGGTCCTGCGCCGACGGCTTAGCCCAGTGCTACACCACCGGCAAGCCGGCCCTGGCTATTCCCTGCATGGGGGAGAGAGCGTTCGGCAGTGTCTCCGATGATGAAATGGTCATGGCGCTGCCTCCAGGAATGATAGCGAAAGCAATAGCAGGATTGCAGGCACTTAAGGCAAGAGGAATTGGCTATCCTATTTTCTATCTTGGGCCCCTGTGCGATCCTTCTCCGGTGCTGATGCAGATTTACCCGGAATGGTGGAACCGCCGTTGACCCCAGGTGCGAGTGAACTGGCCGGTCTCCTTTCCAGTAGACACTCACGGTAATTTACATGGTTGTTTTAGATTGAGAACTAAGTCCTGAGTAGTTGATGCCGCGAGGGCGGCAGGGTGGGAAAAGATAACATATGCGGGTGAATGGGGGGCTAGATTCCCTCCTTCACGGGAATGGCACTACTATAATACTAGATTCTTCGCTACGCTCAGAATGACAGAGAGATGGGATAAGCAGCTGATGCCGCGAGGGCGGCAGGGTGGGAATAGATATCATATGATCGGGGCGGCGGGGCTATCTGCCCGATTCCAGGCGTGAAACCAGCGTCATGGGCAGGCCACCCCGCACCATTTTGTTCTGTGTTGCCTGGATATCATAATCAACGCGGTAAAGACGGAACATTTTCCCTTCGCTTTCATAGATGCCGTAGCTGGCGCGCGGGTCGCCGTCCCTCGGCTGTCCCACCCCGCCCGGATTAATAATCATCCTTTTCTCCCCCAGCACCAGCCCGATGCCGGTCGAAAGAGTAATTGACTTGGAGGACTCAACCTCCTCCTTGAAAGCCAGGGGGACGTGGGTATGACCCACCAGGCAATAACGCGATTTAAAGAATGAGAAGTTCTTGGCGGCAATGCCTGTGGAAATAACGTATTCCATAGCTGGCTCCAGGGGGCTGCCGTGCACCAGGAGAAAATCGCCTTTTTGTACGGTGGCAGGCAAATCTTCGAGGTAGCGCCAATCCACGGGATTAAGGCGGGCGGCTGTCCAGCGGCAGGCTTCGGCGGCGGCGGGGTTAAAATAGGAAAGGTCCAGTTTGCCGATAGAACCGAGGTCGTGATTGCCGGACACGCAGACAAATTTCAGTTGACGCAATAATTTAATACATTCCCCGGGGTCCGGCCCGTAGCCGACCACATCGCCCAGGCACCACATCTCGTCCACGCCGCCCTTCGCCTGAATGTCATCCAGGACCGCCTCGAAAGCCGCCAGATTGGCATGGATGTCCGCCAGAATCGCAACACGCATACGAGAACAATATAGCAGGTTTGGCATAATATGGAAAGTCCTGAACCAACCGGCAAACAGCCGGAAACATGAAAAACGCCAGGGGGGTATCAAAAACGTTAATTGTGCGTTATATTAGATATAGAGAGCACTGAGAAAGGGTTAATGAAATGAAAACTAAACTATGGATACCCGTTTTCCTCGTTATCACCGTCGCATCTCTATTCGGCGGCTGCGGCAAAGCGGAGCCGGCCCCCACCGTACCGACCCAGCCCTCGCCAACCGGAATTACCCTGCAGGAAAGCCAGCAAATAGCGCTGGAGTTCGTGAAAAGCTGCGCCACCTTCCAGTACGACGGCATAGCTGATACTCTGGAACACGTCGACACGATGACTTTGCGCTGTCCGTCCTGCTGGACGTTTGTTTACCGGTTCGATAGCCGTCACTCCGGCTACGGAGACAGGGCCAGCCAGATACTGGCGCAGGTGATTACTCCTCACGAAGCCGCCATTACAGTAATACAGGGAGAGGTCACCGAAGCCAGGATGGACGGTAAATGGGATATGTTATTCCAGATGATGGTAGCCACCGAGGAGGAAAGCCTCCGGATAGCCGAGGACTTCCTGAGAAACAGCCCTACCTATAAATATGACGGCGTCGAGGGCAGTATTAAACACGTCGAAACGCTGGAAGCCTTCTGCCCGTACTGCTGGGGGTTCGTCTTCGAGTTTGAGTGCCTGAACACCGGCTATGGCGACAGGAGCAATAAGCAGGTGTCTACGGGTATTACCCGCCACAAAGCCCGTATCAGCGTCAGCCAGGGTAAAGTCGATGGCGGGACGATTGACGATATATGGGACATGATGACACAGCAGGAAATAACCCCGCCGACAATAAAAACGGCAGAACACAATTAACGTATATATACTAACCAAATCCCTTTCCCGCCGTTATATAAAGTGAAAGCAAAACGGCGGGAAGACGGAAAAATGAAGGACAAATCGCTGGGAATATGGCTGATTATACTCTTCGGGGTTTCCGGGCTGGCGGCAATCTCACTGGGCTGGCTCCTGCCGTGGCTGGAATCGGAGAGAATTCTGACCACGCTGGCGGGGCTGGCGGGGATACTGATAGCATTAATCCAGGTCTTCGTACTCCGGCAATCTATCGAAAGTAAAAAAGTCCCGGTGGAAATAGAAACCGAAAACGAGTCCTGATTTTCTCCCGGATTTCAGAACAAAAGAGGGGACGGGTAATAGCCGTCCCCCTTCTTTTTAGGGCCATATATCAGAAATAAACATTTCACTGTCATTCTGAGCGAAGCGAAGAATCCGTTTCCACCGGACCGGGCACGGATTCTTCGTCGCTTCGCTCCTCAGAATGACATATGATACAACACCCTATTTTAGTGAGTCTATACGGGGATATGATATAATTTAGTCATGAAAGTTTCCGAGATGGGGGAGTTCGGTCTGATTGACCTGCTGACGCAAAAGATAACCGAATCCGGAACGGACCGGCCTGCAACCGACTGGCTTATCACCGGCATCGGCGATGATACCGCCGCCTGGCACGGCGATGCGGCAATCCAGCTGGCGACAGTCGACACCATGATTCAGGACGTCCACTTCTCCCTGGAAACGATTACCTGGCGGGAACTGGGCTGGAAATCCCTGGCTATCAATCTCAGCGATATCGCCGCCATGGGAGGCGTGCCGCAGTACGCCCTGATAGCCCTTGCCCTCCCTGTAGACACCGAAGTGGAAGCCGTCACCCGGCTCTACGAAGGGATAACAGAGTGTGCCCAGGGGTACAACGCAGCGATAGTCGGTGGCAATGTCAGCCAATCGCCGCTGATATCAATAACTATCACCGTCTTCGGCAGCGCCCCGGACAACGGGATACTGCGCCGTTCCGCCGCCAGACCCGATGACATGATTGCCGTCACCGGTTACCCGGGCAGCGCCGCGGCCGGGATGGAGATGCTCAAGAGAAAACTGGAATTCAAGCCGGAGGAAACAAAATACCTGCGGGGCGCCTTCCTTCATCCGGTGCCGCGCATCGCCGAAGGGCAGACCCTGGTCAAGCACGGCGTGACCACGGCTATCGATACCAGCGACGGGCTTATAGCCGACCTGCGCCATATCTGTCAAGCCAGCCGGGTCAGCGCCCGGTTGGACACCAGCCTGCTGCCAGTTCACGATGCAATAAAGAAACATTTCAGGAAAAATGCGCTGGAACTGGCGCTCTCCGGCGGGGAGGACTACGAACTGCTTTTTACAGCCCCCGCTGAAGTAATCGACCGGTTGAAAGCAGATATCAAGTGTCCCATCAGCAACATCGGTAAAATCACCGCCGGCAGGCCGGGGAAAATCGACCTGTTTGACGCTAAAGGCAATCCCGTGAACATAGATAAAGCGGGATGGACGCACTTTTAGTCCGGTTATAATGGAGACTAAACTATGGTAGAATTACCGAAGGTATCTATCGATACCGACCTGCATAAAAACCAGTGCTTCGGATGCGGGCCGCATAATCCCCTGGGACTGAAGCTTAAGTTTAATATCGACGGCGATACGCTTACGACCGAATGTACGCCGGATGCGGTTTTCCAGGGATGGCCCGGACTCGTTCACGGCGGTATCCTGTCCCTGATACTGGACGAAGCGATGAACAACGTAATTTACCTGAACGGCACCCCGTGCATCACCGCCAGTATGCATATCAGGCTCAGAAAGCCGGTCAAGGTGGAAGAAACCCTTTATATTACCGCCCATATCACCAGGAAAAGTCGCAAAATCATGGAATCAAAAGCCAGGATATGCCTGAAGGACGGCAGCATCATCGCAGAAGGTACCTCAAAGCAGTACGTAATCGAGGAGAACGCCGGTAATGTCTGAAGGCAGGCTTAAGGCGGTACTCTGGGACATGGACGGCGTCATCGCCGATACCGCCGAATATCATTACCGCGCCTGGCAGGGCGTCTTCGGGGAAAGGGGCATGGCGTTCAGCCGGGAAGACTTCATGAAGCACTTCGGGCAGAGGCACGATACTATTATCAGGTTCGCCCTCGGTGACAGGTTAGCCCCGGGGGAACTGGACGCCATCACCGAGAAAAAACAGTCAACCTACCGCAACCTAGTGGCGGCGAATATAAAACCGCTACCCGGCGCTATCAATCTGCTGAAATCGTTGAAAACACACGGCATAAAATCGGCCATAGCCTCCTCGGCGGTCCCGCAGAATATCGACGTCATCATTAAGGGACTGGGCATCGAAAGCTATTTCCAGGCGATTGCCTGGGGCACCGAGGTCAAAGAAGGCAAGCCGAGTCCTCAGATTTTCCTGAGGGCTGCCCAGAAACTGGGTATCGAACCCGCCAGCTGCGCGGTTATCGAGGATGCCGTCGCCGGAGTTGCCGCGGCAAAGGGGGCGGGCATGAAGTGTGTTGCCGTGACCAACAGCCACCCCAAAGACAGCCTGAAAAACGCCGACCTCGTCGTCGATACCCTGGAAGCCGTAGGCGTCGCCGACCTGGAAGCATTATTCGTTTCGTAATAAAATACAGGAGTATAAAATGGAAAGGTCTCTGGTACTCGTCAAGCCCCTTGCGACAAAAAGGGGACTATGCGGCGCTATCATCGGACGTCTTCAGACGGAAGGGCTGCAGCTGGTGGCAATCAAGATGCTGCACATGGATAGAGCCATGGCAGAACGTCATTACGCTGTTCATAAGGGAAAATCCTTTTATAAAGAACTGGTGGACCATATCACCTCCGCTCCGATCGTGGCAGCCGTCTTTGAAGGTGAAAACGCCGTGGCGAGAATCAGGAAAATTGTGGGGGACACTGACCCCGCCAAGGCCGCCCCGGGGACGATACGCCGGGAATTTGGCCTTGACGTCCGGCGTAACTCAACCCACGCCTCCGATTCACCGGAGAATGCCGAAAAAGAGATAGCGCTGTTCTTTAAGGACAACGAGATTTTCGACCGGTCGGAATAACCAAGATACAAGAGACAAGATACAAACAAATCTCGATATTCAATGACCAATAATCGCGTTCGGCGGCGCCGAAGATGTGCACGATAACGTCGCCGTAATCAATTAAGAGCCAGCCGGAATCCACCGTACCCTCGTGGTGATGGGGGATAACCTTTTCTTTTTTCAGACTGAGTTCGATTTCTTCGAGGATGGTGCGTATCTGCCGGGAGCTTTCGCCGGCACAGATAACGAAATAGTCCGCAAAACTGCAGATACCGCGGACATCCAGTAAAACGATATTGTTAGCCTGTTTGTCGCTGGCTATTTCAACGGCGCGACGGGCTACTTCTATTCCTTCCAGTCGAAAAGTCTCCTGCGTGTTACTTACAGGATGATTATACCACAGCCCGGCAACCCCGGCAGACCGCCCAGTAATAACAGGAACCGCATTTTTCGTGGTATTCCTCGCGGTTGCGCAGCGACCATAGCACCGGCGATTCCGCCCAGAGTTCGCGCAGGGATGTCTCCCTGATATTGCCGATGGACAGGTCCATGCGACGGCAGGGCATGATGCCGCCGTCGGCGGTAACGGTAATCCCGAAAACCCCCGCCGCGCAGCCCCCCAGCGGGAAATCCGTTTCCGGAATGTCTTCCTCCAGAGTAGCCACGGTAAACAGAGGGTCGCGCGATGTGAATGTAACCCCGGTATTTTTCTGACGTTCCTTAACGCTGCGGTAAAAATCGGCAAGTTCCTGCGGCGTCAGCATCTGGTCGCCGATTTCGTTACCTCTCCCGCAAGCCACCAGGCGGGAGAACGTGACCGCCCCGATGCCCTTTTCCCCGGCTAAATCGACCAGCCCCTCCACCTCCCTGATGTTCAGTCGGGAGAGCGTTAGATTGACACTGGTATTTACGCCGTTTGCCATCAGATTTTCGATACCGCCCAGCGCCTTACGGAAAGAGCCTTTACCCCGGATGCTATCGTGGACGGCCTCCGTACCCTCCAGGCTGACCTGTACCTCGCTGACGCGCATTTCACGCAGCTTCCCGGCGACGTCGCCGGTGATAAGCGTGCCGTTGCTCATCAATGCCGTTGTATAACCGTGTTTCCCGACATGGCCCAGGATGTCAAAGAGTCCGTCATGCAGCAGCGGCTCGCCGCCGGTAAAATGAAAGCTGGGTGACATCTCCAGCTTGTAATCCGTCACCCAACTGTGCAGCGTATCTATAACGCCGTCAATTGCCCGGACAATCTCTGGGAAAGCCATCTCCGATGCAGAGGCATCTTGATAGCAATGCCGACAATGCAGATTACACCGCTCGGTTAAGTGCCATTGAACGAAGAAATCAAAAACGTTTCCCTGCATTGACCGGGGTTAGTCACCTGGCTGCCTCACGGGCAGCTTACTTGTTCTTTCAGCTCTTTCAAGAGAGGCAGCTCCGGGCGATTGCCCGGCTCTTTTCGAGAGCTTCCTTGAGCTTCAGGAAGAATTTTGCCTCTTTTTCTTTCATAAGCATCACCTCCCTGACACTGATAGACAGATTTTAATACCCGGCACCGGCCATGTCAAATAAAATAATCAATATTTTAGCAACCGATAATTTATTTTTATAGACAACCGATTTAACGCCATTATTTGGGTTGGACTCCTCCTGCCTGCTATAATAGTAGCGATACACAGCTAAATCCATACTTTTTAATCAGGAGAACGCATCATCATGTCTAAAGCAGTTGAAGTTAAAGAAGGGCTCTGTTATATGTGCACCTCGGCGTGCCCTACCAAAGTACATGTCCGGGACGGCAGGGCTATCAAGATTGATATCGCCAACCCTGACGTGGCCCACTGCCCCCGCTGGAAAGCCCAGCTCGACTTCGTTTACCACCCCGACCGCCTTAAATACCCGGTTATACGCGGCGGCAAGAGGGGCGAGGGGAATTGGGAACGCATCTCCTGGGACGAGGCGCTGGACACCGTTGCCGATAACCTGCAGTCCGTCAAAGATAAATACGGACCGGAATCGGTCGTCTTCTGGGTTGCCTACACCAAGGAGCCGCGACCCTACTTTCACCGGCTGACTCACGCTTTCGGGTCGCCCAACTACTGCACCGAAAGCAGCAACTGCTTCTCCGGTACCTGGATAGCCTCAAACCTGACCCTGGGAGACGATTACTCTTACTTTACCATTTCCGGCGCTTCTGTTGAGCCGGAGACAAAGTGCAAACTCATCTGGGGCGCCGCGGTGGTATCCTCACCGCCGGTATGGCAGCAGAACCTGGAAGCCGGGAACAAAGGCGTGAAGCTTATCGTGGTCGACCCCCGCCGCACCGCCATCGCCGCCAGAGCTGACATTCATTTACAGCCGCGTCCCGGCACCGACGGCGCTCTGGCGCTGGGCATGATGAACGTTATCATCAACGAGAACCTTTACGACAAGGAGTTCGTCGCAAAGTGGACGGTCGGCTTCGACGGACTGAAAAAGCTGGTGCAGGAATACACGCCGGAACGGGCGGAACAGATTACGCGGGTACCCGCCGTTAAAATCAGGGAGGCGGCTCGACTCTATGCCACGACCAAGCCCGCCAAATTACACCTGAGCGGCAACAGCACCACCCACCATACCAACGGCGTGCAGAACCACCGCGCCGTCATCCTGCTGGCCGTGATCACCGGCAATATCGACGTGACCGGCGGCAACCGGATGCCCGCAAGTCACGCGTCACCAGCGAAGGATATTACCCTCCACGAACGCATCAAGGACATGCCGCCGGGCATCGGTGCTCAGCGGTTCCCCATCTGGACGTCCCGCTACCGCGAAATGCAGTCCAACGCCATCGTCGACCAGATTGAAAGCGGTCAGCCCTACCCTCTCAAAGCCGTGTTCTCGGCGGGACTGTGCGAGCAGTTCTTCGCCAATTCCAAACGCATGGTCGAAGCCTTTAAGAAACTGGACTTTATCGCCGTTACCGAGTATTTTCATACTCCCGGCACCCAGCTTGCCGACATCGTCCTGCCCATAGCATCATGGCTGGAGCGGCATATTCTCCTGACCGAATACTCGGATATCGCCAGACTCGTCGAGCCGGCTATCAAGCCGATTGGAGAAAGCCGAACCGAGTGGGATATTTACTCCGGACTTGCCGAACGTCTCGGTTTCGGCGACCTTTTCTGGAACGGCAACTTCGAGAAATGCGCCGAGCATATGCTGGAACCGCTGGGAATGACGTATCAAGACCTTCAGGAGCACCCCGAAGGCATCAAACTAAATACGTCGCCCGGACCGGAGAAATCTTACGAGAAAATAGGCTTCAAGACGGCGTCCGGCAAGATAGAAATCGTCTCATCGGTACTGGCGGAACACGGCATCGACCCCCTGCCGGTTTATAAAGAGCCGCCGGAAAGCCCGTTAAGCCGTCCGGACCTGGCGGAGAAATATCCGCTGGTAATGACCTCCGGCGCCAGGGTAATGGCTTACACGCACTCGCAGTTCCGCAACATACCCCAGCTACGCAAGCTCATGCCGGACCCGCTCGTGGACATCAACCCCGCCGATGCCGCTCCGCGCGGCATCAGGACCGGCGATACGGTAAAAGTGAGTTCGCCGAGGGGCAGCATCAAGATGAAAGCCAACGTTACCGACGGCATTCTTGAGGGTGTCGTTTCTCTGCCGCACCACTGGCCCGGAGAAGCCAACGTCAACGAACTGGTAGACGACAGCACCCTCGACCCCGTTTCCGGCTTCGTCCCCCACAAGTCGCAGCTCTGCCAGGTCAGTAAAGCCTGAGGGATTGATTCATGCCCGCCAAGTCGTTACTCAAAGCGCTGACCGAAGCCGGCATCGGCTCCCGGCGCCGCATGACCGAAGCCATCAAGCAGGGAAAGATAAAGGTCAACGGCAAAACCGCCGAATCTTTCACCCAGCCGGTCGATATTGCCAGCGACCGTATTGTATTCGACGGGAAGATAGTCGAATTAAAACCGGACGAGACAGTCTGCCTGATGCTCAATAAGCCGGCGGGAATCGTCTCCACAGCCAGCGACGAGAAGGGCCGCCGCACTGTCCTGGATATCCTGCCCGAACGGTATAAAAACCTGAGACTCTACCCGGTGGGAAGGCTGGATAAAGACACCACTGGACTCCTCCTGGTGACCAACGGCGGCGACCTTACCTATCGGTTGACCCACCCGAAATTCGAACACGAGAAAGAATACCTAGTCCAGATTAAGGGTCGACTGAGACAGGAAGAAATACGCAAACTGGAACTCGGCATCCGACTGGAAGACGGCCCCACGCATCCTGCCAAAATCAAGGAAGTTTCAACGACACCCTACAATTACAGCATCACCATCCACGAGGGGAGAAAGCGGCAGGTGCACCGCATGTTCGAAAGATTGGGCCATCCCGTCATGGCTCTGAAGCGGGAGCGCATCGGTAACCTGATACTGGGCAGTCTGAAAGAGGGTAAGGTGCGGCGGCTGAACACTGAAGAGATAGCGGCTTTATTCAAGGAGCAAGATATTTAAAGAAAAATCAGCTTGATAAGCAAATAAATAAGCAAAGCTATCAATCCGGAAGCCGGTATGGTGAAAATCCATGCCCAGACAATCCGCAGCGTCACGCCCCAGCGTACCGCCGAGAGTCTCTGTACCGCCCCCACCCCGGATATTGCGCCGGTAATAACGTGGGTGGTGCTTACGGGGATGCCCAGGTGGGTGGCTAAAAAGATGCTGGTGGCACTGGATGTCTCGGCGCAGAAACCGTCTATCGGCTTTAACTTGGTGATTTTTTGTCCCATGGTTTTCACGATACGCCAGCCGCCGCTGAGTGTACCGAAAGCGATGGCAGTGTGGGCACTGAGGACGACCCAGAGAGGTACGTGAAACTCACTGATCAGTCCCCCCGTAAAGAGCAGGCTGGCAATAATGCCCATGGTTTTCTGTGCATCGTTACCGCCGTGACCCAGGCTGTAGGCAGCCGCGGAAAACAGCTGCATAATCCTCGACCACTTATTGATGCTCGTCGGATTCTGCCTGTAGACAACCCAGGTGGAAATCACCTTCAATACGAAACCTAAAACAAGGCCAATCATCGGCGCCAGGAAAATAAAGAGGACCGTTTTGTACCAGCCAGAGGCGATAATTACGCCAAAACCACCCTTGGCGATAGCGGCACCGGCATAACCGCCGATTAACGCGTGCGACGAGCTGCTCGGCAGACCGAAATACCAGGTAATCACGTTCCAGGAGATAGCACCGATGAGCCCCGCCAGGATTACCGTGGCGGTCACGATTTCAATATCCACCATGCCTTTGCCGATGGTTTTGGCTACATCGGTGCCGAAAATAAGAAACGCTATGAAGTTAAAAAAAGCCGCCCAGACGACGGCTAGCCGGGGGCTCAACACCCTGGTGGAGACAACAGTGGATATGGAATTGGCGGCATCGTGCATGCCGTTGGTGTAGTCAAAAATAAGGGCGATAATTATAATCGGGATGATAAGGAACAGGCTTGTTTCCATGAATTAACTATCGATTCATTCTTTTGGTTTTCCGGGTTGATTATACATGAAAAATATATATATTACGAATATAGCCAGACAAGGTATGTATCCACACCTTGCTTTTCAAACCAGCCTCGCATCTGCTATACTGAACTAGCCCCAATGTTAAACCTATTATTCAGACGTGGTTAATACGTAAAAGGACAAATCAGGAAAGCCGATGGACCTGATAAAAATGCTGGCAAACACCGCCGGGCGTCTGGCAGATGAAACGGCGATTATCATGAAAGACCGCCGGGTCTCCTTCGCACAGATAGAAGCGGACTCCAACCGCGTCGCCAACGCCCTGATAAACCTGGGTATAAAGAAAGACGACCGCATTGCCACCATACAGGCGAGCAACCCGGAGTTTGTCGCTATCTTATTCGGGATACTCAAGGCAGGAGGCATCGTTGTACCGCTGGACTCCCGTTATGTAGCTGACGAGCTACAAAATATCTTTAACGATTGCCGTCCTAGGGCACTGGTCATCGAAGACCCGCCGCTGGAATCGTTGTTGCCGGAACTGCCGAAATTTAAATCGATTGAGCACATTATAACCGTTAATACCGAACATGATAAGCGATTCACCAGCTACCGGGAAATTATCGAAAAATACTCACCGGAAAGAGCAGCTACGCCGGTAAACCCGCGAGACCCCGCCATCATTTCCTACACCAGCGGCCCCACCCGGAACCCTCACGGCGTCGTCCTCTCCCACGAGAGTTTATGCATCGAGGCAATCAACTCCGCCGGGGAAATCAAGCAGAGGGAAAAAGACGTGATGATGCAGTTCGCCCTCCCCATGTACCACCAGTTCGGGCTGACCGCCGTAATGCTGGCGTCGATATACACGGGCAACAAACTGGTACTGGTGCCGGGAACGGGACGGTCGATTCACAGCTTTATGGAAGCCGTGGCGCGGGAAAAGGGCACGATATATATGGGTGTGCCGTACATATATTCGCTGATGATAAATGTCGCGCGGCGCGAGGGTATCCGGCACGACCTGAGTTCGCTGCGTCTCTGCATCAGCGGGGGCGCCCCTCTGGAGCCCGCCGTTATCCGCCTGTTCAGGCAGTATTACGACTTTAATATCATCGACGTCTACGGGCAGACCGAGACCATCTGCCACATTACGATGATGCCCATGGACGGTTCGGGCAAGGCGGGTGCTTCCGGTAAAGCCCTGCCCTGCTGGGAGATTAAGATATTCGACGATAATGATAATGAACTGCCCATGGGGCGGGAGGGAGAAATCGTCACCCGGGGTCCCATGATGACCGGCTTCTACAATAATCCGGAAGCCACCTCGAAAGTGATAAGAAACGGTTGGCTGCATACCCGCGACATCGGAAAACTGGATGAAAACGGGCTTCTCTACATCACCGGACGAAAAAGAAGGATGCTCATCCTGAAGGGTCAGAATATCTTCCCCGACGACATCGAAGAGGTACTGACGAAACATCCCAAAATAGCCGAAGTCAGAATACTGGGGACTATCGACCTGATACGCGGGGAAACCGTCAAAGCCCTGGTAAAGCTAAAGCCGGGAGAAACCGCCGACGAACAGGAAATCCGCCAGTACTGCCAGGGGCGCATGGCCGACTACAAGATGCCGCGCGAAGTGGAATTCGTTGATGCGATTCCTGAAGCCATCCCCCTGTGGAAGCGACCGAAAAACCTGGAACTCGCCGACCTCACAGCAGAAGGCACAGGCTAGCGTTCCACAGAACGATACCACCGTAACCGGCTACGGCCGCCCAGGTAGCGATGGCCGCCACTCTCGGAAAACGCCGGTAAACATCCCAGAGTATAAAGGCGACCAGCAGGGCGCCGATCACCTTAAGCACCATAAAGCCGATATCTCCAACCAGGGGTTTCAGGAAAGGATTGGCTTCCCTTGCCAGTCCGTTGCCGAGAAGAAACTCGGTCAGCACTCCGTCCAGAATGATAAATCCAATCAGCGTGCCGAGCAGGATTTTCATCTTATTTTTGCCAGTTGGCGACACTATTTTCATAAATCAAATTATCCAATCTAGATTCGATATATTGTTAACTAAATGATAACGTTCAGCATTGACGGCAGAACGCTGAATCGCGCCGGTAACCCGCCCAGCAATTCGCCGTCCGCCTGAAGCTGTATATTCCCGGACGCAGTCTCAGCCTCTATTACGCTGGCTTTTTTCATGGTTACCTTGGGATGGGTCAGGTGGGTGCCCTTATAGATGCGCGGTATCGACCATAGCAGGTCGGGCTTGCTCAGGTCGCCGACAATCATAACGTCCAGCAGTCCGTCGGCAAGTTCGGCATGTGGTGCGGTGAACATACTCCCGCCGCCGTACCTGCCGTTGTTCATCACCACCGTACAAATACGTTTATCCAGCAGTTCGCCGTCAATCCTCAGGGAAACATCCCGGTTCCGGTAAGATAACAGGGTGGCGAATATCCCGAGAAGATAGGAAGGCACAGCCCCCAGCGCTTTAAACTGCTGGGTGGTGCGCCGGACAATCTCGGCGTCAAAGCCGAAGCCGGCGAAGTTCACGAAAAGGCGTTCCTCTTTTTGACCGTTCTTCATATATTCGACGACACCGAGGTCGACCACACGCTTTTTCCGCCTTAAAAGACAGCGGCATGCCTCATCGCTGCGGCGGGGGATGCCTACCGTGCGTATATAGTCGCCGCCGGTCCCCGTGCTGACGATGCCCAGCGTGGCATCTTTTATATTACCGGAGCTGTATAGACCGTTGACCACCTCGTTGATAGTGCCGTCGCCGCCCACGGATACCACCAGGTCGTACCCGTTTTTAGCCGACTCCCTGGCGAGTTCTATGGCGTGACCGGGGGCTTCGGTAATATCATACTCGAAGGTCAGGACGTTGCCCCGGAACATAGCCTCAATCTGCGGCCATTCCCGGCCGGTCCTGCCGGCACCGGCTACCGGATTAACGATAAATTTAGCGTACAATGGACTCAAGTTGTTCCCCATCCCCCGGAGTCTATATTATCCGCTGAATAACCTTAACGAGTATATCAACACAAAGTTAGAGCAGCCCCTTAAAAGTTAGAGTTACTGTTAAATTCATGTTAAGTTATCATAATAAATTTATAAAGGTTTTTTCAACTCCACTCGGCGGCGCCGCCCCATACGCGTGCCATTTCCACCGCCATCTGGGCGTTTTCTTCTGTTTCCAGTCGCGGGTCGGTATTGAAGACTCTAACCGCCTCGTTCCTGGCCATCTCCAGTAAGGCTACATCGGAGATTTTTGCCATGCGCAGGTCGGGCAGGCCGCTCTGCCGCGTTCCGAAAAACTCGCCGGGACCCCGCAGCTTGAGGTCTTCCTCAGCCAGCCTGAAGCCGTCCTGCGTATTTTCTATTATGTCAAGTCGCTGACGGGCGACCTCGGAGGGATTTTCCGTCATCAACATGCAGTAGCTCTGCTCCTTCCCGCGCCCCACTCGACCGCGGAACTGGTGCAGCTGGGAAAGCCCGAAGCGGTCGGCGCTTTCTATCAGCATGACGGTGGCGTTAGGGATATCGATGCCGACCTCGATGACCGGTGTGGAGACCAGTATGTCCAGCCTGCCGGCGCGGAAATCCTCCATGACGGCGTCCTTGTCTTTTGAAGACAGCCTGCCGTGCAGCAGCCCCAGCCGCAGGTCGGGGTAGACCTCCGTGGAAAGACGTTCGTACTCGACGACCGCCGCCTGGGCGGCGATAGCCTCCGATTCTTCAATCAGGGGGCAGAGGATGAAAGCCTGTCGGCCCTCGCCTACCTGCTTCCTTACGAAGGCGTAAGCGCTTTCGCGCTGTTCGGGCTTGAGCCACTTTGTCTTCACCGTCTGCCGACCCGGCGGCAGTTCGTCAATAACCGAGAGGTCGAGGTCGCCGTACAGCGTCAGCGCCAGCGTCCGGGGAATCGGCGTGGCGGTCATCACCAGCATGTGGGGACTGAATCCCTTTTCCCGCAAAGCCGAACGCTGCTCTACGCCGAAGCGGTGCTGCTCGTCCACCACCGCCAGACCCAGCTTGGGAAAGTCGACGCCCTTCTGAACGATGGCGTGGGTACCGATGACGATACCGACATCGCCCGACTGTATCTGCTGACGGATTTCCTTTTTACCGGACTGCCGGATATCGCCGATAAGTAGAGCGACGTTAAGAGGGTTGGGAAAGATACCCGTATAGCTTTTCAGGAAGCCGTCCCCATCCTCGCTGCCCAGCTTCGAGAGTAGCCCGCATATGGTGGCGAAATGCTGCTCGGCGAGGATTTCCGTAGGCGCCATGAAAGCCCCCTGGAATCCGTTAGCCACGGCCGCCAGCAACGCCGCGGTGGCTACCACCGTCTTGCCGCTGCCCACCTCCCCCTGCAACAGCCGGCTCATCGGCTGCGACTTCTGCAGGTCAGCCATAATCTCCCCGATTACCTTCTCCTGGGCGGCGGTCAGGGCGAAGGGGAGCGACTTTAAAAAGCTATCGATTACCGGCTGCCCGGTATCGAACGAACTGCCCGGTTTGCCCTCCTGCCAGTCGCGTTTCTTGCTCATTACGCCCAGCTGGAGAAGGAAAAGCTCGTCAAAAGCCAGTCTTACCCTGGCTTTGTCTTTTGTTACGGAATCGTCCGGATAATGCGCCTGACTGATAGCCTCCGGCAGTCCCAGGAGGTCGAGTCGTTTACGCAATTTCGGAGGCAGAAATTCAGGCACCTGGCTGGCAAAACGGTCGACCGCCTCCTTCATCAGCTTCCTCACCTGGCGAGGTCGCAGTCCTGCCGTAAGCGAATAAACGGGAACCAGCCGGGCGGTATGCACCAGGTCCTGCCCCTCCACGAACTCCCACTCCGGCGAGAGAAAGACATGCCTGCCTTTAAACAGGCTGACGCGACCGCTGAGCATGATGCGGGCGTTGGTCTTCAGCGTCTTTGCCAGATACGGCTGGTTGAACCAGACCACCCGGATATTGCCCGTTTCATCACCGACGATAGCCTCGGCGCTGCGCCGTCCGCCCGGTCGGGTCTCATTAGCCTGCCAGACGTTAGCCACGATGGTCTGCTCCTCGCCTTCCGCAAGCTGCGAGATGAACTTCAGCTGACTGTAATCGAGGTGGCGGTGGGGGAAAAAATAAAGGAGGTCGCGCACGGTCTTGACGCCCATCTTGCCGAACTTCGCCGCCAGCGCGGTGCTGATGCCCTTGACAACGGTCACCGGCATATCGAGGGCATTAACATCCGCCGGGACCGCCGGTTTTTTAGCTTTCGGGGAGGGCTTTTTGGCGCGGGGAGACGACCTGGCGACAGCTGGTTTATGGGCAATATCCTTCTTCCCCTCCATCTCATTAAGAAAGACCAGGACGTCTTTGACCCATGCCTGCCGCTGCTCGGTGTTCATCGAGGCATAATCCATACCGAACAGATTACGGAAACGCTGCAGCAGGCGGGGGTTGTCTAACGATTCCGCAGCCTGAGCCGACCAGTTTAGTAAAAATTTATCAAGCCCCCCGAAGACAGCGGTATCTGCATAACCTTTCTGCTGTTCGAGGTCGATAATTTTACGCAAGGATTCGGCATTCATTTCAAGATACCCCGCCACATTATAAACAAAAACCGCTATGAAAAGCACATTAAATTACAGGGTATAGATTCAACGGGCTGAGCACAGAATGACGCGAGGGCGGCAGGGGGGGAAGATAACAAATGAGGGGATGGCGGGGTATGGATTCCCGTTTTCACGGGAATGACACGATGATGATACGAGATTCTTCGCGGATTTTATCCTGAGCGTAGCGTGAGGGCTCAGAATGACAGGAGAGGCAATGGGTAAGTATAGAATGATACGCGGGCGGCAGGGTGGGAATAGATATCAAACGAGGGAGGTGGGGTTGATTAAGCCTTATTTATCCCCCATAATCGCCACGAGAATAAGACCCGGCCCGGTATGCGTACCGATGACCGGAGTGGTGCGGGAACGGTAGATGCGTTCTACGGGGAACAACGTCCCCAGGCGAGTGACCAGATTATCGACGTCCTCCGGGCAGGCAGCGCCTTCAACCGCCAGTTCTTCAATATGGGAATAACCTGCCACGAAATCATAAAGCATATCTATAGCTTTCGCGCGGGAACGCGCCCTCCCGGCAGGTTCAACCACGCCGTCCTTTAAGGTTATTATGGGATTTACCCTCAGCATCGACCCCATTAAAGCCGCCGCTCTGCCGATACGCCCGCCTCTCTTCAGGTATTCCAGGGTATCGAAAGCGGCGCGTATTTCGACACGGGTAAGGTTCGTGCGGATTATTTCCAGGATTTCATCCAGGTTGGCGCCGTCATAAGCAGCCTCCGCCGCTTTGATTACGACGAATCCCTGCGCCATCACGGCGTTTTGGGAATCGACCACCTCAATGCGGCAGTCGCCTTCCATAAGGCCAACGCTCTGCACGGCGGCATTATAGAGTCCGCTGAGCTTGGAACTGAGCATAATAACCAGGATTTCATCGGTATCCTCGGCAAGCCTGGCGTATGTCCTGGCGAACAGGTCCAGCGAAGGCACCGAGGTGGTCGGCATTACCTTGCTGTGCACCAGTTTTTCGTAGAACTCATCGTTGGTGATATCAATGCCGTCGCGGTATGTCTCCTCGCCGAAACGCACCAGCACCGGAACAATGGTAATACCCAGCCGGTCGACGATATCGGCAGGGATATCCGCAACGCTATCGGTTACTATCTTAACTACCATAAACCCTGGCCTAGTATATTAAATCTAATACGTTCATTTATCGCCGAGGACGGCTACACCGATAACGCTGGGGCCCACGTTGGCGCCGATTACCGGGCTGACCTTGGAATGGTAAATGCGTTCCCTGGGAAACTTGACACTGAGACGCTCCGCCAGCGCATCGGCTTCATCCGGAGTGGTGGCATCCTCTATCGCCAGCTCTTCGATATTCGAATAACTCATAACATACTCGTACAGGTGGTCCACGGCTTTCTTCCTGGAACGTACGTTACAGATAGGAGTTGTCTCACCGTCCTTAATGCCGATGATAGGATTGACCTTCAGCATGGAGCCCATGAGGGCTTTAGCCTTGCCGATACGCCCGCCTCGTTTCAGGTATTCCAGGGTATCGAATGCCATACGCATTTCCGTACGGGGGATATTAGCCTCGCAGAGCTTGACAATTTCATCGAGGTTTTTACCGTCCCGGGCGGCTTTAGCGGCGGCGATTACCAGAAGCCCCTCTGCCATTACCGCCAGCTGGGAATCAAAGACCACCACCCGGCATTTCTTTTCCATCGAGTCAATCGCTTTAGTCGCCGCTTCGCCGGTGGCGCTGAGCTTGCGGGAAATGGTAATAACCAGGATTTCATCCGCTTCACCAGCCAGTCTGTCGTATAACTCAATGAAGGACTGGAGAGGCGGTGTTGAGGTGGTGGGAAGGGTCTTGCTTGTCTCAAGCTTCCCGTAGAATTCATCGGTGGTGAGGTCCACGCCGTCACGGTATATTTCATTACCGAAGACGACGTTCAGGGGAACTACCGTAATCCCAAGCTCGGCAGCCGTATCCGGAGAAATATCGGAGACACTATCGGTAACGATTTTTACTGTCACTACTTCTTCTCTGCTTCGAGAATAGTCAACGCTATGGCATTAGGCCCCGCGTAGGTGCCGATAACCGGGCTGATAACCGCCCGGTGAATTTTTTCTTTGGGGTAAATCGCACTGAGGCGTTCCACAAGTTTATCGGCCTGTTCAGGAGTGGTGGCATGCTCCACCGCCATCCCCTGGATACCGGAACATGAAGCGGCAAAGTTATAAAAGTAATCCAGCCCGGCGCCCAGGGAGCGTACCCTGGTCAAAGGAGCCATCTCGCCTTCTCTTACCGTAAGGATGGGTTTTACGGACAAAAGGGAACCTAATAGTCCGCTTGCCTTGCCGATACGTCCTCCTTTGGCGAGATACTTGAGGGTATCGAAATAGGCGATAAGGTGCGAACGGGAAATACAGCTACGGGCAAGACCGGCAGCGGTTTTCAGGTCGGCGCCTTCCTTGACTGCTTTGGCAACGGAATCCACTATCAACCCCATGCCCATGGCTACGGAAAGCGAATCGATAACCTCTATCTGGCACTTTCCCTTCATCATCTCTTTAGCCTGGGTGGCAGACTGATAGGTGCCGCTGAGCTTGCTGGAAACGACAATCACCAGAATTTCATCGGTTTCTTCTACCAGCCTGTTGTAAACCTGTAAAAAATCGTTGGGCGTCGGCTGCGTCGTCGAAGGCAGCGCGGACTCGCTGACCAGCCGACGGTAAAATTCCTCGCTGGTGATATCAACCCGGTCGCGGTAAATCTCCTCGCCGAAGCGCACGTATAAAGGCACCACAGTTACATCCAGTTCTTTAGCCAAGTCTTCAGTGATATCAGACAGAGTATCGGTAACTATCTTTACAGCCATTACCCGGTACCACCTTTCTATTCAACGGATATGATATAACTATAATGCGGCTGCCCGCCTTTAATCAGTTCTATCTGCAGGTGCGGATACCGCCCGGCGATGTCGGTGTTAATCTGCTCAGCCTCCTCCGCTTCCGCATCCTCGCCATGATAAATGGTGACCACCTCGGCTTTTTCTATATTCAGCCTGGTAAGCAGCCGGTCAATGACATCCGCGTTGGAGGTACCCGCCGCGATAAGCTCCCCGTCAAGCAAGCCGATGGGCTGCTTTCTCTTTATCTTCAGACCGTTTATCTTGGTGGCGCGTATCGAACGGGTAACCTCGATTGATTTGACCGATAACATAGCTTTCTCCATAAGCTCGGTATTGGTTTTAAAGTCCGCCTCATAATCAAAGGCAAGAAGCGCTGCCACGCCCTGAGGTATTGTCCGGGTGGGGATTACCGCTACTTTCTTTTCCGTCAGCGACTGCACCTGCTGGGCAGTAGCTATAATATTCTTATTGTTGGGGAGGATAATAATATTATCGCAGAAGGTGCTCTCCACCGCCTGGAGGATGTCCTTGGTACTCGGGTTCATCGTCTGACCTCCGGGGACAACCGAGGCTGCTCCCAGACTGCCGAAGATGTCTTTCAAACCGTCGCCGGAAGCTACGGCGATAACGGCCATATCGGTGGTGGGCATCCTTTCTTTCTGCATTTCCAGGAAGTCCTGGTGCTGTTCGTCCATGTTCCGGATACTTACCTGGTGCATGGTGCCCAGCTTGGCGGCGAACTGGAGTATATTACCGGGGGTCAGGGTATGAATGTGGATACGCACCGCCGAATCATCGCCGACAACTATGAGCGACTCGCCCTTCTTTTCCAGTCGCTTTTTAATAACGTCCGGTTCGAGTTTTTCACCCTTCAGGAGAAACTCGGTACAGTAACCGTAAGGTACTTCATCGACGCCCGAAACCTGAGGCAGAGGCGCCGTATACGGTAATTCACTGACGATTATCTGGGGCTTGCGCAGGCGCATCAACTCCGTTTCACCCCTGAGATAACGCAGCGCCCCTTCCAGTATCGTGTAAACACCCTGCCCGCCCGCGTCGACGACCCCCGCATCTTTGAGGACCTTCAGCAGCCTGGGTGTGTTGGCGACGGAGTCGGCGGCGGCGCTTACCGTGGCATCCAGCACCGAGATAATATCTTCGTTGCCGGCATCCACCTGAGCCTGGGCGGCGGCAGCGGCGTCTTTCATGACGGTAAGCATGGTGCCTTCTACCGGATTACTGACCCCTTTATACGCCACCTTCGCCGATTGCTGTAACGCGTCGGCGAGGTCAGCGGCGGTAAAGGTCTCTTTTTCTTCCAGTCCCTGAGCCAGACCGCGCCATATCTGTGATAATATCACGCCGCTGTTGCCGCGCGCCCCCATCAAGGCGCCTTTTGCCATGGCATGAGCAACGCCGGCAGCGCTGTGATCCGGCGCCCGGTAGGCTTCTTCCATGGTAGACCTCATGGTCAGCATCATGTTAGTACCGGTATCACCGTCCGGGACCGGGAATACGTTAAGGGCATCTATATCTGCGGAGCTTTTTTCCAGCCATGAAGTGGCGGCAGAGAACATGTCTCTCAGGTCCTGCCCCGCCACGGTTTTTTTACGAGCCATATTACACCATCCTTGCCTGATTCGCGTGCCCACCAAGGATGCACTTCTTGCTAATGTTAACGCATTATGTTACTATGTATTTGCGGAATTTGCAATAGTTTCACGTAAATTTTAAGGAGATTGTGAGAGTTGAAGTGCGATTTATGCGGTAAAACACCTCAGTTCGGTCATAATGTCAGCCATTCCAAGCGTCACACCAACCGCCGCTGGACGCCTAATATACATCCCGCCACTATCTACGTCGACGGCAAGGCAAAACGCCTGAACCTGTGTTCCCGGTGCCTGCGCAACCAGCATAAGCCGGCTAAAGTCTAGTCCTTTTCGGAAATCCTACTCATTGATTATCGGCTTACTTTGCCATGGAAACCGTTCACAGGATTTATCATAGCCGCATCAAGCCAGTTGGCGGCGATTGCCTATGATGACACTCGCCGCGAATCCCACGACCAGGTAGATGGTCATGCCCCAGGCCGCCTCGCCAACTTTAAGCGGCTGGAATTGTTCCATCATAGCTCCAAACCTGCCCAGGCCTAGGCCCTCCATAAACGACTCCATGCCACCGTACGCCATGGCGATGCTATCGCCTCCGGCGGAAATCATAAACCAGTAGGGGTTCCCCGTAAAGCCGAGGACGCTCTCCAGAATGCCGGATATTACCCATACAAAGACAAGAGTCATCACCGTAGCCCCCATCGAGCCTTTCGATATGGCGCTGAATAAAAAAGTCAACGAAAGAGTCGCCGAGGCAAAAAGGATGCACAGTCCGAATGAAGTCAGCGTCTCGAAGGGTACTTCTTGATAAATCACCAGCAGCGAGACGACGATGATGATGTAGGTAAAAAGAATCAGCAATGCCACGGCGATGAATCCCGCCAGATATTTCCCCAGCCAGAGTATGTAACGCTTTATAGGATTGATAAACAGGAGAAAGCCCGTCTTACTCTCGAACTCTCCGGCGATAGCGTCACCCGCGAAAAAGACGGCGCCCAGTGCCGCCAGGCTCGGACCTACCGTCAGCAAGACCGCCATTACCGTGACGTTATTGGGGTAGCCGTCCCGGAGCACCGGAATCAGGATGAGCACGGCAAGTTCGGTAAGCAGGGCAATCCCCAGTATGACATAGAGTCGTGCCCGTCTGATATGCTTGAGGAACTCGTATCTGATGACTATTCCTAATTGTGCAAACTGACTCAACTTATTCCTCCTGTCAGCGTGAGATAGGCCTGCTCCAGCGACTGGTACTTCTTCTCCAGATCGGTGATGCTGTCATAAGCGAGCAGCTGGCCGTTATTGATTATGGCTACCTGACTGCATATCTGGGCTACCTCGACCAGCTGGTGAGAGGCGAAAAAGACCGTCTTTTCCTTGCCGACGCTCTCGATGATTTCACGGAACTCCACCACCCCCCTGGGGTCGAGTCCCAGGGCCGGTTCATCCAGGATTAATACCGGCGGGTCGTGCAGCAGGCACTGCGCCAGCGCCAGACGCTGCTTCATACCGCGTGAAAACTTTTCTATCTTGACTTTACCCCATTTTTCGAGTTTCACCAGTTCAATGACTTCCCTGATACGCCGTTTAAGCTGTTCTCCTTTCATACCGCGTAGCCTGCCGAAATAACCCAGGTTGTCTTCCGGCGTAAGATAAGAATAGAACTCTGGCGTCTCAATAATGGCGCCGATTTTCGAAAGGGCTTTTTCCGACTGCGCCACTACATCGATACCGTCAATGTAGGCTTTGCCGGAGCTGGGGCGGATAAGGCCGCAGAGTATCTTTAGCGTGGTGCTCTTGCCGGCGCCGTTTGGTCCGAGCAACCCGATATTCTCTTTTTGCGGAACCCTGAGCGACAATTTATCCAGTGCCAGAAACTTGCTGTAATACTTGGTCAGTTCTTCGATGACAATACATTCGGTCATAGCACCATCCCAATCATTTTGCCCGGATATATTCCTAGTTTCCCGGTTATTTTCTTTCGATAATACGTCTGGCTTTAGCCAGCGAACGTTTTACCTGCGCCGGGGCGGTGCCGCCGGCAACGTTCCGGGAAGCGATAGAATACTCTATGGTTATTTTCCGCACATCATCGCCGAAAAGTGACGAAAATTTCCTGTATTCTTTAATGTCAAGCTCGCGGAAACTCTTGCCCTTTCCTGCGGCATAGTTCACCAGCTTGCCGACGATTTCATGGGCGGCACGGAAAGACTCGCCCTTCTTAACGAGGTAATCAGCCAGGTCGGTAGCCAGGATATAGCCCCTCCCCGCCGCCTTCAACGTGTTTTCCGGCTTAACCCTCAGCGTCCGCACCATGCCGGTGAATACTTCCAGCGTGGAGAGCAGCGTATCCACGGTATCGAACAGCCCCTGTTTGTCTTCCTGCATATCTCGGTTGTACGCCAGGGGCAGGGCTTTCATGGTGGTGAGTAAAGCCATCAGGTGACCGTAGACACGGCCCGTCTTGCCGCGTGCCAGCTCCGCCACATCCGGGTTCTTTTTCTGGGGCATGATGCTGCTGCCGGTGGCGAAGTTATCGTCAAGCTCTATAAAGTCGAACTCCGCAGAAGACCATAAAACGATTTCCTCGGCGAGGCGGGAAAGGTGCATCATGCAGATACCGGCTGCCGCTTCGTATTCAAGCATATAGTCACGGTCGGCCACGGCGTCGATGCTGTTCCGGCTGACCCGGCTGAAGCCGAGCTCCTTGGCCAGGAACTCCCGGTCGATATCATAAGCCACCCCGGCCAGGGCGCCGCTGCCCAGCGGCATAACATCAACCCTTCTCAGGCAATCCTTGAAACGGTCTATATCACGCTCCAGCATCTCAAAATAGGCGAGCATATGGTGGGCTAACAGGACCGGCTGGGCGACCTGCAGGTGCGTGTAGCCGGTAATTATGACCTTGATATTGGCTTCGGCAACATCAAGCAAGGCACTCTGTAGACCTTTAATCCCGCTTACCGTATCGGAAATCGCTTCCTTGAGAAATAGGCGCGTGTCCAGGACCACCTGGTCGTTGCGGGAGCGCGCCGTATGCAACTTGCGCCCCACCTCCCCAACCATCTCGATAAGGCGGGCTTCCACCGCCATGTGGATGTCTTCCGTCTCCGGTTTGAACTCGAATTTCCCCTGCTCGATTTCTTTGCGGATGGACTTCAGACCTTCGATTATCTGACGCGACTCTTCACCGGAGATAATGCCCTGTTTTGCCAGCATTTTAACATGGGCGATGCCGCCGGCGATATCCTGCTTATAAAGACGCCGGTCAAAGGGAAGTGAAGCGGTATACTGCGTTAACAGCTTATCAGCCGGTTTGCTAAAACGACCACGGATATGGCTTTTGCTATTTTTCATCACCTTCATCAGGCCCCATAATGCTCAGCGGCCCTTCCTTGTCCCCCAGCAGCTGCTTTTGCGCCTGTGTCTTGACGGGTAAGCCCCAGAGGTGAATAAAGCCCTCGGCGGCTTTGGCGTCGAAATCATCACCTTTATCATAGGTTGCCAGGCTGAGGTTATAGAGCGACCACGGCGACTTGCGTCCCATGACATTAGCCTGCCCTTTAAACAGCTTCATCCTGACCGTGCCGGTGACGTAGCGCTGCGAACTTAATATATACGCGGAGAGGTCGCGGTTAAACTGGCTGAACCAGAGTCCGTTATAAATGAGGTCGGCGTACTCCGCGGCTACCTTCTGCTTGAAGCGGAGCTGGTCTTTGGACATTGTCATGGCTTCCAGCGCCTGGTGCGCCTGTATCAGGAGTATGGCGGCCGGGGCTTCGTAAATTTCGCGCGACTTTATGCCGACGACGCGGTTCTCAATATGGTCGATGCGGCCGATACCGTGTCGACCGGCTATTTCATTCAATTTCTTTATCAAAGCTATCCCGTCCATCTCTTCACCGTCGATTCCCACCGGAATGCCCTTATCAAATCCGATTTCCAGGTACTGCGGCTCGTCAGGCGCTTCGTCCGGGGGGGCAGTCCATTTATAGACATCGGCGGGGGGTTCGGCCCAGGGGTCTTCCAAGACGCCGCACTCGATAGACCGACCCCAGAGGCATTCGTCGATGGAATAGGGACTGGCAACGGTGATGGGAACGGGTATGCCGTGTTTTTTAGCGTAGGCGATGGTCTCCTCGCGGGTCATGCCCCACTCCCGGGCCGGCGCCAGTATTTTCATGTCCGGCGCCAGGGCGTTGATACTTACCTCGAACCTTACCTGGTCGTTGCCCTTGCCGGTGCAGCCGTGGGCTATCGCCACCGCCCCCTCGGCCACCGCCGTATCCACCAGCAGCTTAGCCATGAGCGGTCGGGACAACGCCGTCGCCAGGGGGTACTGCCCTTCGTAAAGGGCATTTGCCTGTAAAGCCGGGAAAATAAAGTACTTGACGAAGAGCTCCTTGCCGTCGATTACCAGCGACTTGACGGCGCCTACATCGAGCGCTTTCTTTTTGATAGAGGAAAAATCTTTTTCGTTACCGACATCTATGGTAACGGCGATGATATCCAGATGATACTTGTCTTTAAGCCACCTGACGGCTGCCGAGGTATCCAGTCCGCCACTGTAAGCCAGAACGACCTTGTCCGTCACGCCATACCTCCCTAATGAATACCGTCAGTCCTTCTTGCCGAAATTTTCACCCAGGAACTCGGAGACGGCCGTACAAACGCCGGGGTACTGCCAGGAATAATCATGGCCCGGGGCTTTCAGCCAGCTCAGTATATCGCCGGGATTATCGTCCGGTGAAGTTAGACCGAACCATCCCTTGACAGTTGCCCATATCATAGCCGGGACATTACCGTAACTGAAAGTATCAATGCCGCGTCCGTTGCTGTTCATCAGCAGGGTTCTTTCCAACGGCACCGGTTTATGCCAGAACGGCGTGCCCGTCTGGATGCTGTAGACCTGGTTTTTATCTCTTAAAATATCCATGGCTTTGTCCGATATAACGGTACCGGTGCTCTCGCCGGCGACAATCACCTTGAGGTCCGGAAGATGGTCGGTCAGGAACTCCACCTGCCGGGCAAAGTCCACGGCTTTACGCGGATACTTGGTAGCCGCTTCAAAGAACTCTTTGATACAGCCTTTGACACCGGCGCTGGTCCGCCGGTAGTTCAATACGAGCGACTGATAACCGAGTTCATCCAGCTGCGTTTTAATGCCGTCGAGGATACTCGACCAGCCGGGAGTTTCATCCGTCAGGTTCCAGCCCCAGCCTCCGGAGTTGAAAAAGACGACGACATCGATATCCTTGACCTCGACATAAGCCGCCAGCAGCTGGTCGACCAGGTTCTGGAGCTTTTCTTGGCTGTCGCCCACCAGTTCGGTAGCCAGGGCGACGGCGTCATCGATAACCGATTGGGGCACCGAAGAATAGTCAGCCAACGCTAAACCGGGCTCCTGAATGCCGATATCTCTAGCCATCCCAACCTCTGAATCGAACAGTATTAACCAGATTGTAGCCGACAGGAGAATTGCTATCAGTACAGCAATTAACACCAGCCTGCCTATTTTTCTTATCATTAACTTCTCTCACAACTAATTTTAGCAATTATTCTTTAACAAATCCAGATAATACCTTATCCAGAATACCAATAGCTTCGTCTACCTCTTTATTGCCGATAATCAGCGGCGGCACCAGACGTATGGCATTGGCTTTGACCCGGTTGATAATGAGTCCGTTTTTCAGACATGCCAGCAATACGTCCTGGGCGAGATCGCGGTTGAACTCTACCACCACCAGGAAGCCCCGCCCGCGTACCTCGGTGATGAAGGCGTATTTCTGCTTGAGTTTGACCAGCCCTTCCATGAGGTACCCGCCAACCTTCTTCACGTTATCCACCACTTTGTTTTCGATGATGTATTTCAGGACGGCGCAGGCGGTAGCGCTGGTCACCGGGTTGCCCCCGAAGGTGGAATTATGGTCGCCGGGCACGAAAACGGCGGCATGTTCTTTAGCCAGTACCGCCCCGATGGGTATGCCCCCGCCCAGTCCCTTGGCTAACGACATGATATCCGGCTCGACGCCGTAGGTCTGATAGCCAAACAGCGTGCCCAGACGGCCTATTCCCGTCTGCACCTCGTCCAGGATTAACAATATGCCTTTCCGGTCGCACCATTCCCGCACCCGTTTCGGGTAGTCATCGTCGGGCAGGTTGACGCCGGTCTCCGCCTGTATTAATTCCATCATCACGGCGCAGGTCTTTTCCGTGGTGGCTTTTTTGATAGCCTCGATATCGTTATTCGCCACGTTGACAAAACCGACCGGCAGAGGGACATAGGGCTTGTGCATCCCGGGCTGCCCGCTCGCCGCCGTCAGCGCCAGAGAACGACCGTGAAATGAGCCCAGGGCGGTAATTATCTCGTAGGCACCGTTCAGTTTCAGGTGACCGTAGCGTCGGGCGAGCTTGATGGCGCCCTCGTTGGCTTCCAGCCCGCTGTTGCAGACAAAGACGCGGTCGAGGCAGCTGTTTTTTACCAGCAGCTCGGCGAGTTGCAGCTGGGGAACGGTATAGAACCAGTTGGAGGTCTGTACCAAGGTACGCGCCTGCTCGCTGATGGCGTCGGCAACAACCGGATGGCAATGCCCCAAGCAGTTGACCGCCAGCCCGCAGACGCAATCAAGGTACTCTTTACCCTTATCATCCCAGACCCGCGCGCCTTTTCCCCTGACCAGGGTTACCGGCACACGCACGATGGTCTGCATGTAATATTTACTTTCGAGTTCAGGCCAGTCAGTCATTTAATTTCCTTCCCTTTAGCGAAGCCTGCTACCTCACCCCCTGACCCCCTCTCCTTCAAAGGATAGGGGGAATTTTTCGCTAAGAGGGGCTTCGCCCCTCTTGGACTCCCGCTTTTATTAATATATGGTCGTACCGCCCTCGCCGTCCTCTATTTCCTTCAAGAGGGCGTGTGGTTTTCTCCCGTCTATTATACGGGCAACGGTACCTGCTTTCAAAGCCTCCAGGCAGGCACTTATCTTGGGAATCATACCCCCTGAAATAACGCCGGAAGCCACCATAGCTTCGGCTTCCTTTGCGGACAACCGAGATATCAATTTTCCGTCTCTATCGTTTACGCCGGGCACGTCGGTCATGAAAACGAGTTTTTCCGCTTTCAATGCCGCCGCGATATCGCCGGCAATGGGGTCGCCGTTAACGTTCACTATCGCCGGGGCATCGCCGGGTCTGTCAACAGAATATAAACTCAAAGGTGAGACGACCGGTATAAAACCGTCCCCGAGGAGCGTTTCCAGAAGGGCTGTATTCATCTTCGCCATGGCGCCGACATAGCCCAATTCATGATTTTTCATGGCGCTTTCGATAAGAGAGCCGTCGACGCCGCTTATGCCGACCGACCGGCCGCCGCGCACGTTAACCGCCGCGGTAATCTCCTTGTTGACCAGCCCGGCCAACACCGCCGTTACCACCTCCAATGTCGGCAGGTCGGTAACGCGCTCGCCGCGGACGAACTTGGTGGCAATGCCCAGCCGCTTCAGCCAGTCGGTCACGGTAGAGCCTCCCCCGTGCACCACAATCAATGACTGCCCCTCCTTCTGCAGGGCAACAATATCCTCGATGGTCGTGTCCCGGCTACCGAAGGTGGACCCGCCTATTTTAACCACCATTATGTTTTTCATATAATTCCTAAACACCTTCTCCCTTGATGGGAGAGGGAAGGGTGAGGGTGAACCCCCTCACTCCAAATCTCTCCCGCCAGGGGAGAGAGGACTTTATATCACGTCGTATATTCGGCGTTGATTTTAACGTACTCCTCGGAAAGGTCGCAACCCCAGGCGGTCGCCCCATAACTGCCCAGATGGAGGTCCAGCTTTATAAACACCTCTTTTCCGTCCAGGTGTTTGACCACCTCTCTAGTATCGTAAGGTACGGGGGCGCCGTCTTTGACTAACAAAGTATCTCCTATGCACAATTCCAGTTTATTATCCTCCAGCGCGGCGCTGCTGCGACCCGCCGCCGCCAGTACCCTCCCCCAGTTGGGGTCGGAGCCGTGCACCGCCGCTTTGACCAGCGACGAACCGACGATAGTCCTAGCCGCCAGCCGGGCATCGGTAAGACTCGCCGCGCCGCGCACGTTGACCTCGATCAGCTTGTTGGCGCCCTCGGCATCTCGGGCAATAGCCCTGGCCAGATAGACACATACTTCATTAAGAGCCTGCTTAAATACCTTAGCTTTCGGGCTATCGCCGGTAATAGTTTCACCGCCGGCTTTCCCGTTAGCCATAATCAAGACCATGTCGTTGGTGCTGTTATCACCGTCCACGGAGACCATGTTAAAAGAGATATCCGCCGCCTCCCGGAGCGATTGCTCAAGAAAGCCGGCATCAACACCGGCATCGGTCGTCAGGAAACAGAGCAGCGTCGCCAGGTCGGGGTGAATCATGCCCGCCCCTTTCGCCATGCCACCGATAATGAAACCGCCCGCTTTCACCGCTACTTCCTTGGGGACGGTATCCGTGGTCATTATCGCCCGGGCGATGTCATGCCCGCCCGTCGTGGAAAGGTCTATTTTCTTTATCCCCTCCCTGATGCGCCCCATCGGCAGCAGCGTGCCGATAACCCCGGTGCTGGCTACCAGTACATTTTCCTTCGCCACGCCGACGTGCTCCGCCGCCATTCCCGCCACGGCTACGGCATCCTTCATGCCCTGCTCTCCGGTACAGGCATTGGCGCAGCCGCTGTTCATGACAACCGCCGACACTTTATTTTTCTTGAGCCGCTCCCGGTCGAGTATGACCGACGCTGCCTTTACCTTGTTGGTAGTAAATAAAGCCGCTGTAGTGCAGGAAACTTCGGAATAAAGAATGCCCAGGTCGAGTCTGCCAGCATATTTAATGCCGGCACCCGTAGCGCCGGCAAGAAATCCCCGCGGAGAAGTAACCCCTCCCGAAGGGATAAAATCAACGTCCTTGTTCATTACTAAAATATATCACATTCAGGTTCGGCAGGCAATCGTACTTAAGTAAGGTCTGCTTGAAACAGGATATAACCGGATGATAAACTCAAAATGTGAAAATCGTGCGTTTTACCCACGGGGAAAAGGCGGAGTACGGGATAATGGACAGCGAGGGCATCCGGGGGCTCTCCGGCACGCCTTTCGATGGCATTAACCTCTCCAACCAGTACCATCGTCCCAGCGATATCCGGCTGCTGGCGCCCTGTACTCCGTCTAAAGTCGTCGCCCTGGGCGTGAACTACCGCAGTCACGGCGAGGAAATGAGCCACCGCATCCCCGAAGAACCGCTGATATTCATCAAGCCGTCTACCGCGGTCATCGGGACGGAAGCCTATATTATCTATCCCGAATCATCGCAAAGGGTCGATTACGAAGGCGAACTGGGCGTGGTAATAAAGTCCCACACACGGTACGTACCCGCAGAAAAAGCCGCCGACCACATACTGGGCTATACCTGTGTCAACGACGTTACCGCCCGGGATATCCAGGCCAGGGACAAGCAGTGGACGCGCTCCAAGAGCTTCGATACTTTCTGCCCGGTCGGACCCTGCATCGAGACGGAGGTCGACCCTGCCGACCTTTCGCTGGAGACCGTCCTCAACGGCGAAATCAAGCAGCAGACCAGCACCAGCCAGCTTAACTTCAATGTTTACGAGCTGGTGAGTTTCATCTCCGGGGTCATGACACTGCTCCCCGGCGATATTATCGCCACGGGCACCGCCAGCGGTATCGGCCCCATGCAGCCGGGCGACATCGTAGAAGTAAAGATAGAGGGCATCGGCATTCTGAGAAACTACGTGGTGAAGCAAGAGGACTGATTAATAAAAATATGCTATCGGCGAAGAAGGAGAATAATGGAAGTCAATACGACTTACTTTGAAAAACCCGGCGGAGAGGAAAACACCAATGCCGCCCTGGCTTTGAGTAAAAAGAGGGCTGACGAACTGGGCATCAAGACAATCGTCGTCGCTTCTACGGTCGGCGGCACCGCCGTCAAGGCTGTCGACGTTTTCAGGGGCTATAAAGTAATCGTGGTTACTCACGTCGCCGGCTTTCGCGAGCCGGATACCCAGGAATTTACCGACGAAAACCGTAAAATCGTCGCAAGCAAAGGGGGCATCATCCTCACCGCCGCCCACGCCTTCGGCGCCATCCACCGCGCCCTTCACCGCGGCGAGGGACGCCCGGCTCCCCAGCCGGTTATCGGCGACGTTATCGCCATGACTTTGCGGACTTTCGGGCAGGGCATGAAGGTCGCCTGCGAGATAGCCGCCATGGCCGCCGACGCCGGACTGGTCCGCACCGATGAAGAGGTTATCGCCGTCGGCGGGACGGGCCGCGGCGCCGATACGGCGGTGGTGATACAGCCGCAGCCGACCCACCGTTTCTTCGACCTTAAAGTGAAAGAGGTAATCTGCAAACCGCGTCTCTAGAGCGGGTGGAGTGATATGCATCATACTCTCAGGTTTTACGCCGGCAGCCGTGGTAGCATCATCAAAGGCTACATGTTCTTCGGCAGGTGGACGCGTATTCCGTTAATCGGCCGACTGGTGAGGAAATTCGCCAATGCCTACGGACGCAACATGCACCGCGCTTTCCTGCTCTCACCCAGGGAAGCCGAAGAGCTGGTGAACATAGCGACAGGGGTGGCGGTGGGACCCTGCGACTGCCGGAAGGCTTATCATAAATGCAACCACCCGTCAGAAAACGAGATACTGCTCGGTCCAACCCGCCACATCATGCTGGAAGCGATGCCGGAAGACTCCCGCGAGATAACACGGGAGCAAGCCGTGGAAATCCTGCGGGACAGCCAGCGGAGAGGACTGATGCTGTCCGTCGTGAAATGCCGGGGTGACTATTACGCGATTTGCAGTTGCTGTTCCTGCTGCTGCGTGCCGCTGCGTCTCAGCAAGCAGTATGGCATCGGGGAAGCGTTGGTGAGGCACAAGGACATCGTCAAAGAGTACCGTGAGTACCAGCTTGCTCTGGAAGCTGAAGATAACGACTAGCCCAGAAAGCCCGTCAGCGTACTGGAAAACTGCTTGAGCTCGTCCCGGTGGACGTTATGACCGCGGTTTTCGAAGACTTTCACCCGGCAGTCGGGAATGACCCTGGCTGCCTCATAAGCGTGCCTTACCGGGACGATAGGGTCTTTAGCCCCCCACACCAGCAGGGTCGGCACGGTCACCTCGGCAAGCCTTTTATCCAGCACCAGTGTCTGTTGTTTGAACGTGGAGATGCTGCTGCCGACAGCCACACTGGCCGGAGAAAGCGGCATGATATATTCGATAGGATTCAGCTTTTCGAACATCCATTTAATACCCTTGAGTACCGCGATGGTCAGCGCCCCGAGCGACCGTATCAAAGCCGGAATCGACATCAATCTTACCCAGAAAGCAATCTCCCTGCCCAGACACAGACTGCTTACCAGCACCAGCTTCTTAATTTTATGAGGCGACTTGATGGCATAGTCCAGGGCGACGCCGCCTCCCAGCGAGTGCCCGACGAGGTGGAATGTATCCAGTCCCAGACTGGTGGCAAAACCCCCGATGAACTCGGATAACTCAGGTATAAAGTACTCTCCGTCCAGCGGCTGACTGCCCCCGTAACCGGGCAGGTCCGGCGCATACACGGTATATCTTTCGGCAAGCTCGGAGATATTCTTGTCCCAGGTACGGGCATCGCCGCCGCCGCCGTGAATCACTACCAGCGGCTCCCCCTGACCGGCGGTATAATAGTGAACGTTATGACCGTTGACTTTGATTTTCTTGCCCTGCATTTTATTCGTAGAATCGTTCAGCATAGATCACTCCCGGGTAAGAATATAAACGCTTTTTATCATACACAGATGGTGATACAATCATCTCTCAAAAAATATCCGGAGCCTTACAAATTAATCACAAAAAAAGACTACCCTATTTATATAACGATTGAGGGTAGTCTATGGTTTTCCGGACTCTTTTATTTTAACATTACCCGATTCTGGCGCGTCAACGGCTTCATCCCGTACTTTAGTTGGATGATAGCCCGTATTTTCGGTTACCCCCGTATATTTTTATTATACCGGGTCAATTATTAAGAATATGTTAAAAAAGTCATATCTTTGTGGAAATTTTAAGTTCCAGATAGAAAAAGGAGGGGCTTTCGCCCCTCCTTCCGATTAGATTTCTATATTTCGGGTTATTTACTTTTTCAGCGGCCTGAGGATGGCGCGGCAGGGTCCGGCATCGCCCTTGTACATCAATAACGGCAGGCAGAGCAGCTCATACTCGCCGGGGGGTACGCCAGCCAGGGCGCAGTCTTCCAGGACATAGATGCCGGCTCCGAGCAGCGCCGAGTGGGTCTTATTGATGTTCTCCATGTCCTTGATAGTACCGATAGTGATGAAGTCGATGCCGACCAGCCTGACGCCCTTTTCCACAAGGTAATCGGCGGCCTCCCCGTCCAGGTAGACGTAGTCTTCGTTGAACGTTTCTGCCTCGTAACCCGCCGGCGAGTTGCGCGTCTTGAAGAGAATTCGCTCGCCCTTCTTGATATTATGCTTTTCCAGTTCGTCGACTTTTATTTTCTCCCTGTCCTTAATTTCTATAACACGCGCGGGACCTATCGTCGCATCCAGCGGCATATCGCTGATAGTCGAGCCGTCCGCGATAAAATGCAGCGGCGAATCTATGTGGGTGCCGGTATGAGAAATCATCTCCAGCACGGACATGGTCACCCTGGCTCCCAGCGCCCGGTCGTGGTAGCGGTAGATTTTAGGTGGAAAGGGGTCGGTGGGGAAATAGACCATCCCCTGCTTGAGGGGGACGGTGATATCATACCAGCCTCTGGGTGCTTTTACAGCCATGCGAAGCCTCCTTAATGGGGATACTTAATAAATTAGTGTACTCTAAAAGGAAAGCGGGGGGCAAGG
>SMTZ1_10000592_pt1 | contig 44976 bp, 39 predicted proteins | sample DeeMarSWOR136_30_FD_25667 | JGI IMG/M metagenome (IMG submission 25667) | reverse complement strand
TGGCAGAAATCGGATATTGAAGCCTATAGAAAAACTTGAGAGCAAAATAGAAAATGCTTATACAACACTCAATCACCAGCTTTCTCATTGTGTGATTGAGTTTGCAAAAAATAATGGAGCAGGAATAATTCAGATTGAGGATCTTAGAGGCCTAAAGGATGAATTAAAAGGAACTTTTATTGGTCAAAACTGGAGATACCATCAGTTGCAGAATTATATTAAATACAAGGCTGATGAGTCAGGAATTACAGTAGTAAAGGTGAATCCATTTTATACATCTCGGCGCTGTAGTGAATGCGGGTACATTAATAAAGAATTTGACAGAGAATATCGTGATAAAAACAGTAAGAATGGTAAATCAGCGATGTTTGAATGCCCCAAGTGTAGTCAAGAAAAAAAGGACTACAAGCCTATAAATGCAGATTATAATGCTGCGAAAAATCTATCAACTATTGGAATTGAAGAAAAAATTTGCTTGCAATGTAAAAAACAGGGGATAGAATATAGGGAGTTGCCAAAAGTTTGATTCAAAAAGTCGTTCATTGAAATAAAAATATGATGCTGCCGACAAACATTACGATAGCCTATGGGCAATTGCGTAATACGGCAAATTAGGCCGACTCGAACGGCCTGAAAGATGAGTTTAAAGGCACATATAAGAGGAAAAAAATGAAATTTCCCATTGTGTTCCGCTCACTCATACACGCATTTTTTCATGGTCGAAGTCGTTTAAAGGACTTGGTAAAAAAAAGTTATAAAAGATGTGGATGTGAACGACCTTTTTTTGTAGTGTACTTCGAGGTATGTAAGTGCGGCAAGAGGCGGCTACCGAGATGTGAACGACCTTTTTTTGTAGTGTACTTCGAGGGAATCCTATCATAAGCGAGAAAGATATACTGATGTGAACGACCTTTTTTTGTAGTGTACTTCGAGGGGACTTTGCAGCAGCCATACTCTTGATTGTGATGTGAACGACCTTTTTTTGTAGTGTACTTCGAGGCCATCCCGGTATTATGCTCTGAAAATTCTTGATGTGAACGACCTTTTTTTGCAGTGTACTTCGAGGTGGAAAGGTTTGCAAGCGTCCGGAAGATTCGATGTGAACGACCTTTTTTTGCTCTGGCCTACAAAGAAGGCCTCGCAATGAATTTTTTGGGATTCCTACCATATAAATGATTAATAATTATTGATGATTGCGCGTAAATTCCCTATGATGGCCAGATTCTTCGCTTAACTTCGTTTCGCTCAGAATGACAGTGTGAGAAGGAATGGAGAATATAGAATTCAGATTCCACACCACAGGATTGGGTGGTGCTGTTTATATTTTTCCGCGTCGTAGTCGGCGGATGGTGGTGATGTCATCGCGGTCCTCTCCGCCGTAGATTCTTTTTCGTGTTTTTTTGCCGCCGCGTTTTCTTCTTTTCTTTTTTCGTTTTCGGCTGCGCGGCCGCTTTGGTCTGGCTTCAGCAACGGTGAGGGTCATATCCTTTAGCTCGGTGCCGTCCATTTCCTCGATGGCCTTTTGTGCATCTTCCTCGTTGGCCATTACGACAAAAGCGTATCTTTTGAATCTGCCGCTGGGTGGGTCCTTTATCATACGGACGTCTTTAACTTCGCCGAACTTTCCGAAGATTTCTCTGACGCCTTCTGCGCCGACATCGATGGGCAAGTTGCCGACAAAAATTTCCATTCTTTTTATTCCTTATCTTTTAAGAAAGCTCCTATAGGAAATACCTGCCATATATGCACCATATATAGTAATCCTACACAGGGCTCGGGAAAGATGCAAGGATTAAATTTGTAAAAATACAAGAGCATAATGCACAAGAGCATATCAGCCGTAAGTATTTAGTATATATTATTTAGCCGGATGAGGGTGTTAAATATAGAGAATACCCGACCTTTCGACAGCGCGTGGAAGGCGGGAATCAGAGGATTAGAACATTAGAACAGTAGAGCAGATGAGTATATACTTTAGCAAGGGGCGCGGTTCAGAAGGTATCAGTTGATGCATGTTAGGGAGATTTTGTGCGTATGTATTTGTCGATTTTTCCTTTACAGAAATCAGAATTGCTGGTATTTTACTGTGCCAGAGCAAGGACGTGAATAAAGAGAAATAATCGACCGGTTAGCCATTAAGTACCCTCATAGTCCAGGCTTAGAGGGGTTAACGATTAGCGATGATTCTCACACGATACTTAAGAAAAAGTCTAACTAACAGATTCCTGAAATTAGGCAAGCAATTAGCGGAAAACGGGGATTATGCCAGAGTCGAGAACCTGCGTAAAATCCTTCTCAGACTAACGAAAATCACCATACCTTTGCGTAGACGGCTGGAACATAACATGAAAATGGCAGGGGTATACCAGCCGCATTTGATTGATGCCTATTTTGAAAGGGCGGTTGACCAATTGCTGATGCTGGCTCATGTCTGTCGGGCGGGTTTTCCCGAAAGCGGCTGTTTAGAAAGATTTTGCTTTGACGATTCATTTGGATTGCTGGAACAGGCTTATGCAAAAGGTAAAGGAGTCGTCAATATTGCTCCTCATATATGCGGATATCCCGTTTACGCGGCCGTCATTACTCCATGTATTCCCTGTGCAATTTATTTACGCCGAAACAAAGATCCCCGTAAGATGGATATTACGCGTGCGGTCGGGGCAACCGGTAATGCACATTTAATATATCCACCGGAAGGCGCAACAAAGGCCCAACGTCTTCAACTGGCAATCGATGTTCTCCGGCAGGGGAAGATGCTCTTTGTCTGCGCAGATACGCCGCGAAAATCCGGAAATGGTGTCAAGGTTACTATTTTCGGTAAGACGGCTTACTTCCCGATAGGGATTTATATAATGTCACTGCGAACGGGTGCACCCGTAGTACCCGTGACCTGGCATTGGGAAAACGGAAAATACCATATTCATTATGACGAGCCCATTGAATTGAAGCGCGGCGGTAACCTAACAAGTAAAGCCAAGGCGGCGACACAAAAGTGGGCCCGGAGTTGTGATTCCTATCTGCATAGACACCCGGAAATGTGGTGGAACTGGCTTGACAAACGATGGACCCGCATAATAAGAAATAGTTATAACGATGTATAAAACAGTAAGCGGGTGGAAGGATGCGAAGCAGCGTAGATTAGGTTGTCAGGCGAATAGAACAGCAAAGTTTTCGGTGGAGAAATCAGGATACAGAACAGAGTGAGAACAGGAGGACGAGGTATGGGAGGGGATTTAGGAGTGAGGAGGGCAAAAGCATCGATTATCGCTGAGGAGAAGTAAAACAGCAGATAACATAAGGCACAAGAGTAATAGCAGCGATGTACAGAGACGTAAGCCGGGTTTCCGCCTTCGCGTGGACTATGCGGTCAGGCCCCGGTTAGTCAAGGCTTCACCATCTTAGTGGTCAAGTGGTGGAGGCAATTCAGGATTAAGATTTTACGTGCTGAGCATTTTTGACCATCGATAGAGCAGCAGACTTGTCATCTGCAAAATCAAAGACCTGGTCAAGGCCGGCCAAGGTAAAGATTTGTTTGGTGGCATTCGGAAGACTGCAAAGAACCAACCGGCGTCCTACGTTATTCAGGGCCTTGTTTAACTTCAGAAGCTTTGCGATGTTAGAAGAAGTTATAATGTCCACGCTGGAAAAATCAACTACGACGTCACAGTCTTCTCCGTCACGTACAATTTTGGCAACGGATTCAAGCTCGTTGCCCATATTCGGTTCGGGAATTAAATCGACGTTCAAAATGCTCCGTGATGAATGATCTATACCCATTTCTTATCTCCTCATTTTATTCAATAGCCCAGCCCCTGTCAGTATTCCCCTCTCCCCCCGCACCACAGAGGCTTTAACATATATCGGCGGTTTAGGCGGGCTTAATTATCGTGGAAAACACGGGTTTAAAAAAAATCTACAAATTTTTCATTTTCATCATGATTTTTGAGTATTGAGCTGTAAGTGGTAACCGGAACTGGGTTTATGCCTTGGCAAGGATACGGACGGGAGGTACCAGAGAGAAGTCAAAAATACCAAAGGCCCTTTTACCTGTCCGGCTTCGCTCACTTCGGCAGGCTCGCTTCGACAAACTCAGGGCAGGCAGGGCAGGCTCAACATGCAGGATTATATTTATTGACGAAAACAACGGTTTTTGTTATTTTATTGTTCCATATGTGGAATTTAGAATACGGAATTTAGAATACGGAATTTAGAATTTAGGTTTTTATTTTTATTGGAGATAACAAGATGAAAAAACCGCTCATTTTCACACTTGCCATTTTTTTATTTTTTATCAGCTGTAGCAAGAGTGAACCCGATCCTGTCATTATGCATACTTCAGGTGATATGAACGATTACGCCGGGTCTGAAATTGTCAGCACCGACCTGGACATCCAGCCGCCAGTAAGTGGGGATGACACACTGCTTGTTAAGGGGGACAAAGATTTTTCGGTTCCTGAGACAGATTTACTGGATTTTCTCAAGGAGGACGTCAACGAGGGCGGCGTGAAGGAGCCTGATGTTGTTTTTGTGCCTACGCCGAACGATGTTGTGGCCAAGATGCTTGAGATGGCGAACGTTCAAAAGGACGATTTGCTCTACGACCTCGGGTGCGGTGATGGTCGGATTGTCGTAACAGCGGCCAAAAGGTATGGGTGCAGGGCAGTGGGGTATGATGTAGATCCGAAGCGGATCAAAGAATCGCTGGAGAATGTGGCCTGGAACGATGTCGGAGACCTGGTTAACATTGAGCAGAAGGACATTTTCACGCTGGACCTCAGCGAGGCAAACGTCATCACACTGTACCTGCTTCCGAGTTTGAATGTGAAGTTGATCCCTCAGTTGGAGAAGCTCCGGCCGGGCTCACGGATTGTGTCGCACGACTTCAGCATGAGAGGAGTCAAGCCGGATAAGGTTGTTGAGATGACTTCCACTGAGGATGAGAATCAGCACACGGTATACCTGTGGACAGCGCCGCTCAAGAAGACAGAGGAGCAGGTACTGAAGGATGAGGAATACGAGATTGAATTCGATAGTCAATTTGAAGAAATTCCGGGTCTGTCGGCGATTTGAAGCATTGCATTTTGGATTTAAAATATTATACCTGTGGTTATACATATCCGGGCGACAAATTTATTTAAACAGATAAAGGATTTTCGTTATATTCAGCGGTTGAGATGTGGTGGATTTGGTAATATAAGGACCATTACAAGATGAAATGGAAGGAGCCCGAATTCGAGTCCGACGATGAGGTTTTAGATTTAGCCATCGCACGTGAAGTGGAGGCACACAAGTTTTTTCTGATAATGGCGGCCCGGGCTGCTACACCTGAGATGCGCAAGGTCTTTGAGGAACTGGCCCGGATGGAGCTGGAGCACAAGGCCAAACTGGAGCTTGAGATGATGAAGGCCGGTCGTGTAGTGAAGGAAGATGAAAAGTTTGAGCTTGAAAGCGAGGATTATGAGCAGACGGAAATTCCGAAGCTGGATATGGATTACAAACAAATGCTCCTGTTGGGCGTGCAAAAGGAAGACGCGTCCTTCAGGCTCTATGTAACGATGGCGGGGAAGGCTAAAGATGAAGAATCCTTTGAAACACTTCTGGCATTAGCTGAGGAGGAGCTCAGGCACAAACTGCTTTTTGAGAGGGAATACGAAAATCTTTTGAAGACGAGTTGAATAATTCGCACCTCGTGATTCGTTGATGAGGAAATACGCAGATGCGATGAGGAGCAAATTTTACAGGGGGCAAAAACAGATTAGATAAGGAATAATCTATGCAAGTCATAAAAGGATTTTGGCAGCACGAAAACGGCAAGGTTTACGCTATTAAAAGTACAGCGATGGGTGAGATTTTGGGCGCAACAGGTCCGATTGACCCGGATGATGTGGGCGATTTGGAGAATTACGATTACAAGCCTGCCATAGTCGACTGGGTCAAAAGGGCACTTGCTGAGAAGAAGCTACACCGGTATCGTTAGCGTGGCACAGAATTCATCACAGTGAGTCTTTAGCCCGCGTAAAGGAGGCAGGGGCTTTCGCAACAAAGCAATCACTCATATACGCATATACACATGCCGCAACAAGCATTGATTGCCGAGCGTCGAAATTATCTTGACACCTCTGTTTGAATCAAGTAGTTTGTGATTAGAAGGCTGTATTCAAGCGGAAAGCAGCCTTGTATTAATTGTCTTTACAGTCCGGCGATATTGAGCATAAAGCGTCAATATTAATGGAGGGAAACATGGACAAGAAAACAGAACTGTCCCGCAGGATAACAGAATTATTAGACGGCCTTCCGCTTTTTCCAACCGATATCGACAGACTACTTTCGGCTGCGGTAAAGCCAAGCGAAGACGGTGTAGAATTGCTTCGCCTGATAGAAAGCGACCCCAAGCTTCGTGAGGAGCTGCTGAACCTTGCACGTTCGTATTTCGGCAAGTCGGAGGAATTCGAGACGGTGAAGGATGTTGTAGGACAGGTCGGCCTGCAGCCGCTGGTGCAGTTGATCGGAATTTCGTATGCCAAAAGTGCCATTCGTGAGGAATACGCCGCATTGAAACATCTTAACGAGTACATAGAACACGCCGAGGAGATTTCGATAAGCTGCAGAATCATTGCCGAGGTTACCAATCTGTCTCGCGATAAGTGCGAGATGTATGCCTTGGCAGGATTGATTCACGATGTGGGAAGGCTGACCATCCTTGTCGCAAGTAACAAGACCAGCGCTCATGTCCTCGGGACTTTGTGGGACAAGATGGTATCGATTGTCCAGGATGAAAAGGCGGCAACAGGTACAAACCACTGCGAAGTGGGGATGCAGATATGCAAAAAGTGGAACTTGTCGCCGGTCATACAGGAGGGAATCTTACGGCATCATACGCCGCTTATTGACGGCGATTTCAGCTTCCTCGGCGGCCTTATATTTGTTTCACATTTTCTTTCATACAGCGACCCAAGCGGGGATATTATTTCAACCGCATTTCCAGATGAGCTTTTTGAGGGACTTAATTTAAGCACCGCCGGTTTTGAAAAAGCGAAAGAATTGTACAAATCGCGAACACAAGGCAATGCGTGAATGAGTTGAAGCGTGAATGAGTAAATGCGTGGATGCTTGATGGCCGGCTGACGTGAGGGATAAAAAAACGAGCGACCTTCAGGCGCGAAATACGAGATACGCCTCATATTTCGCGCCTGAATTGGGAAGGTTCAACTCGTGACTATTTTCAGCATCGAAGCCCTTGTTATAATCAGCAGAAGTACCAGGACACCGGCGAATATCTTATTGATGGAAAGCTGGAATTCATAGTTGTTTAGATAAGTACATATTTTTGCGGCCGATTGTGTGAGGCCGGATACTATGAGCTTCGGCTCGATATTCAGGCTTTTTACAGCAACTAATGCGGCTGAAAAGAGAGCAATAAGAGCTACTGAAATGACTAATTGTTTGAATTTGTTCCGCATACGACCCCCCTATATATTTTCTAATGTTGGTACCATTATAACAGCAAACACATTTTAATTCAAACAAATACCGGCCAATCAAGGCTGAAAAGGCTAAATTCAGACTGAAGTCGAAAAAAGGAGCCGTTTTATCGGCCTATCAGGAAAAGATTTTTTGGATTTTATTATCAAGATTTTTGTCTTTGAAAACGGCTTGTAAATAACTGAGGAAACGTATATTGTCTTTTTAGATAAAGGTAGAAACAGAGTTGTGCTGACGGCCCCGAAAAGCTACAATTTGCACAAGATTAAAACGCGAAGCGGATGCAACTTTCGATGATATGAAAGTGCTTTTTGAGACATAAAACATGCAGAGAAAACATATCAAAATGCTGATGGCAGGATTGCTTGGTATATTAATATCAAGTGTGTTGATGGTTACTTCTAAATTGTACAAAATTCCAGTGGTAGGTCTTAAATGGAAAACTGTAACAACGGCAATTATCATAATCAGCTTCCTGCTTGCATATATACTCATAGTAGCAGGATATCGTGCTATCTGGCTTGTGTTTTTCATGAGAAGCATTTGGTTTATCTTAGGGGCAAAAAAGAAAAGTGGTGATGATGCCAAGAAGCTGTTTGTGAAATCATTCAAGAATGTTGAAAAAGGAATAAAGCTTATACCAAAAGATAGCAATCCCTTGTACCCATGGTGTGAACTTGTATTAGAATGTGCAATGAAAAAGAGCGGAGAGGAATCGGACTGGTTCTTTAAGGAACTTTATGAGAAATATGAGTGGGCATTGGGGATCAAGCCCAACGACTTTTCAACTTTAAGATGGTGGGGATATACACTTTCAAAACATGCAGAGAAAAAGGAAGGGATTAAAGCTTTAAATCTGCTCAAAGAAGCTTGTGAAAAATACGAGGAGGCCCTGAAAATCAAACCTGATGACCATTATACTTTAGTGCGCTGCGGCTATGCTTTTGTTTTGCAACTTAGAACAGAGGGAGTTGAAGAAGGAGATGAGCTTTATACTAAAGCATGCAAAAAATACAGGAATGCTTTGGATTTAAAGCCCGATTACACAGATGCGTTATCAGGTTTAACTTGCGCGATTATGATCCAATCGGAAAGAAAAACGGGTGAAGAAGCGGACATGCTTTTGGATGAAGCTCGCGAAATATTCGAAAATTGGCTTAACATGAAACCACATGAAATTGATGCCTTACTTGGCTTGAGTGCAATCCTTGAAGAACAGGCAAATAATAGAAGTGCGACTGAGGCGGATAAGCTATTTGAAGAAGCCTATCAAAAGTATGAAAACGCAAGGAAATTGGAGCCTGATAATAAAAAAGTATTATGCAATTGGGGTATATCACTCATGCATCACGCCAAAAGAAAAAGTGGCGATGATGCGGATACGTTATTCGAAAAGGCGTATGAAAAATTCGAGCAAGCAATAAAAATAAGCCCTGATTATGACGATGCATTAGAGGGCTGGAGTAATGCACTGATACGGCATTATGAAATAAAGGATAAGGACGAAGCAGAAGAGCTCTTATGGAAAGCATGTGGAAAATTAGAGCAAGCGATAAACAACACTCCTGATAATCCCGAAGCATATTTTGGCTATGGTTATACTCTTTCTCTTCTTGCAATATTGAAAGATGATAACGAGACAGAAGAACTATTAATAAAGGCATGTGGACAGTATGAAAAGGTATTGAAGTTAGATCCAAAAAATTATAAGGCCTTTGACAACCTGGGTAATGCCCTTTCGAGACAGGCGATGATGAATGATGGTAAAGAGGCAACAGAGCTATTTACAAAAGCACATGAAAAATATGAACAGGCTTCAAAGATCAAACCTGACGACTTCGCATCTTTTGGGTTTTGGGGAAGTTCATTGTTGGAACAGGCAAAAAAGGAGACAGGTGTAGAAAGAAAAGGTTTGTTGGATAAAGCTAAAGAAAAATTTCTCAAGACTGAGGAGACTAAGCGAGGATCTGAAGCTTATAATCTTGCCTGTGTGTATGCTCTGCAAGAGGATGAGAATGAATGTCAAAGATGGTTGAAAATAGCCGAGGAAATGGGAACACTTCCTGGTAAGGACCATATATTGGAAGATGACGACTTAAAAAACGTTCGTTCAAAGGAATGGTTTCAGAGAATAATCACATAATATAAAATGTGTGGCCTGTAATTCCGTATACGCATAATAAATTATGCACGGATGATGTCGGTGATTTTCATGAGTCTGGAGGTGTTTTCACGTTCGGCTTCTACAGGATAATTTCTAAAAATTTTATTTTTTCCCTTGACTTATACCGATTTGTCGATTAAATTATAAATAATCCAGATTACTGGAGGTGGATGGCGAAGGCCATCGGGGCCCGAAAGGGCCTTTTTAATTGCGCTAAATGAACTTTTTACCGAATATCTTGTTAAATTGTTGGTCATATTTGGTCTGCAAGATTTTGATTACAGATTTTGCAAACGGCGCAATTTTAATGTGAGAAAATTCATGATCATGCAGAATCTCATTTCGGCTTGGATGAGCAATTAAGTCGGCTAACTGTAAGCCGGAAATGTTGTTTGCCTTCGGTTTTACCTTAAGTTGTCCACTGGTGAAAAAAGTCTGGAATTTCTCTGCCTCTATGTAATCAGTTCCCTGCTTCCACAAGCGGTGGAATGAAGTTTTAAGCCGTCTGTCTTCTTTTCCTCCTCGAGATTCGGCCATCGCATCTCCCCTCGCATTATTACGATCAAGAAAAAGAACGTATCTCTCGAGTAGAATCGCTAAACAATAATGGTATGGGTCATAACGCCAAGCGCTGTATGTTTCCTTGTGTTTTTTCTTGTCAAGGCATACTGAAATAACGACATACCGCCATAAGTTGAGCAAGCTCAGTAAGTCGCTGTCAAATCTTGCCCTAACTATGGGATCTTTGAGCGAATGAAATGGTGGCTTGGCGTTCATGATGTCCTTGCGGTGAAAGACTATAGGTTCATCAGGATGGTAGTCGAAATAATTTGCTTTTAATGCCTCCATTTGAGGATGGAGAATAGACTTAACATAATTAAGGTCTAATATTATGCCTGTCAGGCTTAAAAAACGGTGGTTAGGATCGTCAGAACTTTCCAGGTCAGGATTGCCTACCTCGTCGATATATATACGATATTTCATAGGTCAAAATACTTTCCTGCACAATTATATTTGATCGTAGAAGACGAAGGTTCAGACTACAAAATTCTAATCGCGATATATTTAGAGGTCAAAGCTGAAAATTTATTTTTTTAGATAATAGTGTAATATGGATAACGGTGATTTTGAAAATTGAAGGTTTATGCTCTAATAATATCTGTTATTTTCATCAGTCTTGAGGTGTTGTCTCGTTCTGCTTCGGCAAGTTTGTCGAAGATGAACCGTATGGTCTCGTCCAGCTCGGGGATGACGACGTGCTCCAAAACGTTTACCCTCCGGCGGGTCATCTGAAGCTCTGTGGCGAGCAGGTGGGCCTGCTTTTCCTTCTCGGCAAGCTCAATTAAAGAATCAAAGGCGCGCTCCAGGGCCAGCAGGGCGACGTCCAGTTCGCCGGAGGTTGTTGCGTAGCCGTAACAGATAATCTCGCCCTCCATTTCCTTTGTAAGATGCGGGACCTTTACGTTCATTACATTGGCGAATTCTATGGCCAGTGAGAACTTCTTTGTGGGTACTTCGAGTGCGGCCTTTGTGTCTTCCGGTTCCATCGTTGCACGGGCCAGCATGAAGCGTCGGAACGTTTCCAGCAGCTCGGCCTCGACTTTTTTGCGCAGGGGCCTTATCAGCCGGGCTATGTGGATAAGCCGGCGGGAGATTTCATCCCGTTTTTCGCTGAGCAGACGATGGCCACGGCGGGCCAAAGCCACCCGCTTACGAAGGTATAAAAGCTGCATTCTTGTAGCGTTAACGTTGGCTAACACCAGAAGTATCTCCTAAAATCCGAAACTCGAATATCGAAATCCGAAACAAATTCGAAATTCAAATAATAAATGTTCAAAACATCATTCACTCCTACGTATGATTGAACCGAAAATATTCATCAGTTCGGTAGATTCCTGTTCCAAATCCATTCTTTCCTGTTCCTGTTCCGGGACATTTTGTACATCAACTAATTTCAACCAATAACGGCTTTCCTTTGATTCTTCACGACATATTTTTATCCTCATACGGAAGTCTTTTTTACTTAATGCCTCATTAGCTTCGATATAGTTTGCGCCAATAGAACCAGAGGCTCTAATAAGCTGTTTACTGTCTTCGTTATTGGCAGTAGTCTTAGGTAATTTATTAACGAAAGCCCTTACTCTTTTAGCAAACGCAAGAGTGCGATCTTCTAAATCGTATTGTTTGGTATTTTGCGTTTTAGTCATTTGCATTTGTTTCGTATTTCGGGTTTCGCTTACGTTTTCTTTTCGCGGAAGCGTGGCATATATTTTTTAATCAGTTTTACGTCGATACGTTTTAGCTCGACGTTTTCAAACATGCTCAGCAATTCCCAGCCGAGGTCGAGGGTCTGCTCGACCGTGCGATTTTCGTAATAATCCTGCGAGACGTATTCGGCCTCGAATTTGTCGGCGAAGGTCATGTATTTCTTATCTTCTTCCGAAAGGGCGGCCTCGCCCATAATGGTTGCCAGCTCCTGTGCCTCTTTACCGCGTGAATAGGCAGCGTAGAGTTGATTGTAAAGGTCGGCGTGGTCTTCGCGGGTCTTGCCTTCGCCGATACCTTTATCCTTTAGACGCGAGAGGCTCGGCAGGACATCGACGGGCGGGGAGATTGCCTTTCTGTGCAGGGGACGGGAGAGGATAATCTGGCCCTCGGTTATATAGCCGGTGAGGTCCGGGACGGGATGTGTCTTGTCATCCTCTGGCATTGTGAGGACGGGGACCATTGTAATGGAGCCGGTTTTCTCTTTGATTCGTCCGGCCCTTTCGTAAACGGTTGCAAGGTCGGTGTAGAGGTAGCCGGGATATCCACGCCGGCCGGGAACCTCTTTTCTGGCTGCGCTGATTTCGCGAAGTGCCTCGCAGTAGTTGGTCATATCGTTCAGGATTACCAGGACGTGCATATCCAACTCGTAGGCAAGGTATTCGGCAGCAGTCAGGGCGAAGCGGGGGGTTGCTATTCGTTCGATTGCCGGGTCGTTGGCGAGGTTAACGAACATGACGGCACGCTCGATGGCGCCTGTCTCGTGCAGGTCGTTGATGAAGAACTGGGCGGCTTCGAACGTGATTCCCATTGCGGCGAAGACAACTGCGAAGGCCTCTGCCTTACCGAGAACGGTTGCCTGGCGGGCAAGCTGGGCTGTTATCTGGTCATGTGGCAGGCCTGCGCCGGAAAAGACGGGCAGCTTCTGGCCGCGGACGAGTGGATTGAGGCCGTCGATTGTGGAAATGCCGGTCTGGATGAATTCGTTCGGGTAATCACGTGCGTAGGGATTGATAGGCCTGCTGTTGATATCGAGGCGTTTTTCAGGAATGATAGGGGGGCCGCCGTCTTTCGGTTCACCGAGGCCCGTGAAGACGCGGCCGAGGATTTCCGGCGAGACACCGAGTTCGAGCGGTTTTGCCAGGAACCGGACGGTGCTTGTGTTGACGTCGATGCCGCGTGTTCCCTCGAAGACCTGTACGAGGACTTTGTCGTTTTCGACCTGGAGGATTTGGCCGTGACGCATTGAGCCGTCGCCAAGCTCGATATCGACGATATGTCCATACTTGGCCTCATCGACCATTTCAACGAGCATTAAGGGGCCGGCGATACTTGAAACCGTTTGATACTCTTTTATAGACAACATTAAAAACTCCTATTCCGTGACTCGTCGCTCTTGACTCGTGACTCGATTTAGAAAACAGGATCCGTGTTCAGCCTATCTAAGTCACTGCTGAGGTTTGTAATTGTTTCATTTGCTGCTCGATAGTCTTTCTTATATCTGTAATTTTATTTATCTCGTCCTGCGGGATATATTTCGCCCTTGCAATGTCTTCTCGGACGGTCAGCTTGAATATGTCAGCGGTTTCGACTCCTGCGTCAATTGCCATAATCGCCTGCCTGTGAAAGTGCAGGATGGATTTTAACATCTCGTATTGCTTGGCCATCGAGGTGTGAGTGTCGACATCGTGGAAGGCGTTCTGGTGGAGGTAATCCTCACGAATCGACCTGGCCGATTCAAGGGCCAGCCTGTCTTTGGGGGACAGGGCTTCGGCACCTACAAGACGGACGATTTCAAGCAGCTCTGCTTCCTGTTCCAGAAGGCCCATTGCGTCGACGGTCATTTGTTCCATTTCCCTACCCTGGTCTTTATCTTCGAAGCAGTCTTTGAGGGAATCCTTATAGAAGGAATATGAAGTAAGCCAGCTTATGGCCGGGAAGTGCCTCTGGTAAGCGAGCCTGCCCTCCAGTGACCAGAAGACTTTTACGACATGTAAGGTTGCCTGGACGACGGAATCCGAGAGGTCTCCGCCGGGCGGGCTAACGGCGCCGATAATCGAGAGAGTACCTTCGCGTTCGGGATTTCCTGCACAAATTACACGGCCGGCGCGTTCGTAGAAGGCTGCGATTCGGGCGGCGAGGTAAGCTGGATAGCCTTCCTCGGCGGGCATTTCCTCGAGGCGTGTGGAAATCTCACGCATAGCCTCGGCCCATCGGCTGGTGCTGTCGGCCATCAGAGCGACGACATAACCCATATCACGGAAGTATTCGGCAATGGTTATGCCGGTGTAGACGGAGGCCTCTCTTGCAGCGACCGGCATATTGGAGGTGTTTGCAATGAGGACGGAGCGCTTCATGAGGGGTTCGCCACTGCGGGGGTCTTTTAGCTCTGGGAATTCCATCAGGACGTCGGTCATTTCATTTCCGCGTTCGCCACAGCCGACGTAGACGACGACGTCGGCATCGACCCATTTTGCAAGCTGGTGCTGTACAACAGTTTTGCCGGTTCCAAAGGGGCCGGGGACACAAGCAGTTCCGCCCTTTGTGACGGGGAAGAAGCTGTCTATGACGCGTTGTCCTGTTACAAGAAGCATATCCGGTGTGAGGCGGTTTTTTGTCTGTCTTGCGTTGCGGACGGGCCATTCCTGCATTAGTTTGAGGTTTGCTTTTGTGCCGTCTTCAGCAACGCAAACGGCGATGGTCTCATCGACCGTATAATCACCTTCGTTTATGTTTTGGATGGTTCCCGAGATGCCGAACGGCACCATGATTTTGTGCAGAATCTGTGTTGTTTCCTGAACTTCGCCTATGATATCGCCGGGGGATACATTTGTACCGTTCTCTATAGTGGGTTTAAAGTGCCATCTCTTTTCGCGATCCAAGCCGGGCATCAAATTGCCCCTGCTCATGAAATCGCCCTCAGCTTCGACGAGTAAATTCAGCGGTCTCTGGATACCGTCATAGATACTTTCAATCAGGCCGGGTCCCAATTCGACGCTCAGAGGGGCCTGGGTGTCGGTTACAGGTTCGCCGGGGCCTACGCCGGTGGTCTCTTCGTAGACCTGGATGGAGGCCGTGTCGCCGCGTAACTCGACGATTTCGCCAATGAGGTTCAGATTGCCCACGCGAACGACATCATACATTCGCACACCGGCCATACCTTCGGCAACAACAACAGGACCAGCAACCTTGACTATCCTGCCGACTTTTTTCTCATCCATTATCAAAATCCTAAAAGTTCAAAGATTGAAACCTAAAAAGATATATTATTCATGAGCGAAATCCGAATATCGAAATACGAAATTCGAAACAAATCCAAATGATAAAAATTCAAAATATATACAACATTCGTATTTTTCATACTTTCAACTGTCTTCCAAAATATTAATTCCTGTTGCCATTTTAATAGCTTCTCCGAGGGCCTGTGTTGCAAAGCCCTGTGATTCAGTTGTGAAGGGCACTACTACAATGCACGGGGTGGGAGTATTTTGATAAATAGAAAAGGCCTCTTCAGTCATTGGAGCTATGTTTTCTGCAACAACAACGAGTGCGTATTTTCCCTCGATTATTTTTTTTGCGTTTTCGGTGATATCGTCCGGAATTTCGGCCGTGGCGTATGTATCCAGGCCCAGAGCCGAAAACGGCATCACAAAGTCAGTATCACCAATTACTGCAATCTTTCCTTCCATAGTTCGTCACCCATGAAACGTAAATCGTATATCGTGCTTTGTTTAATTTGTTTGTTATTCTTTAGCTCCGTGCTTGCGCAAGAGCTTAACGATTTTTCTGTGTTTTTTGTCCTTTGCCAAGGTCAATGGAGTTCGATTTACCCTGTCCTTTGCGTTGATATCGGCTCCTTTATTAATGAGAACTTCCACTACGTCCCTGCGACCAAAGGAGGCAGCGATGTGTAGTGGCGTGTAGTCACCGTTGTCTTTTGCATTGATATCGGCACCTTTTTCAATCAGCAACTCAGCCACATCGGGCTTTTCCGTAAGGTGCAGCGGCGTTCGGCCATAAAATTTATTGGTTGCATTTACATCGGCTCCTTTAGCAATAAGCAGTTCAGCCACATTCCTTGTGGCCCTGTGTAGCGGGGTCAAACCTTCCTTGTCCCTTGCGTTGACATCGGCACCCTTATCAATAATCAATTGTGCCGTGTCCTTGTTGTTGTGGACGGCTGCAAAGAGCAGAGACGTACAGCCATCCTTGTTCCTTGCGTTAACATTGGCGCCTTTATCAATGAGTAGAGCGGCCACATCTCTTCGGGCCCCAATTGCCGCTTTGTGCAGTGGTGTATTGAATTTTTCGTTCCTTACATTCACATCGGCACCTTTAGCGATGAGCAATCGGGCCATATCATGATTACCCTGTCCCGCTGCGTAGTGTAGGGGGGTCTGTTTATCGTTGTTCTCTGCATTTACATCGGCGCCTTTGTCGAGGAGTAGTTTTGCAACCTCTATGTGAGACTGGTATGCTGCAAAGTGCAGAGGGGTACAGCCATAGAAAGCGAGGGTGATTTTCATGTATTCGGCGAGCTTTTTCCGGTTGTATAAAGCCTGCTGTAACACCCACCATTTGAAGGTCTTTTTGTCGAGGTTTTCGTGTATGATCGTTGCGTTGACATCGGCACCGTTGGCAATAAGCAGCTCTACCACATTCCTGTGGCCTTTATCAGCGGCCAAGTGAAGAGGTGTCCTGGAATACATGTCTTTTGCGTTAACGTCGACACCGCCGTCAATGTAGCGTTTTACATAGTCGATATTACCTTCTTCAGCAGCTTCGTGTAGCGATGCAGGTATCTTTTCGCAGCCGGGAGCGGCGGACATTGACAGTAAAAGAAAGCAGAGTGGAGTAAACTTCGTTTTCCAGTATGCCAGGCCTGCGGCGTACTTCGGTAGGTGTATTGCCTTTATTTCTGCTTTTGTCATTCTTTTGCTCCGTGTTTGAGTAAGAATTCGACGATTTCACTATGGCCTTTCTCTTTCGCCAGCGACAACGGCGTTCGGCCTTTATTGTTTTTTGCATTAACGTCGGCGCCCTTGGCGATAAGTAATTCTGTCACGTCCTTGTGGCCTGTAAAGGCCGCTCTTTGCAGGGGTGTCCAGCCGGAATCCGACTTTGTATTGACGTCGGCGCCCTTAGCAATAAGCAGTTCTGCTACGTCTTTGTGGCCTTCATAGGCCGCGAAGTGCAAAGGCGTACTGCCGGCATAGGATTTTGTATTGACATCTGCACCCTCGGAGATAAGGAACTCGGCCACATCACGATGGCCTTGCGTTGCCGTATAGTGGAGAGGTGTGATGCTGTCTTTGTCCTTTGCATTTACATCGACCCCTTTAGCCAGAAGCATCTTTGCCACAACCCTGGAACCTCCAAGCGCCGCAAAGTGCAGGGGCGTAATGTCATCGGCGCTTTTAGCGCTAACATTGGCTCCCTTGGCGATAAGGAGATCCGCAACGGTCCTGTGGCCTTGACCAGCGGCGTAGTGCAGAGGTGTGATGCCGTCTTTGTCCCGTGCGTTAACATCGGCGCCACTGGCAATAAGCAGTTCTGCTACAACCTTGTGGCCTTGCTCGCCTGCTTTGTGCAGGGGCGTACCGCCGAGGCCGTCTTTGTCCCTTGCATTGACGTCGGCTCCGCCTGAGAGTAACAATTTTACTTGTTGGATGTCACCGGCACGTGCGGCCTGGTGCAGTGACTCAGTCAGTTTATTGTTTACAGGATTGGCACCGGATTCGAAAGAATATAAACTTTTCAAATATCGGCCAAAAGAGAAGCCTCCAGAGAGGTAAATCTTACCATCGTATTTAGCCAAGCCAGCGGCCCTGGCGGCATAGGGGGCGTTGGGACCAGCCGTCCAGGTATCAGCAGCTATATCATATATTTCCATCCCCGGAGTATGATGGTTTATGGATTCGGTGGCGCCGGATATGACGTAGAGGCGGCCGTTTAGCTCTTCAACCTCTTTATAACAACGTGCGGTGGGTATATCGGCTCTACGAGTCCAGGTGTTGCCGGCGGGGAAGTACTGGTCGACCCTAGTCCTCGGGTGCAGGATTGAACCGTAACCCTCCAAATTATCAGTGCCACTTACGAGGAAAACCGTTCCTTTATATTCGCAGCCGAAATCGCCAAGACATCTGGGATTGGGCATTTTGGTTTTGGTTTGCCAGGTATCTGTAGCAGGGTCGTAAACCTCCACAACCGGTGTGATTTCGAGGCCCGGATTAGTTATACCAGCGAAAACGTAAATCTTTCCATCGACGACCGCCGAGGCCATATCCTCCCTTGCCGTGGGCATATTTGCCTTTCGCGTCCAGGTGTCGGCGGCAGGGTCATATTCAAAAGTCGTGTCATATTTCAAGGGAATGGTGCTATCGTAACCGCCGATGAGATACAGCCTGTTATTCACCGCCCGCAGGACGGGACTTTGCAGCGCTATTGGAGCTGGAGTTCTGGTTGTCCAGGTGTTGGTATTTATGTTATAAGCGAAGACATCCCGCTTATGGGTACGGGGGGCACTTTGGCCACAGACGACGTACAAGATTCCATTCAGCGCTTCAAAGCCGTGCTGCTCCCTTTGTTCGGGCATATCTTTCAATCGCTGCCATAGACCGCGAGTGCCGGTTCTTGTGCTTTCGGCAGAGGAATCAATATCATCAGACTTATCTTTTACATCGAAGTCGGCGGCAGGTTTAGAACCAATCCTTCGATTGTATATCACGCTGTTATCATACGTTCGTCCTACACCATCATGAGGGCAGTGGAAGAAAGAACGGCCGGGCCAGACCTGCGGCAGCGATGCAGCTTTTTTGTTTAATGCAGCATCAAGATGAAGAAGGACGAGAGGGGCGACCGTGTCGAATTTGCAGAAGAGGTGTTCTTTGCTTTCCACGAAGAAACCTTTATGGAACCGGCTTGCAAGGATATTGTCGCCGATTCTTTCCGCCATTTTTAAGTAAGGCGTTTTTTCTGCTTTTCTGTATAGTTCGAGGAAAGCAAGCAATAGTTCCGGGGAGGAACTATATGTATTTGTATTTAATTTGGATTGTTCTTTTGCTGTCCGGCCTATATCGCCATATCCATCGCCGAGTGCTATATTTCGGGCCATTTCCCACATAAATTTATCGTCTGTAACACGGTATGCCAGGGCGTAGGTCCAGAAATCTATTGGGCCGGCACGACCGGCTTTTAATACCCTTCCTTTGGGGCCGAAGTATCCATCCTTTTTGCAGACATATCCCTCCATGCTGGTACCATCGGTGAGCATTGGGATAAATGAGTTGTCCTTTTTACGATAGGCCACTTTTCCCCAGGCGGTCAATTCTTCGAGTGCCCATTGGGTGAATTCCTCGCCGTCGGGGCCCATCATGTCTCCAAGTAAGAACTGGCATATTCTCGGCCGGACCACAGGGGTGCTTCCATAACACGGAAACAAGGTGCCTTCAACGACAAAGTGGTCTTTGAAGTCGTCGCCATATTGGTATTTTGCGCGATCTCCCCGGATGGCTGGGCCGTTGCAGTATGCGGTTTTGCTCTGACTGAACTGGTATCCTCCGATACCTGTCTTGGGATTTCTGGTTTCGACGTATCGATGGGCCAGACGCTTGGCCCAGATAAGAGGTTCTTTTTGGCCTGAAAGCTTCGAGTGCATTGCGCCGGCGTAAAAGAGGTCGGAGCCGGTGTTAATAAATGAAAGGCCCGTGCCCCAGAAGAATACGGGACCGCCTTTGTATTCGTTATTCCATGGATAGTCGAGGGCTTTTTTTGTGCTGCCGTGGCGGTTCATTTCCAAGTTGGACCAATTCAGGATATGGGCGGCCCAGAATGAATCGAGGAACTTTTTTGTGGCCTTTGGATTTACCCGCCACATCAGCTCATAGTAGGGATAGTGGCACTTCAATTCATGCTGATATTGTTCCATACACAGGGCGTCGGCCTGTGCATCGTATGCCATGTGTCCACCCCAGTAGAGTAGGCCGTTGGGGCTGGTTAGATTTTCGAAGGCATACTCAATTGCCTGAACAGCTGCCCGGCGGTATTTTGGCTCGCCTGTTATAATCGTGAGGGCATCCAAGGTACGGAAGAGATTCTGGTGGCCGGCCAAGTTTGAAAGAATCCAGACTTTGCCATCTCTTTTCCATCTCGGTGGTTCTTGGTTGTGTATGTTTAAGCCGTCTACAAACATTGAGGTATGCTTTTTGCCATATACATCCTTACCATGTTTTAGTGCGTTATCGGCATAGGTGCGGACAGCGTCAAGATATTTGCTGTCGGCGTCTGCGTACGAATTTTGAGTAATAACAAAAGCGAGTATAACAAAGGTAAAAGTCAAACAAAGAGGAGGAAGGGGTACACAATACGAGGGCCAGATTCTTCGCTTGCGCTCAGAATGACAGTTAGGGCGCCCAGAATGACTCGGCACCAAACCTATCCTTCGATTACACTCAGGACAGGTATGGTACGGGGCAAAAAAACGGCGGAGTATTTCGTATCCGTTGCTATGTGTCATGTTTGCTTTTTTGTTATTATTCTTTCGCACCATGTTTGCTAAGAATTTCGATAAGTTCGGCGCTATTCTGCTCTTTCGCCCACCAGAGAGGTGTTCGGCCCTGATTGTCCTTTGCATTAACGTCAGCACCACTGGCGATAAGCAATTCTATGACGTCTTTGTTTGCAAGAATAACGGCGTTATGCAGAGGAGTTTCGCCGTTATCATCCTTTGCGTTCACATCAGCACCACCTGAAATGAGCGATTTTATTTGTTCAATGTCCCCTGCAGCGGCAGCCTCGTGAAGCGACCGAACCGATTGTGCCGGCTCTATTGTTTTAACCGGCCTCTTGACATCCTCAACTGTACCTTGCCGAGACGGCTGTGGTTCTTCCTTCTTGCACCCGGCGGTGATAAGCATCAACACCAGGATCAAAGAGAACAGATTTATTATTTTCATGTTTTTTCTCCTTTCATTATTCCTGGGAATTCGCCAGAACTCAGAGACGCGAATTCGTATGTTTTGTATCCTGGTTCATGTGATACGGTCCAAAATAATTTTCGTGTCCAGGTTGTTCTTCTTTGCGGTCAATATCAGGCGCACATTTCGGATTTCATTTTCTTTTAATAATAAGTAGGCGATAATGGGCTGTGGCCCTGTTGTTATCTGAAGGGTTGATTTGAGGAATCCGGTCAAATTCTCTTGGCACTGCTGCTCAAGTTTAAGAAAAGATTTATCTGAAGACAAGTATGCAGCACCTGCTTCTACAAGACGGTGATAGGGTGTTACGAAGAACAGGGGAGCGAGTGCTTCATAGCCGAGTTCCAACCCTCTTTCTAAACGTTCCATAGTCAAGAAACCGCCTTTTAAGAAAACATTACGCTGCTCGGAGCCGGTGAATTTTAAGCGGAGCATCGTTCGAATGTTGGTCAGGTCAATCTGTATTCTGAAAAGACCGAGCAGAAAAATGCTCTTGAGATTGTGTGCCTGTTTTAGATTGTATTGTGCCTGCACGGCGTCGATGGCTTGGTCGATATGGCGTATATCCTTTTGCTGGTAATATGCGAGGACAGCCTGTTCGACGGCATCGACCATATAGCCAGGTAAGGATTCATAATTTTCCTGCTCAAAGACCTCTTCATACAACTCAGGGGGGACGTTGCCATCAGAGCTATAGTCCGTGCCTAAAGGTTTTTCTGTCAAGGTTCTCCTGACCGCAAGACGTATGTTTGCAAAGTCATCTCGTGATTTAAAAAGCCGTACTATAGGCTCATCTATAATCAAATCCGCAAAAAGTTCCCGGACGACCGAGCGTCTGGTCTGCAGGACATCCTCAACTTCTTTAAAGCTTTTGCCTGCGTGAGGCATGGAGTATTCGGTAGCGGCCAAGAGGTCGGCGGCGGTCTGGAAGTTTTCGGCGTTGGCCATATCATGAAAAGTTGCCCTTGTAAGCATCTGCAATTCGAGCGCGCGTACCTGTGCGGACTGAAAGGTGTATCGCCAGTCGTCGGGACCGACCGGCGGATAGGTATAAAAATCAAGAACAGTAGTTCGTTGTTCGTAGTTCATAGTTTTTAGTTAAATCCGTGATAATATTCACATGTCACGAGAACAATTCTTTTGCCAAATCGATTTCGAGTTCCTTGCGAGCGCGGTCTAATAATACATCGAATGAGACGTTGGTTTTTACTTTGCCGTGTCTTAAAATGAAGCCTCCTGCGAGCGGTACTTTTTCCTCTGATAATTTCAGGTTGCCTTTTCGGTTTTGAGCTAATTTGTGATTAATCTGCTTTATAAATTTCTCATCAATTCTTTTTTCACTGCTGTCGATGATAACCTCTTCGTCGCCGGTTTCGACTGCCTCGAGCATCAGATTGTTGATAAGGTTACGATATTGATCGTCAGGCAAGTTTTGGAGATGTTGACGTGCCTGGTCGAAGACCTCGTCGAGAATTTTGTTTTTTTCGGCCAAGAGCTCTTTGGCAATATTCATCCTTGCGGCGGCCAGAAGGTGCAGCTTTTTGTCGTTTGCGAGCTTTTCGGCAAGGGCGTTTGTTTGCTTTTTGTGCTCTTTCAACTGCTCGTCGAATCTGGCCTGCTCAGCGGCCTCTTTTTCATCGGCCTTGTTTTTTATCTTCTCGGCCTCGACTCTGGCATCGGCCAGTATCTTTTCTACCACCTGTTCAGCTTCCATAATTTTTCTCTCGTAAATGAGTGAATTCTTTTATGGATAAAAGAGTTCTTAGTTGGCTCATCGGTTTATACAGGAGTCGGCACGCTAATACCTACGAGGACCGCCAAAAAGGAAATAAGGAATCCGAGGACGGCATAAAACTCAACCATTGCAGCGTACAACACACCGGCTTTAACCGCCATTTCCGGTTTTTTGGCAGCCATAAGAATACCACCGGCAGATGTTTTGCCCTGCATAATGCCACTGAAGATACCCGCGATTGCCACCGGCAGGCATGCTGCGAATATCTCCATTCCGGTACCGAACGAGATAGTAGCGGGATTTCCAGCGAAAAGATTGAGCTTAACCATTACGATAATTGCAATGACAAAACCGTAAATACCCTGGGTACTTGGAAGCACAACCATCAGGATCAGCGAACCGTACCTTTCAGGCTTTTCGCTTAAAACACCGGCGGCGGCCCTGCCAGCGATGCTCAAACCGACGGCTGAGCCGATACCCGACAGGAATGTTGCAAGGGCCGCCCCGAATAATGCAACCGACAAAGCAAATACATCCATAATTTTCACCTCTTCTTTCTATTGTCACAAGTTTTAAACAGAAGCATTAACTCTCAATAAACACGTGTTTATTTTCTATCTGTAACGGTTTGAATGGTTCGCCGCCACCCTGTAAAAACTTGGGGAAAAATTCAACATACTGTAAACGCAGCGTGTGAACAAACGCACTGAGCAATGACACGGCCAGATTGAAAATGTGAGCGGCAACAAACAACACTGCGCCGATTATATAACCGGCCGGACCTTTGTCCATAACGAGCTTGACCAGAATATTGATTGCGATTCCCAAGCCTCCAGTGACCATCCCCAAAGCCATGAGACGTACATAACTAAGCACATCCCCAAAATAAAACACCGTACTGAAAAGCTGGAATACTCCCATTCCAATCCGAGCACCCCAGCCTCCTTCTCTCACGCTGCAAAAGACAAGAGTCAACGCCATTATAACAGCTAAAACGGCAAAGATGGCTGTGAAGGATTTTGGTATGATTTCCAGTACAGATAATATAAGTAATACGAGACTATTTAAGAAAATAATCCAAGTTAACGGATTGAAAATTGCATCAAGATATCGTTTCCGAGATATTTTGTGAACACATGAAATCAAAAGTCCAAACAGTACCTGTGTGTAGCCAAGGATCAGAGAAATAGCGAAAAAGACCATCGGTTGTTTCATCGGATCGAACAACATCAGCTTACTTCGTATAGCATTAAGCTTGACATAGATTGCGGTTCCTTCGGGCAGCACATTCTGTATGGCATCGCTAAACCAACCACCAGTTACAGCGCCTGCAACCACCGACATCACTGCGCACATAAGCATCATGCGGAAAGCTTTTTTATCACCCTGGAATTTTCTCATTATCAACCAGAGGATGACGGACAACAGTAGGCCGTAACCAACATCAGTGAGGCAAATTCCGAAAAACAGAGCAAAGAATGGAGCCAGAAAGGGAGTTGGATCGAGATTGTTCGGATCGGGCATTCCGTAGAGGCGGGTAATAACCTCGAATGGTTTAAATCCAGATTTGTTTTCGATGTCAACGGGTATCATTTCCCCTTCCACCGGTTCGAGTCGTGTTAATGAGGATGCGTCGAAACCGGAGATGAGCTTTTCGAGTCTGGAATAATCGTGTTTCTTTACCCAAGCTTCGAGTATGACGGTTTTTTCAGTGGCGGGTGCGGTGCCTCTGGTATGCTCCCGGTTCAGGATGTTTGTGTAATGGTCTTGAAGGATTTGAAGGTTTAGCAGATTCTCAGATAAGGCGGCCGCGTTATCGTAATGGTTCTGTAAGTATTTTCTTTTTTTGTCCAGCTTTTTGGTGTACCGGTCTATCAGGTCGGTAACGGTTCCTGTCATACCTTCAAAACTAACAGGTTCATATTCTGCCGAACGAAGAAGCTTCTGGACGTCAGCGAGATTTTCATTCAATGCGATAATAATGCATGCGTGCTTATTGGCGGCTGTGCCGAGAGGCTGGATAGCTGCGTCGAGTTCGGTTAGCTGTTCGATAACCTGGTCAAGATGCTGGGAAGGGATAAGGCCGAGGAGGCAGGTTGCCTGCTGAAGCCGGCCGATTTCCTCCACAGGAGTTTCGAGGGATGACCAGGGAGCGAGTGTATCCAAAGTAGTGCTTAGGTTTTCACATTCGGAATTGAGCTGGTCTATTGCAATCTGGGTTTGCTCGGCCTGGTCAATAATCTTGAGGAGTTTTTCATTCGTGATGACGCTGTTATATGATTTGGCGTCAATAACTGTGCGCGGGGCGAGCAGGGAGGCGAAACCTTTTTGGGGTGTCGAGAATCCTTTGAGGAATTCTATGCCTTTCGTCAGGCGGTTGAGCAGGTTTTGAAGGTCTCTGGGCCTTTCTGCTTCAGTGATAAGCTCAGGGGCGTCCTGGGTGACTATGGCCTCATCGGCGTTAAGTATGTGGCAGATACCCTCGTACTGGAGGGCCTCAAGGAGCTCGGAGGCCTGCGAGCGATGGGTGACGATAATAACTTTTTCCATTTGTGCAATGGCCATAAACAGCCTTTCAGGGGGCGCCCGGTCTGTTATTTACTTTCAGATTGGGAACCCACGTAATCCATTACCTTTCCTACGGCCTGGGCCATTTCATCTTTGACATTATCGCGAAGCTGTCGACGGTCGTTTTCGGCCTTTGCATTAAGCTTTTCAACTTCGGCTGAGGCTTCTTTCTGAGCGGCGGCGACGGCGGCTTCAGTCGCCTTTTGTCTTTCCTGTTCGGCCCTTGCGAGGGCCTGCTGCCGATTCTTTCGGTTTTCCTCGGCCTGGCGGGCGGCGTCGGCCCTGGCCTGCTCGATAATCTGCTTGGCCTGTTCTTCAGCCTGTTTGATTTTCTTTATCAATTCCATTTTTCTTCCCTGGTTAATCAATAAAGTAGGTTAATATAGAGTATTATCATCAAAGATTCAATAAATAAGTGAAAATTAGGCCAAAATTTAGGATAAATACGTTGATTATAAGACAAATACTAAATCCGAAACACGAAATACGAAATTCAAAACATAAGCAACATGGAAATAGCGCAGAGGGAGAATCATTTGACAAATGGGTGTGGATTTGGTAGATTAATCATATAGGATTATTTTTGCGGAGTTGTTCATTCTCACATATTGGAATTAACGGACCGATGTGGTCATATCACTGAGAAAGAAAAGCGGAGAATTTGTGAAGGCGAGGTGCTGTAAGGTATGAATCAGAAATTATTGACTTTTGCGATTATTTGCGAAATAACATCTTTGGGGTGGGCCATTAATAATAAGCCGAATTTTCATTACTTCGGTGATGATGTGAAAGTTGATGCCGAGGGCAACCTATATGATCTAACCAATGATTATGATCCAAATCTGAACGGGGACTTCCTAACAGTAAAGTATAATAAAGAGGGTAGAAAGATATGGGAAAGGCGTTTTGACGGGCCAATCCATGGTCATGATACCGGTTCGGCAATCACCGTGGATGGTCCGGGAAATGTGTATGTGACGGGATACGTTCAACTTCGTGAGACGGGACCCAATGATGACTATAATGTGAGTGCAATGGCGTTTGGCTATGCAACCATTAAATACGACAAGAATGGCAGGGAAATGTGGGCAGCCACCTACGACGAATCCAAAGATGAGCTTCTTAGGCCGGAGGACATAGAAACAGACAGGTTCGGCAACGTTTATGTTTTAAGTTCAATCGAAGTTAACGTACCCGGATCGGGACCAATAGATGATTTCGATAAACCGGTACATTTTGCAGTAATAAAATATGATTCTGTAGGGAAGCAAGAATGGTCTGTACGATACAGTGAACCAATTACCGCTAAGAACTACCCCAGTGAAGCCGCTGTGGATGAATTGGGAAACGTATACGTAACCGGTGCTACTCATACGTTAGACTTTGACGGATTTAATGGTTTTACGACGATCAAGTATGACAAGAGTGGGCAGAAAGTATGGTCTGCCAAGTATGTTCATGGAAAAGGAGAGTATGGAAGTAAACAAAGCCTAACAATCGACAAAGAGGGCGGGATTTACGTTTTAGGTTATTGTAGTCGTTCTGATAAGAAATATTCTGATTTCATAACCATCAAATATGACAGAACAGGGAAGCAGCAATGGATGGCACAATACAGGGAGCCTGGTAGCAAGAGTGTATTTCCCGTCGATATCGGTTTAGATAATGACGGGAATGTTTATATAACCGGTTATGTCAGTACGCCGGGGAGGCGTTCTCACGGGTATGATGATTTTCCCGTTCCACAGAAGGTTGAGTTTGTTACCGTCAAGTACAATGCGAGGGGCAAAGAACAATGGACAGCAAAATACAAAGGTGCCAAACGCCGCAGAGGAAATGTAAATGGATTGGGTATAGACCGGGCAGGAAATGTTTATGTCAAAGGATATGTTGAACATGCGCAGTTCAGAAACATACATGTTGGTATCGTTATCAAATACGACAAGAATGGCAGGGAAAAGTGGATCACATACTTCGAGGACATATCTGAGACGGCAAAGATGCTAAGGCCATCATATTCACCACCACCTTATAAGGTTGGAGCTAAATGGTTTGAAACCCAGCGTGCAGCCAATAAAGCGGCTTTACTAAGTGATATAAGGAAATCATCGGATTTAAATTCCAAGAATAAACATGGATATAGTTTGTTGGGACGTGCAGCATCAGGTGGATATATTGACATAATTAAAATGCTCATCGATAAAGGCGCCAAAGTAACCGACGACGCAGTTTGTGCGGGCGTGTGGACAGGTCAGGCCGAGGCAGTAAAGATCTTAGCTCAAGTTCATGGAAACATAACGGCCGATACTCCCTGTATGTTCGAGGCTTTGACGTGGTTGGAGGAACCGGCAGTGGTGAAAGCGCTACTTGAGGCAGGTCTTGATGCCAACGCAAAAGATAAGGATGGCGATTCCCTATTGAGTTGGTCATTTGACTACGGCCATTTTGATATAGTTAAGCTGTTGCTCGATGCAGGTGCAGATGCGAATTCTCGAGATTCGTTTGGAGAACCTCTGGTACATGAGGCTCTTGACTCAAATGATATCGATATTGTCAAGTCCTTTATAGATGCAGGTGTGAGCGTGGACATACAGAATACATCCGGTCAGAGCCTGCTTGAGAGTGCGGTTGAGGAAAATAATACAGACATAGTAAAGCTTTTACTGGATGCGGGAGCGGATATTACCAGAGAAAAGCAAGGAGGCAAGCCATTATTCTTTGAAGCTGTCGACCAGGATAATGTTGAGATAGTGAGACTTCTTATAAAAGGGGGAGTAGATCCCTCTTTACGCGATGAGGACGGGTGGACAGCTCTGCATAGGGCGATAGCATACTCAAGTAAGAATGTTCTTTGTTTTCTTCTGGAATCGGGTCTGGACGCTAACGCAAAGAGCGCTGATGGACGAACGCCTTTGCAATTTGCTATTGACTGTGGCGATCGGGAGAAAGCAGAGATTCTTCGCAAGTATGGCGCGAAGGAGTAGGGTCGAAATCATTTGACAAATGGGGGCGGATTTGGTAGAGTAATCATATTGGAGGACTTAAGAGGGTTATTTAATCGTATATAACTGAGATTCCGGAAAACTTGAGGCACGGAAAATCCTCATGAAGAAACGAGTGAGGCAGGCAATCAAACCAAAGACTTTGAAGGCAACGATATTGGCTTTGTTTTTGTTAGTGGGCGTTGCCCGTAGCAGTGATATTATTGTTGGGGTATATTACTATCCGTGGTATGGGCCGGGGAGTGGTGGACATGGATTCGGCGATACGCTTCGAGACCACCTTGTGCCGAAGCAGTACCCGGAGCTTGGTCATTATGACAATGCGGATGCGAGTGTTATTTCGGCACATATTAACCAGAGCATGGAAGGTAATATCCATTTCTGGGCGTGCAGCTGGTGGGGGCCGGGAGGGTTTGAAGACAATATTATCAGGAACCACATCCTTACACATCCAGAAGCGGGCAAACTGAAATACGCTATCCTGTATGAATCGACGGGGCGATTGGGTTCGTTTTCAGAGCCTGATTATTCGCGGCTGGTGCCCGACGTCCAGTATTTTTCCGACAATTACTTCGGGAATCCGAATTATCTGAAGATAGATGGTCGGCCGGTTATCTTTATCTACCTTACGCGTGTTTACTTTCGGAACCAAGGCGATGAGGCACTTGCCCGTTTACGTGCAGATTTTCCGAATTTGTACATTGTGGCGGATGATGTATTCGGCCGGCACTACAGTTCGAGCTATGCGAGTAAATGGGACGCGGTTACGGCGTACGATGTTTACGGCCAGACGCTGGGCAGTTACGGTTCAACTCAAGCGGCGCTGGATCGGCTGGAGCTTATTCTGGACGATGCCAAGAGGGCAGCCAACAGTGTTGGTGTCGGTTTGATACCTTTTTCCTCGCCTGGTTTTAACGACAGGGGGGTGCGAGAGGGCCATAGTGGTGCACCGCGGTATTTTGAAGATAATCCTCTATCACGGGAGGGCGATTTGTTCAGGAGTATGCTGCGATATGTTGTTGTGCCTAAGGTCGATCCACTGGCAGAGAAGATTCTGATGGTGACTTCATTTAACGAGTGGCATGAGGACACGCAGATCGAGCCAACGATGGGGACAGCGGGCACAACCAAGGTGGATGATTCGGTTACGGGAGACTATTACACGGAAGGTGACTATTATACCGACTATGGTCATTTGTATCTGGAAATACTCCACGATGAAACTATGTGTTTTACCGGCGACGCAGATTTTAATCACGACTGTATTATTAACTTCGAGGACTATGCGATATTGTCAGGACAGTGGCTACAGGAGCCGGGGATTCCTTCGGCCGATATTGCTCCGGTGCCCGGCGGCAATGGTGTGGTAGATTCGAACGACCTTGCTGTTTTAACAGTGGGCTGGCTGGCGTCGGCGCCGGGTCAGGCGAGTAGTCCATATCCAGCCGACGGCAGTGTTAATGTTGTTCTAACTGTTGATTTGAGCTGGGCTGGAGGCGAGGATGTTACGTCCTATGACGTTTATTTCGGCCCGAACAATCCACCAGCGTTTCAAGGTAATCAGGCTTCGACGGAATTCAATCCTGGCCCGATGATGTATCTTACCACGTACTACTGGCGTATCGACGCACACAATGGCTATGGGAAAAGCATTGGAAAGCCCTGGAAGTTCACAACCATAATAGCACCGCCACTACCTCCGCCACCGCCTTAAAGCAGTTTGTCGACCTGTTCGGCGAGCTGTTTTACGTGGGCGAGTGATTTTCTGAACTGCTCGTTCTCCTGCTGATTCAAATCGAGCTCGATCACCTTTTCGACGCCATTATTTCCAAGAATTACGGGTACTCCTACGAAAAAGCCGCCAGCATTATATTCCGTATCGCAGTATGCACAGCAGGGAATTTCAGTCTTTTTATCTTTGAGGATTGCTTCGGCCATTTTGACGGCGCCGGCGGCGGGGGCGTAATATGCACTATATCCGAGCAGATTTACGATTTCGATACCGCCTTTTCGTGTTCGTTCGATGAGTTTGTCGATCGTTTCCTTATCAAGCAATTCAGTAACGGATTTGCCGCTGACCGAGGTGAATCGTGGCAGTGGCACCATATCGTCACCGTGTCCCCCCATGAGGACGCATTTTATGTCTTTGACGCTTACACCAAGCTCACAGGCGAGGAAATGGCTAAAGCGGGCGGAATCCAGAGCACCGGCCATACCCATAACTTTACTCCTGGTAAAACCGGTGACTTTTGCCGCGGCGTGAACCATTGCATCGAGTGGATTGCAGACAACGATAATAATACTTTCGGGTGAAAGCTCGGCAATTTGCCGACTGACTTCTTTGACAATCTGTACGTTTTTGGCGAGGAGGTCGTCGCGGCTCATTCCGGGCTTGCGCGGCAATCCGCTTGTTACAATGACAAGATTGCTGTTTGCGGTCTTTTGCCAGTCTGTTGTGCCGGTGACGTCAGAATCGAACAGCTGAATAGGGCCCGCCTCGGCGATATCGAGGGCTTTGCCTTCGGCGAGACCTTCGACTATATCAAGCAGGACGATATCGCCAAGCTGCTGTGTTGCGGCGATATGTGCGGTTGTGGCACCTACATTACCGGCACCGACTATTGTAATTTTATCCCTTGTCATTCGAAAATCCTTATTCTTTTGCGTTAGTTTGCCATTCGAGGATGCCGGCGGAGAATTCGGGCCGTAACCGGGCCTCAATTCGCAAAGAATCGGTCCTTACAGGATCGAAGCTTACCTTGTTGAATTTGTCCTTTTCCAGGCCATAATCCGTGGCGTTGGTAACCTGTTTCCACCGGTCACCATCCCTGTAAAGCAGTTCCCATGATTCCGGGATTCGACATCCGCCTGAACCGGTGTCGTCGAAGAAATAAACTTGGGTATTGGAGATTTCCTGTGGCTTGTCGAAGTCGTATTGTACCCACTCGGTTGTGCCCTTGCGAGGCAACCATGTGAAGCGTGGAATGCTCTGGTCGTTTGAATTCCTGGGAATTAAACTGTCACTGAGTGCTGTAACTGTATCGTGTTCCCAGCAGTGCGAAGCAGTGGTGGGAGTTATTTTTTTGGGACCGATCCATTCGTGTGCATCGGGGCCCTCGCCGATTGTAGGGAAAGCCGAAATGCGCAGACGAGCACAGCCCATCGGTATTAGTGTGACGGTTTCTGTTGGCTCATCGGATTTTACGGGACTATCCTGGATTTGACCAACAAGGCCAAGGTGGTCTTTTTTCCAAGCAGGGATTTTCTTTGCTTTGGCAAGGAGCTGGATGGGAGCTACATCGGCTTTAAAGGGCTGGTTGTTACGGGGCCAGGCTTTTCGTTCCAATTCAAAGGAGGAAGCAGGGTCTTGCTCATTTAGAACCAGACCGTAGTTCCATGCGGTAGTGGGGTGGATTTCCCATGCAGGCCATTTATTAGTTCCGCCTTCCTTGACGTACTTTTCACCGATTTTTAATGAATAGGTAAGGGGGCCACGGTTCACTGAGACACTGTTTCTGTTCTTCTTCCATTTTGTGATGGTGATATTCATCGGCAGGGAGAGGATTACATTATCACCGTTCATCCACTTTCGTTCGATTTTTACGTATGAACGCGGGCCGGCCTTTGTTTTTGTTATATAGCCGTTAATATCCACGACGGGATTTTTGCACCAGCCTGGAACGCGAAGATAAAGAGGAAACCTTACTGATTTTTTGGTTTTTATTATCAGCTCAATCTTCTCATTAAACGGGTAAGTGGTTTTTTCGACGACCGTGACCTCGGTGCCGTTTGCAACTTTTGCGGTGACCTGAGAAGGTGCATACAGGGCGACGGCCAGTCCGTTGTCGGGCGTGGCGAGCCACAGATGCTGGGTATAGTATGGCCAACCATGGCCGGCGTTATGCTGACAGCAGCGATGAATATGCGGGTTGAAGTGCAGCATGGGGCCGCTATTTTGGAAACCGGGAGCTTTGTTGTGGCGGTCGCAGAGAATCAAGTTGGGAGCGGTGAGGTAATGAAGGGCCTTCATATCAGGAGTCATGGAGGTAGGCAGGGAGTTGAACGTTACCTCCTCACAGCGGTCGGCCCACTTTGGGTCACCGGTGAATGTAAGGATCATTTCGTCCGAAAGCATCATTTCAACCATAGCGCAGGTTTCAGCGGCCTGCCTCGGGCCGATATAACCGGGCCGGGCATTTTCGTCTGCACCGAACATTCCGCCGGGTACCTGGCCGTAGATTCCCATAACTGTCTGGTAGTCTTTTTCGGTAGCTTCCAGAAATTTAATGTCTTTTGCCTGCTGGTAGTATACAGCCGGGCCGCGGAAGCACTGGGCGATGTTCACGACGTGCCAGCTTGCAACGCCACCGGTCCAGTCGGCGGTATTACGGTGTATTTTCTCGGCAAGCTCGAGGAGCCATTCATCACCGGTGCGGTTGTAAAGCCAGTAAACGCTGGCGAGGTTATCACTTGCCCGCTGGTTCTGCCAGAAGGGCTCAAGAAAGTGTTCATCAGGGACGGTCGTCTGCCAGCGGAAGTATTTTGTCATAAGCTCGATGACGCGCTTATCACCTGAATATTCATAATAGGACTGCAGGACGTTGAGCATAATCATATTGGGCCAGATGTCGGGCTTGTTGCCCTGTATGCGATTAAGGTTGGAGCGGGGTCCGAAGTAGCCATCATCACGCTGGCTGGCGATTGTGGCATCGATCCATTTTTGCGCCTCTTTTATGATACGCCTGCTGTCCAGTACATAGCCGAGATTGCAGTAACCTTTTAGCCAGTAGGGTACCTCTTCCCAGGGGCTGTGGCCCTCGCCTTTCGGGCTGAGCCAGGCATTGTCCTCTTTTTTTAGGAACTTGCTTATTTCGAGCAAATGCCCTGTAAATCCATTTGCTTCGAGCCGGAGCTGCTTGCGAACCCAGCCCTGCGGCTTTATGGCACGGATAGGCAGCTTGATAAACGGGCTTGGCGTCAAAGGTTTACGATTGCTAACGTAGAAGCTGTTTGTTGTGTTGGTATCCGGTCTCTCAACGGTCTCAATGTTAGTATCGGCGGCGTTAGAGTTTCTGACAAGCGTGTCTCTGGAAGCAGTGCAGCCCAAAACGGCAAGGCAGATTAGTAAGAACACACGAAAAATTGGATACTTGAGCATCATCATCTCCTTCATATTCAGATAATACTTCTTAAGACAGGCATCAACCGAGCCTTTAACAAATCACTATTTAGTTTCATAAGTTTAGAAGAAACAACAATTATACGCAAAAGTCGTAATTTTGCTAATAAAAAATGCATCTTTGCATATTCCAAATAACACAGGAACGGCTATAATCACGATACCACAACAGGATTTACTGCAGAATAAATAGCGAATCAGAAAATGGACAAAAGAGCAATTAGATTAAGCAGGGCGCACTTACCGGGGATTTTATCAGAAGACACTCGGCGTTTGTTGTAAAGCTCAACTGGATTTGGAATAAGCAGTTATTCGGCGCCGAACAGCCAGTTTGCAGCGAACTCTCTCAAATCATTGTGGCCGACATTGCCGTCGCCGGTAAAATCAGCACCACCGCATTTTCCACAGTTGGTCTGCCGCCAAAACTTGGTAAACAAAGCAAAATCCTTAAAGTCTACATCACTGTCGCCGTCGATATCTCCAATATCTTTTTTGCTCTGGTACAGATGAACCTTGCCATCGCTTGCTCCGATGAGTACATCGGGATGTGTGTCTTCATTCCAGTAACAGACGAATGGCCTTGAGCTTGGCAGGTCGTATAGCAAGTTGTACAGGTCAATCGGGGCATCGTTGGAGTCTACGAGTGAGTAGTCCGAGAATTTTGGTAGGCTGTCGGTTTCCACTTTCTTATAGAACAAGAGTTGACCGTTAGCGTTGCCTGCCAAGAGGTCTTTCTTGCTGTCGCCGTCAAGGTCCATGATGATAGGACTCGAACGACTGGACGGTACGACCAAGTCCGAGCCGTTCTCCACAGCCACAATTTGTATAGATGTGTATTCTGCCATCGAGCGCGCCAACGATCAGATCCATTCTGCCGTCGTTGTTCCAATCCATAAGTGTTGGAGCAGCACATTCACCTACGTCAAGGTTCTCTTCCGGATAACCTACCATTACGAAGTTTCCGGCGTCGAATACGGGGTCGCTATCAGTTCCAGTGTTCAGGAAGATTTCGACTTTTCCATCCGCTCGGCCTATGAGCAAGTCCTTTCGACTATCGGCATCCCAGTAAACCACACGAGGGAAACATCCCATTGAGTCATCCCCTGTGCGGACCAGGTCTGTGCCATTGGATTGTGCGTAGAAGTAATCCGAGAAGCCGGGATTAGATTCGGTCCCCTCATTAAGGTACACTCGCACTTTGCCGTTTTTTCCGCCGATGATCAGGTCCTTGAGGTTGTCATTATTCCAGTCTGCCAAAGACGGCACGGAGTGGTCGCCGACATCGATGTCATAAAGGTCGGTTTGGACGAGCTCTTCGGTGTCGAGCAGCAGCACTTTTGGGGATTCGGGGACGGCTACCACAAAAGGTTCCGGAAGGATAACATCGGGTATTAAGCCCTTGCTGTCTGCAACTCCACCGCGAGCTGGGTTCAGAGAGATAGTTACGGTGGTAGTGTCAGCACCATTGCCGCTTAACTGAAACAAAATAAGTTCATCCAGGCCCGACGGTGGCGCATTAGGGGCATTATGACCTTCAGCAAATATGCCATAATCTGCAAAGTTGACAAATCCATCACCACTGAGATCGATAAACTCGCTTGGTTCGAGCCAGTTGCATAGAAATAAAACCAAGTCTCTCGTATCTTTGATATAGTCATGATTGTAATCACGGCTATCGGAACACATTTCGAACCATGGTATGTATCCCATTTCAATGGTGGCGCCTGATGTTCCCAGACCACCTAAAGTATCAGGGTCAATCGACGGCGCAATAGGTGTTCCAAAATCGATAACATTACCGGCGAGGTCTATCTGTATCGTACCCGGGTAAATTATGAAAGATTGATTTGTTGAGACAACGGTTTGAAAGGTGGCCCCGTTAGTGAGTGTAATATTTAGCCCGAATCCCAAAGCACTTGCCCCCTCATAGCCGATACGAAGCCTTGCGCCGCCAGCATCCTCCGCAGTAATCCTAAAAGTATCGGCATGTGCGCCGCCAGCTAAGAATAACGTTAATAATAAAGGTAATATATATCTCATTTCTTTCTCCTTTTCAAAGAATTATCTCATTGCCCGGCAACAAAATATAACACAACAAGAATTTCCGCCAAAAGAAAGATACCAAGAATCTGAAGAAGCCTTTTCAATAACATCCCTTGATACAAAAAACTTATCCTATTGGCGGAGAAATGTCAATAAAAAAGTGGTTTTAATAAAAAGAACATCGCTAAATATAATCGCACCTGAGCGTGAGCGCTGAGAGGATTCAGCAAGTTCGGGGATTTGATTTTCTTTGTTTTTAGCGTTTTTTTGCCCCTTTAGGATTGTTTTTTTGACAGTCAGAAAGCTATAATCATATTTAAACAATTTTTTTGCTACAAACAACGGATTGCAAGATGCACATTACAGTTGTTTATGATAATCATGCGTACAGGCAGGATTTGGAAACGGGGTGGGGATTTTCAGCATATATAAATAGAGGCACCAAGTCTATTCTTTTTGATACCGGGCCGGGGGAGACTCTACTCGGTAATATGGAAAAATTGGAAATAGAGCCGAGATGCATAGACACTGTTGTTCTCTCTCATATTCATCCGGACCATACGGGCGGTTTAATGAGCTTTCTTGAGAAGAATCACGAGATATCCGTCTATCTGCCTGAATCATTTCCCAAAGGCTTTAAGGATGATGTTAAGGCACATGGGGCAAAGGTTGTCGAAGTCGGTCAAGCAATGGAGATTTGTGAGAATGTGTGGTCTACGGGTCAGGCTGGGAAATGGATAAAAGAGCAATCTTTGATTATTCGGACATTGGCCGGGATGATAGTTTTGGCCGGCTGTTCTCATCCGGGCATAGTCAACATACTGGCTAAATCGAGAGATTTAATAAATGACGATATTCTTCTGGTCATCGGCGGTTTTCATCTGGAATGGGCAGGTAAAGGCAAGATAGAAAAAATCATCTCGGTTTTTGAGCAATCGGGAGTGAAGTATGTCGGATTATGCCATGGTTCTGGGGAAAGGGCGAAGGAGTTATTTGAGGAGCATTTTGGCCGGAATTACATAAAAGTCGGTGCGGGTAAGAAAATAACGCTGGCAGATTTGCAGTGAATCTGGTATATTATTGTAAGATTGTAGGAGTACTTATAATATGCCGGCGGGAGATATGACAAGAGCCGAGCAAGTAAATGATGATTTTATTCCGGCTGATGCATGGCCGCTCTGCCCGAAATGTCTTAAGCCATGCCATCCATTGCAAAATTACTGCTACAATTGTGATTCCAACGATGTTATTAATCCTCTGGCATCCTATATGCCTATCGAACGTATTCGTTTACAATGCGGATTCTACGGGGACATGTGGCGTGTGGTATTGTATGATAAAGAAGCCTCTATAATATTAAGGTCCCTTTGTTTATTTATGACCATTGCTTTTGCACCCATATTGATAATCGTAGGACTGCCACTGTTTTTAATAGGAAAGATAGAAAATCTCAATTTTCAAAGAAAGATAAAGATAGTGTTTTACGTCCTTTTGTTAACGCTATTGATTTTATTCCTTATGATGAATTTTCTGTCATAATGAGCCGTTTTATTTTATGTCCAGATACTTTTTGCTTTATGAGGTATTTTAGGGCCGGACATAAAACTCAATGGAAATACTGGGTATGTAATAATTTGCATTACCGGTAAAAGTTTCTTGACAAAATGAGGCAGATTTGGGAAAATAGAATAAAAGAACCTGAGAGTTTAGCTGCGAGGAGTTCAGCTTATGCGTCTGATAGTGACAAAAGGTGACGAGAGTGTCGGACAGTTTCAATTCAGCGAGGGTCCTGTTTATATCGGCAGACTGACAAACTGCCAGGTATTTTTGCCTGACAGGGCGGTGTCCCGACAACATGCCGTGATCTTCGCAACACCAGAAGGAAAGTGGATGGTAGAGGACCTTGATTCGGCGAACCAGACATTTCTCAACGATAAGGCAATCCATAAGGCAGTAATTAATACGGGGGACAAAATTCGTATTACGGACTTCACTATTGAAGTTAATATCGAAAAGGAATTAGAGGTTGAAGAGCCAACCACTTATCTGGAAGATACTCTTACAGACGCCCATCGGGAGACGCAGATTATTGTTCGAAAACCGGATGCCGAATACGCCCCGGAGATAAGACTTCCGTCCAAAAGAGTAAAGGACTTTATGCAGGCAGTCGAGTCTATTTGTAAGGCGAACGGGCCAGACGCGCTGCTGGAGGTTTTATTAGGTGTTACGTTAAGACAGTTCAGTGCATATCATGCGTGGTGCGCATTGAGAAATGAATCCAAGGGACCTATGACCAGTCATGCGGGCAAGTGTATAGACGGGCGAACAGTTGAGTTGAGCGAAATAAAACTCAAAGAAAAAATTACTCAGGCAATTGATAAGGGGCAGTTTTTACTTTTGCCGCAAGCACCGTTTCAGGCAAAAGAGGAGGGCATACGCTCTGTAATGGTGGCACCGATTTTGGACCCTACAGGCTGTTTCGGTGCGTTATATGTTGATAACGCTTTAGACCACGAACAGTACACTATCAGCGACCTAGACTATCTGATGCTGCTGGCCATCAATACGGCGGCCATACTGGAAAACTTCTGAGGCCGGGAAGCTGCAGTTGCAGCTATGCACGGCTGCGGCTATCGTCTTTTGTATTTTCCCATTAACTGACCCTGCGCGAGGATGTGCCCTTCCATGGCGCTGACCAGGCCGGATTTGCCTGCACTTGGTGGCAGGTCAAGCTCCGTATCGAGGGCGTAAATCTTAAAGAAGTACCTGTGTGTGCCGCTCGGAGGGCAGGGTCCTCCATAGCCGATTCTGCGGAAGTCGGTGATGCCCTGTTTGGCCCCGTTGGGCAGGTTCTGGTCAGGTGGGATGTTTTCTGCCAGCTCTTTTGTATCGGGCGGAAGATTGTACAGGACCCAGTGTACCCAGGTACCCACCGGTGCATCGGGGTCATCGCTTATCAGCGCGATGCTCTTTGTGCCTTCGGGAACGGCGTCCCACTGCAACGGCGGGGAAATATCGGCGCCATCACAGGTGTACTTCGGTGGGATTAAGCCGCCTTCCTCAAAGGCCGAACTTGTAATTTTAATGTCCATTTTTTTGGCTCCTTTTGAACGTATTTGTGCCTGGTCGCTTTTCCTGCAAGAGCAGAATGACAGTATAAGAATTATCTGCAGAATGACAATATTTCTCGGCATAATATTTTCTCCTGTCTCCAGCAATTTTTTTACATTCAATTAGTTTATCCGATTTTTCAAAATCTGCAACTTTATCAGGTTATCGGCTTCAATCTATTTTTTTTGTCCTGTTGGCCCCATATTTTGTTTTTGGGGTGTTGTTCCGTTTAGGTGTGCAAACTGGCTGTGGACTACGTCGTTGAACATCCGCATCTTTACTCTTACATACTCATCATGCCAATAGTCGAGCATCTTGTCTGAGTACGGAACACCTTCGGGCGAGTGTGGTGTGTGGTGGATGAGAGTCCTGTCGTAGTATTCGAGTCCTCCGTGCATTTCTTTAAATTTTCCGAATACCCACCATGAAAGGGCCACCCAGGGTCCTTCCTTGAGATTTTCGTAGTACAACTCCATTGTTTCTACAGGTGTAGTATAAGTTACGATATCCTTTGAAGCTGTAGCATCAATCTGGCCGCTAACACCGATGAACCACATCATGGCCTCTTTTGCACCTGCCAGCTCAATGGCAGCGAGCATTGCATGGGTATCGTTCCAGCATTCGGGCAGCCAGGTGGCGGGGTTGTTGGAATTTTTACAGACTCGGACGTTGAGGCCCTGCGGGTAGTACTTTGTTCGCAGACGATGCCATTCGGTTGTGTGGGCACGGACTTTCTGGCGTGGTATTGACAAATCGGCCGGGTCAAATGGGCTGAACCGATGGATCCAGTAGTGATAGACATCAACACCTATGGCCTGAGTGTTTGCCGGTAAGGCGTGTCGGCCGTGTTCTTCTACGTCCCGTTGATTAGCGGCATAGCAGCCTTTGTAATCAAAGCCGGTATAGCTGATGAGATTGTACCAGCCTCGGATATGTGCAAAGGGAGTTTGTTTGTCTCGTTTCCAGTAACGGACCCTTTTGTTGAAGTCACCATAGACTTTTTCGAGGCCCCTGGTGCCGAGGCCACATAGACCTTCATCGCCGAGCTTGACGGCGAGTATGTTATTAATGAGCCTTTGGCCGGTTGCGGAATCCCCTTCGGGGTTAGCGAGAGATTTATCACGGTTGAGCCAGAGCTTGTCGAGTATTGCGCGGACTTTTTCATAGGATGTTTCTGTCGAGTGGTTGTGGTACTCGGCGAGAATAATGAGCTGTCGGTTTTTATAGCAGCGGAGCATTAAGTTAATTATCTCGTCACAGTATTCGGATTTTCTCGGATAGAGCATGATTGCCGTGGACCATCGGCTTGCAATGTCTATTCGGCGGATGTTCTCATCATGGAAGGTCTCAAGGGGCGTTCCATCCTTATGTTCCATCAGGTTGTACTCAAACAGATAAGGCAGGATGCCGATACCCTGTTTCGGGGACCAGTGACGAATCGGGACATAAGAAAAACTGACCACATCACCCTGAACAAGGCCCTGTGATAACTTTTTTTCTTTTGAGGCAGGGGTGGTATCTATATTCGGATATACGAGGGTATTGAAAGATCCAAGAGTTATGGCTGTAAGAAGCGAGTATCGCAAGATGGTTGTTTTCAATTTACTGCTCATTTCGTTCATGGCTTTCAATTTTTTATGTGTAGCTATAGTATAATTTTTTCCTGAGCCGAGTCAAATCGTGCAACCTTGTTTTGCCGCAGGCCGAGCATGCCCATCTGTAAGGCCGTCTGGACGTGATAGGCAAGGTCCATCGGGCTGAGTGTTTTGGTGTTACGAGAGCGGCAGCAGTCGAGGAATTTCTCCCAGTATCCAACGAAATCTTCGCCGCCTTCTATAGCAAACCTCTGGGGCTTTTTATTTGAGCCTTGTGCGGGAATAAAGACTATTTCATTGTTTTGTATTGTCAGAGTGCCTTCCCATCCCCGGATTACGGGTATACGCTGGCCCGAACCACGTGATCCTGTTCCCGGATAGTCGTTTGCCTGTGTTCCCAGTACGGCGACCGTGATATTTTCGGGGTAATCTATAAGCATATTGAAGGTATCGGGTATTTCTCGCTGATTGTAGCGGAACATGCCGCCGGTTACTACGACTTTGCCTGGCATTGTGACGCCGAGCATGTGCACGACGAGAGTAAGAACGTGGGGGAAGAGGTCGGTGGAGGGGCCACCGGCATAGTCCTCATACATTCGCCATCGGAAGAAGCGGCTGACATCGAATGGCCGTTTAGGTGAATCACCCAAAAAGGCCTGCCAGTTCAGGTCAGGACCCGGTTTTGCATTTTGGTCGTCGATTGGCATACCCGCCTCGCCCCAGTCACCCACACGGAAATAACCGCACTCGGCGTGGACAGGTTTGCCAATTAAGCCATCCTGTATCAACGTTTTTATTTGATGCCATGCCGGGTCAGACATTCCCTGCGTTCCGAGCTGGAAGATCCGGCCGGACTTTTTTACCTCTGCAGCGAGGCGCTTAGTGAGTTCAAACTGGCGCCAGTGTGTTACGGGCTTTTCACAGTAAACGTCCTTACCTGCTTTGACAGCATCGATTGCCTGGTAACCGTGAATGTGGTCCGGCGTGGAGATGCACACAATATCTACATTCGGGTCAGCAAGTAACTCGTGATGATCCATATATCCTTTAGCCCTGTAGCCATCGACGACTTTCTGCATGCGTGGTTTGTAGACATCACAGGCGGCAACGATATCTATATTGGCGGCTTTTTGAGTTTTGAGATAATGCACGGCTTGAAGATGGGCGTGGCTTCGTCCGCCACAGCCGATAAAGCCTATGCCTATGCGGTCGTTGGCGCCGAGTACAGTACGAGTAAATTGTTGTGTAGTTGTACCTAAGGTGGTAAGGGCGGCAGTGACGGTGCCAACCCGGCGGATGAACCGGCGGCGTGAGAGGTTATTGTTTTTATCCGAATTTTGTTTATTGTCAGACATATTTTTCTCCATAATTTCAGTTTGTTTTTATGTGGTGTTCATGGTTATTTAGCTCTCCAGCTTTGATAAAGTTTGTTAATCCTGTCGGATTCAACTTTTCCATCCCACAAAGCAACAGCATATTTTAAAACCAATGGTTTACCCGTGATTACTTTGAGCGGTTCGACGTGTAAATTCATTGTTGCCGACAGGTATGCAAAGGGGGCGGTCATGGTAAACCACGTGGCAGGGTGTCGCGGATTATTCGGATGGTCGAACATTGCGATGGTTACGGGTTTGCCATCAGCATTGGCGGAGTAGGCGCACCAAGCGGAGCGGAGGAGTCGTTCCTGTCCACGAAAGACAGTGCCGGTCTTATTATCGGCATTGATGAAGAGGCCGTCTTTATCCATTGATATTAGAAATCGCATACCCAGGCCATGATAATGGGCGCCTGTTAGCGTGGCAGATTCGGACCCCTCGGGAAGCTCAAATTCAGACTTCCAGGTCAAAAGGGTGGCATTGATGTCGGTAGTCTTATAAACTTCGACGGTTCTTTTCTCTTTTAGCAGAAGCTGCCCTTTAGAATTATTCCAGTCGATTAGTTCCATGAAGGCCGCGTGATGTACCTTATAGTGTTTATCGTTTTCAGTATCGGTTTTCACCTTCGATGTTATATTGGTAAAGGACTTATGGATTTGTTTGCCGGCAGTTGGGGTTTCCTCCCAGAAGTTGACGTTGTCCACTTTGACCGCGTACATTAGTGCATGATGATGCAGGTGGTCGTGGGGAGCATCGCGCAAAATATTGACACCGGACGGTGAGAATAACTTCAGGATATATGGTTTGAACGGTACATTATTATACCGATAGAGCAGCAGGGGGCTGCTGTCGGCGTGAACGGAAAGGATATCATCATCAGTTTTAATGTCTATAGTGCTCTCTGCAAATACCTGATTTAATAAAGCCGGAGTTAATAAACAGACAGCCGTAAGAAAAATGATGTTTTTTCTTTTGTACATTTTCATAACGAACCTCCCAATGTCGACAATATATTTTAGGGTAAAGTCCCGAATCTAAATGAAACATCACACAAGAGATTTTATCCAGCTAATTATATCGGGTAGTCTATCCAGAGTCAAAAACAGTATGGACAAAACAGCAATGACCCACATGGCCGGCTTTAAATCTTTTCCTTTGCCTGAGACCAGTTTTATAAGTGCGAAAGAGACAAAACCAAAAGCTAATCCGGTACTGATACTGTAACTAAGGGCAATCATGACCATGATTATAAAGGCCGGGAATGCCTGGTCCATACCGGCGAAATCTATTTTTTTAACCTCCTTCATCATAAACAGACCGACCATAATGAGTGCGGGTGCGGTTGCATACAGTGGGACAATGGCAACAATAGGCACGAATAATAGTGCCATTAAGAATAAAGCACCTGTGACTATTGAAGTTAAACCGGAGCGTCCTCCCTGCTCGATTCCCGCCGCAGATTCTACATACGCAGTTACCGTAGACGTCCCCAGGAGAGAGCCTATTACGGTAGCGATAGCATCGATGCCCAACAGGCGGTCGATTCCTTTTATATTGCCTTTTTCATCAGCCATCCCGGCCTGGTGGCAGCAAGCGACGAGTGTGCCTACGCTGTCGAACATATCTATAAAAGTCAGGGTGAAAATGGTTCCGAAAAAGGACCACTTGAGGGCGCTGAAGATATCCAGATGGAAAGCGATTTTTTGGATATTGAGATGCAGCGAGATGAACTGCCGAGGGATTTGTACCTGATTATCAAATAAAACAGCAAGGATTGTGGAGGCCAGAATTCCGACGACGAGTCCACCGGCAATTTTTTTCATTTCAAAGACAATCATTACAAGCAGTCCAACCAGGCCGATAAGTACAGTTATGGTCAGTGGACCAGCCGAGACGAAGGTAATCGGGTCCTGGACGACAACGCCGAGGTTTTTGAGGCCTATGAAGGTAATAAACAGACCGATTCCAACTGCGATGGCTGAGACGAGGGATGGTGGTATCGCTTCCACGATTTTTTTTCTCAATCCCAGTAATGTGACCGCCAAAAACAGAAGGCCTGAGATAAAAACGACACCCAAGGCAGTCTGCCAACTCATTTTGCCGGAGGCAACCAGATATGCAAAAAAGGCGTTGAGGCCCATGCCCGGCGCCATGGCTATAGGAGCCTTTGCAATTAGACCGACGATAATGGTCGTAACGGCAGTTACTATGCAGGTGACTGCTATCAAGGCGTCTTTATTCATCCTTTCAATGCCTATCAATTGCTGTTCGGGTACACCCTCAAGGCTTAGAATTGATGGATTGACGAAAATGATGTAGGCCATCGTAAGAAATGTGGTGATGCCCGCTACGATTTCAATCCTGACGCTTGTGTGTTTTTCTTTGAGTTGAAAGTATTCTCCAATCATATCAATCCCTTATCATTTTCTCCCTATCAAGTATCTCCCATGATATCACTTCTGTTTTTTAGTTTTCTCAACAAGTGGCTGTGAGGCCAACAGCTCGGCTATCTTGGTAATCAGGGTGGAAGAGTTTTTCGCGGCCATTTCCTGGAACATCATAGAATCTTCTCTTGCGGTTTCATCGGCTTTGTCGCTGATACTACGCACGACAAGGTGGGGGATCTGCCTTTGATAACAGATTTGGGCAACCGCCGCTCCTTCCATCTCAACGGCATCGGCGTTTAGCATCTCGCGCAACTCGGCACACTTTTTCGGTGATGCGACGAAAACGTCCCCTGTAACGACGATGCCTTTTATAATTTGGGGAATCCTTTCCCCGACAGTTGTTTTAATCTTTTCAATCTCAACCTCTTCGGCTGCTCTTTCGGCCAGTTTCAAGAGTCGCTGATCCGCCGGTAAATATACAGGATTTCTTATACCATCGAGTGGATTTATGACTCCTCTATTATAAAAGCCATCTTCTTCGAGTATCCCCATATCGTGATGAGCGGTTTCTGCGGCGATAACTATGTCGCCGGGCGCGAGGTCGGGATTCAGTCCGCCGGCGATGCCGGAGAAGATTATGTCACGGGGCGAGAAGTGCTCAATCAGCAGGGTCGTAGTCATAGCGGCATTGACTTTTCCTATGCCGGTCCAGGCTACGACGACGGAGCTGCCGTGCAACTTGCCGGTAACGAATTTCATTCCTTCGATTTGCTGCTGCTGCTTATCGGTCAATTGCTCTTCGATCATCAATACCTCGGTATAAAATGCTCCGAGCAAAGCAGCAGCCGGCTCAGGTTCGGTATCAGGTTGTACTTTACAGCATGAGTTGCACAGGGTAGTCGCCAATAAGCAAAATAACGATATGGTTTTCGTGCATTTCATTATGCCATCCCCATATATACAAGGTTAATAATGTTAATTAAAGGATTCTAACATCCAAAGGCGGGACAGGCAAGAACGAACAAATATTGTATGTGAAGAATATATTATAGAAGAGATTTTGTCATAAGGACTTTATTTACATTAGCAGTTGG